>JABAOE010016767.1_pt1 | contig 15409 bp, 18 predicted proteins | sample 7062141 | NCBI WGS metagenome assembly JABAOE01 (sample SAMN14538627, study PRJNA623070) | marine sediment metagenome | biome: marine biome [ENVO:00000428]; feature: marine pelagic biome [ENVO:01000023]; material: deep marine sediment [ENVO:00002113] | place: India: Gulf of Khambhat ... | reverse complement strand
CGCCGCCAACTGGCTGTTCGGAATCTCGCCCGAAGGCATCGGGGTGGTCGGCATGCTGTTGAATTTCGCGGTGGCGATCGCGGTCAGTGCGGCCACCGATCCGCCCCCAGCGCAGGTGCGCGCGCTGGTGCGCGAAATCCGTTATCCGCGTGGCGCCCCGCGGGCAGCGGAGGAACACTGATGGATGCCATGCAGTCCATCGCCAGAACCATCCTCCAGGGCTTCGACCGCCATTACCGGCTGTTCACCGAAATCAGCGCCGGGGCCCGGGCGCATTTCGAGGCGCAGGACTGGCCCGCGGCCCGCGTGGACAGCCGCGAGCGCATCCTGATGTATGAACAGCGGGTGCGGGAGACGGTCGACACGATCGAGCGTCGGTTTCCCAAGGCCAGCCACGATTACGAGTCCTGGCCACGCATCAAGCGGGCCTTCATCGGCCTGTTGCTGGACCACCTGCAGCCCGAGTGCGCGGAGACGTTTTACAATTCGGTCGCCTGCCGCGTGCTGCACCGCCGCTATTACCGCAACGACTACATCTTCTGGCGCCCGACGCTCAACACCGACAACCTCGAGGGCGAACACGAAACCTACCAGTGCTTCTATCCCGACGCCGGCGGGCTGCGGCGCAGCCTGCTGCAGATCCTGACCGGCGTCGCACTGGGCAATCGCTTCGCAAACCTGCGGCGCGACGTCCGCTCCATCGAGCGGGCCCTGCTGGAGCGGCGGCCGCGCAAGTGGCGAGCCCATCCCAATCACCAGTTGCAGGTGCTGGGCTCGTTGTTCTTCCGCAACAAGGCGGCCTACGTGGTGGGGCGCGAGGTGAATGGCGACGAGACCCGGCCGTTCATCATCCCGCTGCTGCACGACGCGAGCGGCCGGATCTTCGCCGACGCCGTGCTGACCCGCCGCAAGGATGCCTCCATCCTGTTCAGCTTCACACGCGCTTATTTCATGGTGGAAATGGACGTGCCGTCGGCCTACGTGCGGTTCCTGTCCAGCATCATGCCCACCAAGTCGAAAGTCGACCTGTACGCGATCCTGGGCCTGCAGAAACACGCCAAGACGCTGTTCTACCGGGAGATGCAGCACCATCTGAAGCACTCGCGCGACGATTTCAGGATTGCGCCCGGAATCCCGGGCACCGTGATGCTGGTGTTCACCCTGCCCTCGTTCCCATACGTCATCAAGGTCATACGCGACCAGTTCAAACCACCCAAGGTCACCAACCACGAGCACGTCAAGGAACGCTACGCGCTGGTCAAGTTCCACGACCGGGTGGGGCGCCTTGCGGATACGCTGGAATACTCGGACGTGGCCATTCCGCTGGACCGGGTCGAGCCGGAATTACTGGCGGAAATCACCACGGCCGCTGCCGGCTCGGCCGAGGTGGACGGCGAGCGATTGGTCGTGCGCCACTGCTATATCGAGCGCCGCATGGTGCCGCTCAACGAATACCTCGCGCACGCCACCCCGCGCGACCGGCGCCGCGTCATCCTCGACTACGGCAACGCCATCCGGGAACTCGCCGGGGCCAACATCTTTCCGGGTGACATGATGCACAAGAACTTCGGCGTGACGCGTCTCAGCCGGGTGGTGTTCTATGACTACGACGAGATCTGTTACATGACCGAATGCCAGTTTCGTCACTTGCCGCCGGCGGGCGGGGAAATGGACGAACTCGCGGCCGAGCCCTGTTTTTCCATCGAGGAGCACGACGTGTTCCCGGAAACCTTCGGCTCGTTTTTCTTCCCCGACCCGCAGCTGCGCAAAATTTTTCTGCGCCATCACCACGACCTGGTCACCCCGGGGTTCTGGCAACAGACCCGCGACCTGCTGGCCCACGGGGGCCAGTCGGATGTCTATCCGTATGCGGAAAAGCTGCGGTTTCGGGATGGCCGCGGGGATCAGGGCGTCCGCGATGCGGCCTGAACGACCAGCCGCGCAGGGCCGCAGCTGAGGGTGCCGGAATCGAGAATGCGCGCGCGCAGACCGCCCCGGCCCTTGAGGAAATCCTGTGCGCCCGGGCCGATGGCATGATCCATCCAGTGGCAGGGGCTGCATTCCTCGATGCCCGCGAAACGCACCCCCTGGAGCTCGAAGACGCGCCCCACGAGGGTGTTGAGGTCGATGCCCGCCAGCATCACGTTGCGTCGCATCGCCCACGGGGGGCAATCGCGCGCCCCCACGTGCGCGCAGACCGCGCGAAACACCTCGGCGCCGAAGAACGTCACCTGGCCCTTGTAATCCTGCTTGAAGTCGAAGTAGCGGTCGCCGCGCAATCCGCGCCCGGCCGCGCACTCCACGCTCGCCAACGGCCGCATTGGCACTCGCCGCGGCCGGCCCCGGCGCTGGCCGACAAAACTGTGTTCCGGAGCGACGAAGATGCGCTCGATGGTCACTTCCGGCATGGCGTTTCCCCGCTGTCCCGCAAACCGATGGTGGACCCGCCGGCCGCCGCTTGCAAGCGGCGGCCCCGCCGCGCGTGGCCGCGGTGCGCGGCATTTGGGATACTGAGCGCATGACGGGCAGGAAATCCATCGCGATTGCCGGCAACATCGGCACCGGAAAATCCTCGCTGGTCGAATTCCTGACCCGCACCTATGGCATCCAGCCCTTCTACGAGCCCAACGACGAGAATCCCTACCTGCCGGATTTCTACCGCGACATGAAGCGCTGGGCATTCCACTCGCAAGTCTATTTTCTGAGCAGCAAGTTTCGCCTGCACCAGGAAGTCGACCGCACGCCCGGGGTGGTGGTGCTGGACCGCACCATCTTCGAGGACGCGGAAATCTTCGCCACCGCGCTGTTTGAAATGCGCAAGATCAACCGCCGCGACTGGCGTACCTATCGCAATTTCTACCAGGTGATCCTGGAGACGATTCAGCCACCGGACCTGATGATCTACCTGCGCTGTCCGATGCGCACGCTGCGGCACAGGATACGCCTGCGCGGCCGGGCCATGGAACGCGACATCCCGCTCTCATACCTGCGGCGACTGCAACGCCTGTATGACGATTGGATCGACGCCTACTCGATGAGCGAGGTGCTCACGCTGGAGACCGACCGGCTGGACTACGTCAACGACCTCGTGGACCGCATCGACGTCATGGAACGCGTGGAAAGCCTGCTGCCCAGCGCCTTTCGGCGACCCTGACCGGGCCGCCCTCGGATCACTCGGCCTGTTCGGCCTGGCGCTCCTTGTAGGCGCGCACCGCGACGTTGAACTGCTCGGCCACGCGCTCTTCCATCTCGACGGAGTAGTTATGCGCTTCGTTCAGCGCAACTTCGTTGCCCTCGGTGAGATTGACATCCTCCCGGGACTTGTCGAGGCAGGCGCGGTAGCGTTCCATGTCCGCCTGAAACTGGCTGATGTCGCCCTTGGCCTCGACCAGGTCTTCATAGGTCGCGTCCTTGGCGACGCGGGCCGGTGCTGACGGCAGATTGCAGGTCTGCGCTTCCAACGGCAGGATGACGGTGCTTTCGTCGGCCGCGGCGGAACATGCCAGCAGCGCGAGCGGTAAGATCAGAAATTTTCTCACGGCTGTCCTCACAGGAGTTTCACCCGGATTCCGGGCTGTAACAGAAAACATTCAATTTGTTGCCGTCGAGGTCGCGGAAGTAGCCGGCGTAGAAGCCACCCCCGCGCGGGCCGGCCGGCCCTTCGTCGCTGGCACCAAGCTCGATGGCCTTGTCATACACGCGATGCACCGCCTCCGGGCTGTCCACCATGAGCGCCACCATCGTCCCGTTGCCCGCGCTGGCGGGCTGGCCATCATAGGGACGCGTGGCCGCCAGGCCGGGCAGGTTCGGATCGACCTGCCAGGCCACGAACTGCTCCTCCTCCATGAACCGGCGGGCGCCCAGTTCCCGCAGCAAGGCGTCGTAGAACGCGGCAGCCCGCTCGAGGTCATTGGTGCCCAGGGTAACGTATCCGATCATGGCATCTGCTCCACGGCTGACCGTCTCAGGTCGCTCGAAGGGCCCACAGAATATCACGGACGGCGCGCGAAACCGAAGCCAGCCCGCGGCCCGCGCGTCAGCCCGATGCCTGCAGGGACTCCAGCAGAGCGAGCGCTCGTCGACCCTGCCCGGCTGGCACGAAGATGTGGTCGTGGTGATACCCGGCCAGCATGTTAGCGCAGATGCCGTGGTCCGCCAGCCGGCTGGCCACCGCGGCGGTGAGGCCCACCGCCAACAGGCTGGAATGGACCCCGAGGCTGATCCGCTGGAAAGGCGGCGAGCAGGACAGGCCTGCAGACTGCGCCCGGGCGTGTTCGATCACCACGGTGACGCCTTCGGTCTCGCGCACCATGGCCATCGGCGCCAGCGCCTCGAACTGCGCGCTGGCGAGGTCGGGAAGCACGCAGAACACGTATTCCTCCTCTGACAGCACCGGCCGCAAGCCGGCCAGCAGGCGCCGCAGCTCGTCGCCTCTCACCACCGCACCGCCGCCACCAAATGGCAAGAATGATATGCAGCGATCTGTTTTATATGGATATTTATCATGCAATCCTGGCTATAGACAGTTTGCCAATTTGGCTATAGACATTGTGCCAAAGCGGCTATAGACATTGTGCCAAACTGGCGTCGAATTTTGCCGGAGCGACGCTCAGCCACCGGCCCCGAGACCTGGCCGGGCCAGCCCGAACTGCGGTTCGACGGCACGCTGGCCCAGCACCTGTTCCGCCATGCGCTCACCCAGGGCGGGGCCGTGCTTGAAGCCGTGCCCGGAACCGCCGCCCAGCAGCCAGGCGTTCCCGGCGCCCGGATGGCGATCGGCAATGAAGTGCCCGTCCGGTGTTTCCGTGTACTGGCACACGCGGGAGTCGACATGGTGGGCCGTGCCCAGGGCTGGAAAGCGGTAGCCCAGGAATTGCCGCGCCGCCGCGATGCCGGCTGGCGTCGCCTCCCGGCTCTGGGTGCTGGGGTCGACTTCCGGTCCCCGGCTGTCGTCGGCGATCTTGAACAGGCCGTCCGCAGCCGGTATGCCGTACCAGAACCTCTCACCCACCTCGGCCCACACCGGAAAGCCCCGGGCCAGGGCGTCGACCTTCGCGCCGGAGCCACGGAAAAAATAGACTTCCTGGCGCGTCACCTTGAGATGCGCCGCGAGGAGTTCCGGGAACAGCTGCCGTAGCCACGGCCCGCAGGCGAATACGTACTGGTCGGCCTGCAGCCGGTCCCCGGCCGTCAGTTCCAACCCTGCCAATTCGCCACCCACGACGCGGCCCGGGCGCACCCGTCCCAAACGGTATTCGCCACCCTCCGCCACGAACGCATCCCGCACCGCTTCGCAGGCCAGACGGGCCGCCAGGTAGCCGGCCTCCGGCTCGTACATTGCCCAGCCAATGCCCTCGGGGTTGAATCCCGCATGGCGCTTTGCCAGCTGGACCGGCTCCAGCATCTCGTGCGCCACCCCGGCCGCCTGCATGTGGCGCCTGGCATCGTCCAGGAAATCGGTGTCCTGACCCATGAACAAAACACCGCGCTGGATGAATAGCGGCCGCTGCCAGCGCCGGCTGGCTTCCTGCCACAGCTCCAGCGCGTGCGCGGCCATGTCGACGTAGATGCGCTGGCGGTAGGCATGGCGGATCACGCGCGATTCGCCGCCGGAGCTGGCCAGCGGATTGCCCGCTTCGATCGCCTCCCAGAGCGTCACCCGGGCCCCGGCGCGCAACAGGTGCAGGGCCGTCCACCCGCCGAAAGCGCCCGCCCCGACGACCGCCACGTGCAGTGGCCGGCCGCGGCGCCGGCGTTGGTCCGACCGCCCTGCGCGGCGTTCCAGCAAACCCGCCAGCAGCGGCACGCTCAACATCGAGCGCAGCCGCGAGCGCCGCTTCACGCGCGCGACCGCCTGCCCGTCACCCGAGCAACTGCCAGGCCAGCGTCGCCTGGCAACCGAATCCGGTCACGAATGCGAGCGTGCGCACCCAGGGAATGGCCAGGCTGTATGACAGGAAGTGCACCACGCGCGCCCAGAAGTACACCATGCAGGCCATGAGGGTGGCCTGGTTGCTCACGTTGGCGACGTGCGCGATCAACACCAGGGTCGCGAACACCACCAGGTTCTCCACCGCGTTGTAGTGGGCCGCCTTCATTTTTTGCGCCCATGGCGACAGCGGTGCGGGCTGGTCCGGATACCCGACCGCATCGGCGACGCCGCGGATGGCGATGGTGTTCAGGATATAGGGCACCCACATCACGGCGGTCAGCGCCGTAACCAGTGCGAGATAGGTCAGTTCAGGGGTCACGTTCTCCGCCTCCCGTTGCAGCGTGGAGCAGGAGCTATCTTACGCTACGATGCGCCCACCCCCTAGCCTCGCTCGGGGTCTCGTCGGCGGCAGCCCGGCACTCAGCGCAGGACCAGGGCCAGCACCAGCAGCGCCACGGCGAGGCCCTGCATGACGACCCGCGCCCACATGAAGCGGGTACCGAAATCACGGTCGAAACGCCCCCCCTGCCCTAGAGAGGTCAGGCCCAGCAGCAACGCCGCGAGGGTGGCCAGCAGGGCGAGAATGATGACGATGGTCAGCAGGTCCATGGCATGGTTACCCGGCGGATGGGCTTGTTGCCCCGCAAACTATACCATCGGCCGGCATTCCTCAACGCCCGCCGCTGACCTGCTCACAGGGCCCTGACGCGAATGACACCGTCCGCCGCACGGATGTCCCGAATGACGCTGTCGTCGGGTTCCGTGGCCATATCGATGATGTTGTAGGCGGTATCGCCCTGGCTCTTGTTGACCATGTCGATGACGTTGATGTCGCGGTCGGCGAGCACGCCCAGCACCGCGCCCAGCACGCGCGGCACGTTGTCGTTGCAGAACGTGATGCGATACCCGCCGTTCCGAGCCATGCGGGTTTGCGGGAAATTCACCGAATTGACGATATTGCCGTTGGCCAGGAAGTCCTTGAGCTGCTGGGCCGCCATCACCGCGCAATTCTCCTCCGCCTCTTGCGTGCTGGCCCCGATGTGCGGCAGCAGAATGGTGTCCTGCCGGGCAAACAGTTCGGGCAGGGGAAAATCGGTGACGTAGCGGGACAGCTGGCCCTCGTCGAGGGCGGCAAGGCACGCCCGCGTGTCGACGATCTCCTCGCGCGCGAAGTTCAGCAGCACGGCACCGCGCTTCATGCGACCGAGGGCCTCGGCATCGATCAGATGACGGGTCTTGTCATTGGCGGGAACATGCAGGCTGAGATAGTCCGCGCCGCCCAGCAGTGCATTGAGCCCCTCCATGCGCTCCACCCGGCTGGAGAGCCGCCACGCGGCCTCGACCGACAGGGCGGGATCGTAACCCAGCACGCGCATGCCGAGTTCCAGCGCCATGTTGGCCACCATCGAACCGATCGCGCCCAGGCCGATGACCCCCAGCGTCTTGCCGGCCACCTCCGTGCCCGCGAATCGCTTCTTCTCCCGCTCCAGGCGACGCGACAATTCCGCCGCATCCTGCTCATCGCGCAGCGAGTGCACGAAGCTCATGCCCCCGAAGATGTCCCGGGAACTCAGAAACAGGCCGGCGGCGACCAGCTCCTTGACCGCGTTGGCATTGCCACCCGGCGTGTTGAATACCACGATCCCGCGGTGCGTCAGCGCATCCACCGGTATGTTGTTGTAACCGGCGCCGGCGCGGGCGACGGCCAGCAGGGATTCCGGCACCGGCTCGTCGTGCAGTTTATGGCTGCGCAGGATGTAGGCATGCGGATCGGCCATGTCCTCGCTCACCGAGTAATGCTCGGGGTCGAACTGCTGCAAGCCGCGCGGGGCGATTCGGTTGTAGGTGCGGATTCTGAACATGCTTCAAGGACTCTCTGTGACTTCCCGGTAGGCCCAATCCAGCCAGGGCATGAGTTTCTCCAGGTCACCCGATTCCACCGTTGCCCCGCACCAGATGCGCAATCCCGCCGGGGCGTCGCGGTAGGCGCCGATGTCGAAGGCCACCGCCTCCTCGGCCAGCAGGCCGACCATCCGGCGGACGCCCTCGGGTTCGAGGTCGAGCGTCAGGCAGACGCTGGTGTTGGAGCGGGTCGCGGGTTCGGCCGCCAGGAAACTGATCCACTCGCGGCCAGCGACGAAGGCCTCGATCACCGCCAGGTTGCGATCGCAGCGCTCGATGGAGGCATGCTGCCCCCCCAGGGACCTGACCCAGGCCAGGGCATCGAGGTAGTCGGCGACGCACAGCATGGACGGCGTGTTGATGGTGGCGCCCCGGAAGATGCCATCGATCAACCGGCCGTCCCGGGTGAGGCGGAAGATTTTCGGCAACGGCCACGGCGGGCGGTAGGACTCGAGGCGGTGCACGGCGCGCGGCCCGAGTATCAGCACCCCGTGCGCGCCCTCGCCGCCGAGGACCTTCTGCCAGGAGTAGGTCACCACGTCGAGCTTGTCCCACGGCAGCGCCTGCGCGAACACCGCCGAGGTCGCATCGCATACCGTGAGGCCGGTCCGGTCGGCGGCAATCCACTCGCCATCCGGAACCCGCACCCCCGAGGTGGTGCCGTTCCAGGTGAACACGATGTCGTGCCCGGCGTCGGCCTGCGCCAGGTCCGGCAGCGCGCCGTACGGGGCGGTAAAGGTGCGCAGGTTCTCGAGCTTCAGCTGCTGCTCGAGGTCCGTGAGCCAGCCCTTGCCGAACGATTCCCACGCGAAGACGTCCACCGGCCGCTGGCCGAGCAGGCTCCACATGGCCATTTCCATGGCGCCGGTGTCCGAGGCCGGCACGATGCCGACCCGGTATTCCGCGGGCAGTTCGAGCACCTCTGCCGTCTCGCGGCAGGCCCGCTCCAGGGTGGCCTTGCCCAGCGCGGAGCGATGCGAGCGGCCCAGCGTGGCCAGCTCCAGCGACCCGACATCGTACCCGGGCCGTTTGCTGCACGGGCCGGACGAGAAATTGGGGTTGGCGGGCCGGATCTCCGGTTTCATCAATGCTCCTCGGAATTCGGAGGTCGATCACCATCGGCGCCCAGGGGCAGGGGTTAACCCGGTGAATGGGGTCATTTTAAACGCAGTCAAGGTTGCCCGGGGCGATCTCCATCAAGCCGCCCGCGGACGGCGCGCCGGCGGACGACGCCTCGCCCCTCACAACTCCAGTGGCAGCGCGGTCGTACTCTTGTTGGTGCGCAATACGAAGCTGGTATTGACCGTGTGCACGGCCTTGATGCGCAGGATGTGCTCGCTGAGCAGGCGGTCGTAGGCCCCGATGCTTTCGCAGATGACCTTGAGCAGGTAGTCGTGCTGCCCGCTCATGGCGTGGCACTCCAGGATCTCCGGGCGGGCGGTCACCACACTATCGAATTCGGCCACTGAATCGGGGTGATGGTCCTCCAGCGATACCTGCGCATAGGCCAGGACGTGCAGGCCCACCGCGGCCGGATCGACAATGGCCACGTGAGCCTTGATCACGCCGGACTGCTCCATCTTGCGGACGCGGCGCCAGCATGGCGAAGTCGACAGACCCACCCGCTCTGCCAGCGCCTGGCTGGACAGCCGTCCGTTGCGCTGCAGTTCGGCGAGAATGTTGTGGTCGGTCTTATCCAAAAAAATGTCCTTTTTAAAATAATCTATAATTTAAAATATTTATACCATATTAAAATTTAATACTGCAAATTATAGAAAGTAATTTTCCTGAAAATGATATAAAATTTTTCTCATGCCCAAGTCGTGCACGTACGCCTCCAAAACCCCGGATGCCAGGGGCGTCATCCACTACACCGACGAAGAACACCAGGTCTGGCAGGAGCTGATCACCACCCAGCAGGCCATGCTGCCCGGCCGCGCCTGCGACGAATACGTGCAAGCCCTGCAGTTGATGGATTTTCCGCACGATCGCATCCCGCAGTTGCCCGAAGTCTCCGCCGTGCTGATGGATCACACGGGCTGGTCGGTGGCGCCGGTCCCGGCCCTGATCGAATTCACCGAGTTCTTCCAGATGCTCGCCGCACGCAGGTTCCCGGCCGCCACTTTCATCCGGCGCCGCGAGGACATGGCCTACCTGCAAGAGCCCGACATCTTCCACGAGATCTTCGGGCATACGCCCTTGCTGACCGACTACCGCTTTGCGGCGTTCGCGGAAGCGTATGGCAAGGCCGGCCTGGCTGCGGATCGGCAGGACCATGCCATGCTGGCGCGATTGTTCTGGTTCACCGTGGAATTCGGCCTGCTGCAGTCACCGCAGGGCCTGCGCACCTATGGCGCGGGGATCGTTTCCTCCCCGGGCGAGCTGGTTTACGCGCTGGAGAGCGACCTGCCGCAGCGCAAACGCCTCGAGCCGGTGGATGCACTGCGCACGCCTTACCGGATCGACATTTACCAGACCGTTTACTTTATTATCGAGAGCTTCGATGAACTGTACGCGCTCGCCCAGCGCGACCTGATTGGCCTGATCCGCGAAGCCCGCCGGCTGGGCATGCATGCGCCCACCTACCCGCTGAAGGAGATTGCCTGAACCGCACCGGCCCCAGCGGCCGGTCGCCCCAGATGGAGGCCCCATGTCGAACGCCTGTGCCTTGACCGAACGCCGTTGCGAGCCCTGCGAGGGTGGCGTGTCACCGATGAGCCGGCCGGAAGCCGAAGCGATGCTGAACGACGTGCCGGGATGGTCGCTGAGCGAGGACGGCAAGCTGATCAGGCGCCGGTTCGAGTTTCGCGGATTCTACCGCACCATGGCGTTCATCAATGCCCTGGCCTGGATCGCCAACAGCGAAGGCCACCACCCGGATTTCTCGGCCGGCTACAACTACTGCGAGGTCGGCTTCACCACGCACGCCATCGACGGCCTGTCCGAGAACGATTTCATCTGCGCGGCCAAGGTCAACGCCCTGGTCGCCGAGTGAGGCCCCGGCCGGTTACTGCTGCGCTGCTCAGGCGCTGCTGACGGGCCGGCGCGCCTGCGCGCGCCGTCCCGTGCGAATCACCAACCCCAGGGCTTGGCCGCCTGCGCCGCGGCGCGCAGCGACGGGCGTGGCACAGGCGCCGGGCGCGCCGCCGCCCGCGGGGCGCGGGTTGCGGGCTTGCCGGGGCGTCGATGCGCCCGCGAGCGTCGCCCGGAAGCCTGCTGCGCGGATGCCGCAGCGTCGGCGGAGGCCCGCCGCCGGCTCACTACCAACAGGCCGAGCAGCAGGGTGACGAGGATGCTTGCAATGATCAGGTTCATGGTCCGGTCGTCCTTTTCCAGTTTCGGGGCGCTGCGGCCAGCACTGGCCGCAGGCTGCCCCGGGGTGACTCCAGTCGATCCCCGGTCGATGACGGTTCGATGACCGCTGCGCGCCTCGCGTCGCCCGCAGCGCTCAGAACGTGACCGTCGCCTCGTTCGAGCAGTCCGCGGTACCCTCCTCGCAGACCTTGTAGACATAGCTGGCCGAGCCCTTGTTGCCGGTGTCGTCGGTCAGGCTGCTGCCGTCAAAACCGCCCGCAATCAATGAAGAGCCGCGCCACACGTCCACCTTGCCGCCCTGCCCGCTCCAGGCGAGGTCGGCCGTGTGCACGCCCTTGATCTTGTACCCGTTGGCGCTGAGGCTGATCGATCCGCCCGGCTCGGGCCCGGTGGTCGCGGCGGCAGGGCCGGCGGGCGTCGAGTCGCCCCCTGCGGTGTAGGCAACCACCTGGTATTCATAGGTGGTGTCGGCCACCAGGCCGTTGGTATCGGTGTGCGTCACCACCGAACCGCTGCCAGGGGCGGCCGCAGCCTGCCCGACCTCGGCAAACTCGCCGCTGCTGCCGACCCGTCGCAGGACCCGAAAGCCGGTCTCGTTGCCGGAGCCGTCGGTCCATTCGAGATCGACACGCTCATGCCCGTCCGCGGTTGCCGCGAGGCCGCTCGGCGCGCCGTCGGGCGGCTCCACGCTGCCGTTCTCGACACGAATCCTGAGCTGGTCGACGTACACGGTATCCAGCGCCCGGTGGCCGACGCTCTGATCGGTGTCGGTCACCCGCAGGTACACCACGCCACCGACTCCATCGGGCAGGCTGAAGCTCAGCGGGCTGCCGTCCGCAGTCTCGGTGACAGTCAGCACGGTCGTCCAGTTCTCGCCATCGGTCGACCACGCGAATTCGAAATTGTCGCCGTCACTGGAGGCGCTCTGCCAGGCATTGACGTACACCGTGGCCAGCGCCCCGGTGCCAATGTTGAAGGTCCAGCGATGCCCGAGCCAGCTGTGGCGGTTAGCCGGCTTTCCGCTCGACTCGCGCTCGGTGATGGCCTGCGGGTCGCCGTCGTCGGCGTGGGTATCGAGGTAGCTGCCGCTCACGCTGCCGCCCTCGGCGGTCTCGCTCTCGGCGTAGAAATCCTCGAACGGCGGCGCCGAGACGGATACCGCCTGGCTCGACCAGCCGGTGGCGCCGTGGTTGTCGGTCACCGTCAGTTCCACCATATACTCGCCGGCCGAGGCGAAGGTGTGCACCGGGTGCTGGGCGCTCGAGCCACCACCGTCGTCGAAATCCCACGACCAGTTGGTGATATTGCCGTCGGGGTCGGAGGACAGGTCGGTGAAGGTGACCTCGGTGTAGTCCGCGGACCAGCTGAAATTCGATACCGGGGGCTCGGCGAAAGTGGTCGCACTGGCGGTGTTGGAATACCCGGATTCATCCTCGCTGTTGTAGGCCAGCACGCGATAGTAATGCGTGCTGGCGGTGGCCAGCCCGCCGTGGGTGTAAGCCGTCAGCGCGGTCTCGGCCAGCGTTGACCAGGCGCTGCCGTCGCCGGAATGTTCGAGCCGGAAGCTGTCCTCGTTCTCCGAGTTATCCTGCCATGCCAGGTCGATGGCGGACTTCGAAACGGGCGTGGCCGTGAGGTCGGAAGGCGCCGTGATGGTCGAACAGGCATTCTGGCAGATTTCAACACCCATCACCTCGGTGGTGTCCGAGGTCACCGGGTCGGTGATGATCACCGTGCTGGTGGCCTTGATGAGCAGGTTGTTGTGCGGCTCGCTGAAGGTCTCGCCAGCCTGCAACGACGTCACGAAATAGGTATAGGTCGAGTTGTCATAGCCGTAATGGATGTTGAGGCGGTCGGCAAAATAGTTGGTCGCCCCACCATACGTCATGCTGGTGTTGACGTTGTTGTAGTCGCCGGCCTTCTTGCGCCAGGAAACGTAGTAATCGGTGTTGGCCGTGCGCTGCACCTTGATGGCGCGCAGCCCGGGCCAGTCCCAGACCTCTTCGTCGATGGCGATCAAATCGAACGTCTGTGGCGAGGCGGACGGCGTGATGGTGCGGATCTCGTAATCGACCGGGTCGATCCAGCCCTTGTCCTCGGCGTGCGGCGCGTTGAATTTCATCCAGCTGCGGCTCACGCCCATCATGTCCGAGCCGTCCCCATAGGCCACGTTGGTGCTGCCGTTATTGTCGGTATCGGTCTGCGCATGGTTGAAGCCCAGGTTGTGCCCCAGTTCGTGGATCAGCACGCCGTGGAAGATGGTGTCGCCATCGGCCCCGATGGCCCAGCACCACGTTCCGCAGCCGACCTGCGCAACGCCGCCCCAACCGCAATGGCGGTTGGACCAGTCCCAGTAGTTGGGCACGATCAACAGGCGGTGCCGGTACAGGCTGATGTCCTTGCCGGGGTTCGCCGCTTCCCAGGCGGCCGAGGCCAGGTTGACCCAGGTCGAGGGTGAGCATTGCGAGGAGTCGCCGCCAATGTAGCTGTCATCGATCTGGTACGGCCCGAACACGTCTTGCACGCCGTCGTTGTCGGGGTCATCCGGGATGGTGAGGGTGCCGAGCGAGGCGTTGTAGAACAACCCGGCCACCGATTTGGCCTGGTTGTACATGCGGTCCTTGGCTTCCTGCAGGCTGATGCCATACTTCATGGGCGTCACGCCATCGGCCTTGAACCCATCGACGTTGGCGTCGTTGAAATCCACCAGCAGGGTCAACACGTTGCGGGTCTCCGGGCTCGCGACCGGCGCGCTGCCGGATTCGGGCGCCCCTGCCCCGCCGCCGTCCCCATCCAGCGGCGCAACGCTATCGACCTGCAGCCCGCCCGGCCGGTCCCGGCCGACGACGCGAAACCGCCGACCGGTCTCGAACCCGTCCGGCGCCTGGTCGGCGGTGAAAAACAGGCGGGTCTCGCGGTGGGTCGCCTGGTCGACAAGGTAGTAACGCAACTCCGAGTACCCGGCATCGAAATCGTCGAAAATCACCACGCTGGCGATGCCGGCGAGCTCCCGGCTGCCACCGGCCTGCCCATGGGCCACCGGCGGCAGAATGATCAGAAGGCAAAACAGTATCCCCGCGAGGCGGGCGCCGCGCTGTCGGGTCGTGCGCTCGAGGTTGGCCATGAGGATCCCTCCCTCCCAACTTCCTGTCCTTGGTCTGTCCGGCCGTCTTCCTTGCCCCGCCGAGCGTGCGGGCCCATCTGCTTTGCCGAACAAACTCCCCTAAAATCAGCAAGTAAAAAAATATAGTGAATCATGTTTTTTAACTTACTGATCAGCCTGATTATGACATAAATTATCCCTGATAACAGATGAACTATTATTCGTAATTAAAAGAGCATATTTTAGGGCGTGGACGGCGCCTGCCCCGCGTTGCAGGGATGCGGGCGCGTATAGGTGATGAAAAAGCCCTGCAGATCGCCGTCCTCGATGTAAATCTCCAGGTCCTTGAAATCCCAGCCCTGGCGCTCGGCCGTCTTGTGCGTTTCGCTGATCCGGTCGGCGCTGCCGCGCTTGCGGCTGCCGGTCTTGTCGTCCACGAACACGGTCGAGGCCTGGATGCGGGGGCAGATGTCGGCGGCCTCCCCTGCCTCCTGCGCGCCAAGGCTGAAGGGCAGGAACACGGCGGCCGATGCCGCGAGCAAGAAGCGATAGAACATGGCGGTAACCCTCCTGGTGGATGTGAATGGATGCGTGTCGGCGCATGATACATCGGCGCGCGGCCCAGCAGGACCCGTTTGTGCGGCCGGCTGGCACCAACGCCGGGACATTCCCTGCTAAGCTTCTGCGGATGCGCGACACCCCCAGACAGCTCGGTTTCGTCGGCCGCGAGCCCGAAATGGCGCGCCTGAACGGCTACCTCGACCAGGCCCTCGCGAAAGGGGGCGGCGTCTGTTTCGTCACCGGCGAGCCGGGTGCCGGGAAATCCAGCCTGCTCGGGGAGTTCACGCGACGCTTGCAGGGGACGCACCCGGATATCGTTTTCGCCGTCGGCGACTGCAACCCGCAAACCGGCACCGTCGACCCCTACCTGCCGTTCCGGGAGATCATGGGTCACCTCACGGGCAGTGCAGAGGCGGCTGCCGACGAGGCCCCGGCGCGCAGGGGTTCGCCGCGATTCTTCGCCGCCACGGCGCGCATCCTGCAGGAACACGGCCCTGACCTGATCGACATCTTCGTGCCGGGCGCAGCCGTCCTTACCCGCCTCGGCGCGCAGGCGGCGGGCAAGATGCGGGCGCGACGGGGTACTGGCGACGGGC
>JABAOE010004455.1_pt1 | contig 15409 bp, 11 predicted proteins | sample 7062141 | NCBI WGS metagenome assembly JABAOE01 (sample SAMN14538627, study PRJNA623070) | marine sediment metagenome | biome: marine biome [ENVO:00000428]; feature: marine pelagic biome [ENVO:01000023]; material: deep marine sediment [ENVO:00002113] | place: India: Gulf of Khambhat ... | reverse complement strand
CGTCAAGATCTGCCCATTACCGTTCACACGGGTAACGGCAGCAGTCCCACAATCACCCGGATGTTCGAAGGTGTGCCACGGCCCGGTCCGCGCACGTTTCCTTTTGTCCACCCGCTGGGTAAAGGGTTGGTGAGCGGCCCCTATGTGAAATACGGCTTCACTCAGATCTTTGAGTCTGATGTGCTGGACGTTTTTCCCAAGCTTCGGGTGGCGTTTCTCGAGGCGGGCTGTGATTGGACCGTAAGTATCGTCTCAGGTCTACAGAAAAAAGATCGTGCAAGAGAACTCCTCGGGGATCGTGTCTTTGTTGGGTGTCTGCCCAAGGAGGACCTGGCGTACGTGATGAATAAGCTGGGGGATGACTTTCTTATCACGGCAACGGATTTCCCCCACGGGGATGCCTTCCGGGAAGACCGCCTGGCCCAAGACCTCAAGGCGCGGGGTGATTTGAACGATCGCACCATTGAGAAGATACTGGCGGACAACCCCGCGCGCCTGTACGCCTTTTCATGAATGTGGCTCGGGATCACGCCCTAGCCGCATTGTTAGAAAGCGCGGCGCGTACCTCCATCCAGAACCAGAGGTGAGTTCCATGTCGACTCCGAGTCCGCTTGTCTCGCGGTGGCATTCATGCGGGCGAATTTTTTGGAGGAATAGTTATGATCATTGATTCGGACGCTCACGTAGAGGAGAGCATTGCCACTTGGAAATACCTGGAACCGGAATTTTATCCTTACCGACCCATTCCTATTCAGCTTCCGGAGGACACATGCTTCGGCAGTCATAATGCCGGTTGGATTATCGATTACAAGTTTCGAATTCACGCCGCCAATCCGACTCTCATGAAGCGCGCCCAGGAAAAAGAGATTCCTATTCCGGTACAAGAGTTAACGGATGTCGCGGGAAGATTGGGATATATGGACGCCCTCGGAGTCGATAAACAGGTGATTTTTCCTTCCCTCTGGCTTGGTTGTCCCAGCGACAATGTGGAATTGGAGGCCGCTCTGGCGAGAAGTTACAACCGGTTTATGGCGCATCAGTGCAATCAGTCAGACGGGCGTCTCTGGTATGCTGCGGTGCTGCCGTGGCGAAGGGCTGATCTAGCCGTACAGGAACTGAAACTGCTGAAGAAGCTGGGCTCCGTGGCGGGCATCTTTGTCCATGGGATTGAATGGGATATCCCGCTCACTCACCCGTCATTTCAACCGATCTATGAAGAAGCCGAGCGTCAAGATCTGCCCATTACCGTTCACACGGGAAACGGCAGCAGCCCGACCATCACCCGGATGTTCGAAGGGATGCCCCGGGTGGGGCCGAAATCCTTTCCGTTTATCCACCCTGCAACTCAGGGACTCATTAATGGTCCTTACGTAGCCTATGGATTCACTCAGGTTCTCGATTCGGAGCTGTTGGATGAGTTCCCGAAACTCAGAGTGGCCTTTCTCGAAGCGGGATGCGAGTGGGCCGTGAGTATCGTTTCCAATATGCACAGAAAAAAGCAGGCTATGGAGTTGTTGGGGGACCGTGTGTTTGTCGGCTGTTTACCTCGGGAAGACCTGGGTTACGTGACGAGCAAGCTTGGGGATGGGTTCTTGGTGACGGCGACGGATTTTCCTCACGGAGACCCGTTCCGGGAGGACCAGCTGGCTCAAGGTTTAAAAAGTCGCGGAGACATTAGCGAACCAACCATCGAAAAGATTTTGGCTGGCAATCCCCAGCGCTTGTACCGTTTTAATTAAACCCGTCACACGGCACCCAACCGGTCCCGGACTGGCGCCGCGACGTGCAAAGGAGAAGATCGCCGGAGAAATCTCTTTTTCAGGTGATCACGGGTTGCCCGAGTTGGTGATTATTTCGCCAGCTCCAGCGCCCAGCGTTTCCACTGCTCCACTTCATCCAAATGCTTTTTGAGAGAGGCGGATATTTTCTTGATGTCCTTCATCACCTCACTGCCCGTGGTGAGATCGACCGGTTGACCCTGCAGTTTTGCGAGCTTCGTCCTGAACTCGTTGTCTGCAATGGCGTCGCGGTACGCTTTGTCGAGTACCGCCATGACCTCCTTGGGTGTTCCCGGCGACGCGAATAGGATCTTGCTATAGCGCGAGTCAGCATTGACGTACGCGTCCCACGCTTCCCGCTTCCCTCGATCAACAAACTCTGAGGCATTTTTTACGTCCTTGGGTACGGCGATCTCCACGTTGCGTTTTATCTTCTGGTCGCTCGGCCCCATGATGGCAAAAGGCTCAACAACCTTGTCTTTAAACCACCCCGGGCGCAAAGTCGGTAGCGAGTACCAGACGGAGCCCCCGCCCCCAGGTAACCACAGGTTCGTGTCGCCCCGTTCCATGGCGAGTAGCTGTGACGATGTGCCTCCTGCCATGCCGTGGACAAACTGAATCGGAAGATTGATCCATTTAGCCAACGCCGCCAGCTTCAGAGAGGTGCCGCTATCGGCTCGGGAGGTACCTACGACGATTGGTTCTTTCCCGCCGATGGCGTCCTGGAGCCGCTTGTAGGGGGAGTTTCTGCTGGCGAATGCGATGCTAGACGAAGATAAGTGGGTGCCTATGGCGGGGAATTTGTCCACTTGATACTTTGCCTGCCGATCCAGGTATTGACCGGCGACCATTGCACTGGCCGTCATGATTACGGTCAACCCATTGGGTTTGCTTCGATAGAGGTAGTTTGCCGCCGCCGTTTGCGGGCGCAAATTTGTCACCACGACTCGAGGTTTCCCGGGAATAAATTTTGGCCAGTTGGCGGCAAAGTATCGGGCCTGTAGATCGGTACCGCCTCCAGGGGAGAATCCAACCAGGAGTCGAATGGTTTTGCCCGCGAAATAGGGTTCAGCTGCCGGAGCATGAGACGCGGCAGTGAATAGAATGCCGAAAAGGAAAGCCAGGAAGATATTCAATTTTGTCGTTGTCATAAGACGGTCCCCCCTTGATACCAAGCCTTACACAGTTGATGATGACGCCCGTATCATACATCAATACGGTGATGCAAGGTGTGTGACGGTCCTTCGGTTTGCAAAAAATTTGGGTAGAGAAATCAGACGGTAGACTATTTGGCGAGCCATCGAGACAATGGCCAAAACCATGTCAGCTCAGAGAGATGTGGGAGATGCAAAAGACTCAATTCAAGATGTCATTGTACAGATGGTTTAAATCCAAAATCCGTCCCATGCTCTCCAGTTGTCCCCGTTGAACAAAAGTGGGTATACCGACGATACAACCGGAATCTTTGACGGCGACACCGCCGGAATTGCCATGGTCCAATTTGGCCGAGCTTTTGATGAATCGGGTCTTTCCCTGGAACTCAAATCCCGAAATGATCCCCTCCGTTACGGTTAAAGTCTCACCGCCAATGGCGGGGTAACCCAAGATGGAGACCTGATCGCCGATCTCATTCGATTCGCACAGGGGATTTTTTCCCTCCTCCCGCGCGTATTCTTTCAGATCCTTGACGGAGCCGGCGTCGTGGGCGTCTGGAATGATTTCAGGTTCTATGATCGCAAAATCGATGTCTTTCCGATAGAACTTGTAGCCCTGACCTTGAAAAGTCACGTAGACGTTGCCCTTCCGGTGATCGGGATAGAGGAAGATCTTGCACTGAGGATTGGTCCCGTCGGACGTGTTAACCACATGCAAACTGGTTTGAACGTAATATTCCCCCGAACCAGAGGCGTCCGGCCGCCCACGATACAGAATGCCTGAACCCCTGCGAATATTCTTTGAATATTCACCGGCCTTACAGTGGATCTTCACGACGGAGCCCGCCAAATCACCCAAGAGAGATGATGGAGTTTTTTTTTCGTTTGTATGAAATACCGGAGTGGTTCCAAACTGGGCAGCCTTGTGGGAAGGAAGTAACGGATCGTTGCTCCCCCTTGAGGTGTTGCGGACCTTAATGACATTCGCCTTGTGCTCCTGAATGGTTCTCTTGAGTTCCGCAAGGGTCTGCCGGAGCAACCTTTGGGGACGGGAGTACAGTTGATAACCTACGTATCCACCGAAAACGATGGACAACAACAGGGCCGAGACAACCAACCGTCGGGGTACAGCGGAGAATGAAATTGACCCCAGTTTTTTAGCTGCGCCGCCGGGTGAAATTGTTTTTTCGGGTGTGTCTGCCAGCTGGGATAGACTGTGGGGCTCCCCGAGGTGTTTCCGGATGCACTGAATCACTTCGCCCGTACTCACCGGTTTGGCAAGAAAACTATGGCCTCCAATGAGTCCGTTGTGGCTTTCCACTTCTTGCCGGCTGGCCACGGCGGTGAGAAAAACAATGATGGCATCGCTCAACTGGGGGTCGGCTTTGATCTGGGTGGCTACTTCATCTCCGTCAATGTCAGGCATCATGATGTCCAGGAAGATCAGGTCTGGTTTAAACTCCCTGGCAACCGACAGTGCGTGGAGGCCGCGGTTCTCTTCCCGAACCTCGTAGAGGCCGCTCAGTTCAAGGTTGAGCTTCAACATCTGGGTGAAGCTTTTCTCATCGTCGATGAGCAGGATTCGCTGTTTTTCCATAAAGGGCTCTTTCCCACTACCTGCTGGAAATCTGCGAGAAACCAAAGAAACGGCGTTAAACCTGAATAGATGGGGACTTCGGGATAGGTTCTTATATTGGGTTGGCGGGGCTGTGTCAATGGACGACAAAACTTAGTTCCAAGATTCAAGTTTCATGAACCTAAGCTATTGAATTCACGAGGATTTTTTGCCGATGGGGAATAGGCTTTTTAACCGCAGATTTTCGCAGATAAACGCGGATGAAGATTCGAAAATTTCACCGCAGAGACGTCCCTCGACTAGGCTCGGGACCCACAGTCCGTCGAAGGGCGGAGGGCGCAGAGAATTGAATTTATGTTTGTCGGGAGACGACGACAAACAAGAAATACTCCATCGCGGACGAAAACAGAAATTTTAACCAGGGGATCACGCAGTTGAGAAGGCAAAGTGCTCCCAACGCTCTTCGCTGCCCACTTCAGCCTAAGGCTGATCCGCCTCCGGCGGAGCTTTAACCGACTGTCTGCTGGTTGCTGTGAGCCTTGCGCTCTGCGCTTTGCAGCGTATTACGTCCCGTCGGATTGGCTCCACTTCATGAATTCTTCGAGACCGAGTCGCGTCAATACCGTTTTGGTCGGTCGTCCGGTTTTTTCGTCTCGCTCGCTGATCCGGTGGTATTGGTAAACCATGTCGGGCAACCATTTGGCAATGGTGAACCCTTTGTACTTCCCGTCCGGAATCGGTTCTAAAAATCTGGGTCCCACGTCTTTCCAGTCCAATTCGGCGGTCCACCCTCTCTGAGTACCAAACAGACTCTGTAGAATCATACTTCGATGACCTGCAGCCATGGCCTCTTCTATGTCAAGGTCCCAGCCAGTCATTGCATTGACGGTGTCCGTAATGGAATTGAGACCGTCCGGTTTATGCGGTACCTGAGCAAACCAACAGCCACCGCTGATGCCGCAGAACTGGCGGTATTGTTCGGAGAGAAACTGAGACCGAGGCCAACCTTCCGGATCATCTCGATCCAGGGGGCCCCATTTTTCCCGGAACTTCAGATCCGGTGGAGGGTTAACGGAACCTCCCCCCTGGGGCTTCATGCCGCCGCTTCCGACCAACTCCCTCAGCATCTGCCCCAGTAGAGGACGCCATTCATGCATGGCGGGCGTGCCGCCCTTCGTGTGCACGGCCCAATTGGGCGCATCACCGCCGATGGCTTCGGCCAGCTGTTTGGGTCCGTCCGCCAGCAGGTTGCCCAGCCAGCCCTCACGTCGTGAGGCCATTTCGAGAAGCCGATCCACCGCTTCGACGTTTCCCCACTCCAGCTGAAGACCGTTCGTTTGTGTGGAATCCAGCATGCCTTTTTCCCAGGCTTCAAAGGCTACACCGGCGCCACAGGAAAAGTGACTGCATTCAATACCGAGATCATTGATCCGTTCCGATAAGTAGAGTACGGGATTACCCTTGATGCCGAGATTGAAAAAGGCATCGAGCCATTCGCCCCCGGCGTTGAAGTGTGCCAGGGTTCCGCTGTGGGGACCCTCTTTGATCTCCACGTCCCATGGGCAAAGCCGGGCGCACTGAAAGCACGGGCGTAGGACAACGGTGTTCTGATTGAAGCCGCGGTTGTGGTCGGCGATCTCGGTGCTCCTCCAGTTGAGGTTATTGAGGGCGCCCCAGGATTCCCCGTGCCCCATCTTGTTCTTTTTTTCCTCTACCGTTTGCGGGGTCAATATTTTCCGCCAGCGCATGCCGGCATCCAGAAGCGCAGCCTTGTTGGCGATTCTCGGACGTTCGGATCCGCTGACCACGATGGCCTTGAGTTTTTTTGATCCAAAGACCGCCCCGCCGCTGTGGGCGGCGAAATGGTTGTAGTCGTTGCAGAGCATGGCTGCGCGGTTGAGATGTTCCCCCGCGGGTCCCATGCACAGGACTTTAGCATCCTGCAGTCCGACTTCCTCTCGCAGCCCGTCCTCCGTATCCCGGGTTCCCAGACCCCAGAATTTCGATGCGTCACGGAGCTCCGCTTTGCCGTCGCGAATCATTAGATACGTCGGTTTCGATGCAGCCCCCTCAATGATTAATCCGTCGTAACCGGCGGCCTTGAGGTACGTACCCCAGAAACCGCTTGAGGCTCCACGTCCCAAAGTGTTGCCCGTTAACGGGCTCAAATAGACGGCAGTAAATTTCGTGCCCCCCGGGGTCAAACCGTTTCCGGTGATGGGACCGGTCATGATCACCACCTTGCTTTCAGGCCCGAATGGTGTTGCGTCGAGAGGTAGCTCATTCATAAGAATGTAGGTGGCCAGCGCCTGCCCGCCGAGCAGTTTTCTCAATATAGGCTCCTCGGGTAGATTCTCGTCTTTCAACGAGGCACTGGTGAGGTCAATCCTAAGGATTCTTCCCATGTAGCCGCCGGGAAGTGGAGTCAATCGTTTTTCAGGAAACAGTTGCTTGATTGCAGACATCGCTCATACTCCTGGCTCAGAGGTTGATCTTTTCCTCATTCCGGCCTCGTCTGAATGGGGGTAATGGAAGACTTTTGCTCATGGTCTCTTGCCTTGCATGGCTGTATAGATCTTCTCCGCCGTCACGGGTAAGTCGAAGAGTCGGACCCCCGTTGCATCCGCCACGGCGTTGGCAATGGCTGCCGGTGGACTGACGTTGGCCATCTCACCAATGCCCTTGGTTTGATAGGTCCCGGGTCCATTTTCGGAGCGCACCAGAACCGTTTTTAATTTTGGGATATCCACGATGTTGGGGAGCTTGTACTCGCCGAGGTTCGCGGTCGAGACTTTGCCGTCGTCGACAACGATTTCTTCCATGAGGGCCGAGCCAATGGCCATGACCGATCCGCCGTCAATCTGTCCCTGGTGACCGATGGGATTGATAATTGTGGCCACGTCATGGGCGGAAACAAATTGGTTGAGCTTCACCTGGCCGGTCTCCGGGTCCACATCCACTTCGGCAACCTGAGCCACAAAGGAGGTGGAGGAAAACTTCCTTGCCACTTCGGCTTTGCAGGTGACGGTCACAGGCCCGCCGCCGTCTACGGCCTTGACTACTTGAGGTAAGCCGATGGTTTGTTTTGGCTTCTGCCTTGGCCAAAACCGGCCGTTCCCAAAGTCGACATTCTCTTCCGCACACCCTAGCATCCGGCCCGCCTGGGCCAACAGCTTGGTCTTAAGCTCATTACAGGCGTTGATGGCAGCTTGACCGCCAATATTGGTTGAACGACTGCCGCCGAAGCCAATATCGATGCTGTAAGGAACCACATCGGTATCGCCGGTGACAACCTTCACCCTCTCAATGGGAACTTTCATCTCATTGGCCACCGCCTGGCATAGGATTGTACGAAGCCCCGTACCTTGGTCACCGCTCACGGTTAACAGGGTAAAGGTGCCATCGGGCTCCGCAGTGAGTCCGACCCAGCTGGGCCCGGCACCGGTAAACCTCTCGTACATGGCGACACCGCGGCCGATATGGGGTTTCGTTCTACGCCGCCACCATCCCGCCGCGTCCAGAGCGGCTTGCAGCGTTTCACGCGCCTTGACTCCTTCCATCTTTCTCCCCAGCGAGTTTTCTTCACCTTCGCCGATCATGTTTTTCAGTCGAAACTCAGCGGGATCCATCTTAAGCTCCTGCGCCAGGAGGTCCATATGCGACTCAACCGCAAACATGGCCTGCAGGGCGCCGGGTGCCCGCCAAAAACCACAGGGCACAATGTTCGTATAGACCTGGAAGGCTTCGATAGAAGTATTATCGATTCGATAGGGTCCGGCGGTCCCCGCTCCTCCGAGGGTGGCGCGTACAAATTTTTGCCCCCCGTAGGCGCCGCTGTCGTGTACCGCTCGTAAATACCGGGCGACGATGCGTCCGTCCCTCTTGATGCCGGAACGAACGGTGACAACGGTAGGATGGTCCGGGCAACCAGCCGTGATCTCCTCCGTGTAGGTATGAACGATTTTCACCGGTTTTTTGGCTTGCCGGGCAAGGAAATAGCAGATGGGTAGATCCATGGCGTCGCCCTTGCCGCCGAAATCTCCTCCGACGTCCACCGCGTTGAGCCGAACCATCTCCTCCGGAACGTCGATGGCCTTGGCCAGCTGGCTGCGTGTAGAGTAAGGACTCTTGCTGGACACCCAGGCCTGTACCCGCCCGTCATCATCGATGGAGACCAGCGCGGTCTGCGGCTCAATGTATCCCTGGTGCCTGAGGGGAATCCGGAAGGTGTGTTCCAGCACGACGTCGGCTTCACGAAAACCCTGTTTAACGTCTCCCTTGCTCCAGGTCAGCCGGTTCAACCCGTTGGGCACGTCGGGAATGAGAATGTCTTCCGGCGCGCCATCGTACGCGGACACATCCTCGTGTAGCCTTGGGGCCTCAGGCTTCATGGCTTCGAGAGGATCAAATACCGCCGGCAACTCTTCGTATTGCACATCGATCAGATCCAACGCCGCCTCCGCCGCTTCCCGAGTGTCCGCCGCCACCGCCGCCACCCGGTCCCCGACGAAACGCACCTTGTCCCAGCAGAGAACTGGAATATCCCTTATGACGCGGCCCATGTACGCGCCCTGAATATCCTTGCCTGTAATGACCGCTCTTACGCCTTCCACCTCCTTTGCCCGGGTCGAATCGATGTAGACGATGCGAGCATGAGGATGGGGACTACGCAGAACTTTCCCCCAGAGGGTTCCCGGCAGATGCACATCTGCAGCGTAGGTGGCACGACCGCTTACTTTTTGAGTACCTTCCACTCGACCGATGGGTGCACCGATCACGGACTTCGCACTTGCCATATTGGATCTCCTTGTATTGTTGTTGCTGCCCTCTGCATGACTAACCCTTCCATCTTTTATATTAAGAATCCTCAGAGTGCCAGAACTTTATCATCCCTTTTTCGCTGACACGCTCATGTCGCGTTCTACGTCGGGTCCGGGAGCGTGTTTCCAAATGAGCGTTGGGTCCCGATGGCTGTCGACTGGGTGCTGAGCGACTAAAGGGGGCTCGTGTTAGGCCTAAAAATTAGCAAAGGGAGAAATCACAAGCTCCAAGCTTCAAATTTCAAACAAAACTTGGTTTCTGATCAATAAATACCAAAGCAATTTCATGTAGGGTTTGATTTTTGTTTTGATTTGAGCAAGCGGATCAATTTGAAAATTCGAGCTTGAGATTTGGAATTTGAATCTGCTGGTATCTTTGCTTCTTTGTAAAAGTTATCCTTAAATGACTAATCCCCCAATGCTAGGTTTAGCAAAACGTTGCAAGATTTTTGCTTTAACTTGGTGAGTGTGATCACGCTAGCCGCGTGATGCGAAGGAGAAATCAATGACCTCAATTGAAGTACTAGCGACCATTTTCGCCATTTTGGTGCTGGTCAAATTGGCGTTTATTCGGAGCAAACCGGCAGCGTGGATGACAATGGTAAGGACTTTGTTTCTCAATCCTACCCTTACAATGACAGTCTATGTGATTCTAGCGTTGGTGGTGGGTTACTTTCTTTTCTCCAGCATGACCATCGTCCAAGTTGGCGCCGTCATGTTGTTTGTTTCTTTGGTTTCAGGGATAGGGCTGGCGCCATATTCCCAGCTTATAGTTAAGATGGCCCAAGAGATAATTGACGAGGGCTTGAGCAAAGCCTGGCTATCGATGCTCCTATGGACGGTTATTTCCGTTTGGATTCTTTGCGGTGTGCTGATTCAGATCATTTAAACCTGGGAGATGTAGAGGAGGTCATTGTGCATAGGGGTCCGGTTGGATTCCATTACTCGTCCCAACCAGTGAGATTTTTGTACTGCAGAAATAGCAGGTAAGCTCCCCAGCAGAAGGACAGGATGATGAAGATGATGCCGAGAAAATTGATCATGCCCGCGATGGTGTGATCGTATTCCAACCATCCAAGATCACCCAAAATATTCCGCCAGTCATGGTAATCGGGCCGCTCCTGGCCCGTGGACCCGCCGAGCAGGATTAATCTGCCGGCGCGTGCGTCGTTGATGTAGGGAGCAGCGTCCATGAAACTCTGACCCAACCACCATAGGCCGATGGAAGCGCCAAATGGATCTCGTGTCTTTATTAAAAACGCGCAGATGACAACGAACGGGATTAACCATTGGGTCAGAGTACCGCCCAGGATCGTCATGAAGCGACCGAAGGGCATAAAGAGGACATGTCCGGCCTCATGAAACACCAGGTTGACATCGTGCATGAAAGAGTCGCTGATGGGAGGGTACCCACCCACCAGTGCGTCGTAGTCCATGACGATGAAACGCCAGCCCCAGATGAAAAAGAATAGGTACAATGCGAACCGGCCATAATAATGCAGCGGTTTTACCCGAGAATCGACGCGAAACAACATTCCGGGAATCCTGATCCGAAGTGAATTGTATGACGTAGCCAATTTTTCCATTGAGAAAAATATTTCTGGCCAATCCCGTGCCCACTAATCGAGAAGCCTGAATACAACCCGGCCGGTTCCCTGCGCCGTTACGGAGCTGTTGTCTCCGGTCACCACGAACAATCGTTTTGAAGGGATCCCGCGTTGCACAAGGGTCTTTTCCACCAGCCTCACGCGCCGTTGGGCAAGGGAGCGGAGGTCCTGCTCGGTGACGCTCTTTCCGCCCTTGCGCCTTCGGGCGAGGGCCGGGGACTCACGGCGGCTGGCACGGCCTTTGAGCTCAATGTCGACCTTTGGGCGGTCTCCTAGGAACTTTACCAACCGGTCCAGTCTCTTGGGGGCTTCGGAATCGTAGGCGAGGGTACCGGACCGGAACCCCACCGGGTTGATCTTGACCTCGGTAATGGCGCCGCCCAGGGTCACGATTTGCCCCAACAGACGGAGCGGCGCAACGAGGCTTTTCAGGATTCCGTTTCTTACGGCCTTCCAAACTACGCCGTCCACTTGAAAGTCGGGGTTACGCACATTGCCCTGTACCAGAACACGTAAATGAACCGCGCCGTCGGCGTCTTCAAGTAACGCAAGGGCTAAGCCCAGCGGAATACCCACCTGCTTTTTGAAATTGTTGCCGAGTGCGGGACTGACCTGCGCCTTGTTGATGGTAATCTCGTTCAGGGCGTACAGAGATCCGGCGTTGTAGCGGTAATGAAACTTGATGGTCACACGACCGCGACGCACATAGTGCCCCACATACTTCTTTGCGTAGGGGTTGAGACGGGAAAGCTCGTAGTCTTGAATGACACCCTTGAAATCGTACCGGCGGGGGAGATGCCTCCGGGTCATCCAACCGTTTATTTTGACTGGAGCGGCGCCTGCCATCTTCCCATCGAGTGAGATCTGGACATGACCAGGTTTGTCGGCGATGGGTCGAAACGTCAGGTCCGCCGCCTCGATCATGGTTGAAGCGCTGGGATCCGTGGTTCGATCCAACAGAGTTATCTGGGCTCCTCTAGCGTCCAATCCATTCAAGTTCTTGAACTTCAATCGGCTTCCATTGCCGTTACGATTGCCATTGGAGCTGTTCACGCGGCGCCGGGGAACCTTCCATTCCCGAGATGCCGTCCGTTCGAAGACAATCTTGGGACGGTTGGCTACGAGGGAATCGATGACAACTTCCTTTTTTTCGAATAGAGTGCGCGGTGAAAAGTGCATATCCAAGGCTGGCACGATGAGAAAAGGATGGCCTTGATCCCTGGAGCCGATGACCAGATTGGATATCCGGGCTCGACCGGTAATGAGGTTCAGGTCGACATCTCTGATAGCCACCGGTTGGGCAAATCGTTTTTCCAAACGTCGGTCCAAGAACACGCGGATGACTTCCGGTAGGATCATGAGCGCAAGCAAGAGACCCAGGAATACGAAGGCGGGAACGATGGGGTAGCGAGAGGTTGGCTCTGACCGCATGGATTTCTTTCAGTGGAGAATTGAGGGGGTTGATTGAGCAAATAACGCAAGATTCGGGCCAGTTTAGTACAACTTTGGCACTGGCTGGTTCAACACAGGATTCGCATATAGAACATGGGTGTTGCAGCCTTCGGCCGTAAAAATCGTTCCAATGATGGGACATGCTGTTGCTGCTTTTGGTCCACTCTAGTTACTGAAATTGCGCGGATAACTAACTTGACAGTGCAACAGTGCAATGTTAAGCAGGTCAAACACGCGTAAAAGCAGGATAAGATTGAAAAAAATCGGCTGAGGCTCCTGCCAAATCTATCGAAACGGGGATGTCACAGTGAAGGATAGATATTACCGAGATTTGAGGGAACATCTTGCGGCTCTGGAGGAGAGCGGAAAACTCTTGAGGATCCAGCGTCAGGTCAACAAGGACACCGAGTTGATGCCGCTCGTACGCTGGCAGTTCCGCGGCCTGGAAGAAGATCAGCGCAAGGCGTTTCTATTCGAGAACGTGGTTGACGTTAAGGGAAGAAAGTACAACATGCCCGTGTCGGTTGGCACCCTCGCCGCATCAACTGAAATTTACGCCATGGGGCTAAGGTGTAAGCCGGAAGAAATTCACGACACGTGGACGAATGCGCAGTTGAAAGCACACCCTCCAGTCACCGTGAGCGACGGTCCGGTGCATGAAGTGATCTGGAAAGGGAGTGACCTGTTAAACGGTCACGGTCTGGACGCACTCCCGGTGCCCATATCTACGCCGGGATTTGACAACGGGCCCTATCTGACATCAGCGAATTGGGTTTCGAGGGATCCGGAATCGGGTGTTTACAACATTGGTAACTACCGCGGGCAGATTAAAGGGCCGGATCGGGCGGGTGGATTTTTTACCGGTCAGCATATGGGGCAACACTGGCGGAAGTGCATGGCGCTGGGAAAGCCTCTGGAGGCTGCGGTCATCATTGGTTCCGTTCCCGCAGTGGCCTATGCCGCCACCGCCAAGATTCCATATGATTTTGACGAATATCGTCTGGCTGGCGGCCTCGCAGGTGAGCCCATTGAGCTCGTGAAGTGCGTGACGGTGGATATCGAAGTGCCAGCCACGGCGGAAATCGTCATCGAAGGTGTGATCCCTACGGATGTGGTCGAGCCGGAAGGTCCCTTTGGTGAGTACACCGGGTACCTGGGGCCGCGTGGCCATTCGCCGTTTATGGAGGTTACCGCCATTACGCATCGGAAGGATGCCATTTACAGTGCTCTGATCAGCCAATTCCCGCCCAGTGAAAGTAGCAAAATTAAACACACAGGGACGGAGAAAATTCTCTTCAAGTACCTGAGGTACGACAGCGGTAACGACTGTGTGTTGGACGTTGCTCTTCATGATGAAGTGAGCGGCAGCGGACAGGCCTTTTGCGTCATCAAGACAAAAAAGAGAAGTACGGCTGAAGTATGGAGGGCGCTGCACGCTACCGCGGGTTTTGTCGGACCATTTGCAAAGATCACCATCGCCGTGGATGATGATGTCGATATTTTCGATCCCGCCATGATTAACTGGGCCATCTGCTTTAATGTCGTGCCGGATAAAGACGTTGCCGTCGCAAAGGGGAAATACGCAGGCCTGGATCCTTCGGCGGCGCCTCCGACCGCCACGACGGCCCAGAGACGGGCAGCGGAAATGACCTCGCTCTTAATCGATGCCACGCGACCGTGGCCCTATCTCCCCGTGTCCCTGCCGCGTAAAGAGTTTATGGAAAGGGCCAAGGAAATCTGGGAAGAACTAAACTTGCCGCCCCTGAAACCCCGGATGCCTTGGTATGGATACAGTCTCGGAGTGTGGAGCGAGCAGGACGAAGAAGAAGCGCAGTTGGCCTTGAAAGGTGATCATTTTATAACCGGGGAAAAGGCCAAGACGAACCGGATCAAACCATAGTCGCTACAAAGGAGTCATTCGAGTTGAGTCAACCTGAACTCAAACAACCCCAAAGGTTCAAGATGGAGCGCGCCGAGGCGGAAGAGCGGGCGGCGGTCCTTTTGAAGCAGACCGACGACCTGGTGGCTGCGTACATCCTCGACCATCCCTTTACCAAGCGGTTACAGGCTTGCGATCTACCCAGGGAAGCCCTGCAGGCGGCAACCCTGGATTGGTATCTGTTTCACCGGCCCCTGGCCGCCAGCTTTAGCCGTCTGTATAAGCGCTTCATTCAGATCTGTCGAACGTATACGGACATCGAAGAGGAATACCTTGAAAGGATTTCCTACGAGCTCACCCGGCCAACAGCCGGTGGGCGAACCCTTCTGATGCGTCGATTGGTGCTCACCATGGGAATCCCGGAGTCCCAGATGAACCAGACTCAACCCATTGGAGACCTAAGGAGGTTCATCGCCTTCTTTGGTCGTTTGCACTCGGATGGGACCTTTGCTGAGGTCGTGGCCGGTCAGTTCGGCAGCGCCTTTGAACCCTACGCCCGGTTGTGGTGTGAAGCCCTCACAAAGCAGTGCGGTCTCAACAAGGAAGATATCCAGTACTGGGAGCTGAACAGCCGGTTGAGCCAAGAAAAAACCGGCGGGGGGGCACTGGGTACTCGGAGTGAAAACGCCTACCTGTTACGACGGGTGTTTGAGGAAGGCCTTACAGAAGGGCGATCCAATTGGGGAATGAATTACGCGGCCGAGATGGCGGTTAAACTATGGGCGTTTTTGCTGCGTGGTTATGTCCGTCGTTTCGGACTGTAAGCTGATTCTCATACCTGCAAGAGTTCCGGCAAATTCGATTTTGGTTGCACTGGATTTCAATGCTCATGGAGCATCCCTCGGCTTCAGCATTGCACGTCCTTACGATGAAGCGGTGTCCTTTCCGCCAGCGGTAGAGGGCTTGGTGGGCGGCACCGCTAGAACCATTAATATGAGCATGAGGGAGAAGAACCCCGCCAATATCTTAAATGCAGGAACATAACTGCCGGTCACATCACGAATATATCCTGTGAACACGGGTCCTAGCGGACCAACCATTCTGAAGGGTGAAGAAAATCCTCTGATCGCGCCGGCGTGGCCC
>JABAOE010007747.1_pt1 | contig 15412 bp, 15 predicted proteins | sample 7062141 | NCBI WGS metagenome assembly JABAOE01 (sample SAMN14538627, study PRJNA623070) | marine sediment metagenome | biome: marine biome [ENVO:00000428]; feature: marine pelagic biome [ENVO:01000023]; material: deep marine sediment [ENVO:00002113] | place: India: Gulf of Khambhat ... | reverse complement strand
TGCGCGCAGCTCAGATGACCCGATGCCTAACGGACTTTATCGCATCAGGCCGGCCACCTCTCAGCCCGCCCCGTGCGCGCCTGATTCTGCACACCGCGGCAGCCTTCGCGCCAGACGGCTGTCCGAGTCGGACCGCCCCGCCCCGGCGATCCATGGACGCGAGGGTCTTATGCGGACGGCGCCCGGGGTCGGGGCTTGGCTCCTTATCTTGCCGAGCTAGTCGGGGATGGGAACCGAGTCGAGTGGGCTGCGAATGCCCATGCCGCCCCGGTTGAGCACGTGCGTGTAGATCATGGTGGTCTTCACGCTGCGGTGGCCGAGGAGCTCCTGGATGGTGCGGATGTCGTAGCCGTCCTCGAGCAGGTGCGTGGCGAAGGAGTGGCGGAAGGTGTGGCAGGTGACGCGCTTGGCGATCCCGCTCGATCGGGCGGCTGCCTTCACCGCCCTCTGGACCGCCGTGGCGTGCAGAGGGGCCCGCCCCAGGGCCCCGGTGCCGGGATCGGGGCTCATCTTGGAAGCGGGAAAGACGAACTGCCACCCGAACTCGAACGCGGCGCGTGGAGACTTGGCGGCGTACCGACCGGGAAGCGTCACCCACCCGCCCCCCTGGGCCAGATCCCGCTCGTGCTGGGCGCGGCGGCGGACCAGTTGGTCCTCGAGGCGCGCGCGGAGGGAGGCCGGGATGATCGAGACGCGATCTCGGCCTCCTTTGGCGACGCGAACGACCAGCTCCCGTCGCTCCAGGTCCAGGTCCTTCGTCCTGAGCCCGAGTCCCTCGCTCAGGCGCAGCCCCGCGCCGTAGAGCAGGCTCGCGATCAGCTGCTTCATGCCTCCCATCGAGCGAAGCACCAGCCCGACCTCTTCACGGGTGAGGACGACGGGCAGCTTTCGGGGCTGCTTGCCCCGAACCACGTCCTCGGCGACTCCGTCGATCGGAATCCCCAAGACCTCGCGGTAGAGAAAGAGAATCGCGGCCCTCGCCTGGGCCTGCGTGGACGCGCTCGCTTCGAGGTCCACGGCGAGGTGCGTGAGAAACTGATTCACCTCGGCCACACCCAGCCCGGAGGGATGCGTCGTGCCGTGGAAGCGGACGTAGCGGATCGTCCACGACCGGTAGGCCCTCTCGGTCCTGGGACTGTAGCGCCGCGCGCGCAGGGCGAGGGAAAGCTGCGCCAGCAGCTTGGGCGATCGGGCGTCGGAAACGCTCTCCATCCAGGACGAATCCTCCAGCCGTGGAAATCGGCGCTTGGCCTCGATCCTGGGCCCGAAGTCGTGACGGAGCGATGGTCGGAGGGGACGGCCGGGCGCCGTGGTCGCGCCTGGGCTCATTCCCCGACGTCGAGCCCGACGATCTGCGCGTCGATCTTCCCGCCGGCGACGGTGATCCTGGCGATGGTGACGGGCAGCCGGAACCGGCGATGTCCGGCGGCCCCGGGGTTGAGGTAGAGCACACCGCCGCGCGTGTCGACCGCCGGGCGGTGGGTGTGACCGTACACGACCACGCGAAGGCCGGCCGCGGCGGGGTCGAGATCGAGGTGCTCGAGGTCGTGCAGGAGGTAGGCGAGCAGCCTCGGGGACTCCGTCGCGTCCCGCTCCGCGGGCGCATCGTCCCGCTCCGCTGCCGCATCGTCCCGCTCCGCTGCCGCATCGCCCGACCGGGTCGCGGGCTGCCCATCCGCCGCGAGCAGGTCGACGACCTGGGTGGCGGGAAGCGCGCTCGCCAGCGCCCCGAAGTCCGTGTTGCCGCGCACGGCCCACACCGGTGCGATCCGGCGGAGCGCCTCGAGGATCTCCACGCGGCCGACGTCGCCGGCGTGCAGGATGAGGTCGCTGCCGTCGAGTGCGGCGAGCGCCTCCTCTCTCAGCAGACCATGCGTGTCCGAGATGACGCCGATCGTGCGCACGGGCCCTCCTCTCATCGTCTCCGCGGCCGCCTCGCCCCGGCGTGCCCTGCACGGTGGCCGTCGGATCGCCGCGGCCCATGACCACCGACCTTTCGGCACGTTGCCGGCCGCGCTCGGGACGGACAGGTTGGGGGTCTGGCGCGTCCGGCGCCAACGGGCTGCCTCGCTCCCTGCTTCGGGCCGCGTGGCCGTCCGGAGGCACGGACGACCGATCCCTACGGAGCCTGATCGGGCCGACCCCCGGCCGCCGGCACCCGACCCGAGCGCGCACGCCCATGGAGCTTTCCTTCCACACCCTCGACGTCTTCACCGACCGCGTGTTCGGCGGCAACCCGCTCGGGATCTTCCCCGACGCGGCGCACCTCCCCACGGGGCTGATGCAGCGGATCGCGCGGGAGATGAACCTGTCGGAGTCGGTCTTTCTGGGGCCCCCGGAGACGCCCGCGGGCGCGGCGCGGGTGCGCATCTTCACGCCCGGCGTCGAGGTCCCCTTCGCGGGGCACCCGACGGTGGGAACGGCGATGTTCCTCGCCGGCACCAAGCTGGCCGGCGAGCCCGACGTGGCCGAGCGTGACGGCGTCGCGACGATCGTGCTCGAGGAGAACGTGGGCCCGGTGCCGGTCGACGTGCGCTTCGAGGGGGGCACGCCCGTCTTCGCGCGCTTCACGACGGCGCTCCTGCCCGAGCACCGCCCGTCACCCCTCGCCCCCTCCGAGCTGGCGGCGCTCGTGGGACTGGACGAGGCGGAGGTGTGCCCGGGCGGGATGCCCGCGGAGATGGTGTCGTGCGGGCTGCCCTACCACATCGTGCCGGTCGCCTCGATCGACGCGGTGCGGCGGGTGGCGCTCGACACCGCGCTCTGGCGCCAGATGCTGGCCGGCACGTGGGCCCATCACGTGTACGTGATCTGCCTCGGGGGCGAGGGCGAGGGCGTCGACGTGCGGGTGCGCATGTTCGCCCCGGGCTCGGGAGTGGACGAGGACCCGGCGACGGGCTCGGCGGCGGCGGCGCTCGGAGGCTACCTGGCCGAGCTCGACGGTGGCTCCGGCGGGACGCTGCGGTGGACGGTCGAGCAGGGCCTGGAGCTCGGCCGGCCGAGCATCCTGCACGTGGAGGCCGACCGCTCCGGCGGCAGGACCACGGCGGTGCGGGTCGGCGGCAACGCGGTCGCCGTGAGCCGGGGCACGATGTGGGTGCCCGAGGAGGGGCGGGAGTGAGGCGCCGGGCGTGAGACGCGGCACGCGGCGCGTCATCCTGGCCCTGGTCATCCTCCTGGCCCTGCTCGTGCTGGTGGGGCAGAAGGTGGCCACGCGGATCGCCGTGCCGATGTACAACCCGTCCCCCGACGCGATCGACGCGACGCCGTCGGCCGAGGTGGAGCGCCTCCACGCGGGGCTGTTCGTCGCCGACCTGCACGGAGACGCGCTCCTGTGGGACCGCAACCTGCTGCGCCGCTCGACGGTCGGGCACCTCGACGTGCCGCGCATGACCGAGGGGCGCGTGGCGCTCCAGATGTTCACCGCCGTGACCAAGGCGCCGTTCGGCCTGAACATCGAGGGCAACGACGACGACTCCGACCAGGTCACGCTCGTCGCGACGCTCCAGGCGTGGCCGCCGCGCACGTGGACGAGCCTCGTCGAACGGGCGCTCCACCAGGCGCACAAGCTGCACGCGACGGCGGGGCGCTCCGCGGGCCGGCTCTCCGTGATCACCTCCCGTGCCGAGCTGGAGGCGGCGCTCGCGCGCAGGTCCCGCGACGACGCGGCGGTGGCGGGATTGCTCGGAATCGAGGGCGCGCACGCGCTCGAAGGCGACCTGGCCAACCTGGACCGCCTGTACGATGCCGGCTTCCGGATGATCGGCCTGACCCACTTCTTCGACAACGAGGTCGGTGGCTCGGCCCACGGCCTCGCCAAGGGAGGGCTGACCGACTTCGGCAGGGCGGTGGTCCTGCGCATGCAGGAGCTGGGCGTCGCCATCGATCTCGCGCACGCTTCCCCGCAGCTGATCGACGACGTCCTCGAGCTGGCGAGCACTCCGCTGCTCGTGTCCCACACCGGGGTGAAAGCGACGTGCGACAACGCGCGTAACCTGGATGACGGGCAGCTGGCCCGGATCGCGGCGACGGGCGGGGTGCTCGGCATCGGCTTGTGGCCCGAAGCGGTGTGCGGACAGACCCCCGCCGCGTGGGCGCGGGCGGTCCGGCACGCCGCCGACGTCGCCGGCGTCGACCACGTCGGTCTGGGGTCGGACTGGGACGGAGCGGTCCCCACCATCGTCGATGCGTCCGGGACCGTGCACCTCACGGCTGCGCTCGTCGCGGAGGGATTCGACGCCGATGAGATCGAGCGGATCATGAGCGGGAACGTCGTTCGCGTGCTGCGCGAGACGCTGCCGATCGCGCCGGGTGCGGCGCGATGAGCGGGGCCGCGCGTCTCGGTGAGGCCGGCGCGCGGGACCGGCCGGCGCGGGGCTGGCCGGCGCGGATCCGGCTCGCGACCGCCCCGTCGGGACTCCCCGGCGCCCCGGCGAGCCTGATCCTCGTCCTGCTGGCCCCGCTCGCGCTGCCGACCGCCGCGACCGCCCAGACNNGACGAGGTCACCGAGACGCCGATCGGCGGTGCGATGGTGTCGCTGGTGTCGCGCGACGGAGCGGCCCGGGCCCAGGCGCTCTCGGACTCGGCGGGGCGCTTCACGCTCCGCCCGCCGGAGGCGGGCGAGTACTTCCTGACGGCCGAGGCCTTCGGCTACGTGGAGACCCGCTCGCCCCTTCTGTCGCTCGGTGTCGAGGGATCGGCCCCGATCGACCTCATGCTCGCGCCCGAGCCGATCGGCCTGGAGGGCCTCGAGATCTCCGTCGAGGAGCGCGCGGCCGAGGAGCTCGGGGCCTTCGGGCTGAGTCCCGCCGAGCTGGGCAACCGCTGGATCGGGCGTGAGAAGATCGAGGCGATCCCGATCAAGCGCGACATGGGCGTGATCCTGGAGCGGACGGCGCAGGCGAGCCTGCGCGTGGTCCGCCCCGAGAACCTCGTGCCGGGCTCGGACGACATGGGGCTGTGCGTGAGCCTCGGGCGCGCGCGCACCGGAGCCGGGCAGGGACGGTGCGCCCTCGTGGTCCTCGACGGGGTCCCGATCAGCGGCGTGCAGGCCCTCCATCTCGATCCCGAGGCCATCGAGAGCATGGCGGTCCTGGAGCCGATCGAGGCGACCGTCTACTACGGCACGCTCGGCGGCGGGGGTGCGGTTCTGGTCTGGACCCGGCGCGGGAGGTAGGCTCAGGGACGCCGCCCGGGGCGCGCCCGGGCGCCGGACCCGAGAAACCGCACCGCAGGCCGGACCCGGCAGGGCCGCGCGGCGCTCGACCGACACGGAGTATCCCGATGACGTGCTCGTCCCTCGTCGACCTCGCTTTCGCCTCCGCAGCCCGCCCGAACGAGGTGCGGCGCAGCCCGCAGAGCCACCCGCGCCGAGCCCCGGGCAGGGCTTCCAGCCTGTCCGCGCTCGCGCTGGGGCTCCTCCTCGCGGCGGGCTGCCAGCCCGCCGACTCCGCCGACGCCGCCCAGGGAACGGCCGGCCCCGCCGACGAGCCGTGGAACTGGTCGGAGGACTACGTGCGCTCGGCGGTGGGCCAGGTGCGCGCCGGCCGGGACCTGAACCCGGACTCCTGGCCGGGCGGGGCGAGGGTCGCGGTGCTCCTGTCCTACGACGTCGACAACGAGACGGTGCAGGGCCTGCGGACCGGTCAGGTGAGCGTGGGCCCGCTCTCGCAGGGCCAGTACGGTGCCCGCGTCGCGCTGCCCCGGGTCGTCCGCCTGATGGACGAGCAGGAGATCCCGGCGACCTTCTTCTTCCCCGCGTGGAGCCTGAAGCTCGCCCCCGAGCAGGCCGGCGTGATCCAGGCCTCGGGGATGCACGAGATCGGCGTGCACGGCTGGATCCACGAGCTCAACACGTCGCTCGACGCCGAGACCGAGGAGCGGCTGCTGCGCGACGCGATGGACGCGATCGAGCGGATCACGGGCCGCCGGCCGGTGGGCTACCGCGCGCCGTCGTGGAACCACAGCCCGAACACGCTGTCGATCGTGCGGGAGCTCGGCTTCCTCTACGAGAGCTCGCTCATGGCCGACGACCGGCCGTACGAGCTCGTCCAGAACGGCGAGCCCACCGGCATGGTGGAGCTGCCGGTCGAGTGGATCCTCGACGACGCGCCCCTCTTCAACCCACGGGGCGACAGCTACATGAACCCGCGCGACGTGATGCAGGTGTGGATCGACGAGTTCGACAAGGCGTGGGAGGAGCGCACGATGTTCCTCCTGACGATGCACCCGCACGTGATCGGGCACCGCTCGCGGATCGTGGCGCTCGAGGGCCTGATCGAGCACATGAAGTCCCGAGACGGCGTGTGGTTCGGGACGCACGAGGAGGCGGCGCGCTGGGTGCGCGAGCAGGCGGGGATGTGAGGGCGCCGCGCGCAGCACCCGAGTCCCGACGAAGGGATCCGCGAGGCCACGACCGAGAGACGACGAGATGAAGACACCGACGATCGCCCGCGCCCGGCTCTTCGCGATCGCCCTGGCGACCGCAGCGGGGCTGGTGGGCATGGCGTCGACCGCGCCCGCCGCTGCGCAGGCCGCCGCTCAGGGGCCCCGCCCGATCGACATCGAGGACATGTTCCTGATGCGCGACGTGGGCGCGCCCGTGGTCAGTCCCGACGGGGATTGGATCGCCTACACCGTGGGGCGCACGTCGCTCGAGGACGAGCGCTCGTACACGCGCGTCTACCGGGTGTCGGCGGAGGGCGGTGAGCCGCTCGGGCTCACCGCCGAGGGCAAGCCGGCGGGCTCGCCGGGCTGGAGCCCGGACGGGCGCTACTTCACCTTCACCGCGGCCCGGGACGGGGGCGAGACGCAGGTGTGGGCGCTCGACCGCCGCGGCGGCGAGGCCTTCGCGCTCACCGACGTCGAGCAGGGGATCTCCGGCTACCGCTGGTCCCCCGACGGGACGCGGCTCCTCCTCACGATCCGCGATCCGGAAGAGGAGGACCCGGATCGCAGGGACAACGCCCCGCGGGATCCGTGGGTCATCGACCGGCTCCAGTTCAAGCGCGACAACGTCGGCTACCTCACCGGCAGCCGCCGCACGCACCTCTACGTCTACGACCTGGCGTCGAAGGCGCTGCGTCAGCTCACGAGCGGCCGCTGGGACGAGTCGCTCGGCGAGTGGAGCCCCGACGGCTCCAGGATCGTCTTCGCGTCGAACCGCACCGAGGAGCCGGACGGCAACGAGAACTCCGATCTGTGGATCGTCTCGGCCGACCGCGCGGAGCCCACGGACGGTCCCACCCGTCTGACGTCGAATCCCGGTGCCGATCGCTCACCCATGTGGAGCCCGGACGGCCGCTGGATCACCTACACGTCCGGCGTCCGGCCCGACCTGATCTGGTACGCGACGACGCACCTCGCCGTGATCTCGGCGGACGGCGGCGAGCCGCGCCTGCTCACCGAAGACCTCGACCGCAACGTGAGCCAGCCGCGCTTCTCCGACGACGGTCGCTGGATCTGGTTCCGGCTCGAGGACTCGGCCGAAAACCACCTCGCCCGCATCCGCCCCGACGGCACGGGACTCGAGCGCCCCGTGGCCGGACCCCTCGCCGCGGGCCCGTTCGACTGGGCGGGCGGGACGTTCGCCGTGACCGTGAGCACGCTCGAGCGGCCCGGCGAGATCCACGCGGTCGCCGGCGCGGACGACGGCTCCGCCGAGCTGACCCGACTCACCGGTCACAACGACGGCTTCCTCTCCGCGGTTCGGGTCGCCGAAACGNNGGTCGAGGGCCTCGTCACCTTCCCCATCGACTACGTCGAAGGCCGGCGCTACCCGACGCTGCTGCGCATCCACGGGGGGCCGGTGTCGCAGTACAACCACGCGTTCCAGTTCGAGTCCCAGCTCTTCGCCGCCAAGGGCTACCTGGTCGTGCGCACGAACCCGCGCGGCTCGTCCGGCTACGGCCAGGACTTCTCGGCCGCGCTGTGGGCCGACTGGGGCAACCCCGACTTCATGGACGTGATGGCGGGCGTCGACCACGCGATCGAGCAGGGTTGGGCGGATCGGGACCGGCTGGGCGTGGGCGGCTGGTCGTACGGCGGGATCCTGACGAACTACGTGATCACGCAGACCGAACGCTTCCACGGCGCGATCACCGGCGCCAGCGAGGTGCTCTACATCGCCAACTACGGCCACGACCACTACCAGCGGCAGTGGGAGGCCGAGCTCGGCCTGCCCTGGGAGGACGACAACCGGGAGAGCTGGGAGCGCATCAGCCCCTTCAACAAGGTGCAGAACGTCGTCACGCCGACGCTGATCATGGGCGGCGAGGACGACTGGAACGTGCCGATCCTCAACTCCGAGCAGCTGTATCAGGCGCTGCGCAGGCGCGGCGTCGAGACCCAGCTCGTCGTCTATCCGGGCCAGAGCCACGGCATCCGGGTCCCGTCGTATCAGGTCGACCGCTACGAGCGCTACCTGGCCTGGTACGACCGCTGGGTTCGCGACCGGGGCCGCCCGGTGTCCGACGACCGGCAGGGACGCTAACCGGCGTCCGGTCCGACCGCGGTCCGGATGGCGTCGGCCACGCGACCGAGCGGCGGTGCGGCCACGATGGCGTCGCCGTCCCGGTACATGCGGCTGCGTGGCCCGTCACCCGGCTCGCGGGGCGCCCACGGATGAGGCCCCGGGGCGACGTCCTCGCCGTTCACGAGGATCGAGGGGGAGCCGAGGTTGCGGGCGTGCTCCGGGCAGTCCGGATCGTCGCTGCTCCACTCCGTCCACACCGCGGGAATCGCGCTGTCGCGGCAGGCCGCGGCGAGCACGTCCCGCGCGCGGTCCACGTTCGGACAGCCGGGGTCGTACACGAGCTCGATGTGCAGACGAAGGGACAGCGCGACCTCCCGGGTCTGGCGGGCACGCGGCCAGCCGCCCAACCTACTCCGCTCGTTTAACCCGAACGCCGGCTTTTGTTACATGATCGGCTCCCGCCGCCTCGTGCGCCCCGCCGCCGCAGCGCTGGCCCTCGCGGCCTCCGCGCTCTCGCTCGAGCCCGTGGCGCTCGTCGGCCAGACACCGGAGCAGCGCTACGCCGATTGGGTGCCGCGGCTCGACTTCCGGCCGCAGGAGTACGCCTTCCGTCGCAGCCACATGATCCGGCTCCTGCGCGAGAGCGGAGGCGGCATGCTCCTGGTGCCCTCCTCCGACGGGCGCACCGACGGCGGCACCTTCCGGCAGCTCGACGACTTCCTGTACTACACGGGCCTGGAGGTTCCGGGCTCGATGCTCGTGCTCGACGCCGACACCGACCGGGCGACGCTCTACCTGCCCGCCTCCGACGCCCGTTTCGAGAACCCGGGCCGTCCGAACGACTTTCCCGGCCGGCCGCTCCTGGGCGACTACCGCCTGCGCAGCATCGCCGGCGTCGAGGAGTACCGCGGCATCGACGACCTCGAGCCGCTGATCCGGGCGCGGGCGCGGGCGGGCCGCACGATCCGGGTCAACGCCGGGGTCCCCGGACCGGTCGTGACACCCGAGCTTCCCCGCTTCGGCGCGCTCGACCCGATCGAGACGATGATCCTGCGCCTGCGCACCGACTACCCCGACGTGCGCCTCGGGAACGCCTTCGAGCAGGCGGCGCGGATGCGCATGGTCAAGACGCGCGCCGAAATCCAGAAGATGCGCATCGCGGCCGACGCCACGGTGCAGGCCATCCGCGCCGCGGCCGAGCGCGTGCGGGTCGGGGTGGACGAGCGGTCCGTCCAGGGCGCCTTCGAGGAGACGTGCCGGGTGCTGGGCTCCCAGGCGATCCCCTTCACCCCGATCGTGAAGTCGGGGCCGAACAGCCTGTGGCCCTGGCGCGTGCTCGCGGCCCACTACGACCGCCGCAACCGCCCGATGGAGGCGGGCGAGCTCGTGATCCTGGACGTGGGCTGCGAGATCGACGGCTACGTGAGCGACGTGGGGCGGACCTTCCCCGTCGACGGGGCCTTCGACGCGCTGCAGCGCGAGAAGCTGCTCGTGAGCACGCGCGCGGCGGACGCGATCATCGCCGCGGTGAGGCCCGGCGTGACGCTGCGCGAGCTCACGGCGGTCGCGTACGAGGCGATCCCGGACCACGAGGAGCGCTACATGCAGACCCCCTCGTTCTTCGGACACCACATCGGGATGGCGGCGGGCGATCCCGCCCTCCTCGACGCTCCGCTCGAGCCCGGCATGATCTTCACGGTCGAGCCCTGGTACTACAACCACGACCTCGAGATCGCCGTCTTCGTCGAGGACGTCGTGCTGGTGACCGAGGACGGCGCCGAGGTCCTGACCGCGGGACTGGGGCGTTCCCCCGAGGAGCTGGAGGCGATGGTTCGATGAGCGACGAGAGCGCCGGCATCCTGTGCGTGCGCAATCCCGACACGCATCGGAGCTGGAACGGGATCCGCTACAAGACCGGCCTCTCGGCCGGGAACGTGGGGGCGAAGGCGCTTTCGATGAACGTGGCGACGGTGCCTCCCGGTGGCGTGGCGTACGCGCACACGCACGTCGACTTCGAGGTCATGCTCTTCATCCTCGAGGGCCGGGTCCGCCACGAGTACGGCGACGGGCTGAGCAGGTCGATCGACAACGAGGCGGGCGACTTCATCTACATCGAGCCGGGCGTGCCCCACGAGGTGTTCAACCTGAGCGACACCGAGCCGGTCGTCGCCGTGGTCGCGCGCTCCGACGCCTCGGAGTGGGAGAACATCGTGGACTACCCTTCGAGGCGGAGGCCGGCCGGATGAGCGGGCGCGTCGAGGCTCTCTGGACGAAGCGCGCGCACCGGGGATCCATGGATTCGGTGGACCGCATCCGGCTCGTCGCCGGCAAGGGGATCGAGGGCGACGCCAACTACGGCCGCGCTCACCGCCAGGTCACCGTAATCGAGAAGGAGGCGTTCGACCGGATCCGGGAGGAGCTTCCCGACGCCGAGCCGTCCATGCGCCGAGCCAACGTGATGGTGAGCGGCGTCCGCCTCGAGGGCGCGCGCGACCGCGTGCTGAGGCTCGGAGGCGCGCGGATCCGGATCGGTGGCGAGACGCGGCCCTGCGAGCGCATGGACGCCCAGGTGCCCGGCCTGACCGCGGCGCTCGGCCGTCAGTGGAGCGGCGGCGCCCACGGGGTGGTGCTCGACGACGGCGAGATCCGGGTGGGCGACGCCGCGGAGCTCGAGGAGCCGCAAGGCTAGCCTGCGCGCCGCCACGGCGGTGCGTGCCCCCCCGAGGAGGCACCCGCTCGTCGGGCGCCCCTACGTCGTCGCGGACTCGCCGGCCCCCGGCCCGGACCGCCCCGCGGCTCTTGCTTCCGCCGCGCGCCCCGTCGCGGCCGTCAGGCCCGGCAGCGTCCCTCCCTCGCGGGCGTGGCGCACCGCGCTGCGCTGGACCGCCCCCGCCACGACACGCCTCGTCAGGGGCCGGCGCGCGAGCACCCACTGGTGGGCGCCGAAGCCTGCCAGGAACGCGAGCCCCGTCCCGATGTGCGCCCAGGCGACGATCGCGAGCACCGTCGAGTGCGTGATCGCCTGGATCAGGTATCCCGAGACGATCATGGGCCCGAGCACCCACATCGCCATCCGCCCCGTGCGGCGCCCGCGCTTCATCCCGCCCCGGTAGTGCTTCCATATGTGGTCGGTCGCGATCATGCCGATCGCCAGCACCATGACGGGGGCGACGAGGATGTGCGCCTTGAGCACCCAGGGCTGCAGCGGGTGGTTGATGACCGCCCACGTGTCGACCGGCTGCATCATCCGGTCCACGGCGAAGTACACGAGGCCGGTGGCGCCGGTCAGAGCGGTGCTGGACCACAGGAGCCGGCGATGAAACGGCTTCATGGGCGCACCTCCCGGCCCTGCAGCCCGTCGCCGGCCTTCCCTGCCGCGGCGCCGTCGACGCCCGGCGCGGGCCCGCGCTCCCCGAGCGGATCGATCACGGCGTGGATCGCCAGCGTGCGCCGCACGGCCCGAGTCACCGCCCCGGCCGTGAGCGTCGCCCCCGTGATGTTGGGGATCGCCCGACGCACGGCCAGATCGTCGTCGAGGCGTCGCGCGTCGAAGAGGCGCAGCCAGCCCTCGGGCGCCTCGTACTCCGGCGGCTCGCGGAAGCTCACGGTCTCGACCCGGCGCACGCGCGCGCCCGGCTCGATGACGACCATCAGGACCTCGTCGAGCGTGCGGACGCGGTGCGCGTCGAAGTAGGCGACGCCGACGCCGTGTCCGCCACGGTACGCCACGTAATGCGTGACGATCGCAGACCCGATCTCCACGCCCGGGCCCCCGAGCTCGGCGGCTCGCCCGAGCTCGTCGTCGCTGAGGAACGCCGTCCGCCGCTCGAAGTCCGCGTCCGGGAACGCCAGGGCCAGCGCCTCGTCCTGCGTGAGGCCCTGGGCCCCCGCCGAGTCGGCCGACCCCAGGCACGCGGCGAGCGTCGCCGCCCAGGCGAGCGTCCTCAGAAGAGCCAGCCGAGCTGCACGTTGAGCTGATCGAGGCCGGTCTCGGCCCGGTTCGAGTGGAGCTGATAGCCGAGCTTGGCCACCACCTGCGGGACCGGCTTCCAGGCCAGCCCCAGCGAGGTGATCGTTCGGTCGTTCGCCGGGTCCGCCGAGAAGCCGGCCGCGACCTCCCGCTGGGTGTCCACGCGCTCGTGGCGGAGGTACGGGATGAGCTGGTGACCGCTCCCCCGCTCGGCGAGGAGGTCGTAGCCGACCTGCACGTTCCAGCCGAGCATGCGCGATCCGATCCCGGCCGCTCCGGACAGGCCGTTGAGCGCGTTGAGCTCGGCCACGTCGGACACCGAGGCGCCGGCGACGAGGGCGTGCACCAGGAGGCCGCGGCGCTCGTACTGGCCGTGCAGGTCCCAGACGACCACGCGGCCGTCGACGGGCTCGCCGGCCAGCTCGCGGTCCTGCGCCGCCTGACCCACGTAGGCGGCCGCGCCGACCGAAAGGCCGGGGCGTCCGACGTAGTCGATCCGCCCGGTCAGGGCCAGGTCGTTGGCGAGCGCCTGCGAGGCCTTCTGGCGGCCGCCCCGGAGCCCGGCGCCGGTGAAGCCCGATCCGTCGAATCCGTTGACGACGTACGCGCGCCACTCGATCCGGTCCGTGCCGCCGAAGAGGCCGACGCCGTTCTCCCTCCAGGTGGTGGGGATGATCGAGCTCTCGGTGACCGTCCGCTCCGTCCCCAGGTACACGGGCGGCTCGTGCAGCTCGTTGACGAGGCCCATCGGGACCAGGAGCGCGCCGCCCCTGATCCCGACCGCGTCGCCGAGCCTGTAGTCCACGTACGCGAACTCGAGGAACGCCTCGTCCGCATGCTCGATCTCGATCTCGGAGTTGAAGAGCACGCGGTCGTTGAACTTGTAGCCCACGTACACGATCGCGCGCAGCGCGTCGAACCGGTCGCCGGTCGAAGCGCCGCCGCCGTCCTGGCGCTCCGAGGCGTAGTTCTCGTAGAGGATCTCGCCATAGCCGCCGATCGACACGCCCGACTGGACGCGGTACACCTTCGATGCGGCCGGGCCGAGCCCGGAGATCGCCGAGTCGGCCTCGACGACGTCGCGTCCCAGGCGCAGGCGCTCGAGCTCGCGGGTCACCGCCTCCATCTGCCGCTCGAGCTCGGCAAGGCGCACGGAGTCGCGATCCTGGGCGCTGGCCCCGCCCGCCGTGCCCACGGCGCAGGCGAGCAACAGGAGGGGAAGACGGCGGGCCACGGACGTCATGGGGCCGACGCTCCGGGACTCCCGGCACCTTCACGGGTGACGGGGCCGGCGACCGGGGTCGCGGACGGAGCGACGAGCCAGCGCTCCAGGGCCGGCGTCCACTCGGCCCGGACCCCTTCGTCCGTCTCCACCAGAAACATCGCGGCGGTCCCGGTCCGCCCGCGGGCCCACGCCAGGCCGTCTTCGGGCCCCATGACGTACAGCGCCGTCGACAGGGCGTCGGCCTCGAGCGGGTCGGCGGCGACCACGGTGACGCTGCCCCAGGCAGGCGTGGGCCGCCCCGTGCGAGGGTCCAGCAGGTGACCGGGACGCTGTCCGTGCCCGCTGGTCGAGACCGAGACGCCCTCGATCCGGAGCCACGCGGCCGCCTCGGTCCGCCGGCTGGGATGCGCCACCGCCACCGGCCACCCGCCGCACGCCGGGTCCGACGCCCAGAGCTGTCCGCCGAGCTCGACGAGCACGCGGTCGATCTCCCCGCCTCGGAGCACGCCGGCCGCCGAGCGCAGCGCGGCCCCCTTGCCGAAGCCCCCCGAGTCCACCCACCCGGGCGCGGCGTGACGCACGACGACGCCCGCGCGCTCGTCGATGCCGAGCACGCCGCGCCCGGTCGCCTGCAACGCGCGCTCCAGCTCGGCCGGCGCCGGGATGCGCGGAGCCCCGCGAAGCCCCCAGGCGTCGACGAGCGCCCCGACCGCGGGGTCGAAGGCGCGGCCGGTGCGACGCGCCCACGCCTCCGCCTCGCCCAGCAGCGCGACGAGCTCGGGGCCCGCCGACAGGGCCCTCCCCGGGGCCGAGGCGTTCACCGCGCTGAGCCCGCTGTCTGGCCGCCACGTGCTGAGCAGCGCGTCGAGGCGCTCGACCTCGCGGAGCGCCGCCTCGGTCGCGCCCGCCGCGGCCGATGCCGAGGCGGCCTCCACGACCAGCCGGAGCCGCGTGCCCATCGCCCAGGCTTCCCGCTCCACGCGCCGGGTCGCGTCGACGGGCGACGGCACCGAAGGAGAGGGCGGGCATGCGCACGCCCGCAGGGTCGGCTCTCCGGCGCCGGAGCCCCACGCCCCACCGGACCCGTGCCGCTGCGCGAACGCAGTCGGCGCGAAGAGGCTCGACAGAAGGGCCGGCAGCGCCAACCCCGGCCAAACTCGCAGCACGCTCCGGCTCCGATTGGGATTGAGAGTCGTTCTCAACTAGACCCAGCAAGGTATCCCCGAGGTGGGGCGGGGACAAGCGGGAGCGGGGGCCCGCGGCGGGGTCTCGCCAAGGGCCCACGTGAGAGCCCGCGTGGCGGTGCCGACCGATCGCCAGGCGTCCGGTCGGTCAGCGCCCGATCACGCCTCCCAGGGCCTCCATCGCCGCGACGAGCTGCGCGTCGCTGTGGTAGGGGGCGGGCCCGTACCGCAGCATCGGCCCGCGCGCGTCCGTGCGCACGCCGCGCTCCAGAAGCCGACCCTGGACTTCCGCCGCGTTCGGCACGCGGATCGACAGGAACCCGCCCCGCGCGGTGAGGGGAATCGACGGATCGAGCCGCGCGGCCCTCGGATCGAGATCGAGCGCCAGGAAGGTGTCGGCCAGCAGCCCGACCTGATGCTGGCTCACCGCGCGCAGGAATCCGACCGAGAGGCCGAGCTCGTCGAAGAAGTCGAAGACCGCAGCCCCCCGGTAGTGCGAGGTGGGGTCGAAGGTCGAGCCGGCGAAGCGGGCTGGGCCCCGGCCGTACCGGACCCGTCC
>JABAOE010002167.1_pt1 | contig 15416 bp, 16 predicted proteins | sample 7062141 | NCBI WGS metagenome assembly JABAOE01 (sample SAMN14538627, study PRJNA623070) | marine sediment metagenome | biome: marine biome [ENVO:00000428]; feature: marine pelagic biome [ENVO:01000023]; material: deep marine sediment [ENVO:00002113] | place: India: Gulf of Khambhat ... | reverse complement strand
CCCACGAGCGCGGTCGTCGAGCCTGCCTGGGCCACCAGGTCGACGTCACGGAGGACCAGGACACCCTCGTCGTAAGCGAAGCTGACACCATGGAATTCGACGTCCCCACGGATCGAGGGGACAGACTCCCTGTCGGCCTCACCCTCGTCCTCACCCTTCAGATCGAGGATCTCCCGGATTCGGTCCAATCCGGCGAAGGCCTCTGTGATCTGCGTGCCGATGTTCGCCATCTGGACGAGTGGCGCGGCCATCAGACCCACGAAGAAGATGTACATGACGAGGTCCCCGAGCGTCATCGAGCCGCTCAGGATCGCTCGACCCCCAACCGAGATGATCACCACACCCACCGCCCCCACACAGAGCGTCGAGAAGGCGGTCACCGCGGACGTGCCTGTGATCGTTGTCGCGATGTTTCGGAGCAGCCGGTGGATCCCTTTCGTGAAGATCCGCGCCTCGCGGCGCTCCGATACGTACGTCTTCACGACCCGGATCCCCCCGAGACCCTCGCCGAGGCGTCCAGTAACCTGCGCGTTCAGCTCGCCTCGCTGGCGAAACACCGGACGAAGCCTACTGAAGGCGAAGGACATCGTCCCGGCGAACGCGCCCAGGATCAGGATCGTGGCCAGGGTGAGGGAGGCGTTGAGATAGAAGAGGACTCCTAGCGCGATGACCGCCGTGAAGAGCCCACCCGTCAGCTGCACCAGACCGGTGCCCACGAGGTTTCGGATCCCCTCCGCATCGGTCATGATCCGCGAGATCAGAATGCCCGACTTGGTCCGGTCGAAATAGGAGACCGGGAGGCGAAGCACGTGCGAGTGGACCCGGCGCCTCATGTCGGCGATCGCACGCTGAGCCGCTACGCTGACGACCTGGGACAGTCCGAAGGACGTGGTTGCCTGAATGACGGTGGCCAGCCCGACGGCCAGGGCCAGTGGCCCGAGCATGTCCGCCCGGGCGTTCCCCACGACCTCATCGATCAGGAATCCCGAGGAGGCGGGAAGGACGAGTCCCGAGAGGCGGTTCACGATCATGAGGACCATGCCCAGCGCAAGGGACCGTCGATGGGCCCACACCAGGACCCTGGACTCCCGCCAGACCCGTGACCGGTCGATCGGCTTCTTCTTCTGGTCCTGACTCACACGCTGCTCCCACTGCGGTCTTTGGAACCGCTAAGATAACCCACGCTCGCCGTGCAATCGCCCCCCAGGTCTTGCTGGTCCATCGAGCGGCGCCTAGCGTGCCGCTGATGCCCTCACCCGTACTGCCCCCTCCGCCCGAGTGGCACCCCCACGAGGCCGTCTGGACCGCTTGGCCGAGCCACCCTCGGCTCTGGAAGGACGACCTCGAGGGCGCACGCGCCGAAGTCGCCGCTCTCGTCCGCGCCATCGTCGATCCAGATCCGGCGACCGGGGCGCGATGCGGCGAGAGGCCGATGGTCCTCGTCGCAGGCCCGGAGGCTAGGGGGAGCGCCGAGTCCGCCTTGGCCGGGCTCGACGTGGGAATCGTACCAAGCGCCTTTGGAGACATCTGGCTCCGGGACACGGGCCCCATCTTCACCTTCGACGCCTCGCGACGAACGATCGGCGTCGGCTTTCGATTCAACGGGTGGGGTGGCAAGTACAGGCTGGTGGGCGACGAACAGGTCGCACTCCGGGTCTCGGACCTCGCAGGAGCTGCATTTCGCGGCCATGATTGGATTCTGGAGGGAGGGGCCATCGAGGGGGACGGGAGCGGGATGCTACTCACGACGCGCGAGTGTCTATTGAACCCCAACCGAAATCCGGGATGGGACGAGGGCGAGATGGAGCGCCGTCTCGGCGACGCTTTGGGCGCCTCCAGAGTCGTCTGGCTGGACGAGGGTCTGCTCAATGACCATACGGACGGTCACGTGGACAACCTCGTGCGCTTCGTGGCTCCCGGTCACGTGGTGACGATGCGGGCCACGAGCGCGGACGATCCCAACGGAACGGTGTATTCGGCCGTGGAGCCGACGCTGCGGGCCGCTGGCCTGCGTGTCACGTCGATCCCATCACCCGGGCGCGTCACGAACTCCGAAGGGACAGTCGTGCCCGCCAGCTACATGAACTTCTACATCGGCAACGCCGTGGTTGTAGTACCGGTCTTCGGGACAGCGCACGACGAAACGGCCGTGCAAGGGCTCCAGCCGCTCTTCCCTGGTCGCCGGGTCGTGGGCCTTCCGGCGAATCGCCTCCTGGCCGGCGGAGGCGCGTTCCATTGCATCACCCAGCAGCAGCCTGTGCCTCCGGCTCCATTCGGGGCCTCCGATGACCGATGAAGAGAGCCGGCCCTCCATGAGGCGCACGACGGTGGCGGCGATTCAGACCCGGTTCACGGACGATATGGACGTCGACGTCGCGCGGGTCGTGAGCCTCGTGGAGGAGGCAGCCGGGGCGGGCGCCGAAGTGATCCTTCCGCCGGAGCTCTTTCAGGGCCACTACTTCTGCCGGACCGAGAGCGACGAGCACTTTCAGCGGGCGTTTCCCACCTCGGAGCACCCGGCCGTTCTTGCGATGCGGGAGGCTGCAGAGCGACTGAGGGTGGTGATCCCGGCGTCCTTCTTCGAGCGAGATGGGCCTCACTACTACAACAGCGTCGCAATCATCGACGTGGACGGGAAGATCCTGGGCGTATACCGCAAGAGCCATATTCCGGACGGGCCTGGTTACGAGGAGAAGTACTACTTCCGGCCGGGGAACACGGGCTTTCGTGTCTGGGACACCCGGTACGGGCTTTTGGGAGTTGGGATCTGCTGGGATCAGTGGTTTCCCGAATCCGCTCGGGCGATGGTCCTGATGGGCGCGGAGATTCTCCTCTATCCCACAGCCATCGGATCGGAGCCCGAGGAGCCCGGACTGGACACGCGGCGGCTCTGGCAGCGCGCGATGGTCGGCCACGCGGTTTCGAATCTGGTTCCGGTCGTGGCCTCCAACCGCACCGGGGTCGAAGGGGAGCAGACCTTCTACGGGCACTCCTTCATCTGCGACCACTTCGGCGAAATCCGAGCCGAGCTTTCCGAATCGGAGGAAGGGATCCTCGTGCACGAGCTCGATCGGGACGAGGCAGCCAAGCGCAGAGCCGCTTTNNAGACCCGATCTGTACGGGCGGCTGGTTCGGGACGAATAGGCCGGGAGCCGCGGGATCGGCGAGCTAGAGCGACAGGCAGAGAACGACTGAACGCTTCACGTCGTCTCCAAGGAATCGTTTGATCGAGTCGAGAGCCCTACGGCATTCGGAAGAGGACCGGCAAGAGGTCGTTGAGCTTGGCCCACTCCAGCATCTCGGCGAAGACGAAGACGAGCGGAATGGCTCCCGACTCCTTCAGGGTCCGCAGAAACCCCGGGGAATCCAACTGGACGGTTCCTTCGGTCCGCGGCCTCCGAAGCGCCGGAAGGAAGCGGGGAACCTGGCCGCGGTACCTACGATACGCATCGCCGAATAGTTCCTCCAAGACGCGCTCTTCCGTGCGGATGGTGGGCCAGTGCGCCACGAAGAACGTGAGAGCGAAGACTCCGGCGAGCACGAAGGTCCCGAACGACAGCCCCGCCCCCACGAAGCCCACGAGGCTGAAGAAGTACAGTGGGTTCCGAACGATAGAAAAGGGACCATCGGTGACCAGCGTTCGATTCTTCCGGCCGGTCACGTACGCACTCGCCCAGATCCTCCCGCCGGCGGCCACAATCAACAGAATGAGCCCCGAGACCTCGAGCGAGGTATCGAGGAGGGAGCCCTCCGGATACACATTATGCGTAATGACCGCCAGAAGCACAGCCGGAAGTACGAGGGCTCGTGTCACGCGCAGTCGCAGCTTCATCGAGAGCTTTTACCCCACTCGAGAAAGGGCGGCACGTTAGGCGCGGGCCACCCGAGTTGCAAGGGTTTCGGAGGCTGCCCAGCCGAGACGATGTCAGGTCGCGATCACTCGATCACCGCGACCGATTTCACCCTTGCGAAGACCACTCGTCCAACCTCGATACCGAGCCGTTCTCGGGACAGGGTCGTGATCCTCGCGATGAGCGTGGCGGACGTGTGCTCCTGCCCAAGCTCGACGAGGACCTCTCCGGCGGTGGCCTCGATGACTCGGACCACGGTCATCTCGAACTCGTTCAGGATGCTGCTCCGGGATTCCGAGTCGAACCCGAGGCTCACATCCCGCGCGCGAATCTGTGCTCGGACGGCGCTCCCCTCGCCACCGGGGTAACGCCGGCAGTAGATGGGGCCCCAGGGGCCATCCAGGCGAGTCAGGTGGTGGGCGTCGTCGTGCTCCGCGACCACCGAGGGAACCACGACCGCGGCTTCGTCGGCCTGCCAGATCGAGAAGCCGGCGTCGCGGACGATCTCCTCCGGAGGGCCGGCCCGCTTCACCCTTCCGCCGACCAGCCATATCATGTGATCCGCGAGTCGTAACACTTCCTCGAGGGAGTGGCTCACGTAGACGATGGGGATCGAGAGCCGGTTGGGGAGCTCCTGGAGATAGGGGAGGATCTCCCGGCGGCTGACCTCGTCCAGAGAGGAGAGCGGCTCGTCCATGAGCAGCAGCCTCGGTCCGGACAGAAGGGCCCTGGCGATCGCCACGCGCTGCCGCTCTCCACCCGAAAGGTCCTCGGTCCGTCGGTCCATCAGGTGGGACAGGCCCAGCCAGCGGACCAGCTCGGTCAAGTCGAAACGCCCCTCGGGAGCCCGTTTGGAGGCGTACCGAAGGTTTCCACGCACCCCGAGGTGAGGAAAGAGGTTCGCCTCCTGGAACACGTACCCTACCCTCCGGCGGTGGGTGGGCACGAACCGGCTCGACCGGTCGTCCTGCCAGAGCTCGTCGCCGAGCCGGACGGCTCCTCGCGCCTGCGCCTCCAGGCCGGCGAGACACCTGAGGAGGAGAGTCTTCCCGGCGCCCGATGGCCCGAAGACCGCGCTGACGCCGACTTGGGGAATGTCGAGCTCGGCCGAGAGCTCGAAGCTCCCGTGCCGAAGGTGCACGGTCGCTTCGAGGCCGGTCACGGAGACGCGCCCTCGAACCGGCGATTGAAGGTGTAGATCATCCCGAGGACCAGGAACGAAAAGACGAGCATCCCGAAGGAGAGGGCGTGNNGTGATCGAAGATCGCGACCGACACCACCTGAGTTCGGCCGGGGATGTTGCCGCCCACCATGAGGACGACCCCGAACTCGCCGACTGTGTGTGCGAAGCTCAGCGTCGCCGCAGTGAGGAATCCCGATCGTGCCAGGGGGACGGCCACGGTGAAGAATCGGTCGAGCCGCGAAGCACCGAGGGTGGCGGCGGCTTCCAGCGGCCGGTCTCCAATGGCCCGAAAGGCGTTGTGCAGCGGCTGGACGGCGAAGGGCAGCGAGAACAGGACTGAGCCGATCACCAGACCGGAGAAGGAGAACACGAGGCGATCGCCTCCGATCCCCTCCCACCATCCCCCGATCAGGCCGGTGGGGCCTAGAAGGATCAGGAGGTAGAACCCCAGGACCGTCGGGGGAAGCACGAGAGGCAGCGCCGTGACCGTCTCCACCAGCGCGCGAAGGGGGGAGTCGGTTCGAGCGAGCCACCAAGCGAGCGGCGTTCCCAGGACGAGCAGCACCACCGTGGTCACCCCGGCGAGGCGGAGCGTCAGCACGATGGCTGCCCAATCGGCCGCAGAGAAGGGACTCACGAATCGAGACCCGGGTCGTAGCCGAAGGACTCGATCACCGCCTTGGCTTCCGGGCTGCGCAGGAACTCCCAGTATCGCCGGGCGATCGGGTTTTCCTCTCCAGCTCGAAGTAGGACCGCGTCCTGCATCAGGGATGCGTGCCGATCGGCGGGCACGAGCCAGTACGTATCCGTCGGCTCTCCGATGACCTGGGACAGGGCCACGAACCCGAGCTCCGCGGCACCGGATCGCACGAACTGATAGGCCTGACCGATGCTTTGCCCGCGCACGATTTGTGGACCGAGGGTCTCCGCCAAACCCAGCCACGAGAGGACCGCTTCCGCCGCCTCCCCGTACGGCGCAGTCCGGGGATTTGCGATCGCGAGACTCGTGAACTCGCCATCCACGAGGTCCGCGCCCCCAGAGCGGACGGAGTCGAGGCCGGGGGCGTAGAGGACCAGACGACCGACCGCGTAGGTGAAACGGGTCCCCGGAACGGCGAGACCCTCCTCCTCCAGGAGCCTCGGCCGGAGGCCGTCGGCAGCGAGGAAGACCTCGAAGGGAGCGCCGTTCCGAATCTGCGCATAGAGCTGTCCAGTCGCGCCAGTGCTCGAAAGCACGCGCGCGCCTGTCGCCGACTCGAATTGCCGGGCGAGCTCGTCGTGTGCCTGGGCGAAGTTCGCGGCTACGGCCACCGAGACTCCGGATCCGGGGGCGGGCTCACCGGGTGCGCATGCGCTCGCTCCCATCAGCACGGCGGTCGAGAGCATTGCGACACTGTGGCGCAGACCGGCGAGAAGCGACGGTGGCGTCATTGAGGCTGCCCCATGCCTTCGGTGTCATAACCACCAAGCGCTTCGATCTGCGCCTTGAGGCTCCGTCCGGGGAGCGTGGTCAAGAGGACCTGCACTGCACGCAGCTCGAGAAAGTGATTCGGGATCACCAGATCGTACGTCTCCTCCGTCAGGGGGACCAAAGCGAGGTCGAACGACAGCGCCGCCGCACGGATTCCGACACCGGCGTCCGCCAGGCCCGAAGCGATCGCATGCGCGACCTCCACGTGACCCGCCGCATGCGTGTCCCGATACCCGGGGATCGCATCCTGGGAAACCCCTTCTGCAGCAAGCCGCATGTCCATCAGAGTGCGGCTTCCGGATCCCGACTCCCGGTTGACGAAGCGCAGGTCGTCGCGTGCCAGATCCTGCACCCCCGACACCCCGAGGGGATTCCCCTCCCCCAGGATCAGACACTGCTCCCAACGGGCGAACCGGATCCGTGTGCAGGGAAACGGAACCAACTTGGTGATCCAACTCTCGTTGTAGAGGCCTGTCTCGGCGTCCGGGAGGTGGACCCCGGCGACGTGGGCCCGCCCCGCGGCGAGTGCCTCGAGGGCTGCCCGGCTACCGCAGCGAACCCAGGTGCTCTCGACTGCGGACTCCCGTCTCAGGAACCGGGCCACGAGCTCGAAGGAGGGGTCGCACCCGGAAACGGTCAGATCGCAGGTGGGAGGACGCTCGTGGAAGAGCTCCACGCGCATCGTGCCGTTCGGCAGTACGTGGCCGATCCCGTCGGCCGGCTCCAACCGAGGCGCGCGCATCCCCTGAAGTGGAAAGCCCAGGGACTTGCCGCCGATCTCCACCACACGAACCGGGCAGGAATGGTTGGGACGGGGCCCGGAAAGCTCGACCTGCAATGTCGTGTGGGGATCCTCCGGCAGACCGAAGAGCTGCTCGACGCCCGTGCCTAGAGCCCGGGCGAGCCGAAGGGCCACATCCGTCGAGGGGACCGAGGCGCCGGACTCGATGGCCGCGTAGCTCTGACGGCTGACGCCGGCCAACCTGGCCATCTTCTTCTGGGAGAAGCCTCGTGCGCTGCGCTCCGCTCGGAGCGAGTTCGAGATACGTGCATTCATGAACCATATGTAGTGTTTTCCTGCTTATATGACAAGTAAACATTGCACAAGACGGTCGCTCTTCCTCGGCCCGGGGGAGCGCGGTCCACGCATCATCCTGCGGCCAGTCGAAGAGCCCGCGCGGCCCGCGCTGCCAGGGACTTTCCTTGCTGCAGATCCGACCCCGGGGTATTCTCCTTCGCAACCGGGGGACCCCAGGCTCCCAGGAGGGCCTGTCAGCCTAGGAGGTGGTCCGTGGAACAGGGATTTCAAGACTCCGGTGCGCCGCAGGATCCCACTCCTTCCGACGAGGAGAGCTCGGCTCCCGGCTTGGATGCCGCGTCGGAGCAGTCACGCGTTCCACACGCGTTCGAGTCCCATCAACCCACCCGCCCCCTGGGCTCAATGCCCTCCAGAGACGAGAGGCAATGGGCGATGTTCGCGCATCTCTCCGCTCTCGCCGGAGGACTGGTGTCGTCGGCCATCGGTGGTTTTGGGGTCTTCATCGGCCCACTGGTGATCTGGTTGATGAAGCGGGGGGAGATGCCCTTCGTCGACGATCAGGGAAAGGAAGCGCTGAACTTCAACCTCACGTTCGCGATCATCGCGGCGGTGCTGGTTCTGGTGGGACTCGTGACCCTCGGGATCGGCTTCATTCTGACGATCCCACTCCTCGCGGTCGCCGGCATCGCGTGGTTGGTCCTCACCATCGTCGCTTCCATACGGGCCAACGAGGGAAAGACCTATCGCTATCCTTTCTCGATCCGGCTGATCAAGTAGGCACTTCGAGGATGCTCGTCGTAGCGTCCGGTCATCCCGCGCCGAACAGCCATAGGACCGCCGCCACGACGACGGGAATGACCAGGTTGTCGTCCAGCTTCCAAGGGAGGATCTCGGCGAATGCGGCTGCCGTAGCTGCCGTCAGCGCGGCGAGCGGCGGTGCTGCCGGAATCAGAATCAGAGATGCTACCGCCGTGAATCCCAGCGCTCCCTCGAGCGTGCCCGTCCCCATCCGCCGTCTTCCCCACCGGCGTCCGATGTAGTTCGCCGCCGGATCGGCCAGCGCCAGAACGACGATGGCCAGGATGGCCGTGCTCAGGGGAAAGAGCCCGACCACCACCAGGACCCCGGTCAGGTACCAGGTGGACGAGGCGATTCCGGACGCCTCACGGGGCGAGGCCAGGACACGAAACGTCCGAAAGAACAGACGATTCAGCTGCGGAAAGCGGAGCCGAGTGAGGTCGCCGACCCACAAGGCGAGGGTGATGGAGCCGACGGCGGCCACGGCGATCGACCGGGTCGGCTGGAGCGCCCAGAGGCCCCAGGCGACCACCAGCCCCACGAAGGCGTGAAAGACCCTCCGCAGGGGTTGAAGACCCTCGGTGCGCCGCACAAGGGCATCGAAGTCGGCTTCTGTCATCGGTCTTTGCGCCGCGTCGGATCGCATCCCCACGCCTGCGGGCTAGCCCGTCTTCGCGCTTCGATCCGCGCCTTCGATCAGCCTCCTGAAATGCTCAGCTCGAAGTTCCCTCCCGATCCTGACGAGAAGGGAGTTACGATGACCCGGTACGTGCCCGTCTCCGGGAGGGTGGTGGAGATCCGGGAGTCGAAACCTCATGGTGGCGAGGATAGGGGTCAACTCCGCCTTGACGTACGCGGAGATTGCGGGAAATATTTAGGCGTTCCTAATTTCATCTTATGCTTAGCCTAAACCTGTCGATCCCCGGGCCATCTGCCTCCATGGGATGCCACGCGTACCTCCGGATCCTCTCTTGTCTCGCGCTCTCGGTCGCCGGCTGTGACTCGCTCCTCACCGAGCCTCCACCGGACGCGGATGTCCTCGACGGCCCTCTACCCGGGCTGACGCGCGAGGAGCTCGGCGTCTTCGTGCTCGGCGACGCTGCGTTCGAACGATCGTTCTCTCCCACCGAGGGATTGGGCCCGATCTTCAACAACAGCGCCTGCGGGGGATGCCACTCCGGTGACGGACGCGGACGCCCGGAAAACATCCTCGTTCGGATCGGGGTGGCTCCCGACTTCGCGCTGACGCTCGGTGGGCCGCAGATCCAGGATCGCGCGATCGCCGGCGCCATACCCGAGACGGTCCCGTCGAACACACCGATCTCGAGGCGACTTCCTCCGCCGGTCTTTGGAGTCGGTCTCATCGAGGCGATCCGAGACGAGACCATTCTCGCCCTCGCCGACCCCGAAGACGAGGACGGGGACGGGATCTCGGGCCGTCCTAATTGGATCCAGCCCCCGGGTTGGGTTCCGTATGCCGAGCCGGGAGGCGGGCCCGGGCTTCAACTCGGCCGATTCAGCCGTAAGGCCCAGGTAAGTAGCCTGCTCGAGCAGGTCGTGAGTGCCTATCACCAGGACATGGGGCTCACTACGGAGTTCCTTCCCGTCGAGAACACGAACCTGCAGGGTGGACCCGGCACCCGCGCCGTCGACCGCGTCGCGGACCCCGAGGTCCCCTCCACCGAAGTCGAGGCCGTGCTCGAGTACATCCGCATGTTGGCACCTCCCGCGGCGGGTGCGATGACCGAAAGGCGCGCGAGGGGCCAGGAGCTCTTCGGCTCGACCGGCTGCGCCGTATGCCACGTTCCCGCTCTCCCCACCGGACCCCACCGGATTCGCGCGCTCGACACCACCACCGCCCAGCTGTACTCGGACCTCCTCCTTCACGACATGGGTGAGGAGCTGGCCGACGAGCGACCCGACGGCAGCGCGACCGGCCGGGAGTGGCGAACCGCTCCGCTCTGGGGACTGCGCGTCATGCGGGACTTCCTGGCCGGTGACGCCTTCCTACTGCACGACGGTCGCGCCGAGAGTGTGGAGGACGCGATCGGCTACCACGGGGGCGAGGCTTCGGCTTCGAGAGACGCGTTCCTTGCGCTCGAGGCGGACGACCAAAGGGCGCTCCTCGATTTCGTGGAGTCCCGGTGATGAGCTCCCGGCCGGTGGACCGAAGGCAGTTCGTGGGACTGGTGACGGGTGGCTTGCTCCTCTCCTCGCTCCCTGGATGCGCCGCTCTGGCCGCGACGGCAGTCCGAAGCGAGGGGGGTGAGGTCCGGCTCAGACTCTCCGATCACCCCGAGCTCACGGCTCCGGACGGCTCACTCCGGATTCGGACGGAGGGCTCGGGCGAGCTCTACTACATCCTGCACCAGGAAGACGGGTCCTATCTGGCCCTGTCTCCCATCTGCACGCATCAGGGCTGCACCGTCCAGATCGCCGGGCGGTATCTGGAGTGCCCATGTCACGGTTCGGTCTACGATCTCGAGGGCCAGGTTGTCCGGGGGCCGGCTGAGCTTCCGCTGCGCAGGGCACCGACGCGCCTCTCGGCCGACGGAACGCTGGTCGTTCGGACCGGAAATCCCGCCTGATGCTCGTTTGTCGGGAGACACCGAGGTCCGTCCCTCGAGGCCGCGGTTTCTCGATCACGCGCACGATGGTGCTGATCGGACTCGTGGGGCTGGGCTTGCCTTCCACAGCGGCGCACGCGCAAGCGCCCGAGGCCGACACACTGGAAGCGGCCGACCGGCCTTTCGTCGTCGGCGGCCAATGGGACAAGCCCTACCTGACGACCCTTCTCGGCCGGACGGCCGTCGGCGGATATGCGGAGGCGCACGCTCGCTACGAACGCGTCGATGGGGCCACTGAAGACGTCGGATTCGAGGCCAAGCGCTTCAACCTCTTCGCCTCGTCCACTGTGAGCGACTTCGTGCGGTTCGGCGCCGAGCTCGAGTTCGAGGAGGGGGCCGAGGAGATCAAGCTCGAGTTCGCTACCGTCGACATCGCCATACATCCGGCCCTGACGTTCAGAGCGGGAATGATCCTCTCTCCACTCGGAAACTTCAACCTGTCCCACGACAGTCCACGAAACGAGTTCACCGATCGACCGCCCGTGGCGACGGATCTCCTGGGCGTAGCGCTGGCGGAGCCGGGCCTGGGGATCTTGGGTCTCGTGCCGCTGGGTGCGGAAGGGCGAATCACGTACGAGCTGTACGCGGTGAACGGCTTCCACGACGGAANNGGAATCATCACCGACTCCTCGGAGGGAACCCGTATTCCTTTGGGCACGGGTAACTTCGAGGATCAGAACCGTTCACCCGCGTTCGTCGGGCGGCTCGCGTTCAGCCCCAGCCTCGATCTCGAGCTCGGGCTCTCGGGACACCACGGCGCCTGGAACGTCTTCGAGGAGGACGGACTCGAGGTCGCCGACCGGAGGGACTTGACGATTTGGGTCTTCGACTTCCGAGGCGAGGCACGCGGATTTCGGCTCAAGGGCGAGATGGCTACGGCCAGCATCGAGCTGCCGGCTGGTCTCGTGGGGGCCTACCAATCCGGCCAACGGGGGCTGTACGCGGAGCTTCTCCGTGACTTCGGGCGCGGATGGGTCCCGACCATGCCGGAGTCGCACTTCAGCGTCGGGGCGAGGGTGGACGCCCTGGACTTCGACTCCGATGGAGACGGAGACTCGATGAAGCAGGTCACGCTCGGCCTGAACTTTCGCCCCACCCAGGACACGGTTTTGAAGCTCAACTACCTGCGTGGCAGGAGCTTTGACCCTTTCGACAACGCGTCCGAGCACGCGGGCATCCAGTTCTCGGTCGCCACGTACTTCTGACCGCGGCGCCCTCCAAGCCTCACTCGTGGTACTTCTTCAGACTGGGCGCGCGGGTCTCGATCAACTCCATGACCCTCGTACGGGCCGCGGCCCCATCGCGGGTCTGTTCCAAATCGACCAACGGCAGGTAAAGGGGAGAATGGAAGAAGGTCCCTAGGGGGATCGGATTCTTCCGCAGGAAGACCCCCTCTACCAGCGGAAGCACTGAATCCTGTTGCTCGCGGGCACGAGAGCGCTCCGATCCGTCCCAGGCCTCGATCACGGCCAGGAAGGCCCGCGCCACCTCGGGGATGTTTCCTGCTGCGGTGATGATGCCCACTCCACCGAGCTCGAGCACGTCGACGAGGGCGTCGTCCTCTCCGCTCAGAACCGCGAACTCGTCCGGGTCGGATCCCTCGATCACCCGAATGGTGTCGTCCCGGTATCGCCCGGGGGAGCGGAAGTCCACGGCCTGCTTGAGGCCGATGATGTTCGGATGCTGAACGAGCTGAACAAGCGTGTCCGGCTCGAGGTAGCTGCCCGTTCGCCCTGGAATGTTGTAGATGACGATCTTCGCCCCGGTCTCGTGGGCGAGCGTCTCGTAATGCCGAACGAGGCCCTCTTGTGGCGGGTTGTTGTAGTACCCGGTAACGCATAGACAGGCCAGATCCCCGCAGGAACTCTGAATTGCGTCGATCATCTCCACCGACTCTCGGGTACAGTTGGAGCCCGCACCCGCGATGACGGGAACCCGCCCGTCGACGTAGTCCACGGTGAACCGGATGAACTCCACGTGCTGCGCGTGACTGAGGGTGGGGCTCTGCCCGGTCGTGCCAACCGGCACGAGGCCGGTGACGCCGCAGGCGATCAGGTCGTCGATGATCTGTTTGGCCTTGTCGCGATCGATGGAGTTGCGGAGCCGGGAATGGTCGTCGTCCACCAGTGGCGTGAAGAGCGCCGGGAACACCCCGTGTAGATCCTTCGCTTGGGTCACGCTCTTCATTTCCCTCTCCCCTCGTGTTCACGGTAGACTCGCCCGCGCATGGACCGATCGGGCCCGGCGAAACCGAACCGGCTCTCCTGGGAACCAACAAAGCCGCTTCGCCCACCCGTTGGCAAGTCGGGCCCTTTGCTCGTCTCTTACGAAGATCGTACGGAAGTCCTACACGCCCGTCGTTGCGACCCCCATCGAGCGAGCATTAGCGTCAGAGAGCGCTTTCGACATTGGAGATCTGCGCCCGAGACTGGAAAATCAACGCCCCCAGGTTCCTTCGTTCAATGAGTCGGCTATTCGGTCGAGGCACGCCGATTGCGGCCCTCCTCGTGACCGCGCTGGCTTTGGTGGCCTGGCTCGGGTACGAGGCGCTGGACGCGGCCGCTTCGCACCGCCGCACCGCCGAGGCAGTGCTGAGGGACTACGCCCTGGTTTCGGCCACGCAGTTGGCCGCCGTGACCCGTTCCGAGCTCGACGACGTGATCGACGAGATCTTGGGTCCGGCGCTGAGGCGCTCGCGATCCGGGGACCCTCGCTCACCCGCGGTCGTCGCGGACGAGCTAGATGACGGTGCGCGAGAAGCGGGATGCGAGTGCCCCTCCTTGCGATCGCCACTCGCCCTCTTTCGCGTCGATCCTTCGGGCCAAGTGCGGGTCGAGCCGGAGACCACCCCGTCGCGCGTCCGTGCTCGCTTGGCCGAGCTCGTCGTCCACGAGCGTCCTCCCTCGGGGAGCGAGGCGCGCAGTAGGCTCCTCACCGTGCCGGCCGGCGACCTGTTCGACCAGCCCGCTGCGGTCGGCTTCCTGATCCCTGGAACGGTCGAGGAGCCGATCTTCGGATTCGTGGTCTCCGCGACCGCGCTGGAAGAGCTTTTCCAGGAGTGGTACGACGACCGAAGCTTGCTGCCCGAGGCGATCGTCGGGGATCTCCCCAACGATTCCGTGCTCCACGTCACCATCGACGACCCGTCGGGCCTGACGGTCTTTGCATCATCGGTCCCGTACTCGTCGGGTCCGGCCGCCAGCGTCCCGATTCCCGAAGGCCCGAGGTTCGGCAACCTCGTCGTCACCGCCGCCGTGCGGCCCGACGCGGCATCCCGACTCATCATCGGTGGATTGCCGAACTCGAGGTTGCCCCTTCTCGCGGTGCTCCTACTCCTGACTCTGGGTGTGGGCGCGGCAGCATTCGTCCANNCAGCGGCTGAGAGAGGATTTCGTATCCAGCGTGTCCCACGAGCTTCGCACGCCCCTGGCTCAGATCCGGATGTTCGCCGAGCTCCAGGAGGCCGGAAAGCTCCCATCGAATGACGATCGAAGGCGTGCCACATCGGTCATCGCGAGGGAGGCCCGACGGCTCAGCCACCTCGTCGACAACATCCTCCAGTTCTCCCGGCTCCGGCGAACGTGGGGCCACGGTATGCCGCGCGAGCGGCTCAGCTTCCGCGAGGCCATCTCCGAGGGACTGGACTCCGTCGACCCCCTCCTCCAGGCCCACGGAATGAAGCTGGAGGTGAAGGCCGAGCCGGATCTCTGGGTGGACGCGAACGGCGAGGCGCTCACCCGCGTGGTCGTGAACCTGCTGGACAACGCGATCAAGTATGGGCCCGCCGGCCAGACCGTGAGGGTCGGCTTGAATCGGACCGACGGAGTCGCCCGGCTCTGGGTCGAAGACGAGGGCCCGGGAGTCCCCGTCTCGGAGCGAGAGCGAATCTGGAAGGCCTATCGACGGTTGGATCGCGACGTGAAGGGGAAGGTGCCGGGGAGCGGAATCGGCCTCGCCGTGGTCAGCGAGCTGGCTTCACTGCACGGAGGCAGAGTGTGGGTCGAGGGGGGACCCGGCGGCGGGGCCCGCTTCGTCGTGGAGCTCCCGCTGGCGGAGCGGCCCGCAACGTCTGGATACGCGCCGGTGGCGGAGGGGCCGGCGACGTCCGACGAGGTGCCGAGGCGGGAGGGAGCTTCTCGATGACGCGGATCCTGATCGTGGAGGACAACCCCGATCTAGCTTTCGGTCTGAGGCGGACCCTCGAGTTCGAGGGGTACGACGTCGTGGTCGCCGAGGATGGTGCAACGGGACTCGAGGCGGCCACGCAGCCCGACGTCGAGCTCGTCGTTCTGGATCTCATGCTCCCGGAGATGGACGGCTTCAGGATCCTGAGAGAGCTCAGGAAGGGAGGCTCCAGGGTCCCGGTTCTCGTCCTGACGGCCAGGAGCGACGAATCCGACGTCGTCCTGTGCTTCGACAGCGGCGCCGACGACTACGTCACGAAGCC
>JABAOE010004264.1_pt2 | contig 15418 bp, 15 predicted proteins | sample 7062141 | NCBI WGS metagenome assembly JABAOE01 (sample SAMN14538627, study PRJNA623070) | marine sediment metagenome | biome: marine biome [ENVO:00000428]; feature: marine pelagic biome [ENVO:01000023]; material: deep marine sediment [ENVO:00002113] | place: India: Gulf of Khambhat ... | reverse complement strand
CTCAATTTGCTGCAGAATATTTATCCGCCCAAGTACTATCGCGGCGAGGAAATCGGCAATGAATTTCCTGACCAGGAAGATTATGAAACCGGGATAGTGAGCTACGGGTATATCGTTAGCTCGTCCGGCAAGGCAAGTAACATTCAACATCTCGAGACGCGACCGCCGGAGTTTACGGACATGCAGGAAAGGGTCCGCCGAAATCTTCGGTATCTCGTTTACCGTCCACGGCTCTTGGAGGGCGAGCTGGTCACAACCCCTGATGTCATCTATACACATGAGTTCTATTACAAGCCGGAGGACATCCCGGTCGTCACGGAGGACACAGACGCGAACCCCGAGTAAATACCTAAAGGCAGTTGACCTTATGGCGCATCTTCCTCTAACGTATTGACGAAAAAATGGAAACTACCGGAAACACTAGGGATGCAAAGAACAAGAATAAAATACCCCGTCATCCTCCTTACTTCTCTGATCGCGCTAACCGCCCTTGCCTGGCAGCAATCTGCGGTTGCCGCCTGCGCCGATGACTGGCTGGGCGTCGACGAAGTGCGTGAAGGCGGCAACATCGGTTTGCGTGCAACAAATCTCCGTGAATTTCCAATCACTTTCACACTCAGGGTGCGCACGAGAGGGCTCACGCCGGAAGGCGCGAGGACAATTACCGAAACGCTCGATGCTGAACAGTCACGACTCGTCATGATGCTGAAGGAAAACGGCGGTGATCGCAAAGGCCGGTACCGGATATCGTGTGACTGGACGATCGGCGATAAAGACGCTCTGCACGACGATGAATATTTGTACCTTCTGCCTTACGAGACCGGCAAGAGCTACCGCGTCTTGCAGGGATTCGGCTCGCGCTTCAGCCACCGCGGGCTGGAACATTATGCTGTCGATTTCAATATGTCTGTCGGCACGCCGGTTCACGCGGCCAGGGACGGGGTCGTTGCGAAAGTAGAAGAGTCCCATAACAAAGGATGCTGGGAAGATGGTTGCGGGGCTTTCGCAAATTACATCGTCGTTCTGCACAGCGATGGAACAACCGGTGAGTATTATCATCTGATGCAGAAGGGTGCATTGGTCGAGGTGGGCGATCACATCGTTGCAGGACAAAAAATCGGTTTTTCGGGAAACACCGGGCATACCACGATGCCGCACCTGCATTTTGCGGTTTATCGCGCTGCCGAATGGGGCAATACACAGTCCATTCCCATACGTTTCGTCAGCTCGGCGGGCGTTGTGCACAACCCGCGCCGCGGCGGGCGATACGAAGCAGTCGTAAACGAACAGGCACACAACTGATATGAACGAACCGATGCAAGTTCCGGATGCGCATTTTGTAAATGGCAATCCGATTAAAGGGCCTTTTGCCGAGAACTTGGAGCAGGCGGTGTTCGGCATGGGGTGTTTCTGGGGTGTCGAGCGCCGGTTCTGGGAAACACCCGGCGTCTACTCTACGGCAGCAGGTTATGCCGGAGGAATGACGCCGCATGCCACCTACGAACAGGTCTGTAGTGGCGAGACGGGCCACGCGGAAGTCGTGCTCGTGGTATTCGATCCCGCTGTGATCAGTTATGCGGAATTGCTGACGATATTCTGGGAGAACCATGACCCAACCCAGGGAATGCGGCAGGGCAACGACCACGGAACACAGTACCGGTCGGTCATCCTGACCCGCTCCGACAGCCAACTCGAAGAGGCAGTCGCTTCCCTCGATGCCTACCAGCAGCGGCTCAACGCTGCCGGTTATGGCGCGATAACGACCGAGATCGCGCCGTTGGGAGATTTCTATTACGCCGAGGAATATCACCAGCAATACCTGGCAAAAAACCCAGGCGGTTATTGCGGCGTCGGTGGTACCGGTGTGAGCTGCGATGCAGGCCTCGCGGGAGTCGCAAAATAGCGGGGGTCCGAACTGCCCGATATCAATCTATATATCGAAAAGATCGATGTGCGGATCCGTTGCTGGTTCGCGGTTGCGGAGCGCCTCGACGGTTGGGCGGGCGCCCTGTAGGCAGTCGGGCTTTGAGGTAGTATGGTGAGTCGCAAGAAAAACCAAGGATACCGTCTTGGCAGCTAAAACCATCAAAATAGCCCGCTCCGGACGGCCGAGCAGAGAGGAGGCCGAAAAGGCCGTGGATACGCTCCTGCGCTGGGCCGGCGACGATCCCGCGCGAGAGGGCCTGCGTGACACGCCCAAGCGGGTCGCAAAGGCCTATGAGGACTGGTTCAAGGGATACGACATTGACCCCGTCAAGTTCCTCGAGAGAACTTTCGAGGAAGTCGAAGGATACGATGAGCTGATCGTCCTGCGTGACATTGCATTCGAATCGCACTGCGAGCACCACATGGCACCGATCATCGGCGTCGCGCACGTCGGTTACTTGCCGAACCACAAGATCGTCGGTATCAGCAAGCTTGCCCGTGTTGTAGAAACATTTGCCAGGCGATTCCAGGTCCAGGAAAAAATGACCGCGCAGATTGCGCAATGCATCGAGTCCGTATTGAAGCCGAGGGGCGTCGGTGTCGTCATTGACGCGGTACACCAATGCATGACCACGCGCGGTATCCGCAAGACCGGGGTTTCCATGGTAACCAGCCAGATGCTGGGTTCTTTTCGCAGCGACGCGAGGACGCGGTCCGAATTCTTGCAGATGATCGGCAAATCAAGCTGATTAAATGACTTCCGCAAAAGTGGGGTCGCGAGTGGCGTTCGGGCTGATTGCCCTGCTGCTGCTCTATCTCGTCGCGTGGCCGGTACCGATCGAGCCGCTAAGCTGGGATGCGCCGGTCGATGCGGGACTCGTGGATCCATTCGAAAGCAACGACATCCTGGGCCGGGCGCGGCTGTTTGAGCTCGGCAGCCATGAAGGTCCGGAGGATATCGCGGGCGGCCCCGACGGCCTGATATACGCCGCAACCGCTGACGGCGTGATCATCCGCCTGCGGCCCGATGGCAGCGGCATCGAGGTATTTGCCGAGACCGGCGGCCGCCCGCTGGGGCTCGAATTCGACGCGGCAGGCAACCTGTTCGTTGCCAACGCGTACCTGGGCATCCAGAAGATTACGCCGGGCGGCCGCGTGGAAGTTGTCGTGGATACATTCAACGGCGAACCCATTCCATATGCGGATGATCTCGCCGTGGCAAGCAATGGAAAAATTTATTTTTCCGATGCCAGCTCGAAATTCGGTGCTTACAAGGAAGGCGGATCTTACGAGGCCAGCCTGCTCGATATCCTCGAGCACGGGGGTCATGGCAGAATTTTCGAATTCGATCCCGCTACCCAAACCCTGGCGGTTATTGCAGACGGTCTGAATTTCGCGAATGGCGTGGCAATCAGCGACGATCAGCAATACCTGGTGTACAACGAGACCGGACACTACCGCGTCTGGCGGCACTGGCTCGCTGGAACAAGCACAGGCAAACGCGAAGTGATCATCGAAAATCTACCCGGATTCCCGGATAACGTGAATAACGGCTTGCATCAAAGATTCTGGATCGGACTCGTCGCGCCGAGAAACAAGCTGCTGGATGACCTGTCGGACAAGCCCTGGTTGCGCAAAGTCGTACAGCGCCTGCCGGCATTCCTGAGACCCAAGGCCGTGCCCTCAACGCACCTTATCGCGATCACCGGCGACGGCCAGGTCTTGATGAACCTCCAGGATTCTGCCGCGATAGTGCCCGCGGTGACCGGCGCCTACGAGACGCGAACCGCGATCTGGCTTTCGTCGCTGTTCGGCCATCGCATCGCCCGCATGGACAAGGACCGGCTGATCGAATAATTCCGGCCGCGACATACTGCCGGCCTAGTTCAGTCTGAGTTCTGCAAGTCCCTGGCTGAAAACAATGTCGACCGGAATATTGGCAAGCGTCAGCCGGTCGAGATCGCCCTGCAGCTGGTCTCCGATAACCCCTTTCTCGTCGGTCAACCGCCGTGCGCCTTCGTAATCGCCATCACCTTGCAGCGTGAGCAGCAGCTTCGACAGTGCCGACATAGCCTCAAGCATTCGGTCGAAGTCGATGCTGTACGCGCCGGTTTCCGCGTCCCTGACGAACGCATCCTGCTCGCTGAAGAAATTAAAGCGCACCATGTTGGCCTTGCCATGCGCGCTGCTGGCCCCGAAGCGCACCGAGCGGAAGATGCCGGCCATGAAAGTGACGTAATTATCCATGAGGTCCGCGTCGCCGAGTTCCCCCGCCTCGTGCAGCCGCGTGATCATGTACAGGCCGAGGATATCGGCTTTACCCTCCTCCATGCTCGACGCGACATCGAGCAGCGCCGCGCGAACCGTGCTGTTGCCGTCGATAGTGTTCTTGATACCCAGACCGTGCGCTACTTCGTGGAACATGGTATTGGCGAAGAAGGCGTCAAAGGTTATGTGCTTGCGTTGAGATTCATCGATCAGGACGTCCGAGATCGGTACCAGTATTTTCTCGAACTTGGCCTGCATCGCGTTTTTTAGCTGCAGCCTGCGTGTCCCCTTTTGCAGCTGCACTTCTTCATCGTTGGGCAGGTTGATGGCAATGGTCTTGGAACCGGCATTGCTGTGACCGGCGTAATAAATCACGTCGTAGGCATTCAGGTCGGCGTCTGTGCCCGGCATTTGCGCCTTGTAGGCGTCGTCAACCGGCAGACCGCGCTGCAGTTCCGGCAGGTATTGTGCAAACCTTGCCAGCCGTTCGCTCCACTGCAGGTCCTTGAGCAATACGTACGACGAGTAAGCCGAACGATAACCAAACAGCCGGTCTTCATAGGTTTCGATGGGTCCAATCACGAGCTCGACCGGGTTCGACTTGACATCCATCCAGGCCAGGTCGCTCTGCTGGAATTCACCGGACGTGAGCGCATCCGCCCGCAAGCGAAGATAATTTGCAAAGCCTTCGTGTTCGGCCAGCCCGGCAGCCTGCCGCAACAGGTCTGCCGCGCGCCTGAGTTCTTCCCGATATTCGACGTGATAGGGGACGGTGAATAGCTCGCCGGAGGCATTCCTGCGAACGAACGAGTACAGACCGGTCTTGTCTGCGAAATCGCCGGCCTCGAATTCTTCCCTGCTCATGTCAGCCGGGTAGAATCTCGCCCCCAGGGGCTTTGGGTCGACGCCCTCCATGAATGGCGATTCGTCGTTCAGCCTGTCCCAGGGACCGTAATTCATTTCCGCAAACCGGCGCACCTCATCGACTCCGATGCTCTCCAGCCATTCCTGGTAGTCGTCACCATATGACTGGCGCCAGAACAGGTCGTCCATGATCTGTGATGCCTCGATCAGCAGGACAATCATGCGCCGCTGCCCATCGCTCAGATGTGACAGGTCCGCAACGAGCGGAAATTCCGCATAAATATCCGGGCGCGGTTCGGAAATTACAGTTTTCGCCTCTTCGGCCGGGCCGGAATCGGCGGTCGGCTCTTGTGGCGCCGGGCGTTCCGCCTGGCGCTCGCAGGCAACGAACCAGGGCGCGGCGATCACCAGCAACAATATCTGCAGTTTGCGCACGATTTGCCTCCGCTGGAAAAAGAGGCGAGCGATTATCGCACATGCGCCCGCCGGACAAGGAGCGGCGCGCCATGAGTGGATCGATTTTTTCGCACAGACAGGTGACACAGCGTCCCCGACACTGTTATGAATAGGGCCTGTTCGGTCGGAGTTTTCCGGATGCTGGCAGACAAAATAAATCACGGACTGGTTGCTGGAATGCGCCTCGTTCCCCGGTCGGTCATCTGGAGATTCTCCCGTCGTTACATTGCAGGCGTACATCTGTCCGATGCCTTTCGCGTAGTGCGGGCGCTCAATGCGACGGGTTGCGCGGCGACTATCGATGTCCTTGGCGAAGACAGCGCGACCCCGGAACAGGTCGAGGCAAGCCTTGGCCTCTATCTCGAAGCTATCGACGGCATACAAACTGCGTCCATGAAATGCAGTATCTCGGTCAAGCTGTCGGAGCTGGGATTGCGCTTCGACGTCCCGCGCTGCAACGAGACGATGCAGGAGCTGCTATCGAGCGCCAGGGACCATGGCAATTTTGTCCGCATAGATATGGAGGACTCCAGCGTCACCTCGTTGACCCTGGACCTCTACCGGGACCTCAGGACACGTTTCGATAATGTCGGAGTCGCGATTCAATCCTGCCTGCGTCGCAGCGAAAAGGACGTTGCTGATCTGATGAGCGGCGGACCGACCGATATCAGGCTGTGCAAGGGCATATATATCGAACCCGAATCGATCGCTTACCATGACGCGGAGGAGATTCGGGACTCGTACCGCCGGCTGCTGGAACAGCTGCTGGCTGGCGGCGCGACGCGCGTGGGCATTGCCACCCATGATCCCGCCCTGATCAGCCACGCCGAAGACACGATCGAACGGCTGAGCGTGGCCCAGGACAGGTACGAATTCCAGATGCTACTCGGCGTTGCCGGGCCACTGCGCAGGGAGCTGGTGAAAAGAGGCCATGTAGTACGCGTATACGTGCCCTTCGGGGAGCTCTGGTTTGCCTATTCCATGCGCCGGCTTCGCGAAAACCCGAATATCGCGGGTCACATCTTTCGCAACTTGTTCAGGCGACATTGACAGCGCGCAACGGGTTTCTAATGATGCGTTCATGAAAAGAGTGCTGTGGTCGTGCGGCGGAATTTTTTTTCTCGTGTTCCTGGTCGGCTTGTTCCTGCCATCCCGTCAAGTTGTCGAGCGGGAAACGGTTATCGACACGCACGCTGCCACGGTCTTCGCGCTGCTGAACGATTTCCATCAGGTCCGCAAGTGGTCGCCCATGCTCGATGGCGACCCGAACGCGCGCATCGATATCTCCGGACCGCCGAGAGGCGCAGGGGCCAGCATCACCTGGGATGGCCACATCATCGGCCAGGGCCGCCAGACCATCGTCGAAAGCGTCCCCTACGAGAGCATCGCGGTTCAATTCGAATTCTTTGACCAGGCGCCGGCGAAGGCCAGCTTCAACCTGGCTGCGCGGGACGGCACGACGCATATCGTCTGGCGCCAGGAGATCGATTACGGCTTCAACCTGGCCGGGCGCTACCTGGGGCTCATGCAGGATGCGATTATCGGTCCCGACCAGGAGGAAGGCCTGCAACGTCTCCGGGAACTGGCCGAAAGCCTGCCACGCGCAGATTTCAGTGCTATCGACATCGAGCAGATCGTCGTCGAATCATCGAATATCGCGTATTTGCGGACCACCAGCATCCCGGAGGCAACCGCGATATCCGAGGCCATGGGAGAAGCCTATTTCAGCGTCCTCAGGTTCATCGATGAACACGGCCTCGATGATGCCGGGGCGCCCTTGTCGATCACCCGCACCTTTTCCGGCTCCGAACTCGTGTTTGACGCCGCTATTCCGGTGCGCGGCCTTACTGATGCGACGCCCCGCAGCGGAGAAACGGTCAAGATCGGCAAGACCTACGCCGGTCCGGTCATCCGCGTGAAGCACATCGGCCCGTACCGAACGCTCGGACGGACGCATGACAAGATTGCCGCCTACCTGGCAGCGCTGGGGATCGAAAGAAATGGAGATGCCTGGGAAACGTATATAAGCGACCCGACCCGGACGGATGAGTCTGACTTGTTAACCTACGTTTATTATCCGATCCGGCTCTGACGAGCCGTTTGTGGGAGATAAATCCTAATTAGTATTGACGAGCACCGGCGTTGAGACTTTTCTGTCTTCGACCTGAAGCGGGATCGCCTCCCCGGTGTCCAGGGAAACTCGAACCATGTCGCCGTAAAGGTCGAGTATCCTGCGCGCGCATTGGTCCGCCTCATCGATGGACATCTTACGAACCGATGCACAAATCGGTCCCTCGCCGTTCAGCGGCTCTACTTGATTCATGAGGTGATTCAAATCCAAGAACGATTCCCGCAATGCACTCGGCATCGTCTCGTCTTCAATGTGTGCCAGGTTGTCTTCGAATGCTTTGATAAGTCTCTGTTTTATATGGCCGTGGCCAGCTAATACCGAAACTGCGGTATAAAACTTTTTCACGTGGTTGGACATGTCCACTCCGGCATTTAATTCTTGAATCGCCGCCTTTCGCCCCTCGGCGGCGTTTCGCGCTTGTGAGTCGACCAGCTCCCGTGGTCCGCGATGCGGTATCGCGTTGCGCTCCCTCGTGTCCTCGTGGTTTGTCTCTTATTTGCGACTTTTGTTTTTATAGCAGATCTTTGGAACTACGCGCAACAAATTCGGAGCGCGCAATCAAATTTTTGTTATTTCGATTGTCCATGCTTCCTGATCGAGAGTGCGTTTGTCCGAGAACTGGGGATTTTTCTGGCCAACCAGCCATTCGGTGGCGAGAGTCTCGGACATCAGATAATCCTGAAATTCCATTAACGCCTTTTCGACACCTGCGGATCCGGAAACACCCAGAACGATTCTGTCGGATACTTCGAGTCCGGCCTGCTTGCGAGATTCCTGTACGGTGCGAATCAATTCACGTGCAATTCCTTCGCGGATGAGTTCATCGCTAAGCGAAGTATCGAGTGCCGTGAGAAAGCCCGCATCGGCGCCGCAGGCGTAGCCTTCGGCCGACTCGGTCTCGATGATCAGGTCGTCCCCGGTCAGCTCGATTACACCGGAAGGTATTGAAATCATTATGATTTCTCCGCGTGCGATCTTGTGCGCCAGGTCCGCGGGATCGGCCTTCGCCAGCTCGGCGCGGATGGCCGGCAGGTCTTTACCCATGCCGCGTTCCTTGCCGAGTCTCGGCAGGTTCGGTTTGATCCGGTAGCTAACCAGGCCTTCTTCGCGCGCGATGAACTCGATCGATTTCACGTTGAGTTCTTCGAGAATCTGTTCCTTGTGATCTTCGAGCGCTTTGGTTGCCGCATCATCGGGTGTATGCAAGAGTAGTCGTGACAACGGCTGGCGCGTTCGCACTCCGGACTGCCCGCGAGCGGCACGAGCGAGACTAACCACCTTTTGCACCACACCGATGTCATGCAGCAGCGCGTCGTCGTCATATGACAGGTCGGCCTCGGGCCACGCGCTCATGTGAACACTCAGTGGCGCACCCTTGTCCACGCTGCGCACCAGGTTCTGGTAGATATGCTCGGCGAGGAACGGTGCAAACGGCGCCAGCAATTTCGCAGCGGCGACCAGGCATTCATACAGGGTCAGGTAGGCCGAATGTTTGTCTTGCGTATCCGTCGACTTCCAGAACCGTCTCCGGTTGCGTCGCACGTACCAGTTGCTCAGCTGGTCGACGAGCGACTCGATCGCCTCGCCGGCTGACTTCGCGTCGTAGTCATCGAGCGCCGTGGTGCAGGTGCGGATCGTCTGGTTCAGCAGCGCCAGCGCCCAGCGGTCGATCTCGGGCCTGTCAGCGGGCGGAATGCTTTGACTCAGATCGACGTCGTCCAGCCGCGCGTATAGGACAAAAAACCCATATGTGTTCCAAAGAGTATTGATGAATGAGCTGGCGACATCCTGCACGATGTCGACCGAAATCCGCTTCAGAACCTCCGGCGACAGCCGGACCAGGAAATACCAGCGCAATGCATCGACGCCGACCGCATCGAAGACGTCATACGGGTCGACGACATTGCCCACCGACTTCGACATCTTCTTGCCGTCCTTGTCGACGATCAGGTTGAGGCAGATGCAGTTCCTGAAGGCGACGCTGTCGGACACCAGCGTCGCGATCGCATGCAGGGTATAGAACCAGCCGCGCGTCTGATCGATGGCTTCGCAGATATAGTCGACCGGAAAATGATTCTCAAAAGTGTCTTGATTCTCGAACGGGTAATGCCACTGGGCGTACGACATCGCGCCCGAGTCGAACCAGCAGTCGATCACTTCGGGAACGCGTTTCCAGGTCTTGCCGTGCTTTTCGAAACTGACCGCATCCACGGCGGGACGGTGCAGGTCGAGCTCGCCCAGGTCCCTGCCGCTGAGCTCCTCGAGTTCGGCCACGGAACCGACCGCCAGGTATTCCCCCTCGCCGTCGGTCCAGACGGGGAGCGGCGTGCCCCAGAATCGCTCCCTCGACAATGCCCAGTCGATATTGTTCTCGAGCCAGTTGCCAAAGCGCCCGTCGCGGATCGTTTCCGGCACCCATTTGATGGTGCGGTTGAGCTCCACCATGCGGTCGCGGTAATCGGAGGTGCGTATGTACCAGGCGTTCTTCGCGTAGTAGAGGATCGGATCGCCGGTGCGCCAGCCGAACGGATAGCTGTGCAGGTATGTCTCGGAGCGGAACATCAGGCCGCGATCCTCGAGAATTTTTATGAGCGGTTTGTCGGCATCCTTGAAAAACATCCCGGCGACGGGCTCGATCTGCGCCAGGAAGTGCCCGTCGAGCCCGACGGCGTGAATCACCGGGATGCCGTGTTCCTGCCCGAGCGCGAGATCGTCGATGCCGTAAGGCGGCGCGACGTGAACGATACCGGTGCCGGTTTCCGTGGTGACAAAGTCGGCCGGTAATACACGAAACACGTCTCCGCTGGGGTCGAGGTAGGGAAACAGCTGTTCATAGCGCATGCCGATCAGTTCGTCGCCCTTTACCGTGCGGACGACCCGGTGCTCCAGTTCCCGCAACACTGCCTCTCGCAAATCGGCGGCGAGAATCAGGGTCTCGCCGCCGGCCTCGACACAGACGTAGTCAACATCCGGGTGCACGGCCAGCAGCAGATTCGCGGGCAGGGTCCACGGCGTTGTCGTCCAGACCAGAAAATAGGTATTCGCCTCGCCCTCGACTTTGAAACGGACATATATGGATGGGTCTTCGACGTCCTTGTAGCCGAGCGCCAGTTCATGCGAGGACAGCGTTGCGCCGATACGCGGATCATAGGGCACGACCTTGTAGCCACGGTAAATCAGGCCCTTGTCCCAGATGGTCTTCAAGAGATACCAAACACTCTCTATATAGGTGTTATCCAGGGTGGAATAGGCCTCGTCCAGATTGACCCAGAATCCCATGCGCTCGGTCATCTTTTCCCAGTCGGCTATATAGCGCATGACTGATTCACGGCAACGACGATTGAACTCCTCGATGCCGACCTTGGTTTCGATCTCGGCCTTGTCGAAGATGCCGAGTTCNNTAGCGCGGGTACAGGTCCTTGAAACTGCGCGCAAGGACGTGATGGATGCCGGGTTGGCCATTGGCTGTCGGCGGACCTTCGTTCCAGGTGAAAAGCGGGCCGCCCTCGGTTTGCTCGAGCGTCTTGGCAAAAACCTTGTGCTCACGCCACAACTCCAGCACCTCCTCCTCGAGTGCCGGACCGTTGTAACGACCTGAGACTTCCTTAAAACTCATTCATCGAGTTCCAAACAAAAGCCCCGAACGCGTATCAAGCGTCCGGGGCGACAAAATCATTCGCGGTACCACCCGGTTTCACAGGGAATTGACCCCTGCCTCAATGTGCCCGCTATCGGGGGCCAGCCGGCTGATCCTACTGGGCGCATCGATCGCCGTTCGGGCAGCGACTCCGGGGTGATATTCGGCGGAATTCGTCGCGGGGCTCGCACCATCCCCCGGTCGCTTGGAACGAAAGGCTCCGCCTGTTTGTCCCCATCACGGTCTTCCCGGGGAAACTAGCTGCGCCCGCCGCAAATTACAAGAGAAAAATCAGCGAGTTTGCTAATTAGGTATGCTCTTCATCATGAGCCACTCTCGCAAGCCATCCGCCTCCTTTGCAGACGCCCGCATCGTGGATACCGGCGAGGTAAAGCTCGCGGTTCACGAAGAGGGCAGCGGGCCGCCGCTGATCCTCATCCACGGCTTTCCCGAGCTTGCCTATTCGTGGCGTCACCAGTTGCCGGCATTGGCCGCGGCCGGATATCGCGCTATCGCGCCCGACATGCGCGGCTACGGCGGCAGCGACAAGCCCCCGCGGGTGACGGATTATGCAATCCAAAACCTGGTAGGAGACGTGAAGGGCCTGATGGCAGCACTGTCGATCGAAAAAGCGGTAATCGTGGGTCATGACTGGGGTGCCATGCTCACCTGGCAGATGTCGCTCCTCGAGCCACAGCTCATGGCAGGCCTGATCTGTCTCAACATTCCTCACATGCCACGGCCGCCAATCAACCCGATTACCTATATGCGTTTCAGATTGGGCAAAGATTTCTACATCGTCAACTTCCAGAAATCCGATGAGGCGGATCGCCGGTTCGCGGAAGACCCGCGCCGGTTTATCAATGCACTGATGCGGCGCAGGCAGTTCAGAAAGGGCCGGTCCGAGAAAAGGCGCGGCAAGAGGCCCCCGTTGAGCCTGTTGTGGTTGATGGAGCAGGAACAACCCGGCGGCGAGCCGCTGTTGAGCGAGGAGGAGCTCGACGTTTACGCCACTGCATTTGCCGAGGGGGGCTTTACCGGGCCCATCAACTGGTATCGCAATTGGGCCGCAAACTGGAAAAGCACCAAAGGTGTCGACCAGACGGTCCGGGTGCCCGCACTATTTATCGGTGCGGACAGCGACATCGTCATTTCACGGAAACGGATCGCTGCGATGACGCCGTATGTCGAGGACCTCGAGATCCGCATGATTGAAGATTGCGGTCACTGGACACAACAGGAGAAACCGGCGGAGCTGAACCGTATCATGCTCGACTGGCTGGCGCGCAGATATCCCTGTTAAAGAATCCTGGCTTAGTGAATGACCGGCGATACTGGAAGGTCACTTTCCTCGCCGAACATCGCACGATCGAAAATCTTGATCAGATTCTCGGTACTCTGAGCACCGACGGCGAACAGTCGCTTGTTGACGAGAAAATCCGGCACGCCTGTAATGCCACTCTGCCGTACGTGTGCTTCCTGCGACAGGACGATGCGGCGCGAATCATCATTGTCCAGCATCTTGTTGATGTCCGCCCGCGACAGGCCGCTGCCACCGCCGATATCGATCAGAACATCACGATCTGCGATATCGAGTCCGTCTTCGAAGAAACCGCGCAGGATACTTTCAGCGAGATCAGAAGTGCTGACTGCCTCGGCCTCGCCGAGCTTCATCAGACGATGGGCATCCAGTGAATTCGGCACTCGCTGCATTTTGTCGAAATTGAAATTAATGCCTTCGGCTCTTCCGAGTTGGGTCAACTCGTCCATTGCCGGCTGGAGCTTCTCGATGTCACCGAAGCGTTTTTCCAGATATTCATCGAGCGACATCCCGGGCGTCGGCATGGCGGGATTGATCTGGAAGGGATACCAGGTAATTTTGCTGGGACCGCGAACGGCAGCCAATGCTTCGTCCAGGCGGCGCTTCCCGAGGTAGCACCACGGGCAGACCAGGTCGGCAATCACGTCCACCTGCAGGGATGCCGGTGAAGTGGTGCTGTCCTTTTCCAGCAAATTTGTGAGTCCGGTGTTCATCATCGTCGTATCTAAATTGGGTTTGCCCCCATGAAATCAAGTTTGCGCTGTCCAAGCTGAACCCACGCTTACTATATTGGAGTCCGCCCGGTCGGCAAAGTTTTGTGAAAAAACCGAGGATTTCGCAGATTTTCGGCGCATTTGGCGCCAGGATCGCTGCGAGTTGCCTACGATCCCGTACCGAGCCGCTGCTGCACGGCGGCAATGCCGCGCATATAGGCCACCCAGGCGGCCCCGGCGACGAGCATGAAATTGACAATTTCGCTGATCGTTATAAGCCCGGTCCCGGTGCGCAGCATTTGCTCGCTCATGCTCATGACACGCACTCCCATGGTGACGATCAGCAGCGACAGGGCAAGCATGGACTCGAGCGTAGCAATCCACAGGCTCCAGCCGGGCTGCCGGATCATCAGCCCGAGACAGGCGAAACACAGCAGATAATAGAGTGCCCGCATCTGCGGCCACGCCTCGAGGAAGGCAAGCCGCACATTGATGCTCAGAAAGTAATCGAGCATTACAAACAACAAAGTTGCCGCATAGTAGATGCGCAGAAGTGTTACCGAATTAATGCCGGGCGCATCATTGAATTTCATGGCAAACAAAACGGACTAGAAGGAATAACCGAGGGAGGTAACGACGCCATAGTCTTCGTTTTGCGCCCCCTCCGCTGGATCGCTAAGGTACGTATAGTAGATGGAAAGATCGAAAAATAGGTCGTCGACAAATTCGCGGCGCCAGGTCAGATCTGAGTCATAACGGTATGACTTCAAATCCTTAAGCAAGGGATAATAATTGGCTCTGAATATCATGTCGGCCGAAGGCTCAAGCTTCCGGTGCAGGTACTTGATTTCGATTTTTCCCTCGGCATTGGTCGTAACGGACTCCGTAGCAAGCTCGATAAGAGGATCGGGGCCAATGCCAGTTTTGGTTTCGCGATTTGCGACGATACCGCCCAGGATTGAAAACTGGTTCTCGTTGCTTTGGACAAGGTATCTTCCCAAGCCACCACCAAGGAGCAACCGTTGATCCACCCCCTGCTCGTCGTTCTTTTCTACGGCGGCAAACCAGTCGGTAAACCAGCGATTGGCGTGGAAGCGCTGATAGTTCGTTCCAATGCTCTCTTTCTCTGTCTTGTTGTTAGGACCCGGCGGGTCTGTGTACGATGACGAAATATCCAGTCCAATGAGGTACGTCAGGGCACGATAGCGCACGTTCGCGTTCAGATAGCCACTCGTGACTTTACTACCCTTGTCGGTGTCAAAGCCGAACTTGACCGATCCTTCCATGCGTTGCCAGATTTTCTCATCGGTCTCGATCGGCGTGATGCGCACGACATTCAGGATATTCAGCTCCTGGACATTTTGTCCGCGTCCCACAGCGAGCTTTCCTTCGCTGCTCGCCGGAAGCAGATTGCCGAAATACCGGGTGCCCGAAGTGACTTCGATCTGCAAATCCTGGTCACTTTCAAGTGCCAGGACTTCTTCCCACTCGATGCCGACCGTGCCCATCGAATCGGTGCTGTAGCGGAGTTCGCCGAATTCGAGCGACTTGATCTCGCCGGTAACGGAGTCGCCATTCAGCAGTACGACGACGTCCGTTTTGGCCGCCCGCGCGGCTGGCACGAAGCACGACAGCAAAACGCAGGTGAGCATCGAAGTCCGTACTATATGGTTCATTTTCATCGGGTAATTCCAGGGTTTTTGCTTGCAGCGTGGGTTACAGAGCGGCAATATTACTAATAAAATCCGGCAATTACGATGGAGCGGGCACGCAGTGCAATATTATTGGCCGCCATCGGGTCTGTTAAACTAAGTCTAAACAACGGAGACGACATGCTGATTCGAAGGCCCGCGAACATTCGCCCGTCCGAAATCACGAGCAAGAGTTTTTATCTCAACCGCCGCAAATTCATGCAAGGCGCTGCGTCGGCGGGTGGTTCGATCCTGGCCGGCATGGCGGCCGGCGCCACCATTCCCGAAGAAAAACGCGCCAAGCTGACGGGCATCGAGAAAAGTGAATTCAGCACCGAAGAGACGCCTAACAGCTACGTCGATATCACGACCTACAATAATTACTACGAATTCGGCATCAACAAGGACGAC
>JABAOE010009566.1_pt1 | contig 15426 bp, 14 predicted proteins | sample 7062141 | NCBI WGS metagenome assembly JABAOE01 (sample SAMN14538627, study PRJNA623070) | marine sediment metagenome | biome: marine biome [ENVO:00000428]; feature: marine pelagic biome [ENVO:01000023]; material: deep marine sediment [ENVO:00002113] | place: India: Gulf of Khambhat ... | reverse complement strand
CATCAATCGCGCTATGGCGGAAGAGATCATCCTGCGCATCGGTTTCGAGCAGCTACCGGTCATCATTGGCTCGGTGTTACTTGCAGCCGGTGCGGCGATCATCATCTCGACCGGCAATACCTTCCTGATGGTGACCTCGACCAACGTCACGCGCGATATCATCCAGGCATTCTTTTATAAGAGCGCCACGGAATCCCAAGTCGTATGGATTCAACGCGGCGCAATCATAACGATCGGCGTGCTCGCCTACCTGATGATGAGCCAGTTCGAGACCATCCTCGAGATGGCGCTGATGTCCTACACGATGATCGGCGCGTCACTCGCACCGCCATTACTCGCAGCGTTCTTCTGGAAACGCGTGACAAGGATCGCGGGCGTATTGTCCATCGCCTCCGGCATGGCAACGGTCATGACGATTGCGATACTGAATGCGATTTTCAAAGGCAGCGATAACGGGCCGACGATCCTCGGCGTCACGTTCCCGATGGACACCGATTACATCGCCTTGCCGGCGGTGATCGTCACGGTAACGACGCTCGTCGTGGTCAGCCTGCTGACGGCCAAACCACAGCAAAGCGACTGGCAGGAGTTCATCGACGATTAGTGACAACCGCGACTGCTGCCCGAAACAGCGATTGCTTACTCAGCGGCGGCCGCTTCTTCCTCGGGTTCTTCTTCCCTGATCGAGAATATCTTCGACATGAAGATGCCGAGTTCGTAGAGCAGGTAAACGGGCACGGCGAGCAGGGTCTGGCTGATGACGTCGGGCGGTGTCAGGAACATGCCGATGATGAAAGCCATGAGGAATACGTACGGGCGCGCTTTCGCAAGTTTCGACGGTGAGGTAAGGCCGGTCCAGACGACCAGTACCGTGGCGATCGGCACTTCGAACGCGATGCCGAACGCAAAGACGATTGTCGTAATGAAGTCGAGGAACTGCGAGATATCCGTCTGCACCTCGACGCCCTCGGGCGCCACCGCCGTGAAGAAATTGAACATCAGCGGGAACACCACGAAGAATGCGAACGCGATTCCGAGATAAAACAGCAAGATGCTCGATGCGAGTAGCGGCATGGCGAAGCGTTTTTCTTTCTTATACAGGCCCGGCGCGACGAACGCCCATACCTGGTACAAGACGACCGGCATGGCGATAAACAGGGAGACGAAAAACGTCATCTTGAATGGCGTCAAGAGCGGCGATGCAACCTGCGTCGCAATCATCGCGCCGCCGGGAAGCACCTCGCGCAGCGGCTCCGAGACGAGTGTAAATATCCTGGTCGAAAACGGCAGCAGGGCGATGAACACGACGACGACCGCGGCGGCAATCTTCAGCAGGCGGCTGCGCAGCTCGATCAGGTGAGACAGCAGCGTGCCCTCCGCGAGCGCCTCTTCCTCTTCTCCGTTGGCTTCGGTTTTTTGCTCTTCGGTCACGACGGTTCTTCGGCCGTATCGCTGGTCGGCGTTGCCTTGTCGTTCTTTTTCTCGGACGCGGTTACAGCGGCCTGCTCTTCGTCGCCGACACCGGTGCCCGGCGCGCCTTTGCCATGCGCTTCGGAGTGTTCATCGTCATCGCGTGGCGGCGTATAGGCTGGTCGGGAGGAGGGCTCGCGGCTTGGTGGTTTTATTTTCAGCTCGTTTTCGAAATTGAGCTCTTCCTCGAGCTGGCGTTTCATGACGCGCGTCATGCGGCGCGCCTGGCCGAGCCAGCTACCGAGCTGGTTGGCGACGCGGGGTAAACGCTCCGGGCCCAGAACAATAAGCCCGATGAGAGACAGAATGATCAGCTCCCAAAAGCCGATTCCCGACATGACGGTATCCCGGTCTAGCTTTGATTTTCTTTTCTGGGTTCATCGACGGGCGTGCTGTCGAAACTTGCGTCGCCTGACTGGTCGTCGATCTGTTCGGTGGTCTCCTGCTCTGCTTCATTCATCGCGGATCGAAATCCCTTTACGGCGCTGCCGAGGTCGGAACCGAGCGTGCGCAGCCGCTTGGTACCGAAGATCGCCAGCACGATGACAAGCACGATCAGTAATTGGACCGGACCGATGTTGGAAAGCATCCTAAAACTCCTGGGGCATCGCCCCTATTTCTAACAGGTTTTCGTTCCGGCTCGAAGCTTCGAGCAGGCGCGAAACGTTCATGATACCCCTGCGGAAGCAACAAAACCCTATGCAAATCACGACTCGAGCCAGAACGTTACCGGGCCGTCGTTTTCCAGGGATACCTTCATATGGGCGCCGAATTCGCCACTTTCAACGTGCGGCAGGCGCTTTTTGCATTCGACGATGAACTCCTCGAATAATTCGCGGCCGAGCTCCGGCGGGGCCGCCTTGGTAAAACTCGCCCGGGTGCCTTTCCTGGTGTTCGCCGCCAGCGTGAACTGCGGCACGGCCAGCAAGCCCAGGCCCTCGTCCAGCAGGCTCCTGTTCATGCGGTCTTCCGCATCGGGAAACACCCGGTAGGTGAGCACCCTTTCGGCGAGCCGCGCTGCCTGAGGGGCGGCATCATCCGGCTGCACCGCGACGAGCGCCAGGATGCCACGGCCGATTGCGCCGACGACCCTTCCGTCCACCGTTACCTCGGCAGAAGAAACTCGCTGAATCAGGGCAATCATCGTTGCAGGATACTCAAATATACCTGCGCTAATGATAAACGCCGTTTATGGCTCGATCCCTCAATTTAGCGAACGCCGGCAGTCCCCGGATCGTGGCAGGCTCAATATGCGGGAGGAAATCCCGGCAACTGCCTGCGAACAGGAATGTACGGGTCGAATGCGGCCAGGGAAGGCTGAATCCGGCTTCCCGTGCCACGGATGGGGGGCCTCGGTCGCAAGATCGAGGCCTTTTTTGAGCAAATTTCTCCCTTCCCTCCCACCAATAAGGGATAAAGTACTGGTGGAAACCCATAAATCCCACTTTATCAATTTAAGCACATAAGTGGGAAATTTTAATTAACCCTCCCCGTTTTTCCTTCCTTCAGTGGGGTTAACAAAACCTTGAAAAGCGTTTTGCAGCGCGGGAAAGGCCCACTACACTGTGCGGCCAGCCCATAACGAGTAACGAGCAGTATGAAGAGACGAGACTTTGTCAGCGGCCTCGCTCTGGCGGCAGGCGCCGCGGCGTGCAGCCGGCAGGCCGCGGATTGTGGGGCGGCAGGCAGCGTCCCCACCGAGACCTTCGAGTGGAATCTCGCGACCTCATGGCCGCCGGGTCTGCCGGGACTGGGCGTAGGCGTCGAGAATTTTGCAAAGCGAATCGAGAAAGCCAGTAACGGCCGCCTGAAAATCAAGATATTCGCGGGCGGCGAGCTGGTGCCGCCGCTCGAGGTGCTGGATGCGGTCAGCCGCGGCACGGTGCAGATGGGGCACGACTCGGCGTATTACCACCGCGGCAAAATCCCGGGCGCGCAGTTCTTCACCGCCATCCCGTTCGGCCACACGGCCCAGGAGATCAACGCGTGGATCTATTACGGCGGCGGCCTCGAGTTGTGGCGGGAACTGTACAAGCCCTTGAACGTCATTCCGTTTCCCGCCGGCAACACAGGCGTGCAAATGGCGGGATGGTTCAATAAGGAGATCAATTCGGCCGAGGATCTCAAGGGCCTCAAGATGCGCATTCCCGGCATGGGCGGCGAGGTGATGCGGCGCGCGGGCGTGACACAAATAACGGTTCCAGCCTCCGAGATCTTCACGGCCCTGCAGACCGGCGCGATCGATGCGGCAGAATGGGTTGGCCCCTACAACGACCTGTCACTCGGCCTGCACAAGGCGGCGCGTTACTACTATTACCCCGGCTGGCATGAAACCGGGCCGATGCTGCAATGCACGGTCAACCTGGATGCATGGAACTCATTGCCGGCGGATCTGCAGGAAATCGTCGCCAATGCTTGTGCAGCAATCAATGTGGAAATGATGGCCGAATACACCTGGGGCAATGCAGTGGCGCTGAAACAAATGCAGGAAGACCCGGATATAGAGATCCGCCGCCTGCCGAACGAAGTGCTGTCGCTCCTGCGGCGGCTCAGCAGGCAGGCGATCGATGAATTGACGGCGAAAGACGAATGGGCTGCGCGAATCCAGGCTTCTTACGAGGCGTTTCAGGTACTGTCGGAACCCAACCAGCGCATCAGCGAACTCGCCTATATGAATGCGCGCGAGCTCGATTGATTAAGAGCCGTAAAGCTTGTCCGGCAACCAGGTAACGAGTGCAGGCAACGCGGCAAGAACCAGCAAGGCAAGAATCTGAATGCCGACGAACGGGATGACGCCGCGATAGATCTGGCCCGTCGTGACTTCGGCCGGGGCGACGCCACGCAAATAGAAAAGGGCAAAACCGAATGGAGGCGTAAGAAAAGAAGTCTGCAGGTTGATTGCGATCATGATGCCGAGCCATACCGGATCGAGGCCCATCGATAACAGGACCGGGCCGACTATCGGCACGACGACGAAGGTGATCTCAATAAAATCGAGCACGAAGCCTAAAAGGAACATCACCAGCATGACCACGAGCAGCGCGGCGAAGACGCCGCCGGGAAGACCATCAAGAAGCACGTGCACCGCGTCGTCGCCACCGTAGCCACGGAACACCAGGGAAAATAGCGAAGCGCCAATCAGGATCATGAATACCATGCTGCTGATGCGCAGCGTGCTGCACATGATTTCCCGGAGTCGTTCGAGCGACAGTGCCCGTCGCTGCAATGCGATCAGCAAGGCGCCCATTGCACCGACGCCGGCCGCCTCGGTCGGCGTGGCGAAACCGCCGAGGATCGAGCCGAGCACGGCGAAGATCAATATCAGCGGTGGCGCGAGCGCGTTGAGAATCCTGCCAATGGAAACCGTGTCACGGTCCGTCGCGGCATGTGCCGGCATGGCATCGGGCTTGAATATCGCCGTGACGGCGAGCCACAGGATATACAGGAAAACGAGAAGCAGGCCCGGGATCAGCGCTCCTGCGAACAAGTCCCCGACGGACACCGTCTCCGGCGAGAAGGTGCCCTGCGCCAGCTGGGCGCGCTGATAGGCGGATGACATGACGTCGCCCAGCATCACGAGAATGATGGAGGGCGGGATGATCTGGCCGAGCGTGCCCGATGCACAGATAGTCCCGCTCGCAATCTCGGCCGAATAACCCCGCTTCAGCATGGTCGGCAGTGACAAGAGGCCCATGGTCACGACGGTCGCGCCAACGATGCCGGTGCTCGCGGCGAGCAACATGCCGACCAGGGTGACGGAAATGCCGAGACCGCCGCGGAGCGAGCCGAACAGCTTACTCAGGGTTTCCAGCAGATCCTCGGCAATCCTCGCGCGCTCGAGCGTTACGCCCATGAAAACGAACAAGGGCACGGCGATGAGTGTTTCATTCGTCATGATGCCGAAGATGCGGCTCGGCAGGCCGGACAAGAATGCCGCTTCGAAGCCGCCGGACAAGACACCGAGGAACGCGAACATCAGGGCCGTGCCGCCGAGCGAGAAAGCGACCGGGAAACCGGCCAACAGCAAGCCGATGATCGAGAGGAAAAGTATCAGCGCAACCCATTCCATGATCAGCTTCCCCTGATGGCCCGGAGGGATAGCAGTAACAGTGAAGTACCCTGCAATGCCACGGCAAGGGGCATCACGATCAAGACGCTTTTCAGTAACGGCAGGAACGGGTAAGGCAGGCCGCCTGAATTGAGCGATACCTCGGCGACCGACCAGGAAGCGAGAACATAGTCCCACGCGGTCCAGACGAAAAATGCGCACATGGGGAAAACGAAAAACAGGACGCCCAGGAGATTTACCCAGGCACGACGGTGTTCAGTCATGTTGCGATAGAAAATATCGACGCGAACGTGTTCGTCCTGTTGCAGCGTGTAGGCGGCGCCGAGCATGAAGACCAGGGCATGCAACCAGGTGACGGTCTCCTGCAACCAGATCAGGCCGACATCAAAAACATAACGAAGTAAGACGATGACGAAAGTCATCACTACCATCGCAAGCGTAAGCCAGGAAACGATTCGACCCGTGACAATGCTGAAGCGATCGATCCGAGCGGCAATGTCGCTGTTGATATCGCGCATTTGGTCGCCGGATCAGTGACGCCAGAACGTCGGAGTAATGAGCACCAGGAGCGTGAAGATTTCCAGGCGGCCGAGCAGCATGCCCAATATTGCGATCCACTTCGGCACATCGCCGAGCGTCATGAAACCTGCCGCAACCTCGCCCAGTCCCGGGCCGAGATTGTTCAGCGTGGCGGCAACGGCGGAGAAAGCGGTCACCTGGTCGAGGCCTGCCGCCATCATCGCGATCAGCATGATGCCGAATACGATGATATAGATTGAGAAAAAACCCCAGACCGCGTCGACGACGCGGAACGGCACGGCGTCCCGCCCGAGTTTCACCGAAATCTCGGCATTTGGGTGAACCAGCCTGATGATCTCGCGCAGGCCCTGCTTGGCGATGAGCAGGCAACGTATGACCTTGATCCCACCTGCCGTCGAGCCGGCCGAACCGCCGATAAAACTAGCCAGTATCAACAGGACCGGTAAGGCGCCGGGCCACGAAGCATAGTTTGCGGTCGTGAATCCCGTCGTCGTGCCGATGGAGACGGCCTGGAACAGGCCGTTGATAACGCTGTCGCTGACATTCGCATAGGTCCCGAGAAAAATTAACGCGCCCATGATAATGAGAGAGAGGATTATCAACATGAGTCCATACGCTTTGAACTCGGGATCCTGTGCATAATGCCTGATTGATACGTTCCGCCAGGCGAAAAAGTGCAGTGAGAAATTTATGCCTGCAAGGAACATGAAAACAATGGCAACCAGGTCGATAGTCGGGCTGGCGAAGTGTCCGATGCTGAGATCGTGCGTGGAGAAGCCACCGATGGCGACGGTCGAAAATGAATGGCACAACGCGTCAAAAAACTCCATCCCGGCAATCATGTAGCCGGTCAGGCACATCAGCGTGAAGACGACGTAGACATACCAGAGCGTTTTTGCCGTCTCGGTGATACGCGGTGTGAGTTTCGAATCCTTGACCGGCCCGGGCGTTTCGGCGCGCAGTAGCTGCATGCCGCCGACGCCGAGCATCGGCAATACGGCGACGGCGAGAACGATGATGCCCATGCCGCCCAGCCACTGCATTTGCTGGCGGTAATACAGAATCGCTTTGGGCAATGCGTCGAGGCCGATAAGCACGGTGGCGCCTGTCGTCGTGAGTCCTGAGACAGACTCGAAAATTGCGTCCGTTACCGACATCACTGGCACCTCTGCCAGATACAGCGGCAGGGCGCCCGCGAGTCCCAGGCCGAGCCAGAACGAAGCAACCACGAGGAACCCGTCCCGGAGTCTCAGGTCTTTGCGCGAATCGCGAACCGGATACCACAGTAGAAGGCCGAAGAAGAGCGTAATGCCGAAGCTTTCCACGAAAGGCTGCCACGACTGTTCCCTGTAGATCAGGTCGACGATGACAGGCGGCACCATGGACACGCTGAACATCATCAGCAAGAGACCGAGGATGCGTTGCACGACTAAACGGTTCATTTGCCAGTTCGCACTTCTAGTGGGCGTGTCCTAGATAAATGACACACCAACCTGGAACAGGTTCTCGATCTTGTCGATCTTACGCCGATCGGTCATGAACAGAATGACATGGTCATCAGATTCGATGACCGTGTCGTGATGCGCGATGATGACTTGTTCGTCGCGCACCATGGCAATAATGTTGGTGCCACGCGGCAGCTCGATCTCCTCTATTTTCCTGCCGACGACGTTTGATTCCTCGGCCGTGCCGTGCGCAACGGCTTCGATGGCTTCCGCGGCGCCGCGCCGCAGGGAATGAACCTTGACGACATCGCCGCGACGCACGTGAGCCAACAAGGAGCCGATCGTGATCTGCTGCGGCGAAATCGCAATGTCGATAGAGCCGGCTTCGACGAGGTCGGCGTAGGACGGGCGGTTGATCAATGCCATGACCTTACGCGCGCCAAGGCGTTTCGCAAGCATGGCGGAAAGAATGTTGGCTTCCTCCGCATTGGTTAAAGCACAAAAGATGTCGACATTGTCGATATTTTCCTCGAGTAGCAGTTCCTCGTCCGCCGCGTCGCCAACGAGGACGATCGCTTTATTCAGTCTCTCGGATATGGCCCGTGCGCGATTGGTGTCACGTTCGATGATCTTCACCTGATTCGTCTGTTCCAGCGCGAGCGCAAGGCGGACGCCTATATTGCCGCCTCCGGCAATCACTACTCGTCGCACCGGGTCATCGAGCTTGCGCATTTCGCTCATGAATACGCGCACATCCTGACGTGCGGCGACAAAAAGTATTTCGTCGCCTTCACGGATCACGGTATCGCCGTCCGGCTGCAGGGACTTGCCGTTGCGATAGATTGCCGCGATACGCCCCTCGGTATTCGGAATATGTTCTCTTAATGTCGCAATCTGTTGGTCGACCAGCAGACCGCCGCGATCCGCGCGTGCACCAACGAGACGCACGCGGCCGTTTGCAAAATCGAGAACTTGCAAGGCGCCCGGATAACGGATGAGTTGCTCTATGTATTCGCAAACCAGTTGCTCGGGACTGATTCGGACGTCCACCGGGATCGCTTCCTGCGTGAACAGTGCCCGCGCGTTCATGTAGTCCGCCGAACGGATCCTGGCAATTTTAGTCGGTGTCTTGAAAAGAGTGTAGGCGACCTGGCAAGCGACCATGTTGGATTCGTCGGCGTCGGTAAGCGCGACGATGATATCGGCGTCGTTTGCGCCGGCTCGCTCGAGTACGTCAGGATAAGCCGCATGTCCCACGACGGTGCGAATATCGAGGCGATCCTGAAGTTCGCGCAGCACCTCGGCACTCAGGTCGACCACGGTCACCTCGTTGGCCTCTTCGCGAGACAGATGGTATGCCGCGGAGGAACCGACCTGGCCGGCGCCGAGAATTAGTATCTTCATTATCTGTCCACGGCTCTTTGCAGAAGATAGGCGCGGCGTATTTTACATGAGATCGAGATTGGCATAACTGAGAACCAGCCATTTTGTGCCGGCGGTCTCAAAATTGACTTCGACCCGGGCATGGGCGCCCTGCCCCTCGCAATTGAGAATTACACCGTCGCCGAATTTGCCGTGCCGTACTCTCTGGCCCAGCCGAATACCCAGCTCGGTACCGGCTGAGATGCCGGCGGAGCGGCCGCGGGAAAGTGAGCTGACGGGGCGCGAAACCTCCACGCGCGGCCGTACTTCTTCCACGAACTCCTCGGGAATCTCGGCGATAAAGCGCGACGGCTGCGACACGCTGTCCATGCCATGCAGTCGCCGTTGTTCCGCGTAGGTGACATACAGTATTTTCTTGGCGCGCGTCATGCCTACATAACAAAGTCGACGTTCCTCCTCGAGACCCTGCGGGTCGGCGACGGAGCGCTGATGCGGGAACAAGCCGTCTTCCAGGCCACACAGGAAAACCAACGGGAACTCGAGGCCTTTCGCGGAATGCATGGTCATCAGTTGCACACAGTCTTCCCAGGCATCCGCCTGGCCCTCCCCTGCCTCGAGTGCGGCGTGCGACAGAAAGGCATCGATCGGCGTCATGTCATCCGCGGGATCGGCAGTAAAACTTTTCGCCGCGCTGACGAGTTCTTCGAGGTTCTCGACCCGTGTCTCCGCGCGTTCTCCCTTCTCCTTTTGAAAGAATTCGATCAGTCCGCTGGCGTGGATGACGTGGTCCACCTGTTCCGCGAGATCGAGGCCTGCCGTATCCCTCGCCATGCGTTCGATGAGGTTGAGAAACACGACCACGGAAGTAGCGGTCCTGCCCGCAAGGTCGCCGCTGGCCACCGCGCCGGCCGCGCGCCACAAAGTACAGCTGTTCGCCCGCGCGTAATCACGCATTGCCGAAACCGTACGCGCGCCGATGCCGCGGGCCGGCCGGTTGACGATGCGTTCGAAGGAACTGTCGTCGTCGCGATTTGCGATCAGGCGCAAATAAGCCAGCGCGTCCTTGATTTCCGCACGTTCGAAAAACCGGAGGCCGCCGTACACGCGGTACGGCAGGCCCGCGTTGATCAGGCTTTCCTCGAGAACGCGTGACTGCGCATTGGAACGGTACAGCACGGCGGCGTCCGCGCGCGGATTCCCCTGTTCGCTCCACTCGACAAGCCGGCTGACAACGAAGTCGGCTTCGTCGCGTTCGTTATAGGCGGAATAGATGCGGATCGTCTCTCCGGTGTCGCCCTCGGTCCACAGGTTCTTGCCCATTCGTGAATCATTATTGGCAATGACCGCGTTTGCCGCGTTAAGAATTGTCGCCGTGGAACGGTAATTCTGTTCGAGCTTGATTACCTTCGTGCCCGGAAAGTCTTTCTGGAACTGGTGCATATGTTCCACGCGCGCGCCGCGCCAGCGATAGATCGACTGGTCATCGTCACCAACCACGAACGGTATGCCTTGCTTGCCGGCGAGCAAGCGTAACCACGCATACTGAATCGCGTTCGTGTCCTGGAACTCGTCGACCAGCAGGTGCCGGAAGCGTTTCCGGTAATGCTCGAGGATTTCAGGACGGTCGCGCCACAGCTCATGTGCGCGTAACAACAGTTCGGCAAAATCGACGAGCCCGCCGCGGTCGCAGACTTCCTGGTAGCTTCGATACAGAGAAATGAACTGCTGCCGGTTGCTGTCGCGCTCGTCGTCCAGGTGCTGCGGACGCAACCCTTCGTCTTTTTGCGCGTTGATGAACCACTGGATCTCGCGCGGTGCCCAGCGATCGTCGTCCAGTTCGAGATTTTTGAGCAGCCGCTTGATGATGCTCAGCTGATCGTCCGCGTCAATGATCTGAAAGTTTTGCGGCAGCCCGGCGTCCTTCCAGTGTCTTCGCAACAGGCGATGGGCAAGCCCGTGAAAGGTGCCGATCCACAGGTGGTTTACGGGCATTTGCAGCAGGGATTCGATGCGGCCGCGCATTTCCGCGGCGGCCTTGTTGGTAAAGGTAACGGCCAGCAGGCTTTGCGGGCTTATGCCTTCGACATCAATGAGCCAGGCGGCGCGGTGCGTGAGGACGCGCGTCTTGCCGCTGCCGGCGCCGGCGATGACCAGCAGTGGCCCGGATGGCGCGGTAACGGCTTCTCGCTGAGCCTCGTTCAGCGATTCGAGTATCGGTGTAACGTCCATCGGCGCGTCGGCTGCAATAAAACCCGGGGGCGCAGTCTAGCAAAGAAAGTGCGCCCGGGAGCGACGACTATCTGGCTTGCCGTCGCTATTTATCTGTTGCCGGGCTTATTGCATCCAGCGCACGCTGAGGAGCATCTGGTTGCGCGCATATTCGATGCGCGTGTCGTTGGAGGCGACATCGCGATAGTAAAATTCGCCAATCAAGCTCAGTGTATCCGTCATCCGGAAAGTCGCCGCAACGCTACCGGTCGCCGTTTCCAGGGTCTTTCTTCCTGCGACCGGCGCGTGGAACGCAAACGCGTTTTCGAAACCGTAAATCTGGTAAACGGCGCTAGCGTCGAGATCGAAGCGGTTACCGATCGACAGGTGCAGCTGGGCGCCGTAGTCATCGCGGATATAGTTGTTATAGCCGACATACTGGTCTTCCCTGGTCGTCCTCGCATATGCAACGCCAAACCAGAAAGCCCTGGTAATTCTCTGCCGCGCCTCGACGCCATATTCGGCGTAATCGTAACGAATCGGCGGATTTCCTATGGCTTGGGTGCCGTCGAGTTCGAAAGACGGACGATCGCCGAAGCGCCGCGTGTAGTATTCGCCGCTAAGACGCAGTAGCGATGTGGAAGTGAATTGATACTGGGCGTTCAAGCCAATCTGCCAGTATTCGTGATCGTATTCCGGCGCTGCCAGTGTCTCTTCATAATTCCACAGCTGGCCTTTGGCGCGTCCGCCGATGGTTAGCCTGCCGAATCTTTCACGGATCCAGAATTCGGGCCCGTAACGAATGTAGGACATGCGATCGCCGATATCGACGCCGCCGACATTGCGCTCGAGGCCGGTATCGGGATCGTAGTAGGTCTCTTCATGCTGGGCGAACTTGAAGGCGCTGTACACACGACGCTCCCTCGACTCCTCGCGACGCCTGTATTCGCTGCCGAAACCCAGTTCGTGCAGGTACTCGTTGGCATTCTTCAGCGCCTCGTCCACGTAGTAACGTCCGCCAAGTCGGTACATGCCGAAGAAGCCTTCGTTTTCCAGGCTGTTGACCTGGTACTTCGCGTGCACGTTGACGGGTATGTAGGTGCCTTGCTGCACGTTTGGTGTCACCACCGGCTGTGCGGGATCGGAAAGGTCGACGTAACTCGTCGCGGGAGAACGATACACGTTGTCGTCGATGGCAGCGCCGACGCGTGCGTGTAACTCGAAATTGGTGAATTTTCGCTCACGCTCGCGAACAGTGGCAGGAACCTGCAGCGGTTCTGTACGTGCAAGATCGCGATTGATCCGCGTTATCGCCCGATTCGCCAGTCGACTGATATCTTTTCGCTCGACCTGGTCCCGCGCGCGGCGGAACCAATCGAGGGCTTCGTCAGTGTTACCCGCGGCATAGGCGGTCAGGCCCAGGTTGTAATGCGAAATCGGCTTGAGCGGTGCATAACGGCTGGACTTCAACAGCGATTCGCGGGCTCGCTCGTATTGCTGTGCCTTGTAATGCGCCACGCCGATATTGTAATGAAGCAAAGGCGTGTCCATGCCGGCCTCGCTGGCCTGCCGGTAGCGCAGCAAGGCGGCCCAGTACAACTCGTCCCGGAACAGGCGGTTGCCGTCGGCAAACAATTCGCTGGCCGTCGCCGCCCCGGCACTGCGGGGCAACACCAGGCATAGCGCGGCCACCGCGACAGCGATCGTGGCCAGTCGGCCGCATGTTTTCTGCGCATACGCCAAGATTTCAGGTCTCCCGCGGGGACTCGGGCCCGCCCAAGCCGGGCATATCGCCCTGACTACGCAACCTCTCATTAAATGCGACCTAACTCTGTGACCGGGTGCAAGAAATTCCGCCTGCGGAGCAATTCGAGGGAGGGTGGCGGTAGCGGCGCTTCAGGTATTTGTGCCTGAACCGCCGCTACCGGAGCTGCGTGGGGGATCGGTCTTAACCGATATCGGAGACTGCGCCTTCGGTGGCGTCATCGACTTCGTTTTCGTTGTCCGCGACATCGTCGACGAAATCGTCCTCTGTTTCTTCATCGGCCATGTCGCCCTCGACGATTTCATCAGCAAGGTCATCGACGACGTCGCTTTCGAAGTCTGCATCGGCCACAGCATCGTTCATGTCACTCTCGGACTCGGCGGCGCTTTCCTGATCATCGACGAATTCCTCGTCATGCATCGGCTCTTCATCGTCCATGTGCTCTTCTTCGGGCTCATCGGTATCGATGTCATCACCTTCATCGAGATCACTTTCCTCTTCGAAATGCTCTTCTTCCTCGTCGGACTCGAAGTCTTCATCGTGCGTGAAGTCATCGTCAGCCGCATCCGCAAGAAAATCGTGTTCTGATTCGTCTTCATCATGCACGTCTTCAGCGGATTCACGGTCGGCCAGGTCGTCGGACTCCCTGTCCCGCTCGTCGTAATCCGCGACTTCGCCCTCATCGTGCTCGTCGCCATCGAACTCGTCGCCTTCCGGGCCCGGCATGACGATTACGTCACCATCGATGTCGCCTATGTCGTCGAGCACCTCCATCGTCACATCCAGCTCGTCCTCTTCGGCCATTGCCGTTGCCGGCATGAGCGCGAAGATGCTCAAGACAGCGCTCGCCAGAAAAATATTGAATCGTTTCATCACATTCACTCCCTATGATGCTTCGCCGGAAAGCGAGCTCCTTAAATTACGGTCAACTTGACGCGGAAGGTCTTGTCGTCGCCTTCGTGTCGCAAGGTGGCCATCAGTTCTCCGCCGTGCGGCGATGTCGCAATCAGTGTCAGCGGCAGCACATTCTTGCCCGCGTCGAGACTGGTCATCCAGCTAATCTCGCTGAGACCCGGGAAACCGGCCACTTCGACGCCCTGCGGCAAGACCACGGTCATGGTGGCATCGGCGAGCGCGCTCGCGGATGAGAAAACCAGGTTCAGGGTACGCGGCTCCTCGAGGGTCATGACGATTCCGGGAACCGGCGGCTCGGTTAGCTCGGGTGCCTTGAAGAACAGGCCGCCGAGCATCCACAGGACCAGTCCGGCGGCGATCGTGCCGCCAATGCCCGTCATGACCCAGCGATTGCGCTGACGCCGGGTTCCCTCGCGCGCCGCTTGTGCGAGCGCGCGTTCGAAAAATGCTGCATCGGCATGTGGCATGCTGGATTCTCCGTAATCCTTCAATGACTCGCGCAACTGCTGCTCTGTCGCGAGCACCTGGCGGCATACCTCGCATGTCTCTGTATGAGCCGTCAGCGCCGCGGCGTCGGCCGCATCCAGCAGGCCGTCTACATAGTCGTCGAGCTTGGCCGTCAGTTGTGTACAAGTCATCGCTTTTCTTCCTGCTTGTGTCCTTACACGTTCAAGGAGAGGATTTGGTTCCATCCGCTGCGAGCAGCTCTCGCAGGCGGCCCCGGGCGCGGTGCAGGCGGGACTTGATCGTGCCCAGCGGATCGCCTGTAATTTCCTGAATTTCTTCGAGTTTATAGCCCTCGGTGTCATGCAGGAGCACCACCAGCCGGTGCTCGTCACTTAAGGCGGCGAGCGCTCGCTCGAGCCGCATTATGTTATCCAGCCGCTCGGCGTCACGCGCCGGGTCGAGGTTGCCCGGCAGCGAATCGAGGCCCTGATCCGGGAGCTGGCTCTCCGTGACGCTCAAGAGCCTGGTGCGCGCGAAACGCCGACGGTTATCGATAAAGTGGTTGTACATTACACGGCACAGCCACGGGGCAGGTTCGCGAACTTCGAGCAGGTCGTCGAGTCGCGTGTATACCTTCAGCAGCACATCCTGGAACAGGTCCTCGGCCTCCGCTTTCGAGCCCGCGAGGCGCAAAGCAAGGCGGTACAGCCGCTCCAGGTGTGGCCGCAATAATTTGTCGAAACCTGCAGCTTGATTGCGCTCGACGGAATCCATGCCGGCCGAGTTTATTACCCGGCGCTTATTGCACAAGGATCCGTGTATAAAACTGAGAAGCAGGTTGGAACAGGGCAACCGCAACACTTTGGATGTCCGCCTTGCCCCCGAAAGCGGACATTCGGCTAGAATAGATCCAAAGGGCTGCTAACGAGCCAAAGCAGCCATTTGTACATATTAAGTACCGACTCGCAGTGACGATCTCGGGAGGTTGCCAAAATGCCTGACCAGTGGGAATTCAAGAGCCATACGTACGACAACTGCAATTGTTCGGTCAGTTGTGGCTGTCAGTTCAACGAACCGACGACGCATGGCAATTGTCATTTTGTCTACACCGGCACTGTCGTCGACGGTCATTTCAATGGCACTCCGCTGGCCGGACTGAACTGGTCGCTGATTTGTCTGTTTCC
>JABAOE010007556.1_pt4 | contig 15429 bp, 13 predicted proteins | sample 7062141 | NCBI WGS metagenome assembly JABAOE01 (sample SAMN14538627, study PRJNA623070) | marine sediment metagenome | biome: marine biome [ENVO:00000428]; feature: marine pelagic biome [ENVO:01000023]; material: deep marine sediment [ENVO:00002113] | place: India: Gulf of Khambhat ... | reverse complement strand
GCCATTGGCAGGCATTTCGGTCAGGAATTCCCAGGTGATCGTCGGTGCTCCTCGAACCAGGATGATGCCGACCACCAGAACGATCGGAATCACGGTCAACACCGTCGCTAGCGCAAGCACCCCGAAACCGGCTCGCTGGATCCAGGTTCGCCGACGCATGGAAGTAGCCATCGTCAGGAGAGCACCCTTTCAGCCCGAGTTCGAGTTCGGAAAACCACTCTGGCTGCGGTCAGATTGATGATCAAAGAAAACAGAAACAATACGATCCCGATCAGGAAAAGGGCGTGGTAGTGCACGCTTCCATTAGCAACCTCGCCCATTTCAGCAGCGATCGTGGCGGTCATCGTTCGCGCGGGTCGGAACAGAGCGCCCAGGCCGTTCGGGATCACAGGCGCGTTCCCGGTAACCATCATCACCGCCATGGTTTCGCCAATCACCCGCCCCACGCCGAGCATGATCGCTGTCAAGACACCAGATCGGGCTGCCGGCAGCGTCACCTTCCAGATCACCTGCCACTCGGTTGCGCCCAGCGCCTTAGCCGCTTCACGATAAGTGCGCGGTACCGAGTCGAGCGCGTCCTCAGCGATGGACACCACCGTTGGGATCGCCATGCCTCCCAACAGGATCGCACCGGTGATCGCCGATAACCCCGTAGGAATATCGAGCAACCTTCGGATATATGGGGCCAAAGCGATGATCCCCAGAAAGCCCAGCATCACGGAGGGCAATCCAGCCAACACCTCAACCGCCGGCTTCAGAAACTCACGCAAGGCGCGGGGTGCAACTTCTGCGATGTAGATTGCGGTGAGGATCCCAAGCGGCACCGCGATCAAAGTCGCCCCAATCGTCACCAGGATCGTTCCACCGATCAGCGGCAGCAGACCGAAGTAGCCCTCGATCGGATACCAGCGGGTACCCAGCAAATCTCGAAATGGAATTTCGAGAATCGCCGGCGCGCCTTCACGAAGCAGGAAAATGAAGATGAGCGCAATGAAGAGGATTGCCGAGTAGCCGGTGATCTTGATCAGGGCTGAAATGGCAGTTTCGGTGTTGGTCAGTCTTCTAATCATTGTGTGGCGGGCACGAAGCCTAGATTGGTAACGATGGTTTGAGCTTCGTTCTGCATGATCCAATCCAGATAAGCCTGGATCGGCCCGGTCGGCTCGCCGGCGGTGTACATATAGAGGTCACGCGATATCGGGTACATCGCCGCGTTGACGGTTTCGATCGAGGGAAGCACAAACGGTCCGGATGGGGCTTGAGACACCGCGACCACCTTCACTTCATCTGTTACGTAGCCCAAACCGTCGTAGCCGATCGCATTGGGATTGTCTCTGGTCTCAGAAATGATCCCTTCGGATGAAGGGAGAAGGAGCGTATCTGGCGAAAAGAGCGTCTTGTCCTCCCTGTCTCCCTGTCTCAGGACCTGTTCCAAGAAGTAAACGTGGGTGCCGGAATTTGTTTCCCGCGACAACCTTACGATCGGACGGTCCTCCCCACCCAATTCTGACCAGTTGTTGATCTTCCCACTGTAGATGTCGGATAGCTGCTGAATCGATAGCTCGTTCACCGGATTTGTGCGGTTGACGATGATCGCTATGGCATCGCGCGCGATAACAAACTCTATCGGATCAACCCCATTTGACTGCGCTTCCTCGCGTTCCTCTGGCTTGATCTGACGTGAAGCGTTGGCAAGGTCCACGGTTCCGTTGATCAGCGCTGCGATCCCGGTACCTGATCCGCCTCCGGTGACTGCGATGCTGACCTGCGGTTCAACTTCACGATACGCCTCCGCCCAGGCGAGCGCCAGGTTGACGATCGTATCCGATCCTTTATTGACAATGCTTTCGGTGGTTTGGACGGAGGAACCGTCACTGGCCCCTGTACAGCCGGTGAGGAGTAGGCCGAGAAGCGTTGCGGCGATCAGTATAGGTGTCGACGGAGAAAGAACTCTCGGCATTCCGTGCCTGATTATACTGCTGGCTTTGGCGGGTTCTGCTCTCAACCCTCCAGCTTGCCTGGTTTGCCACGAACCTCTTGTGCTTACCGTTGCCCGACTTGAACACTTTAAGAGGCTCAGCGCGGGGGTAGAATTCCATCGATGGCTTCCAGCAACCACGTCAAGATCGAAGTCAAAGACCTCGACTTCTACTACGGATCCTTCCAGGCCCTGATGGACATATCGATGGAGATGCGCGAGCAGCATATCACCGCGCTGATTGGTCCCTCAGGATGCGGCAAGAGTACATTCATCCGCTGCCTAAATCGAATGAACGACGATATCGATGGAGCGCGGGCGGAGGGCGAGATTCTGATCGAGGGTTCGGACATCAACGACGCAGCCGTCGACGTCGTCGAGCTTCGTCGCCGGGTCGGCATGGTCTTCCAGAAGCCCAATCCCTTTCCGCAGTCTGTTTTTGATAACGTCGCGTTTGGACCCCGCGTCCTCGGCCTGGTGAACGGAAAAGCTGAGCTGGAGGCATTGGTTGAGAAGTCTTTAGCGCGCGCCGCGCTGTGGGACAACGTCAAAGATGACCTGGATCGGGATGCACTCGATCTTTCGCTAGGAGAACAGCAGCGCCTGTGCATCGCCCGAGTGCTTTCAGTCGAACCAGAAATCATCCTCATGGATGAGCCATGCTCGGCGCTCGATCCGATCGCCACTCTCAAGATCGAGGACCTGATGCGCGAGCTGCGTGAGCGATACACGATCGTGATCGTTACCCACAATATGCAGCAAGCGGCAAGGGTCTCGGACCGCACTGGTTTCTTCTGGCTCGGTGAGCTGGTTGAATTCGACGACACTTCAAAGGTCTTCACCCGTCCCGAGGAGAAGCTCACAGAAGACTACATTACGGGTAGGATGGGGTAGCGGATCATGGCAAAGATCAAATCGAGATCGATGCTTGACCAGGAAGCACGTGAGATCAACGATGATCTCCTGCGCATGCATACGCTGGTCGATCAGGCCATCGCTCAATCGGTAGACAGTCTCAAGCGGCGCGATCAGCTCCTCGCGCAGCAGGTTGTTGACGAAGATCAGGCTGTAAATGACCTGCGTTTCAAAATTGAGGAAGCCTGTCTGGTCCTGATCGCGACCCAGCAGCCTGCGGCCAGCGACCTTCGCGCAACCATTGCGGCTATGCATATCGTGGTGGAACTTGAGCGAATCGCAGATCACGCGGCTGGCATCGCGAATACGGTCATCATGATGGGCGACGAGCCCCTGTTGAAGCCGCTTGTCGACATTCCACGTATGTCTGAGTTGGCCCGAGACATGCTCAGTGAGAGCGTGAAGGCGTACATGGAGCGTGATCCCGAACTGGCCCGGTCGGTCGCCGAGAGGGACGATGAGATGGATAAGCTGTATAGAGCCGTGTTCGATGAATTAGTCGAGATCATGGCACGCACTCCCGACAGCGCCAGCCGCGCCACGTACCTGCTCTGGTGCGCCCACAACCTGGAGCGCATTGGCGATCGGGTTACCAACATCGCCGAGCGCGTCGTCTTTATCACGACAGGCGATATGCAGGAGCTCAACGTCTAGCTTTCAGAAGGACCTTTTGGCATCAAGAAGGGAGCCGCAGCGGCGGCTCCCTTTTCACTTGGGCTACGACCTTTGATTTGACGGCTGTATAGAACGGTTTGCAGCCAGATTCTCGCCTCGCGCCGCTTTGTGTAGACAATTGGAGCAAACTTATGTCAATTCTATGCGGGGATTGTGCCCAAACGCTAACTTTTCTTTTACCTGATAGTGACCTTCAATACCTACAATGGTGCCGGCGGAAGAGGCTCGATCCAGTAGATATGGGGGGATCATCCTCACCTTGTGGTCAAGGAATTCTCATGGCGACCACAAGAGGGACTGCCGGAAAGCATCATTGTGTCGGCCCAGTGATCGTATGCCTGGGGAAGGCGTGTAGACCAACTGAGTCGGCCCCCTTTCTGCCACAACATGCAAACCGATATGCATCGTACGGGCAAGCATTCGCTGAATCTTGACCGCGCTCGGGAGCCCATTCAGGTTCACGGGGGAGGCTAGCTTCGAGCCGCTGCGCGCTTCGCAATATCGCTTGATCAAGCATTCATCCGTTTGATAAGCAGAGGCTCAAAGACAAGAAGGAGCGATCGCCAATGCCGGTTTGCACTGCAGCGCCGCTCCGGGAGACAAGCTCGGACCACTGAGCCGAGCTTGGGTAAAGGAGGGCAGCTATGCCGCACTCCCTTCAGCGAGGACAGGTCTTGGTCCTGTTCTCCGCTATCCTGGTACTTTTCCTCGCCTTCACCGCACTGGTGCTGGACGGAGGGATCTACATCTATCGCTGGCAGCAGCTCCAGGTCGACCTGGATGCAGCTTGCGTGGCAGCTTCGATCGCAGAATCATCGTCGGAGGATCCCTACTCTGCCTTTGTGTCGAGCCTCGAGAGCAACGAGGTTCCGCCGGGTTTTTACAAACCCTATGCGACAGACTCTGAGGGGCTGGTCACCAGAGGACTCCAGTGGACGGCGGATTCCAAGGGGTTCCGAGGCGGGCTACAGGGTCCCCATTCCCTCTTCCTGGCTCAATTCATGGGAATCTATGAGGCCGACATGGGGGTCAGAACGCGGTGTCTGATCCCCGAGGCCAGGATGCTCCCCATTGCTGTTCAGGAGCCGTGGGTCCTTTCCGGCATGGCCGATCCCAGCCTGGAATTCCCCGTGCTAGGTCAGGGAGCCGAGGCCGTGAACGCACAGGGGCAGGATTATGCAGGAGCGGTCATCCCGCAGGTCTGGTGCTCGGATTCGGACTGCTCTACCAAGCAGTTTTTTCAGCCGGCAACCCAAACGAATTCGCCCGATGTCCTCAAAGATGTGGTTCGCGACACAATCACGGACGAAGCTGGGAGCCCACTGGTCCCGATCGGCCAGCGCGTTCCGCAAATCAGCGGCGTCTCCGATCGCTTCCTGGTGAAATCCATGGTGGAAGCTGGCTACGGAGTCGGCGATCGGATCCTGATAATGGTCTACAACGGANNAACCATCGACCGGCCCCAGCCCGGCTATGGAAACTGGGAAAACCTGGAGGTGATCTACTACGTCCTGGCTGAGATATCCCAGATCGATCAAAACACGATGTGGACGACGTTCGTGGAAGCGCCCATCACCTCCCGCGAAACAGTGCTGAACCTGACAACCAGCAGGACCATTCCGTGGGATTGGGGAGGTTGACATGAGAAAGATTACCGGCGCCGCTGGCCAGAGCCTGGTGGAGTTCGCTCTGGTGCTGGTCCTGATCATCGGCGTGATCGCGGGGATGGTGGACGTCGCTCCGCTGGTCTTCAACGCGTTTGCCGCAAAGCAGATGTCGGCAAGAGGTGCGCGAGCAGCCTCCGTCTATCTACCAGACGGAGAAAGGACCTGCATCAGGGACGTTCTAGATGCAGTGGGAACGCCTTCGCTAATCAAGGCGACCTGGTTTCTCGAGGAAGTTTCCCCCAACTGCACTGCGGATCCGCTAGCAACCATCCCAACCGGGCAGGAAGTCACCGTTCGCGTGAAGGTGGACTACGAGCCTCTCTTTTGGGGCGGCTTTGGTTTTCCCGTTCAGGATCCGGCCCGCGTGTGGACCTTCGTGATGGGGACAACGGATCAGGCCCGCTGATGACCTGATCCGTCTCCAATCAATTTTGCCGGCGATCAGCACTGAGCTTGAAACAGCAATTTTGCGCCTAAAAATCCGTCAGCGGCGGCTCAATCCGGTTCATTCAGTCTTCGAGCAAATACCGATCGAAAAACCCGATCACCCGCTGCTCATATTGCCCAGGTAGATCAGTATCGAAATCGCAGTGTCCCACATCGGGCTCGAACCAAAGTTCCTTCGGCTCTCTAGCTGCATCCATCAAGATCTGTCCACTCTCCACAGAAATCGCAACGTCCGCGCCTCCCTGAAGCAGGAGCACCGGCCGGGGGCTGAGCTTTTCGATCCAGCGCCTGGCGCTAACTTCCGATGAGTCAAAACCGACTTCTCGCTCTGCCCAAAAGACAATCGCCGGAGCAAATGGGAAGGCGGGTAGGTCGGTGAAATACTCGATGGAGGTCGCCACCGTATCGTCGAGAGAAGAAAAAGCGCTGTGCGCGACGACCGCTCGAACCTGCTCATTCTGCGCAGCATACTGGATGACCAAAGAACCTCCCATCGAGTTACCGAGAATTCCGATGCGCGCCGGATCGACCTCTTCGCGCGTGAGCAAATACTGGTACCACGCTTCGAGATCCTGCATCTCGTGCATTCCGAATGAGACCAGCTCTCCGTCGCTCAGGTCGTGCGCTCGGACGGACATCAGCAAAACGCCATAACCGTGGCTGTTGAGCATGGCCGCCTCCTCCAGAAGCTCCTGGCGGTTGGCGGTATAACCGTGTTGAGCCATGATCGCCGCTCCGTTCCTCGACGGAACATACCAGCCAACCAGATTCAGACCGTCGGGCGTGGTGACGTGGACGTCCTCGTACTCCAGCCCGAAATCGGCAGGCGTGCGGACGATAGGGTCACGCTCAGCCATCGGGTGGGTGACCAGGTCGAGCGCTCTTGAGCGGCTTAACATCATTCCAAGGGACAAAAAAACCGCAGCAGCTGCTCCAATAGCAACGGTAATTGCCTTCCAGCGTGCCACCTTGCACCTCCTATGCTTCGGTTCAGATTCGAGCCTAAGAGGTGTCCGTTATTCACTTGTCTGGCCTAGCATCAATAAGCCGTTAGCGGTTTCCAGTCCGAGCATTGGCGAAGTCGGCAGTAGCCAGAAACGCAATGATTGGGTCTGCAATCGTCGTCTGCCTGGTGCGCACACTCAACCTTGGGATATCAGCAATGAGCTAACGGTTCGGCCAAATGATCCTATTGGAAGGATCGGAGTGCTTTCGCCGCCCGAACGAGGGTGATTCGAGGAGTTACTCTTCGAGTAGACCGCAACGGAGGCGCAGCTAGCCTTCCAAGCCGAATTGATAGCCTGGCACGACGTTCGTGCTTTATTCGCGGACCAGACTTCCGCATTGCTAGGTGAATTTGGCATCAGCTCGGTATCGAATCAAAGGGCTCGGGGTCGCTTGCGGGGGAAGCCATGAAAGCAAACCTTATGCTGGTTTGTCCACTTCTCCAAGTTGCGATAGGCGCGCCGAATGTAATCCCACCTCTATTCAAGAAGGCGCGGAAGTACTTTTAAAGAAATAGCGAGAGCAGACAGGGGATTGGCGAATTTCGTGCTGCCGAGGGCAGATCCCCTACCCATCCTGATCGAGGCGGGATTAAGCAGCCACCAAACTGTATGGGCTTCTCAGTAAGAACCTGAGCCCATGCGGTTGTTCCAGGAACCTGACGCCCAAAAACGCTTTAGAGGTCGATCATCGCCGCTACTGAGACGCCAACCCAAAGAGCCTGGGCTCGGCACACGCTTCACGTCTTCAGGGGTCACATTTGAGGAGATGAAGCCTCTCCTTCGCCGCCTGGTGCTGTGCGTCGTCGCCAATCGATAATGAACCAAACCGCCACTACTGAGGGGATAAGCGGCACGGTGTATCCCCACAATCGCTCGCGGCCCAGCGACCCTTCAGCAAACAGTAGCAGACCAACGATCAGCAGAAGGATTCCTGGAACCGCAGGCCACTTGTGGGCATCAATCTCTTGACCTTCAGGGGTCGTGAAGTATATGCCTATGAAGGCCAATCCCAGGCCAAAGAGAACTCCTGCGACGCTTAGCGATGCAAACGCATCGAACGTCAGCAGCCATAGGCTCAAACCGAAACCGGTCAGCACCCATCCTGATACAAGCGTGAGCGGAGCTCGCACCCAGTTTATGAGATGCAGAATCAGGAAAATGATCCCAATGATCAAGAGTGTGAGCCCGGGATCAATGAGATTCGGCGCAAAGAGTTGGATCAGGCTGGCGATGGCAAGTACGATGACTATCAGAATCGGTGCGGGGGCTGAAGTACGTTCAGTCGACATGGTCTCCTCCTCATACGGTCATTCACCCGTGCGATGCGGATAAATCACTTACAACAAAGGACGTGGCTTGAGGTTGGGCTAGCGTAGTGCGGTGAAGTTGTGAGGCATCCCCCAACGCTGAGTCCTGCCCTTTCCATAGATTCAGCGCCAAGAGCTGTTGTTGCAAGATATATATTACACCAACGGCAAAGGGAAGTTGCGCGTATAGCGCAGTAGGATCGAGAAATCGGACGATCCCTATGGGCAGAAATGGGAACTGCTTGAGTGCTCGGAATGTGCTGCCTGGAGGTAATTCCCACAGGGCCACAGGGAAGGGCAAGCCCCCATGCGCAAGATCACACGCCCATCGAGACCCGGATCAAGAGCGTTCAGAATCCCGGTGTTCGCCAATCGCAATTGGCGATTTGCGCGCCCATTCTGGCGAATGAGAAGCTTCCAATCGGGCTTGAAAACGTTAGTATTGAAGATACTGCCTGGCCTTTCTCGGGGGTGAGAGGCCGCATTGCTACCGCAGTTCCACGCACACAAAATAGCTTTCAAGAATTCGGGGGCCTGGAATTCAGAATCCTTCGACCTACCTCATTGCATTGAAGACGACGGCTGTGCACTGGTGGTGAGCCTGCCTGTGCGCCAAGTGCCAAATTGCCATGTATCCGCAAGCGGCGGCCATCGAATCACTTCTGATCGACGATCCTGATCTTTGCCTCCCTTGAGCCCCTGAAGCAAGAAGATACGCCGACGATTTGACAGGTCACACACCAGGAGGATGGACAAAGCAATGAACAGATTCCTACGACGTGTTCTAAAGGGCTTGGGCCTTCTGCTCGCCGTGCTGGTCGTACTGGCGGTCGGCCTGGTTGTCTTCGTACAACTCAGATGGGATCGTCCTATTGAGCGTGAAGTGATGGAGATGACAGCCCCGAATGACTCGCAGACAGTGGCGAGAGGAGAGTACCTCTTCACCTATACGTTTGGCTGCTGGGGTTGTCACGGATCTGAGGGGAGCCGAAACCCCGACGAACCGCAAGCTGGGGGTCGTGAGTACGACCTTTCCGGTGTGGGTCCGGGATTCGGCATTCTATACGCACCCAACATCACACCAGATCCGAGTACAGGGATCGGCCATTGGACCGACGGCGAGCTCGTGCGCGCCCTTCGAGAGGGACTGGACCGAGACGGTCAATTGATCTTTCCCATTATGGCTTACGAGTTCTGGCACGGAATGAGCGATGAGGATGCCCTGGCCTTGGTGGCTTACCTGCGCTCTCTACAGCCGGTGCGTAACGATGTTCCTGCCAGGGAATTGTCCTTTGTCGCCAAAACGCTGATCGCGCTGAGCCTACAGGGACCAAAGCCNNCAAAGCCTCCGATTACCGAACCTGTCATCTCTCCCCCAAGAGGACCCACCGCTGAGTACGGCGAGTATCTTGCCTGGAATGTTTCCGGTTGTGCTGAATGCCATATGCCGCGCGATCCGAATACGGGCCGCTTTGATCTTTCCCGCCCTTTGGGCGGTGGCTTGATCACTATTGAGGAGCAGGGATTCAATGCCACAGCTTCCAACCTCACTCCTGACAGGGCCACGGGCATTGGCGATTGGGACGAGCAAGAATTTCTGACTCTTATGCGCAGCGGAACGCGACCCGATGGTACGGTGACACTGCCCTTCATGCCTTGGCCGCAATACGCGGCGTGGAGCGAGAGTGACCTGCTTGCAGTTTGGCGTTATCTGGCTTCATTGGAGCCAGTCGTTCACGAGGTGCCGGCCTCGGAGCTGACCGGAGCTGCGGCGAGCGGGAATGGAACAATTCGGGGGGAAGCGCTCTACGACGTGTTTTGCCTGGTGTGTCATGGCGAGAACGGACGGGGAGCTCCCTTCACCAGCATTGCGCTCGCGGATGCTGCAACGACGATGGATGTCACCGCCCTCCGGGCCCTCATCTCGCAAGGAATACCTGGCACATCGATGCCTAGCTGGGAGAAGACGCTAACGGGTAACCAGATCGAGGACCTGATCGAATTTATTCGTAGCTGGTAGCCATGAAACTTTGGAGACTCGTCAACTTCCTTGCCAGCGAGGAGACCCGGCTGCTGATGAGCATCGCAGGCGATGCCCGCAGGTTTTACCGCATGCGCTTTGTAACGAGCTCGTATGGAGAAGGCCTGTATCAAGCTATGGGAAAGAGCAGCGCCAGCTTGGAAGGCATTGCCGAAGCGCTGGGAGTAACACAAAACCGCAGCGGCCTGAGAGCCTGGCTCGATCTTGGGGTCAGTCTTGGTGAGCTATCGCAGGACAACGATGGCTATCGCATAACCGGTAGGATGTCCAAAGCGTTCTTGTCCCCCTCAAACGATGCTTCGCTTGCGCTCCTTCAGGAAGTCGCGGATCTCCACGATCTCTACCTCAAAGAAACGCCGCGACTGCTCCAGGAGGGACGCCGCCTTCCACTGGCTGCTATCGATGCGCCGCTCATTGCGCGGTCGTCACGAACATTGGAACCTCTTGTCCGTGAAGCGGTGGAGAAAACGGTACCGAGGCAGGGAGAAATACGCTTGCTGGAAATCGGATGCGGGAGTGCGATCTATATTCGTCAGGCCTGCTCGATCAATTCCTCCCTTACGGCCCTGGGGTTGGAGCTGGATCCAGAGGTAGCAGAGATCGCACAGAGGAATATCCGGGATTGGCATTTGAGCGAGCGAGTCAAGATCGAGGCGAGATCCATCTTGGAATTCGAAAGCAGCGAAGCTTTTGACATTGCAACGCTTCACAACAACATCTACTACTTTCCGCTCGATAGCCGAGTGGCACTGCTGCGAAAAGTCCTTGGATTGCTAAAGCCAGGAGGGCAGTTGCTGATCACAACGAGCTGCATGGACAAGAGCCCGGTTACGAACGCGTTGAACCTTACCGGAGCCATGACGGAAGGCATGGACGTCCTTCCTGAAGCCCAAGGACTGCTTGGTCAGCTTGAGGCAGCGGGCTTCTCGAAAGCCAGTGCAAAGAGGGTGATTCCCTTTGGCGGCTATTATGCTTTTCAGGCTTTACGTGGATAGATGGGATAGATACCTGATCGTAGAGCTAAGTGAAGGTTGAGAGGATGGACGACGTTCGCTTCCTCCCGGCAGCTTATGTCCATCCGGCGGAGCTGAATGCGGTTCTTGAGTTGGGTTTGTTTCAGCCTTTAGTTAGCACCCCATGGTCGGAGTTCACGGACGAATTCGTTTTCTAGCAGCAAAGCCTCCCATCATTGCACTAAAATATGGGTGCTGGACGGCTGGCGGCTGAAGCTCGTCTCCCCGGCATTTTCGACCCAAGTCGTTGACAGAAGCAATCAAAGCTCGTGAATCCATTCTTCCATCAGAAGGCGTATTGTCGTAGGGTCTTTCCATGACCCAATCGACTCGCCGCTCGGTTCGCACATTTTTGCGTTTGGGGTCGACGCGCTACCCCCTTCGCCAGATTCTCCCTGTAGGCATACTGCAGGGTGCAATTGAGGTCCTCCTGGCGGCTTCCCTCGCCAGCCTCGTCTTTTCGGAATCCCTGGAAGCGCTCCTGCCGCTTGGCATCACATTGGCTCTGATCAGTGGCGCCATTCACTTGATTACCAGCGCGCTGACCAGTTCCTCGGACGCAATTCATAGTTCTGTACAGGATGTTCCAGCAGTTCTCGTTGCGGTGATGCTGGCCTCTGTTGCAACCTCGATTGGAAGCGAACTGGCTGCTCCCACGGTTCTGGCCTTGTTGGCAATATCTACCCTTCTCACGGGTATTGCCCTATTGGCTCTGGGAACGCTAAAGCTTGGCGGGTTGGTCCGCTATGTTCCCTATCCGGTCATCGGAGGTTTTCTAGCGGCCACCGGTTGGCTGCTTTTTGCGGGAGCGTTCGGCGCCATCACGGGAATCTCGCTTGCGCCAGGTAATCTCCCTACGCTTCTTGAGACCAGTGTAATCCTCCAATGGCTCCCCGCGCTTGCCCTGGCACTCGGGCTGATGATCGTCTCACACCGCGCAGCAAACCCACTGGCCATGCCTCGCGTCCTTGGGGTCGCGCTCATCGCCTTCTACCTGGTTTTGGTGATCAGCGGCACCTCGATCGCTGAGGCAGCGGAGATAGGCCTTTTGTTTGAGGGAGGCGAATCAGCAGCCTGGTCACCGTTGAACATGAAGGTCTTGCTTGAAGCCGACTGGACTGCGATCCTCGGACAGGTCGGAAGCATTGTTGTCCTTGTGGGTATGACCTTGCTCGGATTGCTGTTGAATATTTCGGCGATTGAGCTTGCCATTGGTCGAGAGCTTGACCTGAACCGGGAGTTAAAAGGAGCAGGCGTCGCCAACCTCCTGGCCGCTGCGGGCGGCGGAATGATCGGGTACCAGGCGGTCAGCACAACCGCATTGACAGACCGCCTGCGTACGCGCGGCCGAACAGTGGGGGTTATCGCTGGATTGGCATGTCTGGCTGCTGTACTGGTTGGAACTTCCTTGCTTACCTTGATTCCAAAGATGTTGTTCGGCGGAATTCTGATGTATTTAGGCCTGGACTTCTTGTATGAGTGGGTGATTCGCGGATGGTCGCGTTTTGCACGGCTTGACTTCGCTATAGTGCTGCTCATCCTGGGAGTTGTCGCCGCAACCGATTTCCTCACTGGGGTTGCGGTCGGCCTGATCACGATGGTGATCATGTTTGTCGTGGCATACAGCCGAACCCGGGTGATCCGGCACTCCTATTCGGGCGCCGACATGCAGAGCATGGTCGTTCGATCGGCGGAAGAGCGGAAGTTGATGGCGGAATTGGGCTCCCAGGTTGAGATTCTCGAGCTGCAGGGTTTTCTCTTTTTCGGTACCGCCAATACTCTGCTCGAAAGGGTTCGCAGCTCCCTGGATGTGGAAAACTGTCAGATCCGGTTCGTCATTCTGGATTTTCGCCTGGTCACAGGGATCGATTCATCTGCCGCATTGGCACTGAACAAGTGCGAACAATCGGCTCGCTCCGCAGGTGTGATCCTGATCCTGACCGGCACCTCTGATGCATTCCTCGAGCGGCTGGATCACGGCGGCATGGATATCAGCAGCCCGGTAATAAAGCTGTTGGACGATCTGGATCAGGGATTGGAATGGTGTGAAAACCACATCCTGCAGGGTCAGGCTGCACCGGAGGAAATGATGCAGGCCAGCGCGCAGGATCTGCTGGTTCAATCCGGCATGTCGGCTGGCGAAGCCAAACGGCTGGTCAGCATACTGGAACCGGTTCAAGTAAACGCTGGTGAACCGCTTATGAAGGAAGGTGATCCGCCCGAGGATATGTACTTCATCTTGAGCGGCAGGGTTTCCGTTTGGGTCGAGCTCGAAGAGGGTCACACTGCGCGCCTGCGCACGCTGGGCCCTGGAACCACCGTAGGGGAGATCGGGATGTACCTGCGCGCATCACGCAGCGCCAACGTGCTGGCCGAAGAGCCTACGGAAGCGCTCAAGCTCACCAGCCGCGCGCTGGAGGAAATGCAGCGAGGCAATCCCAAGCTGCTTGCCGCATTCCACGAAATGATGGCGCGCCAGCTCTCAGAGTGGGTCGTTCAGAGCGACCGAAGCATGCGGGCGCTGCGGTTGTAGGAAATGCGGTTGATCGCGAATGTGTGATTGAGCATTTCCAGCCCGGAATTGAAATCCTCTGCTCCGAAATCGCTCGTTCATCCAACAAGCCCGGGGCCTGTCCCAATACTTTTTGTTTTCCCAAGCCTGGTCACTACAGATTCTTCAACAGACGCGAGCGTTCGCGGACTACATCTTTAGACTCTGGGAGATCGAAACTCAATTTGGAAATTTCGCGCTGGGACTTTTGAGGCTGGCTGTTGCAGATGGAAAATCGCCGGCGTGTAGGCGTTGCGCTTGCGCGCGGTTGGCTACGGTGATTCAGTTGAGGGGGCGGGAATCTCCTGCTCTACCGTTTGATGACTCACCTGGTTTCTACCAGCTTCTTTGGCTTCATAGAGAGCTCGGTCGGCGGCTGCGAGCAGTAAACGCGAGTGGATCAACTCATCAGGCGCTTTGTGATCCGGAAGGAAAATAGTGGATGCGCCCACGCTCACTGTGATATCCCGGTCCGGCCAGGTTCGCCTTTCAACTGCGGAACAGATTTTTTCGGCCAGCTTCATGGCGCCAGGCCCATCCGTATTGGGCAGAATCAATGCGAACTCATCTCCGCCTCGCCTGGCGATGATGTCGCTGCCGCGCGAAATCCTCTTCAAGACCCTCCCTAGCTCTTCCAGTGCAACATCACCTGCCATATGGCCAAACTGATCATTGAGTATCTTGAAATCATCGATGTCAAGCAGCAGCGCTGAAAGCGGGCTGCGAATGCGCTGCATCAAGCGAAGGTGACGGGACAGCTGTTCGTCGAACGCCCTTCGATTTAGTAAACCGGTCAGCTCGTCAGTTGTGGCTAATTGCGTAAGCCTTTCGTTTGCTCTTTTGAGCTCTTCAGCTCCTTCAACGATCTTATTCTCCAGGCTTCTCTGAAGCGTAAGATCAGTGACTGTGGCAATCACATGTACCTTGCCAAAGAGTTCGATGGGTTTGAGGCCTATCTCGACCGGAAACTCATAGCCATTTTCGTGGACCGCTACCACGTGCCGACCGGTTCCCATGAGACGGTTCTCAGGGTTCTCCAAATAGCCTGACATGAGTCCCCGGTGTTTTTGATGGAAACGTATAGGAATGACGCGGTCCAGCGAGTGGTCCAGCAGCTCTTCTCGGTCGTAGCCGAATAGATTCTCAACCTCTGCATTGACGAGTCGTATTTTGCCATCCTGGTCAACCACAAGCGTTGCCGCAGGTGATGCGTCCAGCGCGATCTTGAATTGTTCGGTGGTTTCAATGATTTCTGTGTGGTCTCGGGCGATCGCGTAGATGAGGCTGCCCTGCTCCCTGGGATAAGCTGTCCAATGCAGTGTCTTGTATTCACCACTTGCCATCCGGTAACGGTTTTGGAAGGAGATCGTTGGAACACCGGTGGCAAGCCGTTCAACTTCCGCCTGGGTCTGGTCCACATCCTCAGGATGCACAAAGTCGATGAAAGGTCGACTCAGCAAATCCTCTTCCTTCCAACCGAGCGTTCGCTCAAACGATGGATTGACAATCTTGAAGTACCCATCTATGCCGGCAACACAGAGCAAATCCACCGATGACAGAAAGAATTCCTCAAAGAGGTCCTTCGGCAGCTGCTTTCGAGGCAGCGAGGTGTCCTTCACCGTTTTATCAACTGTATCCATACAATGTGCGACCCCATGCGTTTGATAAGTGGTGTTGCAGTGAGCGCATCGACTCTAGTCGGCTCCGCCATGAGAAGCAAGCAGCACTATTTGGCTATTCCTTGACGGTATTGCAAGCACGCCGGCCTGGATGCGGTTGAAACCGCCGGTTGATCCCAGCGGCCAGTGCTGGGCCTGGATCGAAGACC
>JABAOE010005094.1_pt2 | contig 15439 bp, 10 predicted proteins | sample 7062141 | NCBI WGS metagenome assembly JABAOE01 (sample SAMN14538627, study PRJNA623070) | marine sediment metagenome | biome: marine biome [ENVO:00000428]; feature: marine pelagic biome [ENVO:01000023]; material: deep marine sediment [ENVO:00002113] | place: India: Gulf of Khambhat ... | reverse complement strand
TTCCACTGCTTGCCGTCCCACTGCTGCATCTTGATGCCGGGGTTGAGGCCCTCGTGGTTCTCGCACGTCACCTTCACGGGCACCATCAGCCCGGTCATGCCGAGCTCCTCGATCCGCTCGGGCGTGATGTCGAGATTCTCGAGACCCCAGCGGATCTCCTCGCCGGTGAGCTTGCGATTGCCGTACTTGCCCTGTGCCACCCGCATCGCCTCGACAACGTAGGCCGCGTTGATCAGCGCGCGGTTGTAGAGCACCTCGCCGACCTTGTCCATGTTGTCGGCCTTGCCGGCGTCATAGACGTGTTTCTTCAGATCGTCATAGATCTTGTAGCCCTTGCCGGCACCCGTCATGTTGGCGGACTTGTAGCCGACGGCGCCGTCGCCCGCGGGCAGCACGTCCGGCTCCGCGCCCGACCACCAGTTGCCGATGAAGCGGTCCATGGGAAAGCGCACCGCTGCAGCCTCCTTGATGGCGGTGGCGTTCATGGCGCCCCAGCCCCACATGATGGCGTAGTCCGGCTTGGACTGGCGGATCTGCAGCCAGATGGACTTCTGCTCGGTCATCGACGCGGGCGGCACAGGATACTTGTCGTAGGTGAAGCCGTACTTCTCCGACATGATGTCGAGAAAGGGGATCGGCTCCTTGCCGTAGGGGTGATCGAGATAGATGAAGGCGAAGTTCTGGCCCTTGAGCTTGTCCATGCCGCCCGACTCGGAGCCGATGTAGCTCACCACCGCCGTGGCCTGGCTCCAGTAAGTGGCCGGAAAGTTGAATATGTAGGGAAAGACGCGCCCGTCGGCGGCCGAGGTGCGCCCGTAGCCCATCGACAGCACCGGAATCTTGTCTGCCGTGGCCTTCTCGATGATGGCGTAGGTGATGCCGGTGGAGTACGGGTTGTAGACGCTGCCCGCGGTGGACTTGGTGCGGTCATAGCACTCGACGCCGCGGTCGGTCTTGTAGCCCGTCTCGCACTCCTCGACGGCGAGCTTGACGCCGTTCACACCGCCGTCGCGCTCGTTGATGAGCGTCCAGTAGTCGTTGAGCCCCGCCGACAGGGGAATGCCGCCGGGGGCATAGGGACCCGTCCGGTAGGTGAGATTCGGCAGGACCTGCGCGTCCTGGGCGGCCGCCGGCACAGCCGCCGCGACGCCGCCCAGCGCAACCGCGCACGCTCCCACAGTGGTCAACAATCGCTTCTTCATGCGTTTTTCCTCCTCAGCTGTAAGGTCCGCCAGCGGACCCGAAAAAATTGCGTCGCAGGGCCGAGTGTCCTGCGGAGCAATATTCGCTCAATACGGAAAAGGCCACAGTCTCAGCTTTTCCTTGGCAATCTGCCACAGTCGTGCCAGCCCGTGGGGCTCGACGATGAGAAAAACCACAATCAGCGCGCCGAACGTCATGAACTCGATGTGGCTGACGAGCTCCGTCGAAATGGGCAGGCCGAAGTACGTCGGCACGTTGTTCAGAAAGATCGGCAGCAGAAAGATGAACGCCGCGCCGAGAAACGAGCCGAGAATGCTGCCCAGCCCCCCGATGATAATCATGAACAGCACGGAAAACGAGCGATTGATGTCGAAGGCCGTGGGCTCGACGGTGTTGATGTAGCAGAAAGCCCACAGGGCCCCGGCGACGCCGCAGAAAAAGGAGCTGATGGCGAACGCCGTCAGCTTGGTGGTCAGCGGCCTGATGCCCATGATTTCCGCGGCGATGTCCATGTCCCGGATCGCCATCCAGCAGCGCCCGGTGTTGCTGCGCACCAGGTTCTTGGCGATGAGCGCCAGGCCGGCCGTGAGCAGCAGCACGAAGACGTAGCGGGTGGTGGGCGCGGACTCGGCACCGGTGACGAGAAAGCCGAGCACCTCGCGCGGCGGCGCCGTGGGCACGCCGGAGATGCTGTAGTTCACGAACCAGGGCACCCGGGTGAAGAGCCACAGCAGGAAGAACTGGGCGGCCAGGGTGGTGACGGCCAGGTAGAACCCCTTGATGCGCAGGCTCGGCACGCCGAACACCAGGCCGACGCCGGCGGCAGACAGTCCCGCCAGGGCGAACACGATCACCAGATTCAGATCGGGGTACGTGGTTGCGAACTTGTAGGCCATGTACGCCCCGCACGCCATGAACCCGCCGGTGCCCAGAGACAGTTGCCCGGCGTAACCGGTGAGGATATTGAGGCCGATGGCGGCGATCGCCAGGATCAGCACCGGCACGAGGATCGACCCGAGCCAGTAGTCGCTCGCGATCAGCGGAACCACGAACAGCGCGAAAGCGAACACGCCGATGACGAACCAGCGGTCGAGGGCATTGGGAAACAGCGCCTGATCGGCCGCGTAGCTCGTCTTGAACTCGCCCGCTTCGCGGTAGAACATGCCTCAGACTCTCTCGATGATGCGTTCGCCGAAAAGCCCCTGCGGGCGGAAGAACAGGAACACCATCGCCAGCACGTAAGCGAACCACTCCTCCACGGCGCCGCCGACGATGGGACCCCAGTAGATCTCCGCGATCTTCTCCCCGGCGCCGACGATGAGGCCGCCGACGATCGCGCCGGGAACCGACGTGAACCCGCCCAGTATGAGCACCGGCAGCGCCTTCAGCGCGACGATGGACAGGCTGAACTGAACCCCGAGCCGAGCCCCCCACATGATGCCCGCCACCAGCGCCACGAACCCGGCCACGGCCCAGACGATGATCCAGATGTGATGCAGCGGAATGCCGACGGTGAGCGCGGCCTGATGATCGTCCGCCACCGCCCGCAACGCCCGCCCCACGCGCGTGTACTGGAAGAACAGCGCCAGGACGAGTACGAGTATCGACGCGATGACTGCGGCGACGACGTCGCTCTGCTGGATCATGACCTCGCCGACGAACCACACGTCCTGGGGAATGCCGACATCGAGCTTGCGCACGTCGCCGCCCCAGAGAAGCTCACCGAAGCCTTCGAGGAAAAAGGCGATGCCGATCGTCGCCATGAACAGGATGATGTGCGCCTGATTGACCAGCGGGCGCAGCACGACGCGCTCGACCACGACGGCGAGCACCACCATGATCGCGACGGTGATCGGCAGCGCCAGCCAGATCGGCACCCCCAGGTCCAGAAGCCCCACGAAGTTCAGTGCCGCGAACAACACCATGACCCCCTGAGCGAAATTGAACACTCCGGAGGCCTTGAAGATCAGGACGAAGCCGAGCGCCACCAGCGAATACATGACGCCCGACATCAGGCCGCCGATGAGCACCTCGAAGAAGAAGGCGGGGCCGTTCCATATCTGCACGAACGGCTGCACGAAGAAGGCGCTCAGTATGTCAATCACTTACAGGGCCCGGAATCTTTGTGGTTGCCCGCCCGCCTCAGTCGTGCACGACGCCGAGGTAGGCGTCGATGACGCCGCGGTCGTTACGGACCTCGTCGGGACTGCCGTCGGCGATCTTGCGACCGTAATCCAGCACCACCACACGGCTGGAGATGTCCATCACCACACCCATGTCGTGCTCGATGAGCGCAATGGTCGTGCCGAACTCCTCGTTGACGTCGAGGATGAAGCGGCACATGTCCTCCTTCTCCTCGACATTCATTCCCGCCATGGGCTCGTCGAGGAGCAGCAGGTCGGGCTCCGCCGCGAGAGCACGTCCCAGCTCGACCCGCTTCTGCAGGCCGTAGGGCAGCTTGCCCACCACTGTCTTGCGGATCGATTGAATCTCGAGAAAGTCGACGATGTGCTCCACGACTTCGCGATTGCGCGTCTCCTCGCGGCGGGTGCGTCCCACGTAGAACGCATCGAAGAGGAAATTCGAGCGAATGCGGTGCACTCGCCCGGTCATGATGTTGTCGAGCGTGGTCATGCCGCGAAACAGGGCGATGTTCTGAAACGTGCGTGCGATCCCCTGCGCGGCGGCGTCGTGCGGACGCATCTGGCGGCGGGCCCTGCCTTTGTAGGTGATGGTTCCGGACTGGGGGTGGTAGAAGCCGTTGACGACATTGAGCATCGAGCTCTTGCCGGCCCCGTTCGGCCCGATGATGGCGCGGATCTCGCCCTTGCGCACGTCGAAGGAGACGTTCTCGAGCGCCCTAACGCCGCCGAAGGCGAGACTGACGTCATCGACGTTCAACAGGGTCTCGTGGACTGCGGCGTCGTGAGCGCTCAAGGCCCGGTCCTTCAGCTCGCCTTCGCCAGCGGCTCGAAGGTGCGTGCGTTGCGAATCGCAAGATCGGCCTTGATCGAGCCCTTGCGCCCGTCCTCGAAAGTGAGCTCGGTCTCGATGCTGCAGTGCCCGCGATCGGAGTACAGCGCCTCCAAGAGGGTGACGTATCTCTCGGTGACGGTACCGCGGCGCACCTTGCGCGTGCGCGTGAGCTCGCCGTCGTCGGCGTCGAGCTCCTTGTGCAGCACGAGAAAGCGGTGGATCTGCGACGCCGCGAGCTGCGGATCCCGGGCGAGATCGCGGTTGACCTTCTCCACGCACTCCTGCACCAGGTCGTAAACCTCGCGGCGCGCGGCCAGCTCCTGGTAGCTCGCATACACCACGTTGTGGCGCTCGGCCCAGCTGCCGACGGCCTCGAGATCGATGTTGATGAAGGCGACCACGTGGTCGCGGGCGCTGCCGAAGGCGACGGCCTCCTTGATGTAGGGAAAGAACTTGAGCTTGTTCTCCAGATACTTCGGCGCAAACAGTGAGCCGTCGTTCAGCCGGCCGACGTCCTTGGCACGATCGATGATCTTGAGGTGCCCGTCGTCGTCGAAGTACCCCGCATCGCCCGTGTGCACCCAGCCGTCCTCGGTCTTGGTCTCGTGCGTGGCCTCGGGGTTGTTGTAGTAGCACTGGAATACGCCGGGACTGCGATAGAGCACCTCGCCGTTGTCGGCAACGCGGACCTCGACGGCGGGCGCCGGCGTGCCCACGGTGTCCGACTTCACCTCGCCGTCCGGCTGCATGGTGATGAACACCGACGCCTCCGTCTGGCCATAGAGCTGCTTGACGTTGATGCCGAGGGAGCGATAGAAGTCGAAGATGTCCGGCCCGATCGCCTCACCCGCCGTGTAGGCAAGGCGGATGCGCGAGAAACCCAGGGTGTTCTTGAGTGGGCCGTACACCAGTATCCGCCCGAGTGCGTAAGCGAGCCGCTCGCGCAGCGCCACCGCCCTGCCCTCCAGAATTCGGGTTCCGCAGCGCTGCGCGACGTCCATGAAGCGGTGGAACAGGGTGCGCTTGAGCCACCCCGCGTCCTCCATGCGGATCATCACGGTGGTCAGCAGGTTCTCGTAGATGCGCGGCGGGGCGAAGAAATAGGTGGGCCCGATCTCACGCAGGTCGTGCAGCACGGTGGCACTGCTCTCGGGGCAGCTTACGCAGAAACCGGCGACGTAGGACTGTCCGTAGGAAAAAATGTGATCGCCCACCCATGCCAGGGGCAGATAGGCGAGCGCCTCGTCGTCCTGGCGCAGGCCGTCGCGTTCGACGCTGTTGCGTGCCGTGATCAGCACGTTGTCGTGGCTCAAAACCACGCCTTTGGGGTTGCCCGTGGTGCCCGAGGTGTAGAGGATGATGGCGACGTCGTCGCCCGAGCCCCGCGCCACCTCGTCGAGAAAGAACTGCGGGTTCTGGGCGTCGAACTGCCGCCCCTGCGCCTGGATCTCCTCGTAGCTGTGCAGCTGCGTGCGATCGTAGTTGCGCAGGCCGCGCGGATCGTCGAAGAAGATCTCTTCGAGCGTCGGCACGCTGTCACGGATCGCCACGAGCTTGTCGACCTGCTCCTGGTCCTCGGCGAGCGCGAAGCGCACGCCGGCGTGCTCGAGCACGTAGCGCATCTCGCCGGCCACCGAGTCCTGGTAGGCGGGCACGGGCACGCCGCCGAGACTCTGGGCGGCCGCCATGGCCCAGTAAAGGCGCGGGCGGTTGTCGCCGATGATGGCGAGCTTGTCGCCGCGCACGAAGCCCCGTGCAGCCAGCCCACAGGCGAGCGCGCGTACCTCGGCCGCGGCCTCGCTCCAGGTCGAAGTCTGCCAGATGCCGTACTCCTTCTCCCGCATGGCCGGCTTGTCGGCGTAGCGGCGGGCGCGATCGAGCAGCAGCTTGGGGAAGGTGTCGAGAGCTGTGGCGTCGGTCATGTCGTCAGCAGGCTCACCGGCCCGATCCGGGTCGAAGCGGGGGCGCGGAAACCGGCCGGGGGGCAGCGGAATATGCTAGCGGCTTCCTCACGGTGCAACAACCGTGCTCGCTCACAGGCGCGCCCGGATGCGCTCGTACACCGCCTTGATCTCCTCCAGGTCACCGGGGCGGGGGCCCCAGTTGATCTTGAGCTCGTCGCCGTTGCGCCGCGGCAGGACGTGCATATGAAAGTGGAACACCGACTGCGCGGCGCCGGGGCCGTTGGCCTGCACCAGGTTGATGCCGTCGGGCGCGAGGCTCGCGGCGATGGCCGCCGCCACGCGCTTGGCCGTGCTCGCCGTGGCCGCGAGCAGCTCGTCGGGCACGCTGTGAATGTCCTCCCAGTGCTCGCGGGGAATGGCCAGGGCGTGGCCGCCGTTGGCGGGATTGATGTCCATGAAGGCCAGCGTCGCGGCGTCCTCGTGCAGCTTGAAGCAGGGTATCTCACCGGCGACGATCTTGCAGAAGATGCAATCGGTTTCGGTACGCATGTTCCGGCCTCGTCGGTGATTCGAATCCTCGGCCGCCGTCACCGCACGGGGCGAGCCGCAGGCGGGGACGGCGCAGCACACGAGTGTTGCACGATTGACCGCGCGCGACAATCGCTGCCATGCCCGTGGGCCATCAGGCCGTGCGCTCGAGCATCATGGCGTCGCCGTAACTGAAGAAACGCAGCCCTCTGCGCACAGCGTGGCGGTAGGCGGCGAGCACGCGCTCGCGTCCGGCGAAGGCGCACACCAGCATGAGCAGCGTCGAGCGCGGCAGGTGGAAGTTGGTGATCAGCAGGTCGACGACGCGGAAGCGGTAGCCCGGATAGATGAACAGCTCCGTGTCGCCCGCGAAGGGCGCCAGCGCGCCGGCGGCGGCGGCCGTCTCCAGCGCCCGCACGGTGGTGGTGCCGACGGCGACGACACGCCCGCCGCCGCGGCGCGCGCGCTCGATGCGCTCGCACAGCGACGCCGGCACCGTCACCGCCTCGGCGTGCATGCGGTGCGAGCGCACGTCGGCGACGCGCACGGGCGCGAAGGTGCCGGCGCCGACGTGCAGCGTCAGCGCGCCGACGTCGACGCCGTGGCGACGCACTCGCTCCATGAGCGCTTCGTCGAAGTGCAGGCCCGCCGTGGGCGCCGCCACGGCCCCGGGGCGGCGCGCGAACACGGTCTGATACCGCTCGCGGTCGTGCGCGTCGTCCTCACGACGGATGTAGGGCGGCAGCGGCACACGCCCAAGCCTCTCGATGAGCGCCGCCGCCGGCTCGGGCCCGTCGAAGGCGAGGCGGAAGAAACCGCCCTCGCGCGCGGCCACCGTCGCCGTGGCGCCGCCCACGAAGTGCAGCACCTGCCCCGGACGCACCGGCTTGCTCGCGCCGAGCTGCGCCAGCACGGTGGCCGGGTCCAGCACGCGCTCGACGAGCACCTCGACACGGCCGCCGGTCGCCTTCGTCGCCGGCAGGCGCGCCGGCATCACGCGGGTGTCATTGATCACCAGGATGTCGCCGCGGCGCAGCCAGCGATCGAGCTCGCCGAAGGCGCACTCGTCGTAGCGCCCCGCCTCCGGGTAGACCCGCAGCAGCCGGCTGTGCGTGCGCTCGGGGGGCGGTTGCTGCGCGATCAGCTCCTCGGGCAGGTGATAGTCGAAGTCGGAGACGTCCATGGCAGTGGGCGGCGGCAGTGGGCGGCGGCAACGCGCGGCTCGAGCTTCTACGCCATCCGCGCCCCGCCATGCAAGTGCACGCAGCGCTTCGGCCGCGGGCGGCGACCCGCGACGCCCGCTTTCTTTGACTCGTCGCCGCGGAATTGGGGACAATCCGCCTCCTGCCGCNNGGTAGACGCGCCGGACTCAAAATCCGGTTCTGGCAACAGAGTGAGAGTTCGAGTCTCTCTCCCGGCACCAGTGAAAACAATCAGTTACGGCTGATAGTTGCCCACCTTCCCGCTTCTCTTCTGGGCCAGCGTGACCAAATCGTGACCGCGCCGACCTGCCCCGCTGGGGCGCATCCAGGACACGGACGAAGACACTTGCTGCTCGGTGGACGCAGGCTCCGTTTGGATGTCTTTGTCACGGACATTTTCTTATCACGCGCGGATTGAAATCCTCGTACACTGGCTTGCTGGGCAAAGCCGCCGTTGTATCCCGTCAGCGGAAATCGGCAGTCCCCCGTGCTGGTCGTCATTCTTGAGGTCGCCATGGCGGCGGCAGGAGAGATCTCGTTTTGACGCACGACATCAGAACGTGGCTCGAGAACTCGGGCTTGGGCAAGTATGCCGATGTCTTTGCCGTCAATGAGATCGGCATGGACGTTCTGACCGACCTTACGAAGGAGGATTTGGAGAAGCTTGGCGTACTCCTGGGGGACCGGCTGCGATTGTTGAAGGCGATCCGAAGCGGCGCGAGCGAATCGGCTTCGATCGTTGTCTTGAAACCCACGGCGCCTACGACGGACGCAGGGACTCAGCCGGACGCAATCGCAGCGCCACCGGCGCCCGCGAACGACGCAGAACGTCGGCCCCTGACGGTCATGTTTTGCGACATGGCGGATTCGACGTCGCTCTCGACCCGGCTCGATCCCGAAGACCTGCAGGATGTCATCCGCGCCTATCAGGAAGTCTGCACCAGGCTGATCAAGGAGTACGAGGGTTTCATCGCCAGGTACACGGGCGACGGCATCCTTGTCTATTTCGGCTACCCGAAATCACTCGAGCGCAATGCCGAGCGGGCGGTGCGCAGCGCCCTGGGCATTATTGAAGGGATCGCGCAGCTCAACCGCACACTGACGCGCGAGAAGAACGTCGAGATCGCCGTGCGCATCGGCATCGCAACCGGCTCGGTCGTCGTCGGCGAGATCGTCGGCGAGGGCTTGGCCCAGGAGCGAACGGTGGTCGGCGAGGCGCCGAACCTCGCCGCGCGCTTTCAGGGGCTCGCCGGGCGCAATGGCATCGTCGTCGGCGCCTTGACCAAGGAGATGCTCGGCGACGTCTTCAGTTACGAGGGCCTGGGCGAGCATGAGCTGAAGGGCATTTCCGGTCGGGTCAAGGCTTGGGAGGTTACCGGGCTGCGTGGTGACGACACCCGCACGGGGGAGGACGACGACAACCTTGACAAGGGCTACGCCCGGCAACTGGTCGGACGGGACGAGGAAACCGGCCTTCTGCGCCGCGCCTGGCAAAGCACCAAGGACGAACGCCGCGGCCAGGTGGTGACCATCAGCGGCGAGGCGGGGATCGGCAAGAGCGTGCTGATCGACGGGTTGCGGGCCGAGGTCCGCGCCGAGGGCTTGCCCAGTATCGTCTTCCGTTGCTCGCCCTACCACACCAGCAGCGCGCTCTATCCGGTGATTGAGCACTTCAAGAGGCTGGCCGGCTGGCAGCCCGATGACGACGACACAACACGATTGACGAAATTAGAGGAGGTACTCAAGAGCTACGATCAGGCCGATCGCGAGACGATACCGCTTTTCGCCTCGCTCATGTCTCTGCCGCTTCCGCAGGATCGTTATCCGCCGCTGAACCTGACACCCCAGCAGCAGCGGCTGCAAACCCAGGACGCCATCATCGCTCTGGCCCTGGAGGAGGCGGAACGCCAGCCACTGCTGCAATTGTGGGAGGACCTGCACTGGGCCGATCCTTCGACCCTGGAGCTGGTCGCGCTGTTGATCGACCAGGCACCCACCGCCGGGCTTCTGATACTGCTGACGGCCAGACCCGAGTTCGTGCCTCCCTGGCCGGCGCGCTCACACATCACTCCGATCACGCTCAACCGCCTCGAGATCGCGCACACCAAGGCACTCGTCAGTCACATCGCCGGCATGAAGCCGCTTCCCGATGAGGTCGTCGAGCACATCGTCACCAAGACCGACGGCGTGCCGCTCTATGTCGAGGAACTGACCAAGACCATCCTCGCCTCTGAGATCCTGCGCGACACCGGAGAGAGCTATGAGCTCTCCGGGCCTTTATCGTCTCTCGCCATTCCGGATACGCTGCAGGAATCGTTGATGGCGCGGCTCGACAGCTTGCCGCAGGTCCGAGAACTTGCCCAGATCGGTTCCGTGTTGGGCCGCGAGTTCGCCTACGAGATGATTTCCGGGCTTTCCACCACTGGAGAGTCAACCCTGCAAGAGGGGTTACGCCAACTGGTCGAGGCGGAGCTTTTGTACCAACGCGGCCGCCCGCCGCGGGCGAGGTACATCTTCAAGCACGCACTGATTCAAGATGCGGCCTACGGTTCCCTGCTGCGGCGGGTTCGCCAGAAATATCACCTTAAGGCGGCGGAGCTCATCAAGGAGAAACTGCCGGAATCGATCGACGTTCAACCGGAGATTCTGGCGCATCACTACAGCGAAGCCGATTCTCACGAGCAAGCCGCCAATTATTGGCGCGCCGCCGGTCTGCGGGCCGCCGAGCGCTCCGCGAACGCCGAAGCCATTGCCCACATGAGGCGAGGCATCGAAGAACTCCTGAAGCTGCCCGAAACGCCGGAGCGATTGCGTACGGAACTCGACATTCAAAAAGGCCTGGGGGCCGTTTTGATCGCGGCGATGGGGTACGGCGCCCGGGAGGTCAAGGATACCTACACGCGGGCCAAGGTCTTATGTGATCAAGTGGGTGACAAATCAGATCGTTTTGCCGTTCTCAGAGGGCTGTGGAATTCGTATTTCGTTTCGGCCGAATTGCACGAAGCACGAGTGCGCGGTGAAGAGCTCATGCAATTGGCAGAGGCAATGGACGATTCGGCGCCCCTGGTCGAGGCGCACCGCGTGATGGGAACCGTCTCCTTTCTGATGGGCGATTTCGTCAACGCCCGGAAATTTGCGGAGCGGGGAATTGAAGTGTATGACCCGGTCCAACACCAGGGGCTGGCATTTGTCTATGGAGCCGACCCGTGTGTCGTGTGCGGCGCATATGCGGCGAATGCTCTGTGGATGCTGGGGTATCCGGCACGTGCTCAGGCGACAATGGACTCCGCAATGTCCTTGGTCAGAGAGTTGTCCCACGGTCACACCGAAACGTTTGCCTTGCATTTCAGATCGGCACTGCGCCAATACAGTCACGAGATCACGTCCGTGCGGGAATACTCCAGGGCGACCGTCGAGGCGGCGTCCAAGCTCGGCAGCCGGCAATGGCTTATCTTTGGAAGCGTCTTGGCGGGCTGGGCGGACGCGTTCGGCGGCGAGCCCGAGCAAGGAATCAAAACACTGCAGGACGCGCTGGACCAATTCCGAGAAGAGGAACGATTTTTTGCTCCCTACTTTCTCGGCCTGAAGGCCGAGGCCGTCGGCGAAACAGGGCGTCTGGACGAAGGACTCGATGTATTGGCAACGGCCCTGCAAGTTGCGCAAACAGGCGGCCAATGTTTCTACGACTCGGAGCTCAATAGATTGCAGGGTATTTTCCTACTGAAAAAGGGATGCGTTGACGAGGCTGAAGCCAGTTTTGAGCAGGCACTGATCATCGCCCGCGACCAAGAGGCGAAATCGTTCGAACTGCGCACCGCCACCAGCCTGGCCCGGCTTTGGTGTGATCAGGGTAAACCCGATGCCGCCCGCGATCTTCTCAAGCCGGTCTACGACTGGTTCACGGAAGGTCTTGACACGCCCGATCTGAAGAGCACCAAGGCACTGCTGGACGAGATCGGGTAGACAGAGTGTGCGTCACATCGCGTCCGCCTGCGGCATTTTCTGTCGCGTTTGCGCGGGAGCAGGGCGCGTCAGCGATTGAAAACCACAAAACGACAACAAAGATTCGCCGCTCGAAATACGGTTGCGGCAACACATTGAGAGTTCGAGTCTCTCTCCCGGCACCCCCCAGCGGGTCGCACCGCCGCGGCGCGCGCCGATCGACAACCGCCGCGTCCACCCACCGCCGCCCTCACTGCGGCAGGCCGGCCTTCACCAGCCCCTGCGCGAGCACGTCGAGGTAGCCCCGGTCGACGATGATCTCGCGGTCCATCTGGCGCCGGACCGTGAAGTCGGGCTCGAGCGCCAGGATCTGGGTCTTTTCCCAGTCGGCCTCGTCGGCGTTGCCGAGCTGGGCGTGGCTCGCAGCCAGCAGCAGGTGCGAAAGCAGGTAGTTGGGGTTCATCTCGACGGCGCGCTGCAGCGACGCGACAGCGTCGCGGTAGCGCGCCATGAAGTAGAGCGCGCGTCCGAGCACCTGGTGATAGACGGAAGGGGCGGCGGGATTGAGGCGCATCGCCGTCTCGATCTCGGCCAGCGCACTTTCCGCCCGGCCGGTCGAGATCAGCGTCACCGCCAGCAGCGCGTAGGCGTCGGCGTAATTGCGGTCGAGCGAGATGGCACGCTGCACCGCGGCGCTCGCCTCGTCGTAGCGCTTGCGAAACGCCTGGATCTGGCCCAGCACGAACTGCGCCTGCGGCAGGTCCGCGTCGCGGGCGACGGCCTCGCGGGCCAGCGCCAGCGCGCGCTCGAGCGCGGCCCGCGGCTCGGCGCCCCAGCCGAAACGAAACTCGTAGGCATGGGTCATGGCCAGGGTGCCGTAGGCGCGCGCAAAATCCGGGTCGAGCTTGAGGGCGCTCTCGTACAACGCGCGCGCGCTGCGGTTGTCCTCGGGGGTGAAGCGGAACTCCGCCGCCTGGCCGCGCAGAAACAGGTCGTAAGCGTCCACGCTGCGCGTGTAGCGGCTCGCGATGCGCCGCCGCTCTTCCTCGGTGAGCTTGACGGCGAGGGCGTCGACGATGCTCGCGGTCAGATCGTCCTGCAGGGCGAACAGATCGGCCCACTCGCGGTCGAAACGCTCGGCCCACAGGTGGCGGCCCGACAACGCGTCGATGAGCTGGGCGTGGACGCGCACCCGGTCGGCGGCCCGCTGATAGCTGCCCTCGACGACGTAACGCACGCCGAGCTCCTCGGCGACGCGCTGAACCTTCACCGCGGTTCCCTTGTAGACGAACGTGGAGTTGCGCGCGATGACGAACACATCGGGAACCTTCGACAGGCTGGTGATGAGATCCTCGCTCAGACCGTCGCTGACGTACTCCTGCGCGGGGTCGCCGCTCATGTTGTCGAAGGGCAGCACGGCCACGGAGGGCGCGTCCGGCAGCGGGAACGCCATGCGCTCCAGCGAGGCCGGCTCCTCGCGCGGCGACCAGGGCCGGCTCCACAGCAACGCCGACGCGGCGAGCGCGGCGACGAGCGCGCCCGCGGCGAGCGTGCGCCAACCAACCCGGCGCCAGCGCTGCGTGCGCGTGACCGGCGGCGGCAGCTGCGCGCCCGGCGTCACGCGCACGCGGAACGCGTGCACCGGTCGCTCGATGTTCTTGACGCGCTGCTCGCCGAGATCCTCGTAGACGAAGGGCAGTCTCTGGCCGAGCGCCGCGCGCACCGCCTCCGACACGCAGATGCCGCCGGGCTCCGCCAGCGCTTCCAGGCGCGCCGCCACGTTGACGCCGTCGCCGTAGATGTCCTCGCCATCGACGATGACCTCGCCGAGGTTCACGCCGATGCGGAACACGACCCGTTCCGCCTGCGGCAGCGTCGCGTTGCTCGCAGCGAGCTCGGACTGCACGCGCGCGGCGCAGGTCAGCGCGTCGCTCGCCGTGGCGAACTCGGCGAGGACGGCGTCGCCGGCGTAGTGCACCACCTTGCCGCGGTGACGGCGGATCTCCCGAGCGAAGAGGTCCAGGCACAGGCTGAGCCGGCGGTGGGTGCTTTCCTCGTCCGCGCCGGTCAGACGGCTGTACCCGGCGACGTCCGCATACAGAACGGCAACCAGCTTGCGGGGGAGCTCGGCTTCGGTGGACACGCTGAACACATTCGGCGCGGCGGACCCTTCGCCGCGAACCCGGAGTCTACCCTAAGCCGAGACGGCTCCGAAATGAGCTGACTCCCCGAACGCCCGGCAAAGGACACCGCGACGCGGCGCACACGGCACGCTCGTGGTACCCTGCGCCCGGGCCCGACGGACAACGCGTCCCTCGGCCCGTCGTCGCCACACACAGAGGGAGACCCGCCCGATGCCGCCGCTGTTCGCCACCGCCGCCGCCATGACGCTGCTCGCCGCCGGCGCGGGCTCAACCGCGAGCGCGGCGGCACTGCCCGCCCCGGGTCCGATGCGCGTCCAGTACGGGGCCAAAACCCACGTCTGCGACGAGATCGCACAGCGCTACGCCGTCAATCGCAGGCAGCTCAATGCCCGCACGCTGGACTTCCTGCTCTTCGACGCGGCCGAGCGCGGCTGCGCCGCGCTGTTGGCGCAGTTCCTGGACGAAGGCGCCTCCGTGACGACGCGCAACCGCGGCGGCAACTCCGCGTTGCTGCTGGCCGCGCACGCGGGCGCAAACGACGTCGTCGAGCTGCTGCTCGAGCGCGGCGCGGACCTGCACCAGCGGAATCTGCAGGGCAGCACCGCCCTGCTGCGCGCGGTGGAGATGAACCGGCGGCGCACGGTGAAGCTGCTGCTCGAGCGCGGCGCCGATCCCAGCGCCGCCAACCGGCGCGGCGTGACGCCCCTGATGGCGGCCTGTTACAACGGCAGCGAGCGCGTGCTCGAGATGCTGCTGGGCGCGGGAGCGGATCCGAAACCCCTGGACCTGACCGGCAAGAGCGCGCTCGTCTACGCCGCGGCGCGCGGCTTCGCCGGCCTCGTGGAACGGCTGCTCGAGGCGCGGGTGGACGTCGACATGCGCCACGATCACAACCTCACCGCGCTCATGTGGGCCGCCGGCCACACCAACGACGTGCCGGTGGCCGAGGGGGTGGCGACGGTCAGGACGCTCCTCGCCCGCGGCGCTGCGCTCGATCTGACGGACGACCGCGGGCGCACGGCGCTCATGATGGCCGCCGAGCGCGGACACGTTGAGGTGATTTCCGTGCTGCGGGCGGCGGGCGCCGACGCCGGGCTGCGCGATCGGGACGGCAGGACGGCACACGATCTCGCCGCCGACGCGCCCGCGGCGAGCGCGCTGGCGCCGTGAATCACCCGCGGACGCCGTCGGCAGGCGCGCTGGGCGGCGGGAGGCGCCGCACCGGGGCGCTTGGGAACCCGCCCCGGCCGCAGGTACCCCGAGCGGGGCCCGGCGCTCAGAGACCGCCGAGGTACTCGGCCATCGCGACGATGTCTTCCTCGGCGTAGGTGCGGAACAGCGAGCTCTTGTCCGGGGCGTTGCCGCGGATCTTGCCCTTGAGGTCGAGCATCGTACGCTCGAGATAGGTCGGGAACTGCCCGGCAAGACGGGGCACCGCCCCGCTGCCTTCGTAACCGCCGAGATGGCACTGCACGCACTGACCGGCGCCGAGCCCCGCCGTCGCCTGGCGGGCGACCCCTTCGGGAGTGCGGTAGCCGGT
>JABAOE010008762.1_pt1 | contig 15452 bp, 12 predicted proteins | sample 7062141 | NCBI WGS metagenome assembly JABAOE01 (sample SAMN14538627, study PRJNA623070) | marine sediment metagenome | biome: marine biome [ENVO:00000428]; feature: marine pelagic biome [ENVO:01000023]; material: deep marine sediment [ENVO:00002113] | place: India: Gulf of Khambhat ... | reverse complement strand
GGAAAAGGCAATGTGCTGGTATTCGGCCTTGCGGACCGCTCGAGTGGCGTGCCCCAGGAATGGCTTGCGGGAGAATCGCAGGCCGGCGTCAACCTGCTACCGGACCTGTCGCCCGCTTCTGCCCGCCGCGTTGCAGAGCAGGTTCTCGAACAAAGGCAATCCGGCGATATCGTCGTCGTCTCCATCCATTGGGGCTCGAACTGGGGGTATCACATCCCGGATGCGCAACTCGAGTTTGCGCATTACCTGATCGATCACGGCGCCGCCGACGTCGTGCATGGTCACTCGTCGCATCATCCGAGGGCTGTCGAAATCTATCGGGACAAGCCGATCTTTTATGGTTGCGGTGACTTCATTAACGATTATGAAGGCATCGGCGGTTACGAGGCGTTCCGCCCCTGGCTGTCACTCATGTACTTCGTCACGCTGAATCTGCACACCGGCTGTGTAAGTGCACTGGATATCGTTCCCTTACGTGTCGAAAGAATGCGGCTCGTGAAAGCGGGTCGCGAAGACCGCCAGTGGCTCGTGGAGAAATTGAATGACATCGGAGACGCATTCGAGAACCGATTCACGCTCGATAAGGAACGTTTGACACTGGCTCGACCGGCCGATGCGTCCGCAGACTTGTGCGCGTGCATGGAATGAGAGTCCTGAATACTTACAGGCGCGCCGAATAAGACATTTTGCAAAGGTGAAAGAAGATGCAACAAAGAAAAGAGTCCACTATCACGCTCGCGGATGCCGAGCTGAAGGGGTGGCTGGAGATTCCGGCTGACGCTTGTGGTGTCGTCGCTTTCGCGCACGGCAGTGGCAGCAGCCGTTTCAGTGTCCGCAATAACGCGGTTGCCGAGCACCTGCGAAATGCAGGGCTGGGCACGCTGCTGTTTGACTTGCTCACGGCCAAAGAAGACCAGATCGACGCTTTCACGCGAGAGTATCGTTTCGATATTCCCTTGCTGTGCCGGCGGCTGGCCGGGGCGACGCGCTGGCTGGCAGCGCAAGCCGCCGCCGAGGGGCTGCCGATTGGCCTGTTTGGCTCGAGCACCGGTGCGGCAGCGGCCTTGATTGTCGCCGCCGAGCTGCCGCGGGAGGTTGCCGCAGTCGTGTCACGCGGCGGGCGCGCGGACCTGGCCGGAGACTATCTGCCCAAAGTCCAGGCGCCCACCTTACTCATCGTCGGCGGTGCCGATACGGAGGTCCTGCGCCTCAATGGTACCGCCCGCGATCAGATGAGCTGCCGTGCCGAGATTGCGGTTGTTGACGGTGCGACGCACCTGTTCGAGGAGCCGGGCGCCCTGCAGCAGGTTCAGCAGCTTGCGAGCGATTGGTTCCGCGAGCAGTTCGCCAGCCGTCATGCAAATGTAGCGTAGAAAAGCGTTATTGCCTTAGCCGCCTGACCCGCGCCAGCAATCCCTTGGTCGAGTCGTTGCTGCCCGCGTATTCGGCTGTGCCACTCACCGCACCGCTGACCGAGTCGGCGAGTCGTTTGCCGAGCTCGACGCCATACTGGTCGAACGAGTTGATACCCCAGATGACGCCTTCGACGTACACCTTGTGCTCGTAAAGGGCGATCAGCTGGCCGAGTGTCATGGGCGTCAGGCTTTCGAACAGAATCGTGTTGCTCGGCCGGTTGCCCGGGTGCGCCTTGTGCGGTGCCAGTGCCTTTGCTTCTGCTTTGCTCGCGCCGGAGTCCACGAGATCGGCGATGGCCTGACTCACGCTGTAGCCGTCCATCAACGCCTCGCTTTGTGCGATGCAATTGGCAATTGCGAGATCCTGTTGCTCGTCGCTGGCGCCCGAGGACCTGACCGGCAGGATGAAATCGACCGGGACGACATGCGTGCCCTGGTGCAGGAGCTGATAGAAAGAGTGCTGTGCGTTCGACCCCGGCTCGCCCCAGATGACCGGCCCGGTGTCTGCCCGGACCTTCCTGCCGTCGACGCGAACGCCCTTGCCGCTCGACTCCATGTGCATCTGTTGCAGGAACGCGGGAAAGCGGTCCAGCCGGTTGTCGTAGGGCAGGATCGCCTGGCTTTCGCTGCCCAGGAAATTGCGGTTCCACACGTCGATCAGGGCGAGCAGGACCGGCATGTTTTCCCCGAGCTCCGCCGAGCGAAAGTGCTGGTCCATGCGCCGCGCGCCCGCCAGCAACTCGCGGAAGTGATCCATGCCGATGACGAGTGCCAGCGACAGCCCGACGGCCGACCAAAGCGAGTAACGGCCACCCACCCAGTCCCAGAAGTCGAAGCGAAAGTCCGGGTTGATGCCGAACCGGTCCATTGCCTGCTGGTTGGTCGAGGCGGCGGCGAAGTGATCGTTGACGGCGCCGTCACCGAGCTTGCGGCTGATCCAACGCCTTGCGGCCCGCGCATTGGCCATCGTCTCCTGCGTGGTGAAGGTCTTGGAACAGATGACGAACAGCGTCTCCGCCGGGTTCAGTGCATCCGTAAGGTCGGCCAGCTGCGTGCCGTCGACGTTAGAGACACTGTGAAACTGCATATCGGGCTGCCAGTACTGGCGCAATGCCCGGCTTGCCATCGTCGTGCCGAGGTCGGAACCGCCGATGCCGATGTTGACGATTTCCGTCAGGCGCCGGCCGGTGTTGCCGCGAACTTCCCCTTCGTGCACCGCGGCAACGAAAGCCGACATTTTTTCTAGTGTTTTCCATACGTCCGCAACGCCGGGGGTTTCGAGCGCAACCTGGTCGGACAGCTTCGAACGCAGCGCCACGTGCAGCGCCGGCCGGTTCTCTGTGACATTGATCGCATCACCGGCAAACATTGACTCGATCGCCGCCGGCACGCCGGCGTCGTTTGCGAGGTTCAGCAACAATTCCCGGGTTTCGGCCGTCAGCAAGTTTTTCGAGTAGTCGAGAAACAGGTCGCCGGCCTCTAATGAGAAATTCGTGAACCGTTGCGGATCGTCTCGAAAAAGATCGCCGAGCGAAACCGGCCTGATCTCGTCGCGTAAGTGTTGTTGCAACGCCTGCCAGGAGCCCAGATCGGTCGGATATCTTACAGAGAGTTTTTTGTCAGGCACTTTGTTTCAGGTCAGCCTTGTAATACTCGAGGTACCAGTCGACAAAATTCTTCACGCCGACCTCGATCGGCGTGTCCGGCTGGTAGCCCACGTCGTTGGCCAGTGCCTCGGTATCGGCCCAGGTGTCCGGCACGTCGCCGGGCTGCATCGGCAGCATGTTCTTGTCGGCCTGCTTGCCGAGGCACTCTTCGATCACCTCGATATAGCGCATCAGCTCGACCGGCTGCTGGTTGCCGATGTTGTAGAGACGGTACGGTGCGCGGCTGGTGCCGGGATCGGGCGCCGCGGAGTCCCAGTCGGGATTCGGCGTGGCATCGTGATCCATCGTGCGCACCACGCCCTCGACGATGTCGTCGATGTAGGTGAAGTCGCGGCGGTGGGCGCCGTAATTGAAGACGTCGATCGGCTTGCCCTCGAGGATATTGCGCGTGAACGTAAACAGCGCCATGTCCGGGCGGCCCCACGGCCCGTACACGGTGAAGAACCGCAGACCCGTCGTCGGCAGGCCGTAGAGGTTCGAGTAGGTGTGCGCCATCAGCTCGTTGGCTTTCTTGGTCGCGCCGTAGAGCGCCAGCGGATGATCGACATTCTGGTGGATCGAGAACGGCATCGTCGTGTTGGCGCCGTACACGGAGCTCGAAGACGCATACACGAGGTGTTTCACGTCGTTGTGCCGGCATCCTTCGAGGACGTGCAGCGTGCCGACGATGTTGCTGTCGATGTATGCGTGCGGATTTTCGATCGAGTAACGAACGCCAGCCTGCGCGGCGAGATGCACCACCTTGTCGAACTTTTCCGCGGCGAAAATGTTGTCGATGAGCTCCCGATCGGCAAGGTCCGCGCGCACCATGCTGAAATTATCGTATTCGTAAAGAACCGCCGCCCGCGCATCCTTCAGGCTGACGTCATAGTAGTCGTTGAAGTTGTCGAGCCCGACGACCGTGTCGCCGCGCTCGAGCAGTTTCTTCGCGGTAAAGAAGCCGATGAATCCTGCCGCCCCTGTCACCAGTATTTTCATTTGAGAACCTTGTCAGAGCCGCCCGTCGCTCGCACCCTGCGGCAGCAGGTACTTGATGTCGAACACCACGGACTGCGGCTTGCCGTATGCCTTGATACCTTTCTCGCCCATATCCGTGAACTGCCGGTGCGCGACCGCCAGGACCACGACGTCGTAGGCGCCCTGCGACGGGTTCTCGGTCAGCTCGATGCCGTATTCCGCTCGTGCCTCTTCCGCGTCAACCCAGGGATCGTATACGTCGACACTTGCGCCGTAGGTGACGAGCTCATGCACGATATCGACGACCTTGGTGTTCCTGACGTCGGGACAGTTCTCCTTGAACGCAAGGCCCATGACGAGAACCCGCGAATCTTTGGGTTGCTGTCCCTTTACCAGCATCAGCTTGATGATCCGCGATGCCACGTATATCGACATGTTGTCGTTGATGCGGCGCCCCGCGAGGATCATTTCCGGGTTGTAACCGAGCTGTTGCGCTTTGTAGGTCAGGTAATAGGGGTCGATGCCGATGCAGTGTCCGCCGACGAGCCCCGGCCGAAACGGCAGGAAGTTCCACTTCGTGCCCGCCGCCTCCAGCACTTCCTCGGTGTCTATGCCCACGCGTTCGAAGATCATCGCCAGTTCGTTGATCAGGGCGATATTAACATCGCGTTGCGTGTTCTCGATCACCTTGGCCGCCTCGGCCACCTTGATGCTCGATGCCTTGTGGGTGCCGGCTGCAATGATCGAGCGGTAGACCTCGTCGACAAAGTCGGCCACCTCGGGAGTCGAGCCGGACGTTACTTTCAGGATTGACGGCAGGCGATGTTCCTTGTCGCCGGGGTTGATGCGTTCCGGGCTGTAGCCGACGAAGAAATCCTCGTTCATCGTCAGACCCGAGCCCGACTCGAGAAACGGCACGCAGAATTCCTCGGTTGCCCCCGGGTAAACCGTCGACTCGTACACGACTATGTCACCGGGTTTCAGCACTTTGCCGATCGTGATGCTCGCTTCTCGCAGCGGTGTCAGTAACGGGCGATTGCCGTCGCCGATCGGCGTCGGCACCGTGACCACGAAGAAATTGCAGCCCTCGAGATCGGCCTGGTCGGAAGTGAAGGTAAGCTTCGACGCCGTCGCGAGTTCCTCGTCGGGGACCTCGAGGGTCGAGTCCCTGCCCGCTTTGAGCTCGTCGATGCGTGTGCCCTTGACGTCGAAGCCGACCGTCGGGTACTTGCGGCCGAATTCGACCGCGAGCGGCAGCCCGACATAGCCGAGGCCGACGATGCCGATCGACAGGTTTTTCAGGTCAAAGCTCATCAATCAGGGATATTGCCGGAAACATGGGACGTAAGCGACTGATTTTATTGTTGGGTACCTTTAATAGCACATGTCGATGGCGATTGGGGTGACGCGTTTCGCAACGGCTCCTGAGACGCATGACAAAGGCCGGGAAATTCCCGGCCTTTGTCATGCTGAGCTCGCGGATTGGCTACCTGAATTCCTACAGCGGCGCGCTGTAGAAGTCGAAGAACACCCAAAAGATGACAGAGGTCACGATGAGCGTCACGATCATCGCCGGCGTGCCTTTCCTGAACCAGAGTCCCGGCGTTATCCGGAACCGGATGTCTCCCGTTTCCCTGGCCAGCCGCTCCGAAATCGTCACGATGAATACATTTGCCGTCGAGCCGAGATGGGTACCGTTACCGCCCATGCCGGCGCCGACCGCCAACACCCACCACAGTGGCGTTACGTTCACTCCCTGGGCTTCCATGCCGAGGATGATCGGGATCATCGCCGCGGTAAACGGAATGTTATCGATCGCCGCCGAGAAGATCGCCGAACCCCACATCAGGATGATGCAGGCAGTCAGCAGGTCTTCCTGCACGAACGGCAGAATGAATTGCCCGATGAAAATCAGGAATCCCGAATGCTCGACGCCGCCGACGAGAATGAACAGGGAGATGAAGAACATCAGCAGGCTCAGTTCGACGCGCGCAAAAGATTCGTCGAGTTCGATGTGGTGCGCGATGAACACGATCGCGGTCAACCCGATTGCCGAAACGAACCACGCCTCCCAATGGAAGCGGTGGTGCAGGATGAAGAGCACGACCATACCGACGAGGACCCAGATGCAGGTGTACCAGGTCTGCGGATCCTTGATCTTTTCCTGTTCGATAAAGTCGCGGTCCACAGGCTTCTCCGCTAGCTCCTTGCGGAACAGGACGCTCAGGAAGAACAGGATCACAATCCAGGCGCAGAACACGATGCCGCCCATGTGATAAAAGAAAGTGTTGAAGCTGATACCTGCCGCCGAGCCGATCATGATATTCGGCGGATCGCCGACGAGTGTCGCGACGCCACCCGTATTCGCCAGCAATGCCGACGCCAGCAAATAAGGTATCGGGGTCACTTGCAACGAACGACAGATCAGGATGATCAGCGGGCCGAAGATGACGACCGTGGTGACGTTATCCAGCAGCAGCGACAGCACCGTCACCAGCGTTCCCATCATCGCCATCAAGAGAAACAGCCGGCCCTTGCTGATATCCGCAATCTTGTATGCGAGAAACTGGAACCCGCCGGTCGGGATCATGATCGCGACGATCGTCATCATGCCGCCGAGGAGGAACACGACGTTCCAGTCGACCGCTTCCACGGCGAGTTTCGTGTCGTAGAAACCGAAATACTGGCCGACCAGGATCATGAGGCCGGCGCCACCCATGGCGAACTTGGTGCGGTGAAACCCGTGCACGGCCTCGGTGAAGATCCCGATAAAAGTGACAGTCAGGATGATGCCCGAGACGAGCATGGCATTGTTCCAGGTTAATGGTGCGACGATTTCTTCCATACTCTTATTCTCAGTTTCTTGGCCTAAGTATATAAATCATAAAGAAAAAAATAAGGGCGGCAAACCGCAATCTGTCGCCCGGTCCCTCAAAATCGGCGAGCAGTATAGCATCGCCGGGAGCGTTTTTTCGATGCGCCGGACTTCAGCCGCCCCGCCACAGGCACGCGCCATTGTTGCGCATCCTGTCCAGCATCGCGTCGTGCGCTGCCGATTCCTCCGCGTTTGCCGTGACGACTTTCAGGTTCAGACCCGCAAGCCGGCCGCGTGTTTCGTTTTTGTCGTTGCTGCTTGTTACGTCTGCCACTTCCTCTTCCAGTGACAATACCGCCTGGCCGCCGGTCATTGCCAGATACACACGCGCGAGTAACTCGGCATCGATGAGCGCACCATGCACTTCACGTTTTGAAGCATCCACCGAGTACCTTTTGCATAGCGCATCGAGGCTGTTGCGCTGACCCGGATGCAATTTGCGCGCAAGACTCAATGTATCGAGTACCGTCGCGTACTTCGCAATCGACGGTTGCGGGTGTTTCATCAAATGAAGTTCGTACTCCAGAAATCCGATATCGAATTCCGCGTTGTGAATCACGAGTTCGCTGTCACGCAGGAAGGCGATCAGTTCATCCGCGATGTCCGCGAAACGCGGCTGTCCTTCGAGGTCCGCGTTGCTGATGCCGTGCACGCGTTCTGCCCCGTCGTCGATATTGCGTTCGGGATTCAGGAAACGGTGATATTCGCGGCCGGTCAAACGACGGTTCACCAATTCCAGGCAACCGATTTCTATGATGCGGTGGCCCTGGCCGATCGTTAAGCCTGTCGTTTCCGTGTCGAGTACAACTTGTCGCATGTTTTTTGCTAATCACCGCAAGTGCGATTGTTTGCCGCGCTTGCCTATTTCAATTCATCAATGCCGCGATTGGCGAGCGCATCCGCTTCCTCGTTACCGGGGTGGCCCGCGTGCCCCTTTACCCAGCGCCATTCTATCTCATGCCGATGCACCGCCTCGTCGAGCGCTTGCCACAGGTCCTGGTTCTTGACCGGTTTCCTGTCCGCAGTTTTCCAGCCGCGTTGTTTCCAGTTCTTGAGCCAGGACGTGATGCCATCCTTGACATATTTGGAATCCGTGTGCAGCACCACCTTGCGCGAGCCGTTCAACGCATTCAGCGCTTCGATGACAGCGGTCAGTTCCATGCGGTTATTGGTCGTATCGTGCTCGCCGCCATGCATGGTTTTCCGCCGTTTGCCTGCGACGAGTAGCGCGCCCCAGCCCCCGGGACCGGGATTCCCCCTGCAGGCCCCGTCTGTATATATCTCAATCGTTGCGGTCAAAGCGGATGCGGGAAACGCGGGTTGTTGGCTCTACGATGCCGCCGACCACTTTCGGCCGCGCGCGCCACGGTTTTTTCACCGGTGTCAATGTGACCACCCGTTTCTGGGCCGTGAGCATATAGCAAGCAGCGAGTTCGGGCCAGAAGCGCCGCCCGCGGCTCTCCCACTTGGGATTGGAATATCCCCTGTTGCCCGGCAGCGGCCAGCGGAAGAAGTAGCGGCTCACGCCGTGGATCCGCATGTCGAGGAGCTTCACCCAGTCGGAGAGCTGCCGATCCGAAATCAGCTTGTCGGCGGCCGGCGGCAGCCCGGCGCCCGGTATCAGCCGTCTGAGGCCCCACAGGCCGCCCGGTTTGAAGCCCAGCACGAGCAGGTGCCCGTGCGGGTGCAGCACCCGGTCTGCCTCACGCAGGATGGCGTGGGACCGATAGTCGCTGTAATCGAGCGTGTGCGGCAGCAGCACGGCATCCACCGAGTCCGTCGCGACCGGCAGCCGGTGCAGCTGGCCGACCGCGCCCGGTTTGTGGCATCCGGTCAGGCTCGCCGGGTCGCAGATCAGGGCCGTGCGCTGGGTGCGTGCAAACTTGAGAAAGGTATTGGGTTCGCCCCACAGTCCCAGTTGCAGGCACTGTTCGCCGAAGATGCCGTCGAACGCCTCTTCGACGACACGTGCCTCCTGGGCCAGCAACGCCTTCCCGAACGGCGTTTCGAGCCATTTGTGCACCGCTGCGAATCGTGCAAGCGGTTCCGCGCGAACTTCCGTCACATTAATCGCCTTTCTGTTTCGGCCCTGCAAATGCACTGTGATATCGATACTTGCAAGACGCCCGACGGTACGTAGGATATCCCGATGCGCGATACAAAGCAGGGAAAATCGTCAAATTTCCGGTCCTTCATGGCCGGCCTCGTGACACTGGCCGCCGGACTCGGCGGCGCGGCCCTAGCCGAGCCGGGAAGCTATGCAACCGGCAACTTCAGCGCAGCACCCCAATATTCGATCATCGACATCGCAGCTCCCGCTCGGCAGGAGCGGCCGTGGCTGGAGTTCGAAAGCCATGCGCATGCCGGCGGCATCTATCCGCAAGCATCGCGAGATTTGCTGGCGCGGCTCCGCAAGGGTTTTGAGCTGCCGGCGATCGTCAACCGCCGCGTCGAGGCGGAACTCAACTGGTACGTGCGTCACCCCGATTATCTCGATCGGGTGTTCACCCGGGCGCAGCGCTACCTGCCCTATATCACGAAAGAGATCGAGGCGCGCGGCTTGCCGCTCGATCTCGCCCTGCTGCCGGTCGTCGAGAGCGCTTATGACCCGTTTGCCTATTCCCACGGTCGAGCCGCGGGGCTCTGGCAAATCATTCCGGGGACCGCACGCAGGTTCGGCATCCGGCAGAACTGGTGGTATGACGGGCGCCGCGACATCGTCGACTCGACCCGCGGCGCGCTGGACTATCTCGCTTACCTGCACGAACTGATGGATGGCGACTGGTTGCTCGCGATCGCCTCGTACAATTCGGGCGAAGGAAACGTGCTGCGGGCGATCAGGAACAACAAGGCGCGTTCCAGGCCCGCTGATTTCTGGAGCCTGTCGCTGTCGAAGGAAACGAGTGCCTATGTACCGCGTCTGCTCGCCCTGGTCACGATCGTCAAGAACCCTGCGGCTTTCGGACTGACGCTGCCAGAGGTTTCCTACGAGCAGCAGTTTGCCCTCGCCGATGTCGGCGGGCAGCTCGATCTCGCGCTTGCCTCGGAGCTCGCCGGGCTCGACCTCGATACGCTGTATGCCTACAACCCGGGATACAACCGCTGGGCGACGGATCCGGCGGGACCGCATCACCTGGTATTGCCGGTCGAGGTGCACGGATCATTTACACGAGCACTGCAAACGGTGCCGCAAGATGAAAGGGTTCGCTGGCTGCGGCACAAGATAAAGAACGGCGAAACGCTCTCGGAAATTGCCGAGCAATATCATACGACGCTCGCGTCGATCCGATCCGCCAACGGCATACGCGGCAACACGATTCGTGCGGGCAGGCACCTGATGATTCCGGTCGCTACCAAACCGTTGACGGCCTACAGCCAGAGCGCGGACGCCCGGCGCGAGAAAAAACAGAATACCGTGCGCAGCGGCAACCGCGTCGAGCACGTCGTCGCACCGGGCGAAAGTTTCTGGAGCATTGGCCAGCTTTACGGCGTCGGCACGCGAGAACTCGCTGCCTGGAATGGCGTGGCACCGCGCGACACGCTCTCGATCGGCCAGACCCTCGTCGTCTGGACCAGCCGGGCGGTCCCCGGAAAAGCCGTGTCGAGCAGCGGCACCACGCGCAAGCTGCAATACACCGTGCGCAGCGGCGACTCCTTATACCTGATTGCGAACCGATTCCGCATCACGGTGAATGACCTGGTGCGCTGGAACAATATCGACAAGAACAAGATACTGCGGCCCGGGCAAAAGCTGACGATGTATATCGACGTCACGAGCCAGTCGAGCTGATAATGAGCTAATAGCTAATAATGGGGTCAGACCCGATTTTTTGATAATGAGGTCTGACGCTGATTAATTCACAGACAAAAAATGGGGTCTGGCCCCAATTCTCCGAGGGGAAAAGCAGCATGGGATTCATGGCCGGAAAGCGCGCGCTGATCGTCGGTCTCGCGAGCGACCGTTCGATAGCATGGGGAATCGCCAAGGCGTTTCACCGTGAGGGTGCGGAACTCGCATTCACGTACCAGAACGACAAGCTGAAGCCGCGGGTTGAGAAGTTTGCCGCGGAACTCGGCTCGAGGCTGACCTACCCGCTCGATGTGGGCAGCGACGAGGAAATCGATGCGGTCGTGGCATCGCTGGGCAAGGATTGGGACGGACTCGACGTTCTGGTGCACTCGGTCGGCTTTGCCCCGCGCGATCAGCTTGCGGGCACCTACATCGAGAGCGTCACCCGCGAGGGTTTTCAGATCGCGCACGATATTTCCAGCTACAGCCTGGCCGCGCTCGCAAAAGCCTTTTTGCCGATGATGGAGAATCGCAATTCGGCAATCCTTACCCTGACTTATCTGGGTGCAGTGCGCGCCGTGCCGAATTACAACGTCATGGGACTGGCGAAAGCCTCGCTCGAGGCAAACGTGCGTTTCCTCGCGGCCGATCTGGGTCCGAAAGGTATCCGCGTCAACGGCATTTCCGCCGGTGCAATCAAGACGCTCGCCGCGGCCGGCATCGCGGGCTTTCGCAAGATGCTCGCGCACATGGAGCAGGTGTCGCCGATTCGGCGCAACGTCACGCCGGACGACGTCGGCAACGCGGCCGCGTTTCTGTGTTCCGACCTCGCCGCGGGGATCGCGGGAGAGATTCTTTACGTCGACGGTGGCTACAACACCATCGGCATGTATCTCGACGAGGAATAGCAAACCTTAATTAAAGGCCGCTCAGGCTGTCCCCTGACTTCTCGCGGGCGTCGGCTTTAGCCTCCGATGCATTGACCAGTATCGACACCGTCGCGTCGCCGGTCACGTTGGCGGTCGTGCGCAGCATGTCCAGGATGCGGTCGACGCCCAGAATCAGCGCGACGCCGGCGCTCGGCACCCCGATCGCCTCGAGAATGATGACCAGCATGATCAGGCCGGCGCCCGGAACCGGCGCGGCGCCGATCGAGGCCAGCAATGCGGTCAGGATAATGGTCAGCTGCGCGGCGAAATCGAGTTGCATGCCGAGGGCCTGAGCGATGAACACGGCGGCAACGGATTGATACAGCGCCGTCCCGTCGAGATTGATCGTGGCGCCGAGCGGCAAGACGAACGAAGCCACTTCCTTTTTCACGCCGAGATTTTCCTCGGCACATTCCATCGTGACCGGCAGGGTCGCAGCACTCGAACTGGTCGAGAATGCGAGGAGCTGCGCCGGCGAAATGCCGCGGTAAAAATCCCGGATACCGACCGGGCTCAGGAAATGAATCATCCCGCCGTAGACGATCAACACGTGTAACACCAAGCCGAGCAATACGACCAGGCCGTAAAAGCCGAGCGTTCTCAGCAATTCGAGCACCGATGCCAGGCTGTCGCCGGCGATCGAGGTAATGGTGTCGGCAATCAGGGCAAATACACCGATCGGCGCATACAGCATGATGACGTCGACCATCTTGATGATCACATCGTTCAAGCCCTGGAAGAACTTCAGCACGTGGTCGGTAGCCTCATTGCGCACGAGCACCAGGCCTATCCCCAGGAACAGCGCGAAGAACACGACCTGCAGCATGTTGCGGTTGCTGCCCGCCGCACCAATGATGTTGCGTGGCACGATATCCACGATTGGCTGCAACGGCCCGCGTTCCCGGGCGATTTGTACATCACCGGCGCGCTGCTCGACTTGCTGCTGGTACGTAGACTGCAATTCCGCAGCAACTTCATCGGGAAGCACATCGCCCGGTCTCAGCGTATTGACCAGGATCAGGCCGATGGTAATGGCCGCGACCGTGGTCATCAGGTAGATCGCGATCGTCTTGCCGCCCATGCGCGACAGCTTGTGCAAGTCGTGCAGCGAGGCCACGCCGGAAATCAGCGAAGCCATGACGAGCGGCACCGCGATGAGCCTGAGCAGGTTGACAAATATGGTGCCGAACGGCGCGATCCAGTCCTGGGTGAACTGGCCCCACTGATTGACGGCGGCGGCGATGCCGAACAGTACGCCGATGATCAAACCGATAATAATCTGCCAGTGCAGCGCCAGCTTTTTCATCAGGAGTCCCAGCCGTCGATGTCTTGTTGTTGTTCCCCGGGTCGCGCCTGCAGCCGCTTCTACAGTGCCGCAATCATACGTTGCTTACTGGAACAAATCCTGCTGCTGCAGGGCCTCGTCGCTTCGTGCGATGTTTGCTTTCGTTTCCAGTTCATTCACATATGCGGTGAAGTCCGCGGCGCCGGCGTTCGATTGCAATTGCTCTTTGCGGGCATCCCGATCGGCAATCGGAACCGCTTCGGGCCGGCCGGGTATGACGGCACTGATCATGAACACCACGTAGTCGCCAGTCGATGCAACCGTGTTGTCGATGCGTACGTTTCCGGGCGAGGGTTTCCTGGCTCGAAAGATCGCACTCAGTACGGCCGGATCGATATTCTCGTCCTGTCTGCCGACGACGAAGTCCGTTGTGGCCCGCGCCTCGACTTCGACGGCCGCCGCTGCGAATGCTTTTCCTTCCTGAATGGCCTCGGTAAATCGACGGCCACGATCCTCGGTCATGTTGAGCGCCCGCTGCGATTGCAGGTTGAACCTGATTTCGTCACGTACTTCATCGAGCGGCTTGCGGACCTCCGGGTGATACTCGGTCACCTGGATGACCACTGAGCGATTGCGGTCGATCTCGACGACATCGCTGATCTGGCCGTCCAGTAACACGGTGTCATCAAAGACCGCATTGATCACGGCCTGGCTCGCTCCGAAAGGCTCACCGCCGCTGCGCGCGAAACCGGTCGCCTGCGCCACTTCGAGGCCGCTGGCTTCGGCCAGGACATCGAGGTCGCTCGCGTCGAACAGCGCGTCGGCCAGTTTTCGCTCGAGCTCGACAAATCTCGCGTCTGCCACGCGAGTCTTCAATTCTCCCTCGAGTTCACCGCGCACTTGGTCGAGCGGCAACGGTCCACCGACGACAATATCGTCGAGCCGCACGACGTGAAATCCGAAATCACTCCTGACCGGGCCCGTGATCTCGCCCTTCTGCATGGAAAAAATCGCATCGCCGAGGGCATCCGGCATCTGCGAATGCAATATCATGCCGAGGTCGCCACCCATCTCCGCCGTGCCACCGTCTTTGGAATACTGGCGCGCCAGGTCCTCGAACGGTTCCCCCGCCTGCGCACGAGCCGTAAGGGCCCCGGCCTGTTCCTCTGCGGCCGCTTCGTCATCGTCGAAAGTGATCAGGATGTGGCTGGCCCGGCGTTGCTCGTCCTGCTGATAACGACTCGCCGACTCCCGGTAGTACTGCAGTAGTTCTTCCTCGCTGATTTCAATGCCCTGGGTCAGCAGATCGCGACGCAGCTCGACATATTTGAAATCGACGGTTTCCGGGGAGACAAAACCGTTCGGCCTCGCATCGTAGTAAGCCGTGATGTCTTCGTCCGACACGACGACCGTATTGGCCAGCGAAGCAACATCGAAGGTCGCGATGGATACCTGGCGCTGCTCACCCATCAGGTTCAGGTAGCGCCGGTATTCTGACGGCGTCACGAAGGCTGTCGCCCCGATGCCGCGCTGCAACTGACTGATGCGAATCGACTGGCGCTGCTGTGCTTCGAACAGGCGCGGGTCCTGCGCCGTCTGGGCAAGCCAGTCGTAGTACAGCTCTTTCTTGAATACGCCATCTTCCTGGAACTGCGATGCGCCCCGGATGATTTCCATCACCATCGCATCGTCGACACGATAGCCGGCATTGGCGACGTGCAATTCGATCAGCCTGTCACGGATCAGGCTTTCCAGGACGCCAGCCTTGATCGAGGCCAGGTATTCGTCCGGCAGTTCGCCGTATTCCGACAATTGCAGGATCTGGTTCTGGTAGGCGTTTTCCAGTTGAAACAGGGAGATCTCCGTGTCCTCAACCTTTGCAGCCCACCCGGCGGTCAGGAAGTTGTAGTCGGTCACGCCGAAAAAGGCGAACGGCACGAAGATAAGGGCAAGGATCGCCATGGCAAACTTGCCGGTCAGTCGGTCTCGAATTTTTTGCAGCATATCGGTGTCAGGTCGTCGAATGAAAGCCTCAAGCAATAGACGGCAAGGGCTTGAATTGCTTCGCAAGGCCAAAAATCAAGCGAGGCATCATACTGTAGAATTTAAATAGGGTCGAACCGCAATTTCCTGTCGGGAACTGAAATCCCGACCGGACCGCTGCAAGAGAAACTGCGGTTCGACCCTATTTTCAAGAAAAACGGGGCCCTGACGGGCCCCGCTGTTTTTGGTGGCGGAGTGGACGGGATTGATCACGGCCATCCCTGGCCGTGACCCTCGCTATGCTCGGGCGCCCTTCGGGCGTCCAAATTTGCTCCCGGCAAATTTGTCGAACCCCAATCCGCCTACGGCGGCAAGTGACCAGGAAATGGCCGGGGCGGATTGATCTTTAGTCCGATTCTCAGGCAACTGCAGGAATGCCACTGCCACGCTGCATAAAAAAGGGTCCCGAAAGGGACCCTCTTCGTTTTAGTGGCGGAGTGGACGGGACTCGAACCCGCGACCCCCGGCGTGACAGGCCGGTATTCTAACCA
>JABAOE010013584.1_pt1 | contig 15453 bp, 12 predicted proteins | sample 7062141 | NCBI WGS metagenome assembly JABAOE01 (sample SAMN14538627, study PRJNA623070) | marine sediment metagenome | biome: marine biome [ENVO:00000428]; feature: marine pelagic biome [ENVO:01000023]; material: deep marine sediment [ENVO:00002113] | place: India: Gulf of Khambhat ... | reverse complement strand
GGCGTCGAGAAGTGGTATGTCGACTTCGACAAGTGCATACCTTATTTCGGCGAAACCCTCGGTTGTGCACTTTGCCTGGCCGTATGCCCATGGTCGCGCCCCGGCAATGCGGCGAAGCTGATAGAAAAAATACAAAAACGTGAAGCAAAACTGGCAGCCGCCGAATGACCGGACGGCTTGAAACAGTGCTGATTGCCTTGCTGGCTTTGCCGACGGTAGCGGTGATGGCACAGGATACCGACCTGCGCTCATACCGGCTCGGCTCGATCGCGTCCTGGTCGGAAGCGATCAGCGTCGGCATCAAGGAGCTTGCATTGAGCTCGCCTGCGACGCCTGATGAGATGGATAAACTGATCGGCGAAGCCGAGCAAATCGCCGCTCGCTTCGGCGTCAGCGTTTATCGCGAAACCGATCTGCTCGTGACCGACCTGTTTCCGGCCGACGTGGCCGAGGGCAAGCACGTACTGTTGCTGTATCGCCAGCCGACGCTGCGCAGCTACCTGGCACTGAAAAAGAAGAAAGCGGAATTGGTCGCCGCGGGCGAATACACGGGCAAGGCGAGGGAAGGTATCGCGAGGAAATTCGGCAGGCTGCTGAGCTATCCGGATCCTGTCATAGACGAGAAGCTGCGCAGTAATGGCTTCCCGCCGACCAGCCGACCGGTTTTTGGCGGTGTCTGGAAATCACCGACGATTTCCCTCGACGATGAAAACTGGTCCATCCAGGATGTTGCCTGCCGCAACAGTTGCTCGCAGGTCTCGTACGAATATCTCGGTGATCTACTCGACGATCCCGCAAATGACGATGTATCGGTATTCGATCTGTACCACGATACGCAGGAGTTTAATCGTGAGTATGTTTCGGGCCTGATCCGACCAACGACTTTACGAGACTGGGCCGATTACGATGCGGCGAACGATGCTGCACTCGACTGCACGCCCGACGGCGATGGCCTGCAGCACCAGCTGACCGCACCGCCGGCGATCGAATTCGAGCAATTGGCAGACAGGGTCGTTATCAAATATGAATATTGGAATGCCGTCAGGACAGTCTACCTGGATGGCAGAGCGATTCCCGAAGACCTGGAGGCGACCCGCCTCGGATTTTCGACCGGCCGCTACGACGGCCAGGCTCTGGTCGTGAAAACCGCCGGCTTGTTGCCGAGCCAGATCAGCCTGATGGGGAACAAGTTCGTACTGAGTGAAAATGCCCGTTTCACTGAACGCTATGAATTGAGTGAAGACGGCAAACGCATGAATATTCTCTGGACCGTCGTCGACCCCGTCAATCTCAGGGGACCCTACACGGGCATGATGGCATGGCTACTGGCTCCCGGCTGGGAGCTCGACGAGTGGCGTTGCGAAGCGATTACCGGAGAGTATTAGTCGGATGTCTGTTTCAAGAAAAATCTTTTCGATTGCGGCTGCGGCAACGCTTATTCCGGCGACGCTGTCCGCACACCACAACGCTGCCTCACATTATCTGCTCGATCAGAAGATCACAGTCAAGGGCGTTGTTACGGAGTTTCGCCTCATCAATCCGCATGCGCGGATATATTTTGACGTGACAACCGATGATGGCGTGGTGCAGAAATGGCTCGGGGAAGGAAACGCTTCATCGGTCCTGCGCCGGCGAGGATGGACAGACGATTACCTGAAGCCAGGAGACGTAATCACGATCTCCGGCTCACCCGCTCGCGATGGAGGGCACAAGATAGACTGGGAGCTCATCGTGCTTGAGGACGGAACAGAACTACGCGGCGGCAATACCAAGGCCGGCGAACTGGAGCAGCAGCTTCGCGAGCTCGATAAGAGACGCAGACGACCGGAAACTAGGGAATAACCGAATTCCAGTTCGCGAGCAGGTAGTCGCCGGCGCGCGCGGTCAGTGCGTGTATCGTGTAAGTGGGATTGACGCCGGCGCTCGTCGGGAAGAGCCCCGAACCGACGATCACCAGGTTGGCGATGTCGTGGGTCTGCCCGTAGGAATTCGTAACTGATGCCTGCGCGTCGTCGCCCATGACCGTGCCGCCCATGATGTGCATGGCGGCCTGCGGACCGGTCCAGACTTCCGTCGCACCCGCTGCCTCGAACACCGCCGTGCCTTCCTCCAGCGCCGCTGCCCAGAGTGCCTTCGATTTGGCGTGCGTCGTATGCGTGACGACGGCGAGCGGCACGCCGTTGCTATCGGCTCGATCGCTCAGCGTTACGGCATTTTCGGCGACCGGCAGGTCTTCGATGACCCCCGTCATGCTCGCGAAATGTTGCGCCGAGTTTCTCATGAAAGCATGCAGATCATTGCCGAACAGGTCCGGACGCGTCGTCGCGATCCCCAGGAGATCGTGCGGCTTGACGGCCTGCCCGATCATCCACTGGTAACTGCCGAACGCGCCGGATGCCGCGTACGTGTCCTTGGCGTAGCTGTCCTGGTTGACGAGCTGGCCGCCGAATGCGCCCATGTAGCACTGCGTCTCTTCTTCAAAGAGTCCGTAAACGAGAGCCGCGGGATGCGCCATGATGTACTGGCCGACGGTGCCGCTGGAATTCGCCAGGCCGTTCGGGTGTGCGTCAGTCGCCGATGCAAGCAGGAGTCGCGGGTTCTGGATGGAAAACGCGGCCAGGACCACGAGGTCCGCCATCAGTTGTTGCTTTTCACCGGTCTCGGTCGCGTACTCGACACCCGCGACGTAATCGCCGCTGTCGTTCGTCAGGATGCGCGTGACCGGTGACTTATTTGCGAGGATGGCGCCGGCGCCGAGCGCGACCGGCAGGTGAACAGTGAGCGGGTTTGCCAGTGCGCCGATCGGGCAGCCGGCGTCACACCAGCCGTCCCAGATGCAGGGAGCGCGTCCTTTGTACCGGGTGCTGGTGACGGCGAGCGGCAGCGGCGCGACCGACATGCCCTGTCGTTCGAAGCCGCGCCCGAGGATTTCGCACTGCGCGAATACCGGTACGCCCGGCATCGGGTACGGTTCGCCGGGCGGGCGCCAGATTTCGCGTTCGGCATCGCCGGCGATGCCGCATTCTTCCTGTACGTCGTCGTAATAGGCACGAATATCCTCGTATTCGAGCGGCCAGTCGGCGCCTTCGTCATACAGCGTCCGCGAGCGAAAATCCTCCTCATGAAAGCGCGGCCACACGGCGTAATGGTGCATCGCGCTTCCGCCCGTTCCGTAACCGGCATTGAAAACATTGCCGACCGGGTTTTCGCCCTGTTCGATGACGGGATCGCCGCCCCACTTGAGACGCCGCGCCCAGATCTGGGAGCTGACGAGGTCCTCGTTATTGCGATCCGGGCCCGCTTCCAGAATGACGACCTGCTTGCCGCCGACGGCGAGTTTCGCCGCCATCGCGCTGCCCGCCGCGCCCGAACCGACGACGACAGCATCAACCTTCTCATTCGGGATGCTCATTCACCCCACCTGCTCGGCGGCTCGATGTGCGCCATGTAGGGAATGCCGAGCGATTCGATGCCGTCTTTGGTGCCGTAGACGACGTCGACGGCATCGTTACGCAGCACGAAGTAAAAGAAAGGTCCCGGCGGTCCTTCCCAACCATCAGGATTGCCCTGCGCGAACTGTCCCAGGAGCTCGGTCTGCCCGTCCCGGTTCAGTTCGGCAAATGCTTTGCCTTTCTGCGATTGGGACAGCGCGTTCACCGCTGCAAGACCGCCCTGGTAAAAGGGTGCGAACGGCGCCGGAACCCCGAGGTACTTGATCATCAATAACTGATCTTCGGGCGCCGCCCCCAACTGGTGATCGATGAAATGCGCGAGCCCGGCGCCTGCGGCTCCGGGCAGGAGTATGTCACCGAGCGCGTCGATCGTTCTGGCTTCGTCATCCGATAACACGCCAAACGCGATTTGCTGCTCGCGCGCCTCCTGCGGCGTCATCTCGACTTCGCAGCCGCCGACGTAAAATGTCAGCAGGCAGATACCGCCGTCTCTGATGAATGTGCGTCTAGTCTGTGCCACCTTCATCCAAACGAAATTTGCATGGCGGGCTGCCGATTCCTTTCGGCAACCCATCCACTTCTAGTTCGAAAACCTGACGCTCAGGCCCCACCAGCGTGGCGGCTGGTAGGATATCTCATTACATCCGCACAGGGTCGCAAGGTCGAAGCCGTGAATACCGGCGTTTTCGTCCGTGATGTTATTCGCCGTCAACCTTAACAGCCAGCTACCGTCCTCATTGGTCCAGCCGATGCCGGCATTGACCATGAGCCACTCGTCGTACTTGTCGGCGTCGAAGTTGCGGAGGTTATAGAAGTACTCATCCGAATAACTGAAGTCACCGGTGATATGCATCCTGCCATTGAGTGCCGGCCATTCGTACCGGATGAGCCCGGCAAACTGTAGCTCCGGCGCATAGGTCGGATCGACATCGATCGGCGGCAACGGAGAATTGATGCGCAGCGGCACATTTTCGACGGTGGCATCAAACCAAGATAAACTCAGCATATAGTCCAATCCGTCGATCGGCGACGAATGGAGTTCCAGTTCAACGCCGTAGTTCTCCGCGTCCGCGTTGATGACCACACCAGCCACACCGGTGAACAGGAAAGCCTGGTAGTCGCTGTAATCATAATAGAACGCCGCGCCGTTAATTCTCGTCCTGCCGCTGGCCAGGGTCTTCTTGAACCCACCCTCGAAGGAATGCAGAACTTCCTCGTCATACGGCAGGGCGCTGTCCGGGAATCCCAGGCCGCCGGGGATAGGTGCATTGAAGCTACCCGCCTTGATACCGCGATTGATACCCGCATAGAGCAACAGATCATCGTCGAGTCGCCAGTCGAGCTGCAGTTTCCCGGTGTAAAGCGTATCCGAGGTATCGGCCGTGAAATCTGGCACCATCAGGAAATCGGTGCGTATGTTGATCAGCGGATCGCCCACATTCACGGTTCTCGAATCATTGCTGACAAAGAATCCCTGTCGCATGAAGTAATCCTTCTCTTCCTGGATGACACGCAATCCTGCGGTGAGCGTCACTGTATCACTGAGATCCCGCTCGATCTGGCCAAACAGCGAGTAGGAATCCGTCTGCAGGTCCGCCTGTACGCCGATATCGAGACCATTCGCGAAAGCCGGTATCGATGAAAACAGCGGATCGAGAAATAACGGCAGGCTGTTCTCGGGTGCCTTGAGCCCGTTATCCGACTTGTTGTCGATATTCAGGTAATAAAACCCGAGTACCCAACGCATGTCGTCTGTCTCACCATTGAAGCGAAACTCCTGGGTCAGGCTTGTCGCGTCGACGCCCGCGTAATTGGCCAGCTGGTTGACCGGCGCCGAATCTACGTCAATGAACAGCAGCTTCTGGTAATCCTTGAAGTCGGTTACCGAGGTGAACAACAGTGAGTCGTTGATGTCATACTCGACACGCAGGTTGACACCCGTCGTTTCGGTGCTGCCGGAGTCGGCAAAAGCGAAATCCCCGGCGGTATTCCAGCCCTCACCGTCCTTGTCGATATAGCCGAAAAAGTCGGCACCTGGCTGCAATCTGACACCAAGGGCCGTTGACGCCTCGCCATCGGGATCATTCACTCCGAACAGTCCATCATTATCCGCATCCGATCCGAATTCGCTGCCGTCGACGGCGATTCCGAACCTGGTTTCATCCGGTGCTACATCGAGGACATTGATTAATTCGCCTACGCCCGCAACACCATCGAAAACGCCGATCGTCGGTTTCGATTGGTACGGGCCCGTCGCGAGCTCGGAATCGGCGTAATTGACCGAAAAAGTGATCCTCGTGTCCTCGTTCGGTTCCGCCATCAGGATGCCTCGCAAGGCCAGCGTGTCGTCATCACCCATATCGGCGCCGGAACCGGGGCCCGGATCGTTGCCGGCGCCGGGCACGCCGATAAATCCGCCGCCGACCGCACCAAACGGATCGGTCGGATCGGGATAGAGGTTGTTCAGGTAGCCGTCATGCTCGTTATACAAAACGGCGATTCGGCCCGCGACGTTGTCCGAAAACGGGCCACCCACGGCGGCTTCAAATCTGATTTGCTTGGCATCGGAATCGGAGTCAAAAATGCCATAACTCAATTCGGCGAAACCGTCGACCTCATCGAAACTCGGTTTCCTGCTGACGTATTGCACCAGGCCACCGGTCGCGTTGCGTCCGAACAATGTGCCCTGGGGTCCTTTCAGGATTTCGACACGTTCGATATCGAAGGTGGCGAATGTCTGTGCCTGGGCAACGGCTATATATCCTTCATCCAGGTAGACCGCATTCGGTGCCTCGATGATGTCGTTGAAGTCGTTCTGCGTAACACCACGGATCGAGAATTGCGTGTTCTGGCCCGCCAGGTTACCGCTGATGTGGACACCCGGCGAAAACGCCGCAATGTCCCAGCTGCGTTCCACACCAAGATCCCGCATTTGGTCACCCGAGAAAGCATTGATTGCGATGCCAACGTCCTGGATGTTTTGCTCGCGCTTCTGCGCCGTGACAACGATTTCTTCGAGAACGCCTTGAGCGACGGCCGTTTGTGCTGTCGCAAGCATCGTGAGTGCGGTCACACAGAACGCAGGTATCCCCTTTGCGATTTTCATGATTCTCCCCCTTTAACAAATCGTTTTTATCGATTTATCTGTTCGGCTTCTCTGACATTACAAATATTCGGCTGTTCCAATTCCGTTTATCGTGCGAAAACGAATCCGCAATTTATTTCATCTCGGCGTATCAATGGCCGACGCCGATGGAAACCGGCCGGACCGGCGAACCGGAATTTCCGGCTGAGCGCAATGGCAGGATGATCGTGCACGAGGTCCAGACCCGGTCCCGCGCGAGTTCGTCGAGCTTCATGTTCTGGATCTGGTGAATCCCGGAGTGCGTCAGGTTGTAGTGATGAACGACGAACGGCAGCCCTTCCGGGGTACCCTCAGGCGGCCCGGCCTGGCCCATGAGCTGGCCTTCGTTGACCGGGTCGGTAAACGGATTGTCGAGAGCGACGAGCACGACCTGTTTGTCCTCGATGTAGGCAAGCGCGTCGTTCGCGAGACCCGGGCCTTTCGTGTAGTACTCGTCTTCCTCCCAGATATCGCTCCAGCCCGTATATATATAGAGCACGTCGCCGGGCAGCAGGCCGCGCCAGCCGAGGCCCTGGGCTTCGATCATCGCCTCGATATCAGCGGCCGTTATCGTGCGTCCGGCAGGCAGTACCTCGCCACCACCGAGATGCGCCCGCGCGTCCAGCAACACAGCGCTGGTGATGATCGGCGGAACCTGCTCTATGCCGAGTTTCTGCAACGGCGAATCGGGGCTCGGCTTGACGTCTGCCTGGCTGTAACCGCCGTAGTACTTGGCGGCGTCGGCAGGGAAGTCGCCCTGGCCGTCCCAGGCCTCGTCGAAGTAGGCGAAGTGCCCGAGTGCGTCCATCTGCGTGCCCTGAGCAGCCGGTTCGCCGCTCGACACCTGCTCGCCGTTGAATGCATGCTTGGTACCGGGTATGCCGACGGTCGGCCGATACTCGTAAACCAGCGGCACGCCGAACGGCGACTGCGTCATGTCGTTGGAGCGCACGTGCGACAGTTCGTAGCTCTTTGCGCCTACCTGTGCCAGGTAGTGCGAGCAGCGCAGCCAGGTACCGCTGCCGAGCGTGTTTGCCATGCCTACCTGGTCGCCATCGCCCCACGGACCCGTCGGTACCATCGATGTGGATTGCTTGGTGACGCTCATTTCCGGCGTCAGCTCCGGTTCGGCCGGCGCCGCAGGTTCCCGCGGCTGGCCGCAGGATGCCAGTAAGATTGCTGCAGCCACCGCGGTTGTGACACGCAGGTAATCAGGAGTCCGGATGCGGTGTGACATTGTTCCCCCCTCGGATATTCGGTTTTCTTGTTCTCGGATACGCTTGCTAGTCTTTGCGACCGGTCAGGATGCGCCAGCAATCGTACAGCATATACGTGAGTATAATCGCTGGAATGCCGAGGAGTAGCCAAAAGCTCAAAGCCGGTAGACCCAGTATCATGTGACCTCCGCGAAATACTTGCTGATCGCCCGGCCTGGTACGGGCGGCGTAAACAGCGTGACGACAAGCATCAGCAGCCCTGCCGTGACCAGGCCGACGATGCCCGGATGCACGAGGCTCGCCCAGGCCGCATTCGTCAGTGCGCCGAAGATCCAGACGCAGGTGATCAACGTTCCACCAATCGACGACGCCAGCGCGGCTTCGCGGCTGACGCGTCGCGACGTCATGCCGACGAGCAGCGGGAAAAAGAATGCGCTGCCGACGATCGCGATCGCGAAAGAGACAATACGCAGGATCAATGCCAGGTCGGGGATTGCGCAAACGAACGCCACCGCCCCGACCACGACGATCGCCAGCCGCGAGATCTTCAGATAGTCCTTCTCGTCGCGTTCGATGCCTTTCGGCTCGTCGTGGCAGCGGCGCACGAGGTCATGTGCGATCGCCGACCCGGACATCAGCAGCAGGGAGTCGGTCGTCGACATCGCCGCACTGGCGATCCCGGTAAGCGCCACGGCCGCGAGCACCGGCGACAATAACTGCGTCACGAGCACGGGATAGGCCTGGTCTGCCGACGCAAGCTGGTCCCACACCATGACGCGCGCGGCGGCGCCCAGGTAGAAGTTTCCGTAGAGCAGGAACAGCATCACGAGCCCGATCGCGATCGGCACCGAGGCGCGGGCGATGCGATCGTCCCTTGCCGCATACATTTTGGTCACGAGTTCGAGTCTCGTCGAGTACGCGACCAGCCAGATCAGGTACCAGGAGACCATGTACCAGCCGGACCATTGTGTACCGGTCGGCGAAGTCCATCCCGGTGCGATCATCTCGACTTGCTGCAATACCGAGGACCAGCCGCCGACCGCTTCGTAGACGTAAGGCACGAGAATCAGCAGTCCCACCCACATGAACAGGAACTGCGCGATGTTGGTCCAGACGACGGCAAGCAGACCGCCCAGGGCGACATAGACGACGAAGATGACGGTGCCCAGTATAAGGCTCGTCGTGAATTCCAGGCCGAGCAATCGCTCGAGGATGAATGCCATGCCGCGGAGCTGCGCGATCAGGTACACGGTGCTCGACACCGCCACGACGACCGCGCTCCATGCCCGTAGCCCGCGACTGTCGAAACGATCGCCCATGTAGTCCGGGATGGTAAAGCCGCCGGACTGGCGAAGTTTTTTCGCAAACAGGTAGAAGATGATCGCGGCGCCGCCAACGAATGAGATGTATGGCAGTATCGCGACGCCACCGAAAGTGCCGGTGAATGCGATGCCGCTCAGGATGGCGCCGCCATGCATGACGGCAGCCATGTTCGCCATTACGAGTACGAGGAGTCCGAAGCGCCGCCCGGCGACCCAGAAGTCTGCCTCGGTCTTCTGGTAGCGCGCGGCAATAATGCCCAGTGCAATGATAGCGACGAGGTATAAACCGAAAACTACTGCGCCGGTCGTGGTTGCGGTCAATTCTTGTCCTTGTTCTTCACCGGGCGGGCGTACGCATTCTATATATTAAATACATTAAATGTTAGTCTGATCAATCCACTACGCCCTGTCACCGGTAACGATTAAAATAAGAAAATGGTCGAGAGATCCTTCAAAAAAGAAGTCGAAAAACTTCGCCTGGGCGCGGGAAATGAATTTGCGGGCGAAGGCATCCTGGCGATCACGAAAGCATTGCTGCAATCCGGCGTCGCTTACGTGGGTGGCTACCAGGGCGCGCCGATATCACACCTGATGGATGTCCTGTCCGACGCCGAGGAAATTCTCGGGGAACTCGGCGTGCATTTTGAATCCAGTGCCAGCGAAGCGAGCGCCGCGGCCATGACGGCGGTGTCAGTCAATTATCCTTTGCGCGGCGCCGTGACGTTCAAGTCCACCGTCGGTACCAATGTCGCGAGTGATGCCCTGGCAAACCTCGCGTCGGGCGGGGTGAAGGGTGGTGTGGTCATCATCATCGGCGAGGATTACGGCGAGGGGTCGAGTATCATGCAGGAGCGCTCGCACGCTTTCGCGATGAAAAGCCAGATCTGGCTGATCGATCCGCGCCCGAACGTGCCGGGCATCGTGGATGCCGTTGAACACGCGTTCGCGTTATCGGAAGCGAGTAATACACCGGTCTTCCTGCAGATGCGTCTCCGCGCCTGTCACGTCCATGGCCGGTTCATTGCCAAAGATAATCGTCCTCCCGAGATGTCGCTGCGCGAGGCAATGGAAAATCCGACGCGCGACACGGCACGAGTCGTGTTACCACCGGCGTCATTCGAACACGAACAGGAAAAAGTGCGGGATCGCTGGCCCGCCGCCGTCGAATACATCAAGGCGCACAAGTTGAACGAGGTGTTCGAAGGAGAGCGAAGTGATATCGGCATTATCGTGCAAGGCGGTCTCTACAACACGCTCATCCGCACGATGGAACGACTCGGTGTTGCCGACGCATTCGGCGATACGCAAATGCCTATATATGTATTGAATGTCGCCTATCCGATCATCGAAGACGAGATCAACGAGTTCTGTAAGGGCAAGCGTGCCGTGCTGCTGGTCGAGGAAGGCCAGCCGAATTACATCGAACAGGCATTGAACACAGTGCTGCGGCATGCCGATTCAGAAACGAAAATCGTTGGTAAAGGTGTGCTGCCGATGGCTGGTGAATACACGAGCCAGGTCATGCGGGCAGGCGTGGTCGATTTTCTCGAACAATACGACGAGAAATTTTCGGCGCCGGACGACCCGATGCAACTCATCGGCGAATTCATCGAGGAAATCAATCCGCACGTGCCGCCGCGCCCGCCGGGTTTGTGCACCGGCTGTCCGGAACGGCCGGTGTTTGCGAGCCTGAAACTGCTGCAGGAAGAACTTGGCGACTTCCATGTCAGCGGCGATATCGGTTGTCATCTTTTTTCCGCGCTGCCCCCTTTCAACATCGGTAACACGACGATGGGATACGGACTCGGTGCCGCGGGTGCCTCGGCGTTCAATACGGAGAGCGAACGGCCGGCGTTGTCTATCATGGGTGACGGCGGCTTCTGGCATAACGGGCTGACGAGCGGCATCGGTAACGCCGTGTTCAATAAGAGCGATGCGCTGACGATCGTCATTGACAACAACTATTCGGCGGCAACCGGTGGGCAGGACCTTTTGTCAAGCAAAGGCGAATCCGAGAGTCGCAGCACGCAGCACCCGATCGAGCGCGCGGTTCGTGGCGTAGGCGTCGAGTGGACCAAGACGGTCAGGACATACGACATCGGAAAGATGCGCAAGGCTCTGAAGGATGCGATAGCCAGGAAGGGTACCGGTCCGAAAGTGCTGGTCGCACAGTCGGAGTGCATGTTGAACAAACAGCGCCGTGAAAAGCCGCGCTTCGCGCAAGCGGTCGATGACGGCAAGCGCATGATTACCGATCTCTTCGGCGTTGATGAGGAAACCTGCACCGGCGACCACGCCTGCATGCGTTTGAGCGGTTGCCCGTCGCTCACTGTCAAGCCGAATCCCGATCCGCTCAAGCGGCAACCGGTTTCCTATGTGGACAACAGTTGCGTCGGCTGCGGTAATTGCGGCGAGGTCGCGCACGAGGCGGTGCTGTGTCCGTCCTTCTACAAGGCACAGATCGTGTTTAATCCTCGTCCGCTGGACAATTTTCTGATGAACCTGCGGCAAAAGCTTATCGGCTGGATGCAGGGCCGCGCCGATCGCCTGCGGGTCAAGAGAGCCTGATCCCGGAATTGCCATGGCGCAAACGCACGAACGGCCACTGTCAATTGCCATTCTCGCCGTCGGCGGGCAGGGCGGCGGTGTGCTGACCAACTGGCTGGTCGATGTCGCGGAGTCGAACGGCTACCTGGCGCAGTCGACTTTCGTTGCCGGCGTGGCGCAAAGAACCGGTGCGACCGTCTATTGCGTCGAGATGTTTCCCAGGGATCGCGCCGAGGCGATCGGCCGGGATCCCGTATTCACGCCGTACCCGGTACCGGGTGACGTCGATCTCGTCGTCGCCGGCGAAATGGCCGAGACCGGACGCGCGATCCAAAAGGGATTCGTCACCCCGAACATAACGACCCTGATTGCGAGTAGCCACCGGATTTATTCGGTCCTCGAAAAGGATGCGCTGGGTGACGGACTGGTCGACCAGGAACCGGTGGCACGCGTGGCCGAAAAAGTGTCGAAGAAGTTCGTCAGTTTCGACATGGCAGCGGCGGCCGAGGAGACCGGGAGTGTCATCAGCTCCGTATTGCTCGGCGCGATCGCCGGTGCCGGCGCGCTGCCGTTCGAGAGGTCGGCATTCGAGGAGGCGATTCGCATGTCCGGGCGTTCGATAGACGCCAATCTCAAGGGTTTTGCCGCCGGTTTCGAAGGCGCTGGCAGGGAAGCGCCAAAGCAAGATTCTGAAATGCCGAAGGCGCAGCCGGCCGGCGCCAATGGCGAGGCGCTCCGCGAACGAATCGATACGGAGTTGCCGGAACCCGTGAGAAACCTGGCACTGCATGGCGCGCTACGGGCGCTCGATTACCAGGATCCGAAGTACGCCGCAGCCTATCTTGACCGTGTCAAGGAGATCTCGGTGATCGACACCGGGAGTCGTGACTACGAACTGACCGCCGAAGTCGCCCGGCAGCTCGCTCTGCAGATGTGTTACGAAGACACAATTCGCGTTGCCGACCTGAAAACACGCAGCGATCGATTTGCAAAGATTCGCGAAGACGTCGGTGCGGCTCCCGATCAACCCGTGCACGTCATCGAATATCTTCATCCGCGCCTCGAGGAAGTCTGCGACACCTTGCCGGCGCCCATTGCCGCTCTGATTCTCCGATCCGACTTCTTGCAGAAAATCATGTCGCCGTTTTTCGGGAAAGGCCGTAATATCAGGACTACCGGCATAGGCGGATTCATGCTTCTTTACGCGGTCTCGAAGTTTCGTCGGTTCCGGCGCGGGACTTACCGGTTCAAGCAGCAACAGGCATTCATTCACGACTGGCTCGATCGCGTGATCAATGCCGCAGTTGACGACTATGACTACGCGCTGGCGATCGCGCACTGCATAGAAATGGTCAGGGGATACAGCGATACCTATCAACGGGGCCTGACTCGATACTGCAGGACGGTCGAAGCGGTGGCCGGCTTGCCGGCCGCCGAACGAGCGACCACGATGCGACGCCTGCACAAGGCCGCGCTGGCCGACGAGAAAGGCCGGGTATTTGGCGAAGCAATCGAATCGATAGAGACCGTGCATTGAGCTTTTTTGTCGACAAGCACGCGGTGGTAACCGGCGGTGGGAGCGGTATCGGTGCTGCGATCGCAAAAGAAATGATTGATGCAGGCTGTCGCGTCACCTTGATGGGCCGCAACGCCGACAAGCTGAAACAGAAGGCCGCCGAACTCGGCACGGAATTCCAGGTGGCAGACGTGACCGATCGCGAGTCGGTGGCAACAGCTTTTTCGGCGGCGGCGAAGCAGAGTGGCAGGGTTGCGATACTCATCAACAATGCTGGCGCCGCCGATTCGGCGCCGTTCGCCAAGATGGACGACGCGCTCTGGGACAGCCTGATCGCCGTCAACCTGACCGGCGTTTACAACTGCACGCGGGCGGCGATTGGTGGCATGATCGACAGCCGTTTCGGTCGCGTCGTCAACATCGCGAGCACGGCGGCGCTGAAAGGCTACCTTTATGTAAGCGCATACTGCGCCGCGAAACACGGCGTCGTTGGCCTGACCAGGGCGCTGGCGCTCGAGTACGCCAGAAAAGGAATAACCATCAATGCTGTTTGCCCCGGCTACACGAACACCGAAATCGTCGAGCAGGCGATTAGCAAGATCATGAAGGCGACGGGCCGCAGCCGCGACGACACATTGAGCGAGCTGGTATCGGCCAATCCACAGCAACGCCTGGTAGAACCGGAAGAAGTCGCGGATACGGTCATGTGGGTCTGCCGGCAATCGTCGATCAACGGGCAATCGATCGCCGTTGCCGGCGGAGAAGTAATGTGAGGAAGAAATGGCAACGATAAAACCGGAACATTTTTCTTGGGAGCTCGACGCGGCACCCGCCTGTCACGCGTTCGTCAACAAAGAACGGCCGAGATTCGAAGTAAACTGATCACGTGGCAGACAAGACCTACCTTGACTGGCCGTTCCTCGATGACGGTCATCGTGAACTGAAACACGCACTCGTCGACTGGTGCGAACAATACTCGTTCGACGACGGCGATCATGTCGATGATATCTGCCGCCAGCTCGTCGCCGATCTCGGCGAAGCGGGCTGGCTCAGGAATTGTGTGCCCGGCGCATGGGGCGGCACGAACGACAAACTGGATGTCAGAAGCATCGCACTTTGCCGGGAAACGCTCGCTTATTACTCGGGGCTCGCGGATTTTTCGCTGGCGATGCAGGGCCTGGGCAGCGGTGCGATTTCTCTTTACGGCACCGACGCGCAGTCTGAGAAATACCTGCCGGCGGTGGCGAACGGGCAGGCAATTGCCGCGTTTGCCTTATCGGAAGCCGAAGCCGGATCGGATGTGGCAGCGCTGGCCACGACCGCCGAATTGTCCGGTGACGGCTATATTCTCAATGGCCAGAAGACCTGGATTTCCAACGGTGGTATCGCCGATTTCTACTGCGTATTTGCAAGGACCGGTGAGCAGCCCGGCGCACGCGGATTGAGCGCATTCATCGTCGAGGCCTCGAATCCCGGATTCGAGGTGACGCAACAAATCGATACGATTGCGCCACACCCGCTCGCGACCATCACCCTCAAAGACTGCCGCGTCGAGCGAAGCGACCGCATCGGCGAACCGGGCGAGGGATTCAGGATCGCAATGGCGACGCTCGATATCTTTCGCACGACCGTTGCCGCCGCTGCGCTCGGTTTTGCGCGCCGCGCGCTGGACGAAGCGGTGCGGCACACGAGTACCCGGGAGCTGTTCGGCGCGCCGCTGAGCGCGTTGCAGCTAACCGAAGGGAGCATCGCCGAGATGGCGACCGAAATCGATGCGAGCGCACTCCTTGTGTACCGTTCCGCGTGGGCGAAGGACTGTTACCAGGAGCGCGTGACGCGCGAAGCGGCGATGGCGAAATACTTTGCGACGGAAGCGGCGCAAAGAGTCATCGATCGGGCGGTGCAACTGTTCGGCGGTCGCGGCGTGGTCAAGGGAAATATCGCCGAGCGCCTGTATCGTGAAATTCGTTCGCTGCGAATTTACGAAGGTGCCAGCGAAGTTCAGAAAGTCATCATTGCGCGACAGACATACAGCGGACACGGCAAATGAAAACACTACTTCCGGAAGGCTGGCCCAGGCCCCGTGGATATGCGAACGGCATTCAGGCCGATGGAGAGCAGGTATTCGTCGCCGGCATGATCGGCTGGAACGAAGCGGAGGAACTTGCCGACGGTTTTGTGCCGCAGCTTGCGCAGGCGCTCAGGAACACGGTAGCGGTGCTCGCCGAAGCCGGCGCAGGGCCGGAACACGTGGTTCGCATGACCTGGTACGTCA
>JABAOE010009196.1_pt1 | contig 15459 bp, 14 predicted proteins | sample 7062141 | NCBI WGS metagenome assembly JABAOE01 (sample SAMN14538627, study PRJNA623070) | marine sediment metagenome | biome: marine biome [ENVO:00000428]; feature: marine pelagic biome [ENVO:01000023]; material: deep marine sediment [ENVO:00002113] | place: India: Gulf of Khambhat ... | reverse complement strand
CAGCACCAGCAACGCCGGCATCGAGTCGCCAATCGGCGAGCCGTTAGCGATATTGCCGCCCAAAGTGCCTGCGTTGCGAATAGGTGGTGACGCAAATCGCAGGAACAATTCCTCGAGCGACGGGAAATGTTCGATGATCAATTGCATCGCATCGCTTAAAGAGACCGCCGCGCCGATCTCCAGGTGCGTTTTCGTAACGCGTTGCTGCTTCAGTTCGGCGACGCGTCCGGTATGGATCACGCAGTCCAGTTCGCGATGTTGCTTGGTTACCCAGAGCCCGACATCGGTCCCACCCGCGAGCAATGTCGCATCCGGATAATTCTCCAAGGTTTGTGCCAGCTCGTCGCTCGAACGCGGCGCAAAAAATTTCCTGCCGTGCATATCGATAGCCAGCGACTGATCGTTATGCAAGAACTTCAGCCTTTCGATTCGGCTTTTCTCGTCGCTACCCGCCTTCGATTTCGTCGTGCATGCCTCGCGCAGCCAGCCTCCCGACTTCTGCAAACTCGAATAATCGCTGTACATCCGGTTCGCCGCTTCGATGATCGGGCGGTAACCGGTACAGCGACAGAGATTACCGGCCAACGCATCGTCGATGTCGCGCCGGGTCGGTTTCTCGTTGTTCTTGTAAAGCGCGAACAGCGACATGACGAATCCCGGTGTACAGAAACCGCATTGTGATCCGTGCCAGTCAACCATCGCCTGTTGCACCGGGTGCAGGCTGCCTTCGCTACCGCGCAGGCTTTCGACCGTGATCAGTTCCTTGCCATCGAGCGTCGGCAGGAACTGTATGCAGGAATTGACGGCGCGCACCATAAGCCTTTTGCCCGATGCATCGATCTCCGCGAGCGCTATGGTGCACGCCCCGCAATCGCCTTCCGCGCAACCTTCCTTCGTCCCGATGCGGCCCAAATCCTCGCGAAGGAATTGCAGCACGGTGCGCGTCGGATCGACGTCTTCGACCTCGATCACCTCGCCATCGAGAACGAACCGTATAGCTGATTGCGAAGCTGCGACCATGCTAACTGCCGCGATAAGTCGAGTAGCTCCATGGCGATACCAGGAGCGGTACGTGGTAGTGGCTCATTTCGGCGAGGGACACGCGGATCACTACCTTGTCCAGGAACGGCGGCTCGGCGACCTCGTTGCCGGCGTCGGCAAAGTACTCGCCGACGGCAAATTCGATTTCGTAGGTCCCTGTTTTGAATGTCTCCGCGTCCAGCAGCGGGCTGTCGGTGCGACCGTCGTCATTGGTCACGGTCGATGTCAGCAATTCCCTGCCGCCGTCCAAAGAAAACAGGCTGATCCGGATGCCGCTTCCGGGTTTGCCATTGGCCGTATCGAGTACGTGTGTCGTAAGTTGCGCCATTTCCTCACCTGACGAGTCTCGTGCATCTTAGGCGATCCGCGCTGTTTCTAGTAGCCGGGCCCCGAAGAATTCTTTTTATTTCAAGTAACTGCCGGCTGAAGCTCAATAGTATCAGCAAATTGGCCGTATGCGATGGCGCTACCTGTGATGACTTGCTCAGGGCCTGCTTGCTCAGGCCGCTCCGCTGACACATTGATTAGAGCCAAAGTAGTACCGCTGTGTTAACTTGCCACTCCGGTTTTTGGGGGGATGCAGATGATCAGCGAGGAATTGACCCGCCGGGGCTTTTTGCAAGGCACCAGTGGCGCCGTTGCCAGTGTCCTGATAAAGGCAGGCGTGCCGACGCTCGCGGCGGTGTCTCAGGCCGCCTGTACGGCGAGGGACGAAGGCGCCGCCTTCGAAACCATCACGAATGATGAGGCCACGGAAATTGTCGCGTTGGCCGCGCGCATCCTGCCGACAACCGATACCCCGGGCGCGACCGAGGCCGGCGCCGTGTATTTCTTCGACCAGGCGCTGGGCAGCTTTTTCGCCGACCAGTTGGAATGGGGACGCCGTTTAATGGCCGAATTTCAATCCGGCATCGCCGGAGCTTATCCTGGCGCCGAGCGATTCTCCGATCTCGACGAGGCGGACCAGGACGCCTACCTCAAAGCGAACGAGCAGACGCCGTTTTTCCAGGGCGTTCGTATTCTCACGATCATGGGTGTTTTCTGCCTGTCCAAATACGGTGGCAACCGCGACGACGTCGGCTGGAAGCTCCTCGGCATGGACGGCCCGCCACACGCCTGGACCTATCCTTTCGGTTATTACGATGCCGAATACATGAAGGAGCAACAAAGTGGCGAGTGAAAACCAGGTTTCGTTTCCGCTGAACGAGCCGGCCGACTTCGTCATCGTCGGTTCCGGCGCCGCCGGCGGCATCCTGGCGAAGGAACTCTCGAGCAACGGCTTCAAGGTCGTCGTGCTGGAGCAGGGTCCGTATCGCAAAGTGACGGACTTTGAACATGACGAGCTGGCCACCTACGTTCTCGATTATTGGACCGGCGGCAACGAGCTACACCAGCAGACGGCGCGGGCTGACGAAAGCGAGGAAGCAACAGTCGCGGACAGCCCCGCGGCCTCCTACGCAATGATGGTCGGTGGCTCGAGCGTCATCTTCTCCGCAAACTTCTGGCGCTTCCGCGAGATCGACTTCAACGAGCGCAGCGTCCTCGGACCGATCAGCGGCACCAATTTTGCCGACTGGCCGATCAGTTACGCGGAACTCGAACCCTACTACACGAAGGTAGACTGGGAAGTCGGCATATCCGGCGCGCCGGGACCCGACGATTCTTTTCGTTCGAAGCCGTTCCCGATACCGCCGATGCCGATCAATTCCTCCGGCGTGCTTCTTGAACGCGCCGCAGAAAAGCTGGGTATCTCGGTACAGGTCGAGCCGCTGGCCATCCTGTCACAGGTGCACAATGGCCGGGCGCCCTGCATCAACTGCGGATTCTGCACGTTTTTCGGCTGCGAGGTTGGCGCCAAATCCTCGTCGCTGGCGGCGATGATCCCGCTCGCCGAGGCGAGCGGCAATTGCGAGATTCGCGCGGAATGCGCTGCATTCAGGATTGAAACCGATGCGCAGGGGCGCGCTGACGAAGTGCTCTACTACGACCCCGACGGCAACGAGCGCTCGCAGAAAGCACGTGCAGTGATCGTTTCGGCGAATGGTGCGGAAACACCGCGATTACTTTTGAATTCCGCAAACGGCTTGCATCCGGACGGTCTCGCCAATTCGAGCGGTTTCGTCGGCAGGAACCTGATGACGAATTCTTTTGCGGGTGCGGGCGCGGTGTTCGAACATCCGCTCAACGAATTCAAGGGTGTCCAGGTCACACGCGTATCCCATGAGTACTACGACTCTGACCCGGCGCGCGGCTTCTACGGCGGCGGTGGCATCGATGCGCGGGCAGGCTTCGCGTCAACACCGATGGTGTACGCTGCTTTCGGAGGAGATCCGGAGGCTCCGAAATGGGGCGCGGGTTTCAAGGCGAATCTCGAACACGACTACCCGCGCAGCCTGAGCGTGTCCTGCGACGGCACGTCGCTGCCGCTCGACAGGAACAACATCACGATCGACCCGACAGCCAGGGACAAATGGGGAAGGCCGTCGATCCGGGTGACCTATAAAGAGCACGACGACGATGTTGCACTGAAGAAATTTATGCAGGACCGCGCGATGGAAATCCTCGACGCGATGGGTGCCGAAAAGTCCTGGTCCTCCGGTTTCTCAGACGGGATCGGCGGCGTGCACCTTCTGGGTACCTGCCGCATGGGCGATGATCCGCAGACTTCGGTCGTCGACAAGTATCACCGCACGCATGACATACCCAACCTGTTTCTCTGCGACGGATCGAGTTTCGTCACCTCCGGCCGCGGCCAACCGACAATGACGATCATGGCGCTCGCGTTCCGCGCTGCGGACCACATCATGGCAGCCGCCAAAAACAACGACATCTGAGGTGAGAAATGAAAACAATAAAGACACTCGGTCTCCTGTTGCTGTTCCTCACTATCGTCGCCTGCCAGCCGACTGACGGTAACAACGGCAAAACCGAAGTCGAGCATTTGAACCTGCCTGGTGTAGAAGGCAGCGGCATGCCGTTCTCATCGGCGGCGCGAGCGGGCGATATGCTGTACCTTTCCGGCGTAATCGGAGTGATACCGGGAACGCTTGAGGTTCCCGATACCATCGAAGAGGAAGCCAGGCTGGCGATGGAGGAAATCAAGTCGATCGTGGAGGAATTCGGCTCCTCGATGGATCGCGTCGTCAAGTGCACCGTCTTTATGGCCGATGAGTCCTACCGCGACGCGTTCAACGCGGTTTATATGAGCTACTTCGACAAACTGCCGGCCCGCAGCGGCGTTACGGTCAAGGGTCTGGCGCTCGGCGCGAAAGCGGAAGTCGAGTGTATTGCCGTCGTCGGCTAGGACGCCCTGCCTCAGTCGCTGCCTTCCAGTAACTCATCCCGACGCTTTGCGAGCGCGCTGATGCGGCGCTTGTCGAGTACATCGCTGAAGTTGGCTTGCAGCGTCTCCTCGTTGAGGCTTGCCAGTGCCTGCCTCCAGAAGGAATTGATGTCGAGTGGCGCCTCCCTGAGATACGGCGGACGTCCGCGCTTGGCGTCGAAGGTGTCTTTGTTGTTGTCGAGCATCAGCTGCCAGTTCTCGAGGTTGTACAGCATGTTGTTTGCCTGACGGCCCGGGTTGTAAATGAGCGCATCGAAGATATACATCGCACCCCACTGGTCCGGCAGCGGACACCAGGCGCCGGAGCCACTGCCACTGGTAGAGCGGTATTCCTCGGTGCGTGTATTATCCGGGACGAATTGCAGAGATCCATTTTCTCCACCGACCTCCCTGGCAACGGTCACCGGCACCATCTCCAGGCCCAGCAGCCTGTCGAGCCGATACGCGGCAAGCTCAGGGTTCAGTCCCCTGCGATTCTCGTCTTTCGTAAACACGGCGGAAACTTTGACGTCCTCTTGACTCACTTCGACGATTGTCCGTCCGGCCTCATTGGTCTCGGCAGAGAGAATCTCCCCATTGCTGAGCAGATATTCGAGGTTAGCCGCACTCAGGTTGCCGGGCCTGTACCCTACGCGACGCGGATGCGGCGCGACCCGCTTCAGGTCCTTTGTCTGCTCGCTGACCACCCAGAGTTCGTCGTTCTCGATAATCAGTGCATGCCCGGATCCCTTGTAGTACATGTTGAGCATGCCGGTGTCGATCTCGATGACTCGTCCATCGTGACGCGCCAGCACTTCCCGCGATTGCGTTGGCGTATGCCCGATAACGACTCGCTCTGCGCCGATGGCGTCCAGTGCCGCGGTCAGGCGATCCCCTTCAATCAAGGTGCTGCAGCCGATATTGCCGCGATACCACAGCGGTCCTTCCTGGGTGTGCACGATGCTTTTATTCAATTGCATGATCGAATGCAGTGCATTGCGGACCTCGTCCGACATTATTGTCATCACCGCGAGCGATTCCGCCTGCTCCGGGTGCCGGTAGAAATTTAGCGCAGGATCAAAAAGACCTGCCGCGTTCAGGACATTCAGGTGCGTAAGATATTCCGAAACGTCGGATCCGAGGGATTCATTCAGTCCCGCAAGGCCGAGTTCGGTTAGGCGCGGCGGCAATCCTCCATGTACAAAAGCGTTGCCATTGATCACGACCATGAGCGGCTTTTCCAGCAACCACTTGCCGTATTTGCCTTCGCTGCTGAATGCCTGGCGGTGGCCAAAAAATCCGGGTGGGCGTTCCTTGTCGAATTCGGCGCGTAGCGCGTCCTCATCCGGCTTGCCGATGCTCAGGCGCTGCGCAACGAATATGCGGAACCAGCGTTCCCTTTCCTCTTCCAACTCGTCTTCGGCAAATGCAGCGTACTCTCCGGCTGCCACATAGCGTAAGTCACCAACAAGGTTCATCACCTCGTGATTGCCCAGCAACAGGTGAACCATGCCGCCGTCCGCGATCGCCTGTCCTTCGAGCCGCATGATCAGGTCCATGACGTTGCGCGAATCGGCGCCCCGGTCCATCAGGTCGCCCACAATAACCAGGTGGGTGGCACCTCCGGACCAGTTGCGATCGTCGTCGATAACCTCCGCGTTCTCGAGCGTACGGACCATCGCGTCATATGCACCGTGCGGGTCACTTAGGGCGACGATACGCGGTACGTCTGTCCACGTGTATTGTTGTGCGGCCGCGCCAGAGGACAGGAAAGCGATCAGGAGCAGGCCGGAGAACCGCCGAATACTGTTTGCTGCCAATTTCCCGTTCAATTTCGCTTTCATGGTGGAATCCGATAATGCGGTTCCCTAGTTTAGACGACCGGCAAGCGTGTTGTCCCGTGTTAAAATTTCGGACCCGGAATGGGGATATGCCCCGCAAAGGCGGCAAAACAATGAGAATAATAGATCGATACAGTATTTCGACTACGCTGTCACTTGTCTTGTTCCACGTATTCTCATGCGCTGCTTTTGCGCAAACGGCGGCAGACGACGTTGTCTCGCAGCCATTGTTCGAGACCCACAACCTGATGGCCGTGCGTATCGAGGCGCCGCTGACGACGCTGATCACGGACCGGCCGGACAAGGAGTATCTCGATGGTACTTTTTCCTACCTGGATTCCGCGGGAACCGAGCATACGCTGGATCTGAAGCTACGGACCCGCGGTATCACCCGGCGGACGAAGACCATCTGCAATTTTCCGCCGATTCGACTCAATTTTCGCAAAAAGCAAGTCGATGGCACCGCGTTTACCGGTCAGGACAAGCTCAAGCTTGTCACACACTGCCAGGCACGGAAATCGAGCTTCGAGCAGCTCGTATTGCGGGAATACCTTGCTTATCGAATCCTGCAGTTGCTCACCGACAAGAGTTTTAGCGCCCGCCTGATGAGAATCACCTACGTCAACACCGAGTCGAGTAACGACAGCCATCGGTCAAGTACGGATTCGTTATCGAGGATATAGACAATCTCGGCAATCGAATTGGTCTGAAAGATGCCAAAGTGAGCGGTATCAGGGCCGATGAGCTTGATCGGCAGCATGCTAATCTCATTTCGGTTTACCAATACCTGATCGGTAATACAGACTTCTCGCTGATCCTGGGCCCGGCAAACAAGTCCTGTTGTCACAATTCGGTGCTTTTCAGCAGCGGCGATGGACCGTACACGGCGATTCCCTATGATTTCGACTATTCCGGAATCGTCGACGCGCCTTACGCGGTACCGAATCCGCGCTTCAAGTCGCGCAGCGTGAAACAGCGTTTCTACCGCGGCCGTTGCATGAACAATGATTTGCTCGACGGTACATTCGCGTATTTCCTGGAAAAAGAAGCCCAAATCCGCGAGCTGGTCGACGGCGTGGATGGTCTTACCAGCCGCAGCAAAAAAGAAATTCAAAACTACCTGAACAGGTTCTTCAACGACATCTCAAATCCGAAAATGAAGGACCGCAGGTTTACGTCGAAATGTTCCTAGATGTCGGGAGGGCCTGTCCCTGGCGCAGCCAGTCCACCATGACCTGCGCGACACGGGGATGGATAAGATATCCCACTGAGCTGTGCGGATTGGACTTGCCGTAACGCAAGGCAAGGTTATAAACGCGATAGTCCCTGATAATACTGACCTGTTTTTGCTTCAGCATCTGGCCAAAATCGTCCGCGAGCGTATTGTCGTGACACATATAATCATCTTCCGCCGATACGTTGTGCCAGGAAACAATGTTCGACGGGTAGCGTTCGAGACCTTTTTCATGGGCACCAAGCAATTTGCGTTTGATAGTTTCGTCGCCGAGGGGCGCCCCGAGCGTGAGCCAAAGATCGACTTTCCGGCCGGCAAACAGCTCCGAGTATTCAGGATCATTTGAAAGCTGCCAAAGCACATCGTAGGCCACGACACAACCTGTACCGTGCGAAATCAGCATCAGTCGGTTGTTTCCCTTCGTAGCCTCGCAAACAGCAGTTCTCACGCGATTTCGGATTCGTGACCCGAAATCACTATCCGCGCTCCAGTACTCGCCGAGGTCCGCGGCAACCTTTGAAATCACGCTCTTCGATAGACCGAGAAGTCCGAGTATTGGCGCCATAAGGTCGGCGGCGAACTCGGCAAGCGCAGATTTTCCCGGCAACCGGTCATAGCGGCCGACGCCGAAGTTCTTTCTTTTTTCTATGGCACTGAGTCTCTGTAGTGCGTTTCGACGGTCGCCGACATCGAGTTTCTCGTCGTAGCGCCCGCCTTTCTCTTCCAGGAACTGGTTACTGATATCGGCGTAATAAGCAATACGTTTGTGCATGCGGTGAAAGACGCCGAGCATTTCAGGATAATCACGTTCGACACCCGCTCGCAGCGCCGCGACCGAGATGTCCAGGAGCTCGTGCGACGGCGGTTTGAAGCTTCGGCCGTGCACGTAGAGCATGGTATTGCCCGGTTGTTGACCGGCGCCTGATGCGTTAGTCACTGTTATCGTTTCCTTGTGATCCAGCCGGATACACGGCGAGCCTGGCGCGGCCGTTTCCTCCCTCGTCCGCGATCAGCATGCGTCCATCCCGGGTAATCGCTATCCCCTCGGCCTGCCGGTGCCGGCCCTTTTTCTCCAGAATTATAGCGTCTGACAGGCCGCCGTCGGCGTTCAATCTGACCAAAGCATGCTGGCGTGCTGCAATAAGGACCCATTTGCCCGTCTGCGGATCGATGGCAATACCGGAAGGATTCAGCTCCTTTTTGTCGATCCTGTCCTCGATTTCCGCCTCCGGCACGGTAACCCGGCGGAGTTCCTCGACGTCTCCTTGCGTGACGGCTAATTCGAAGATCATCAGGTCATTTTTTTTCGCGTGGGTTTCCTTGCAAGCCAGGATCAGCGTTTCGGCGGCACGGTTTGCGGCCAGCCCTTCGAGCTCGCAATAGCCGCCGAGCCCGGTCTCGTATTTACGGTACCGCATATTGCTGCCGTCGGGACCGTCAGACGTCACAAACAAGTCGCCGCCGCTCGTCATGAGCCATACGTTATGTCCGAGTACCGCTATGCCCTCGAAATCGCCACGGACAGCCGGATCGCCGAGCGCAAATGATTTGACGACTTTCCCCTCGTTGTAATCCAACTCATAGACAACAGCACGTTCATCGGTCACCGCGAAGAGACGTTCTTCCGGCGTCAATGCCAAACCGGAGATCTCGCGCAGACGTCCGGGCAACTTCCACTGCCTGAACCGGTCCTGGCTTGCTTCGTCGGCAGCAACGGTTGGTGGGCTTTCCGCGCCGCAGGCATAGACGAGGAGCGACAGCAGGCAGGCGGCAAATCCCGGATTCTTCGATCTGTTAATAATCGTCTTCAGTGATGTCGCGCCTGGTCATCATTGCGAGGAAGCCACCCGACGTCAGTCTCCCGTATTCGAGTTTCCAGATAATCACTGTGGCATAGACAAATGTCGCGGATATGACCCCCGCAACACCCAGCGCTCCGATACCGCAGGCGAGACCGATGCTGATGGCCACGAAAATGTACATCGCGTGTGAGGGCTGATCGAGGGTAAAACGGAAACGTACGGCGGCGACCACGCCCGCGAGGCTGAATGCCAGCGCGATGCTGTTTTGCACGATCGTGGAAATACCGGTCACGACGATCGGCATAATGATGATCGTCTGCACGAACGACTGATCGACTTCCTTCGTGCGGCTGGTAATGAAATAGGCCCATGACACCGGGACGATCATGATGGCCGCGCCGATGCTGGCAAAGGCAAGACGGAACGGACCGGCCGGCGCCAGCACCGTGTCCTCGATGCTCGAGTAGATTGGCTCGAAATCCAGGTCTCTGCTGGCCTGATCCTCGAGTTCGCCGAGACCGCCGACCGGCAGGAAATCCTGGATCGCCGGTACTTTTCTGACCAGGAACCATAAGACGGCTACGACGAGCACGTAATACAACGTGATCAGCGTGATCGGTATCAGAAAATTGGCCGCGCGTCTCATTGCCCCGTCGCCCCCAGCTATTCGACAGTTTTCGCACCATACCGCTCACTAAAATGAAATGAAAGTCGGTCGATTTCGTGTAGGCTATGGCGCGGTTCTGGCCGGGATAAAGATTATATGAGTGAGGAAACCCATCTCCTTGGAATCAGCAACGCGATCGTCGACATTCTTGCCCATGTCGACGAGGATTTTCTCGCCAAAATTGGTGCGCCGCGTGGCTCGATGACCTTAATCGACGAAGACCGCGCGCACGAGATCTATGACCTGATGGGCCCGGCGACCGAGATGTCGGGCGGTTCGGTCGCGAATACGATAGCCGGGTTTGCCAATCTCGGCGGTTCCGCCGCCTACATCGGACGGGTAACGGATGATCAGCTCGGCGAGATTTTCGTGCACGATATGCGCTCGCTCGGTGTCGACGTGCGGCTCAAGCCGGCTCCGGACGGGCTGCCGACGGCGCGCTGTCACGTGCTCATCGATCGGGATGGGCAGAGAACGATGCAAACCTACCTCGGCGCGTGCACCGAGCTCGGCGTGTCCGACATTACCGAGCGGACCGTCAACAATGCTGGCGTAATCCTGCTCGAAGGCTATATCTGGGACATTGCAGAGGGCCCGGCCCTTGCCGCCGAGGCGATGCGCATAGCGAAGGCGACGGGTAGCAAGGTCGCGTTGTCGCTTTCCGACTCATTTTGTGTCGAGAGGCACCGGGAGGCGTTTCACGATGCGGTGCGCGAAGGGGTCGACATCATCGTCGCCGACGAGGACGAAGTCATCAAACTGCTACAGGCGGAGGATTTCGAAGACACGGTGGCGCGGCTCGAAGATTACGACAACCTGTTCGTGATGACCCGCTCGGAGAAAGGTTCGGTGATCACGAATGGCAAAAGGAAAGTCTTACAGCCGGCAACCCCCGTCGAGACTATCGTCGACACAACCGGCGCGGGCGACGCTTACGCCGCCGGTTTTCTCTATGGATACACGCAGAACAAGTCACTCGAGGAATGCGCGCGGCTCGGCACATTCTGCGCGACTCAGGTCATTCAACAGGTTGGCGCAAGGATAGAGCGCGGCATGCTCGATAATTACAGTTAACTGCCGATCGGATGCCAGGTGGTCTTGGTCTCCTGGGTTTGTTTGATCAGGTAGGGGTTCTGCGCGGCTTCGTCTTCCCAGTCGGTATCGACCCGGTCGATGACCCGTTTGATATTGTCGGCCGCCTTATCCTGGATTTCGCGGGCCTCTTCTGCATCGCCGTCGCAGAATACGACGGCATTGACGTCCATGTGTGATGCAAATTGCTGCGTCAGTTCGTCGCGAAATCCGGTCAGGATGTTGATGACACCCGCAGGCACGTCGGAGGCGTGCAGTACTTCCGCAAAACTGACAGCACAAAGCGGCATTTTTTCCGAAGCCAGAACGACGCAGGTGTTTCCGCCGACGACGACCGGTGCGATGTTCGAGACCAGCCCGAGGAGCCCGCTGTCATCCGGCGCGAGAACGGCGACGACGCCCGTTGGTTCGAGCACCGAAAAATTGAAATGCGAGGAACTCACCGGATTGACTGAACTGAAGATCTGCTGGTACTTGTCCGACCAGCCGGCGTAGTAGATCAGACGGTCGATCGATGATTCGACTTCTTTCTGCGCCCGGCGCTTCGTCTCTCCCTGCAGCATCAGCTCGGCAACAAACTGCTCGCTTCGACCTTCCAGCATCTCGGCGATGCGATACAGGATCTGCCCGCGCAGATAGGCGCTCGCGCCCGACCAGTTGGCGAACGCGTTCCTGGCGGCGACGACCGAGTCGCGAAAATCCTTGCGACTCGAGCGGCAGATGTTTGCGATCACCTGCCCGTCGCTTCCCTCCAGCGTGAAGTAGCGGCCGGACTCGGTCCTCGGAAACTTTCCATCGATGTAGATCTTGTAGGTCTTGGCGACCGGGACCCTTGATCCTGAAGCGCTCATCGTCGTGCCTCGAGGTTCACGTAAGCGTCGAGGCCGTGCAGGCCGCCTTCCCTGCCAACGCCGGACTCCTTGTAACCACCGAAAGGCGACGTGGGATCGAACTTGTTGAATGTATTGGCCCAGATGACACCGGCGCGTATCTTGCGCGTCATCTTGAAGATTTTCGCTCCCTTGTCCGTCCACACGCCGCCGGACAGGCCGTAGGGCGTGTTGTTGGCTTTCGCGATGGCCTCCTCGAGGGTACGAAACGTCTGAATCGCGAGCACCGGGCCGAAGATTTCTTCCTGCACGACGCGGTTCGATTGCGACACGCCGGTGAATAAGGTCGGCCGGCACCAGTAGCCGCGATTCGGAATAGCGCAGGAACTCTGGTACATCTCCGCACCTTCCTCCTGGCCGATTCTCAGGTACGACTCGATGGTTTCGAGCTGTACCGCCGAGTTGATTGCGCCGATGTCGGTATTCTTGTCCAACGGATCGCCGACAATCAGCGTCTCCATCCGTTCCTTCAGTTTGCTGATGACTTCGTCCGCGACCGATTCCTGGACAAAGAGGCGCGAGCCGGCGCAGCAAACATGTCCCTGGTTGAAGAAGATGCCGTTGACGATGCCCTCCACCGCCTGGTCGATAGCGGCATCCGCGAAAATGATATTGGCCGCCTTGCCGCCGAGTTCGAGCGTGTAACTTTTGCCTGTACCTGCAATCGCGCGCTGGATGATCCGCCCTACTTCGGTCGAGCCCGTAAAAGCGACCTTGTCGACGTCCGGATGACTGACCACCGCCGCGCCGGTTTCGCCGGCCCCGGTCACTATATTGACCACGCCCGGGGGCAGGTCCGCATCCTGAATCACTTCGGCCAGCTTCATCGCCGTCAGCGGCGTGGTCTCCGCAGGCTTCAGCACCACCGTGTTGCCGCAGGCGAGGGCCGGTGCGATTTTCCAGGCCGCCATCAGCAGCGGAAAATTCCACGGTATGACCTGCCCCGCCACGCCGAGGGGCGAAGCACTGCGCCCGGGAAACGCGTACTCGAGCTTGTCAGCCCAGCCCGCGTAGTAAAAGAAATGTGCCGCGGACAATGGTATGTCGATGTCGCGCGATTCACGAATCGGCTTGCCGCCATCCAGTGATTCGATCGCGGCAAACTCGCGCGCACGCTCCTGCATGATGCGCGCAATCCTGTAGATGTACTTGCCACGATCGGCGGCGCGCATTTTCGACCAGGGCCCCGCATAAGCCTTGCATGCCGCCTTCACGGCGCGGTCGACGTCGGTCTCGCTTGCGAGGCCCACGCTCGAGAGTGGCTCTTCCGTCGCCGGATTGATGGTCTCGAAATAGCGGCCGTCCACCGGCTCGACAAACTCGCCGCCGATGAACAGGCCATACTGATCCGCAACCTCTATGTGATCGGTGCTCTCCGGCGCCGGCGCGTATTGCCAGCCGTCGTCGAATGAAAGCTTTGATGATTCGGTACTCACGGTCACTTAGTCCTTGGAGAAATAGTCGGCCGACTGGTACACACCAGTCGCCTGTTTCTGTATCTGCATCAGGACGTCATTGGCAAGCGAGCTCGCGCCAAAGCGAAACCAGTCCGGCGTCATCCAGGCCGTGCCGAGCGTTTCCCGCAGCATGACGAGGTAGTGCACGGCCAGCTTCGCGTTCGAGATTCCGCCCGCTGGTTTCATGCCGACCATGCGATCGGTTGCATAATAGTAGTCGCGTATCGCCTGCAACATGACAAGAGTCACCGGAAGCGTCGCCGCGGGCTGTATTTTGCCAGTCGATGTCTTGATGAAATCGGCTCCGGCGTGCATTGCAAGGACGCTCGCGCGCCGCACCCGGTCGTAAGTGCCGAGTTCGCCGGTTTCCAGAATGACCTTGAGGTGGGCGTCGCCGCAGGCCTCTTTGATCGCGGCAATCTCATCGAACACGTAGCCATATTCCCCCTGCAGGAACGCGCCGCGAGAGATCACCATGTCGATCTCGTCGGCGCCTTCATCGACGGCGATCCTCGTTTCCTCGAGCTTGATCTGGCGCGGCGCCATGCCGCTCGGAAACGCCGTCGCGACGGACGCGACCTTGATATCGTGATCGCCGAGCGCCTGCTTCGCCACACCCACCATGGTTGGATAAACGCAGACCGCGGCGACGTGTGGCAAATCCGGTAGTGCGTCGTGCAGGTGAATCGCCTTCTGGCAAAGCTGCCTGACCTTGCCTGGCGTGTCCTGCCCCTCGAGCGTCGTCAGGTCGATCATGCCAAGCACCATCTTCAGTGCTTCGACTTTCGATTCCTTCTTTATGCTGCGTGTGCGAAAACGCGCCGCACGTTCGTTGACGCCGACTTCATCGACCAGTGTCACCTTGTTCAGGTCCGGTATCACGCTCTTCGCTTTCAATGCGGACAACGCCATGTCAGTCACACATGCGCACGGTTTCGAGCGCGATCATGATCATCTCGTCGAACGTCGTCGCGCGTTCTTCGCTCGTTAATGCCTTGCCGGTACGGATATCGTCACTAACAGTGCAGATCGCGAGCGACTCTACACCGTGCTCGGCGGCTATCGTATACATGCCCGCAGCCTCCATCTCGACGCCGAGAACATCGTACTTCGCCAGCGTCTTGTAGATCTCCGCATCCGGCGAATAGAAAAGGTCCTCTGAAAAGATATTGCCGACATGATAGCTGGCGTTAGCCGCCTCGGCCGCCTCGACCGCCTTTTGTACGAGCGAGTATGTCGCGAGGGCGGCGAGATCGTATCCGCCAAAGCGAATGCGGTTGACGACCGAATTCGTCGACGCGCCCATCGCGATGATGATGTCGCGAAGATTGACTTTCGAATGCGTCGTCCCGCAGCTACCGACGCGAATCATGCGCTTGACGTAATACTCGGTGATCAGCTCCGTGCAGTAAATCGACGCGGACGGTATGCCCATGCCATGCGCTTGCACGGATACCGGTATGCCCTGGTACTCACCCGTGAATCCCCACATGTTGCGCACATCGTTAACCTGTCGCGTATTCTCGAGATAGGTTTGCGCGATGTATTGAGCCCGTAACGGGTCCCCGGGCATCAGGACCGTCTCGGCAAAATCGCCGGGCGCGGCATTTATGTGTTTGCTCGGCATAAGAGGCCCAGTCTACCACCGGGGCACGCAGGACATGCCGCCATCGACCACGAGGTTGACGCCGCTGATCCAGCGAGCAGCGGGGGCCAACAGGAACAGCACGGCGTCTGCGACATCCATCGATTCACCCATCCGTTCGAGCGGCGCGTGCTCGTGCCACCTCGCAACGCCTTCGGCCCAGTCATCTTCGATACCTTCACGGTAGACGAGCCCGGGCGACACTGCGTTCACCCGGATCCCGCGGTGCCCGTATTCGAGAGCCAGCGAACGCGTCAGCATAAGGAGAGCGGCCTTACTGCTGGCATAGTGGCTGTGACCGGGTGCCGGGTCCGTGCCCTCGATGGACGCGATGTTGACGATAGCGCCCTCGACATGCGCGTCGCACCAGCGGCGTATCGCTTCCCGCGAGACGTGGACGGCGCTGTCGAGATTGGCGGCAATGACTGCACGCCACTCGACGGCGGTCATCTCTGCAAATTCCTTGAC
>JABAOE010001133.1_pt1 | contig 15459 bp, 12 predicted proteins | sample 7062141 | NCBI WGS metagenome assembly JABAOE01 (sample SAMN14538627, study PRJNA623070) | marine sediment metagenome | biome: marine biome [ENVO:00000428]; feature: marine pelagic biome [ENVO:01000023]; material: deep marine sediment [ENVO:00002113] | place: India: Gulf of Khambhat ... | reverse complement strand
CCCGCTCGACGGCCCTCCGGGAGATCCTCGTACGCTGCGAAGGCGCCGCCGGTGCTCCAGAGCAAATCGGGGATCCCGAAGCGGGGGAGCGCAGCGTGGTCCCCGAACGTCGTGAACGTGTAGCGGGTCGCCGTGCTGTTGTGGCTTCCCCAGAACAGGCCCTCGAGCGAGATGGTCGTGTCCCGCTCCTTGGCCCACGGGGTGAACTCGTGGCCGTCGATCGTGCGCTGCGCGCCGGCTCGGTAGCCGCGCTCCCTCGGTGAGGTCCAACCCGTCCCAATCCAGCGAGAAGCACCCGAGGACGATGTAGTAGAGCTCGGGGCGGAGCCGGTGGGGGACGTCGTGCCGGTCGGCCAGCGCCTCGAACTCGTCGCGCCGTGCAAGCAAGGCGTTCGCCAGGTCCCGGCCGAGCGTTTCCGACGCGGCGAGAATTGCGCGTTGATCGTCGGCGAGCAGGAGATTGAAGTCGATCCAGAACCGCCCCTCGTCGTGCCGGAGCAGGCCGACGGCGACCAGGTCATCGACGGTGAACGGCGTGGCGGCCATCCGTCCTTCGACGAACGCGCGACCGCGGGGCTCGCGCGCGATGTCGAGGATCAGCTTTTGGATGTCTCCGTTCGCGAGCAGGGCCGCCGGGTTCCTGGCGGCCTCCGGGGGCGTGGAGCCCGTGACCCCGTACGACAGCTCCGCGGCGCGATCCTGTGCCGTGAGGGTGGCGGGCCATCCGGCCGTGGCGGCAACGAGCGCAGCGAGGGCGATGCGGGCATTCGTCGTCATGGTCGTGAGCAGCACTGGTCGAGGGATCGGGCCGCCGGGGTGGCGGCATGCCGACAGGACGGCCGGTTAACCCATGATACGTGAAATCATTGTGAAACGCGGGTGAAGAGGGCATTCTCTTCGCGTTGAGCCCCGTCACGACGGTCGGTCGTGACCCCCGCGTACGGAGAGCAGGAACCCGCGGCCGACGCTGCGCCAGGAAGGAGAACGGTGATGCAACGCAAAGCCTTCAGCTGGACGCTGCCCCCGGCGATCGAAGCGCGACTCGGCGAGACGAGCTACGGTCGGCAGCGCGCGATCTTCGAAGACGGCCAACTGCTGACCGTCCTGCACGCGCCACCCGACCCGGACTCGCACACGAGAAGGCCCGAGGTCTTCCTGCGCAAGGCGGACGGCACGTGGTGGCACAACGGCATGGCGGGTGGCGACTTGAGTCTGCGGAAACTCTTGAACGCCTATCGCCACCGGTTCCAGGGCCACGAGGACGCGTACGATCGGGCGGGCGATGCCAAAGATCTCTTCCACCTGCTGGACGATCTGGCGCCGGTGAGCCGCGCGGCGGCGAATCTGCACGCCGCGCTTCAGGCGGCCCGGGAGGCGGTCAAGTCGGACAAGCTGCTGATCGCCGCCCGCGATGAGGCGTACGAGATCGCGCGAGGGTTCGAGTTGCTCTTGCATGACGCCAAGTTGGCATTGGACTACCGCATGGCGCGGAGCGCCGAGGTGCAGATGGAGAAGGCGGCCGAATTCACGGCGGCGCAGCACAAGCTGAACGTGCTGGCGGCCGTCACGCTCCCCCTGATGGCGATCGCGACCGTCTTCGGCATGAACCTCACGCACGGGCTCGAGGGTCCATCGCGCTTCCCCTTCTGGGTGGTGTTCGCCGCGGGAGTGGTCGCTGGGTCAGGGGCCCTGTGGTGGGTCGAACACGGGTCGGACGTCTGGAAGCGGGTGGCGTCATGGTTCCGTGATTGGATCTGAGACGGCGAACCACCCCCATCATCGCGCGTTCGCGTCGGGTACAGGTCGTTTCAGCCTGATTTCACCGATTCCTTAGTGTCGTGGGGCCAAGTTGCGGTACCTGGCCCGGACCACGTTTCCCACCGGGGATCGGAGCATGCGCACCCCCTTCGCCCTCGCGGCACTCCTCCTCGCCACCGCGGCTCCCGCGTGGGCGCAGCGCACCGCCCGGGAGATCATCGACCACGTCGACCGCATCATGCGGGGCGAGTCGAGCCACGGCATCGCGACGATGCAAGTGGTGACGGAGAACTGGGAGCGGGACATCACCATGGAGGTGTGGTCGTTGGGCACCGAGCACGCGCTGATCCGCATCACGGCGCCCAAGAAGGAGGAGGGCACCGCGACCCTCAGGGCGGGTGAGGAGATGTGGAACTACCTGCCCCGCGTCGATCGCACCATCAAGATCCCGGCCTCGATGATGATGGGCGCGTGGATGGGCTCGCACTTCACGAACGATGATCTCGTCAAGGAGAGCCGACTGATCGACGACTACGAGATCGAGATCAGCCACGACGGCGACCGGGACGGGGTGATCGTGTGGGAGTTCCTGCTCACGCCGAAGCCGGAGGCCCCGGTCGTGTGGGGTCACATCGAATACCAGGTGCGACAGCACGACATGATGCCGACGTGGACCCGCTACTACGACGAGGACGGTGCGCTCGTGCGGACCATGACGTTCAGGGACTACCGCGTCCTGGGCGGTCGACTGGTGCCCGCGATCATGGAGGTCCATCCGATAGACAAGCCGGCTGAACGGACGGAGGTGCGCTATCGCGAGCTCGAGTTCGATATCGACCTCGACGAGAGCTTCTTCTCGCTACGGGCCCTGCGCCGCACCGGGCGGTAATCGCAATGCGGGCGGGGCCGTGGTGGCGAATCGCGTGGCGCAACCTGGGTCGCAATCGCCGACGGACGCTGATCACGATGGGCGGGTTGGCGTTCGGCTACCTCGCGGTGGTGCTGCTGGTCGCGTGGATGGAGGGGCTCACCGCCGAGATGATCGAGAGCGGCACGGGCACGCTCTCGGGGCAGCTGCAGGTCCACGATCTCGAGTACCGCCCGGAGCGCAAGATCTACGACACCATCGGCGGTCGGGACGGTGCCGACGTGGGCGCACTGGTCCGCGAGGTCGCCGCTGACCCGGCCGTCGAAGCGGCGGCACCGCGTGTGTTCGCGGGCGGACTCGTGAGCTCGGGCGATGCGACGGTNNAGGGGCTCACCGCCGAGATGATCGACAGCGCCACGAGCACGATCGCCGGACAGCTGCAGATCCACGACCGCGAATACCGGCCGGAGCGGAAGATCTACCACACGATCGGCGGCCGGGCGGGCGTCGACGTGGAGGCCCTGGTGGCGGCGGCGACGGCCGAGCCGCTGGTCGAAGCGGCGGCGCCGCGCGTGTACGCCGGCGGCCTGGTCAGCTCCGGTGCGGCGACGACGGCCGGCCTGCTGATGGGGATCGATCCGGAGCGCGAGCCGGGGGTCAGCAAGATCCTGAACGCCGTGTCGTCCGGCCACCCCCCGCGGCCGGGATCCCACGACATCGTGATCGGCGCCGAGATGGCGCGCCAACTGGCCGTCGGCGTCGGCGACGAGGTGATCCTGGTCGTGCCGGCGGCGGACGGCTCCATGGGCAACGATCTGTACACGGTGGTGGGCATCTTCGGCAGCGGGCTGGCAGAGGTGGATGCGACGTATGCCATGATGGCGATCGGGTCGCTGCAGGTGCTGATGGCACTCGACCCTTCGCGCGTGCACGAGATCGCGGCGGCCGTGGCCGACCCGTGGCGTGCGCCGGAGGCGGCGGAGCGGATCGCGGCCCGGCTCGGGGTGGAGGAGCTGGGCATCGAGGTGGAGCCGTGGACGCGGCTGCGTCCGGAGATGCTCGACTACGCGCAGCTGGTCCAGGCGTGGAACGGGGTCATCATCGTCATCGTCTTCGCGATCGCGATCTTCGGCGTGGCCAACACCATGCTCATGGCCACCTACGAGCGACGCCGTGAGATCGCCGTGATGCTCGCCCTCGGCACGACGCCGTTCGCGGTGGTGCGGTCGGTGTTGGCGGAAGCGTTGTGCCTGGGGGCCATCAGCGTGGCGGTGGGCGCCACGGCGACGCTCCCGGTGATGCTGTGGCTCTACCACGCCCCGCCGGATCTGCGCTGGCTCTACGGGGACTTCACCATGCTGGGGGCCTTGATCAGGCCGGTGTTGCGCGTGGAGTGGAACCCCGCGATGTGGCTCTGGAGCGGGGCCGCCCTGTTGGCCACGGCCATCGTCGCGGCGCTGTACCCGGCGGCCCGCGCCGCGCGCATCCCGCCGGCCGATACCCTGTCGGGGCTCTGAGCACCATGTGGCGCACGGTGACGATGGCGAGGCTCGCCTCGAGGAACCTCACGCGGTACGTGCGCCGGACGGCGCTGACCGCCGCGGCGATGATCGTGGGCGGGGCGTTGATGATCTTCTCGCTGTCCCTCGGGGACGGCGGTCACGAAGACTGGATCGAGTCGGGGGCGCGCATGGGGAGCGGCCACGTGTCCATCCAGGCGCCGGGCTTCCGCACCAGTCGCAAGATCGACGACCGGCTCTCCAGCGCGGCACGGGCCGCGGCGCAGGCCGCGCTGGAGCAGCCCTCGGTGGCGGAGCGCGTGATCGCGGTCGTTCCGCAGCTCGCGGTCGGCGGCCTCGCGAGCTCGCCGACCGGCGCGCGCCCGGCGCAGATCGTCGGGGTCGATCCGGTGGCGGAAGCGGCGTTCTCGAAGCTGGACGACGGATTGGTCGAGGGCAGGTACTTGGAGCCCGCCGACCGGCTCGCGGCGTATGTGGGGGTCGGGTTGATGGAGGGGCTCGACGTGCGCCTCGGCTCCCGGTTGGTGCTGACGGCGCAGGATGCCCACGGGGAGATCTCCGGGCAGTTGGTCCGGGTCGTGGGCGTGTTTCGCTCCGGGGTCCCCGAGATCGATCAGACGCTGATCCACATTCCGCTGGCGACGGGGGGCGCGTGGCTGGGGTCCGCCGCCGACGTGACGACGATCGCGGTCCTGCTGGACCGAAGTCGAGCGGTCCCGACGGTCCGGCGTGCGCTGGAGCGGGAGTTGGCGGCTGAAGTGGCCGCCGGCGACCTGGCGGTCTTGAGTTGGCGTGAGTCGTCGCCCCAGCTCAACGCCGCCGTGCGCATCGACGACATGGGCAACTACGTGTGGCAGGGCATCATGTTCGGGATCATCGCGCTCGGCATCGTGAACACCGTGCTGATGTCCGTGATGTACCGGAAGCGGGAGTTCGGCCTCCTCCAGGCGCTCGGCTTCACGCCCCGACAGACGGGGGGCCTGGTGCTCACCGAGGGACTGGCGCTCACCGCCGTGAGCGGCTTCGTGGGCGTGGCGCTCGGCCTGGCCCTCACGTGGCTCTTCTTCCGCAACGGGATCGACTTCTCGTTCACGTGGGACGATCGCTTCACCTTCTCCGGCGTGGTGATGGACCCCGTCATCGTCCCGCTGATCAGCTCGAGGAGAGTTCTCCAAGCGCTGGTCTTCATCCTGGCCATCGGCACGCTGGCGTCGCTCTATCCGGCGCTCCGCGCGACGCGCATCGACGTGGCCGAGGCAATGAAGTTCGAACGGTGACGGACATGGTGATCGCACGATCCGACGGCGCAGCCGTCCAAACCGACGACGTGTGGAAGGTGTTCGAGCAGGAGGCCGAAGTGGTGCAAGCGGTGCGGGGGGTCAACCTCACGGTCGCGTCGGGGGAGTTCACGGCCATGGCCGGCCCATCGGGGTCGGGCAAGACGACGCTGCTCAACGTGATCGGCGGCCTCACCCGCGCGAGCCGGGGGCACGTCCACGTCGCCGGTCAGGACCTCACCACCATGTCCAATCGCCGGCTGGCGCGGGTCAGGCTCGATCAGATCGGCTTCGTCTTCCAGGCGTACAACCTCCTTCCCGTCCTCACCGCCGCGGAGAACGCCGAGTTTCCCCTGCTGTTGCGCGGCGTCGAGGCGGCCGAGCGCCGTCGGCGAGTGCACCGGCTGTTCGAGCGCACTGGGTTGGCGGGCCTCGAGGACCGGCGGCCGGGCAAGCTGTCGGGAGGGCAGCAGCAGCGGGTGGCCGTCGCCCGGGCGGTGGTCGGGGAGCCGGCGCTGGTGCTGGCCGACGAGCCGACGGGCAACCTCTCTGGATTCGGCGGCGAGCGACCGGCTGCTCGACATGATGGAGGAGTTGAACCGGGACCTGGGCACGACCTTCGTGTTCGCAACGCACGATCCGCGGGTGATGGACCGCGCGCGGCGCCTGGTGCGCCTGGTGGACGGAGCGGTCGCCTTGGACGAGCGACGCTGAGCCGGCTCGGGAGCGTGCGACGGGCCGCCCTGCTCGCGGTGCTCGCGGCGCTCGCGTCGGGGGCGCGGGCGGCTGGTCAACTGCCCGCCGTCCGGGGCTATGTCCTGACCGTCCCGTCGTGGAGTGACTCGAACCTCGCCGCCGCTGGGGGCGTGGCCAACGTCAGCCGCCTCCGCGTGATGACGGAGCCGTCCTACGGGGCCTTCGGTATCCAGGCGGCGTACGAGCAGGTGCTCGGCCTGGCGCAACGGGCCGGAGCGAGTCCGTCGGCCGCCTTCGCGGGGCTTGGCCCGCGCGGCGGCGAGTGGTTGCCGCTCCAGTGGACGCTCGAGGAGTCCGATCACGTCAGGTGGACGCATCGCTTCGACCGGCTCAACGTCGCGTGGGCGCCGGCCGGCCCGATCGAGGTGGTCGCGGGCCGCCTGACGGCGTCCTGGGCGACGACGCTCTTCCTGACGCCGGCCGATCCCTTCCTGCCCTTCGATCCGTCCGATCCCTTCCGGGTGTATCGGGGCGGCGTGGACGCCGTCCGCGTCCAGTACTTCCCGGGACCGCTCAGCGACGTCGATCTCATCGTGCGGCCGACGGAGTTCGGTGCCGCGACCGAGTGGTCCGCGCTCGTGCGTGGCCGGACAGTGTGGCGCCACTGGGAGGTGTCGGCCTGGACCGGCGTGCTGTACGACCGGCCGGCCGCGGCGCTCGGCGCGGCCGGCGGGGTCGGCTCCGTGTCCGTGCGAGGCGAGGTGACGGTGCAGGACCGCGAGGGCACCCTGGTGCTCCGGGGCAGCGTCGGCGTCGACGGGCGCCTGGCCGTCGCCAAGCGCGATCTGTACTACGTGATCGAGTACCAGCGCGACGGCTTCGGCGCCGGCCGTCCCGCGGAGCTCGTGCGCGTGATCCAGTCGGAGCCCTTCGCGCGCGGGCAACTGCAGGTCCTGGGTCGGGACGAGCTGGTGGTGCAGGGGGCGTACCAGCTGCATCCGCTCTGGGCGCTGGACCTGCTGGTCATGACCAACGTGAACGACCCGAGCGCGCTGTGGGGATCGGGCGCGGCGTATTCGGCCAGCAACGAGGTGGTGGTGCGGGGCGGGATCTATGTCGGCGTGGGGGACGCTACGCCCAGCGCGGAGGCGCCGCTCCCGTCGGAGTTCGGGTCGGTGCCGACCTACGTGTATCTGTCGGTGACGGCTTTCTTTTGACGGCACCGCAGGAGGCCTTGATGGGGTGGGGAGCCCTCTTCCGGCGCAGCGGACTGGAGGTGCGCAGCGATCGGCGGGATCCCGGACGGGGAGCGTGCCGATCGGTCCTCAAGAGACGCGGCTGGGTCGGCCAGCGTGTCGTGAACGGTTGAGGTCTGGTCGCCGGCGCCTACCGTGCCGGCGCACCGCCGGGTGCATTGCGGCACCGCGGCGGGTCCACATGTCACAACTCGATCGCGTTGAAGATGTCGGTGTTGCTCAGGATCCCGACGATCTCCGTCCCGTCGAACACCGGCGCCCGTCGAATCCCTGCCTCGTTCATCAGCCGGGCGCAGTACTTGAGCGCGAGTCCGGGGGAGACCGTGACGAGCGGCTTGGTCATGATCTCGAAGACCCTGACCTCATGGGGGTCCTTGTTGGGGTCGATGACCTTGGAGACCACGTCCTTGCGGGTCACGATCCCCCACGCGTCGTCCGGACTCCGCCGGTTCACGACCAGGCTGGAGACCTTCTTGCGCCGCATCAGCTTGATGGCGTCCGCCACGGTGTCCGAGCCGTCGATGGAGGTAACGTTCTTGACCATCACATCGCCGGCCCGCACGAGCCGCACGTCTGCCGCAGTTGCTACCGCCATTGTCTGCTTCTCCCTTCTTCGCGTATCCACGCCTGGCCGACCCAGGGCGAGCCATCTCGGGTCCGGCTGGCGGGTCTCGTCGTCGGGAGGGGCGTCCTGCGGGGCGTCGTCTTGCGGCGGCGGGGACCCGGACCACCTGCGGTCCCGCGTTGACTCGACCTGATCCTATACGCGCTGCGTCCTGAAATGAACGTGAGAACGGTGTGAAGGTTGTCCCGGGCGCCGCCGCTCGCCCGCCGCGGCCGCTCGCGCTACTCGTCCCAGAGATTCGCGAGCGTGTAGCCGCTGCCCGTCATGGTCCAGGACTCGCCGGTGATGTAGCGCCGGTGGCGATCGAGCCCGCCGATCGCCTCCAGGTCCTCCGCGGTGAGCGACAGGTCGGCGGCGGCCAGGTTCTCCCGCATCCGCGCGGGGTCGACCGACTTGGGAATCACCGCCGTACCCCGCTGGACGGCCCAGGCGATCAGCACCTGCGCTGAAGTGGCGCCCCGTCGCTCGCCGATTCGTGCGACGACCGGGTCATCGAGCAGAATCGGCTCGTCCGGTGCCTTGAGCTCGGGCGGTCGGTCTCCGGACCCCAGGGCGGAGTAGGCGGTGAGGTGGATTCCCCACTCGCGGCAGGCGGTGAGCATGCCGGGCTGTTGGAGATACGGATGAAGCTCGATCTGGTTCATCGCCGGTTTCCGCTGCGCGGTTGCCATCAGCTCTTGGAGCTTCCGCACGCTGAAGTTCGACACGCCCACGTGCCGGCAGAGCCCCGCGTCGGCCGCCTCCTCCAAGCCCTGCCACGTCTCGGCGATCGGGAGGTCGTCCAGCGGCAGCAGATCGTCGGCGGAGCGTGGAAAGAACACCCCCGGCCGGTGTGCCACCGGCCAGTGCACCAGGTAGAGGTCCACGTAGTCCAGCCCCAGGTCCGAGAGCGTCTTCTCCAGCGCGGGCCGCACGGCACTCCGCGCATGGGAGTCGTTCCAGAGCTTGGACGTGATCCACAGGTGGTCTCGGGTCACGATTCCGTCGCGGATCGCATCGGTGACGGCCCGGCCCACCTCGGCTTCGTTCTCGTATGCGGCGGCACAGTCGAAGTGCCGGTAGCCGAGGCGCAGGGCCTCCTTGACCGCTGCGTAGGCGTCCGGGGAAGGCACCTTCCAGGTTCCCAGCCCGACGATGGGCATCCGCTCGCCGTCGTTCAGCTCGAGGGTCTGCATCGATCGCTCTGTCTGTGGGGCGACGAAATCGCGCCGGCCAACGCTACGCGACCGGGCCGGACGGCGGGACTCCAGATTGTTCCCGTCCCGCCGCTACTCCGGGGTCGGTGCGGCGCGGCTGGCACACGTGTCGGGCCTGGTGGTGTTCTCCGTCCCGCCGAACTGCCCTTGTGCGTCACGCTGCCAGATCGCATCCCAGCACTCGTCACGCTTGAGATTGCTGCCGACGGCGTCGCGGGCGGCCGCATAATCGGCCGAGCTGGCGTACGCGAAGCACATGACGGCGGTCGCGTCGGGCCGCGACTGCACACATCGCCGTGCCTCTCCGACGGGGTCGCCCCGGTGGACGAAGGCGACGGTCTCCCAGCCACCATCGACGTCCTGCAACAGTACTCGATCTTCCGCAGGAAAGGGGTCGCCGCTCGTGGAAGTGTCCTGCTGCTGCTGCGTGCATCCCAGAAGCACGAGCACGATGGCCGGCACCGCAAATCGCATCGATCCATCCCTCTCGCGCGCGCTCGGTGACACCATACAGCGACGTGTCATCGAGGGCAATGCCGCTGCGGGTCACCCTCCGGGTGGCCCCCCGTCCGGGAGCGGCCGCTCGGCGGTCACGGATGCCCGCGCCAACGCGGTGCGGGCGCGCTGGCGCGACAGATTCCACGTGCGCCAGTCTCCGGGTTGTGGGGGCCGCAGCACGCGTTCGACGATCGAGGAGCGCATCACGTCCCGCTGGGCCTCGCTCAGGGCCGCCCACCGCGCGACGATGGGTGGAATCGCGTCGCTGCTCAAGGAGCGCAAGTAGTCGACGTCCACCTCGTGGCCGGCGTGCACGCGATCCAGGTTGACGCGCGCGATGATGCCATCCGGGTTCATGGCGTTGAGCACGGCGAGGAGGCCGAGGCCGCTCACGACCGTGCCGAAGGCGAACCCGTGCGCGTCGCGAAGCGCCGTGTAGGCGAACCACCCGAGCACCCCCACCACCCAGAGGATGAAGGCAGTGGCGTAGAACCGATCTTCCGTGAGGCCGAAGGCCCCGGTGTAGAGCCGCATTCGCCAGATCGCCGAGGCGGCCACGAGCGCGACCAGGACGACCAGCGCCAAGGCGAGCGCCCGGAAGCGAGCGAGTCCGGCGGCATCGTCATCGGCCAGGAGCCACCGGCCGCCCAGGAGCATCGGGACGACGAGGGCTGCGGCCGTCACCAGTTCGAAGAACCCGCGGCGCGCGTAGTCCGCGTAGCCGAGTCCGCTCGCCTGCCGCACCCAGTCCGCGCCGCCGAACAGGTAGGTCGCCTGGATCGTCACGAAGAGGGCGAAGAGCACCGTGACGGCGGCAACCGGGAGGCCGATCGTGGCGAAGCGGGCTCGACCCGCGATTGCGGATCCGGCGTCCGCCGCCGGAACCGGCTGCAGCAGGCTTCGGAAGTACCCGGCCGACAACCACCCGAACAGGGCTGCGAAGAGGACGTGCGAGCCGATCGTCTCGATGTCGACGGTGAAGAGCCCCGTCGTCAGGCGCTCGAAGACCGGGTCGGCGGCGGCGAAGAGCCCGCCGAACACGACGAGCGCGGGCACGGTCAGCACGAGCCCGAGAGCCCAGGCGCCATAGCGCCGACGAGACGCTGCGGCCGTCCCGTCGGGCCACCGGAGCTCGCCGACGAGCAGCGGGACGGCGCCCCCGGCCACGTTGCGTGCCGTGTGGGCCGCGCCGCTCACGAACCTCCCCACCCGAGACTGGACGAGATCGGCACCGGACGACCGGAGCGCCGCGACGGTGAGTGCGGCGAGGACGGCAATCAGGTTCCACGCTCGCAGGAACTGGGAGTCGCGCAGCGCCAGGAGGGCGGCGAAGGCCGCGGCGACGACGAGCCAACGGCCCATGCCGGCCCGCGAGTGGGGCCGGTCGCGCGGCAGGGCGAACCAGGCGGTGAGCGTGAGTGCCGCGAACCAGATGGCGGCGTTGAGGCCCCACGGTTCGACCCGAAGGAGGCCGTCGGCCAGAACGGCCAACGCCAGGATGCCGAGGACGAGGGGGCCGGGGTGACGACTCAGCGGTGTCGGCATAAAGTACTTGGTAATATAAAGTCTCGGCCCGGGCTGTCAATCGTCGGGCCGCGGGCCGGGACAGGGCCCGCGGCGGGCCCGGTGGCCGCCGGCGGTGCAACTTTTGGCGCGGTCGGCTCGTCTAAGACGTCAGGTACCAGCCTCATGACGCATCGCCCCTCCAGCGCGGCCCGCCCGCGGGCGACGGGGCGGGCCCTGTCCCTCGTGGGCGTGGCCCTCCTGCTCTCGGGCCTCGGCCGAGCGACGGCCCAGGCTCAGGCGGGAGACCCAGCCCCGGCGGGCTCCGATTCGGCGGCGTTCACCCCCAACATCGCGCCGACGCTGGAGGTCACCAGGGCGCGCGCCGGGATCGTGGTGGACGGGCGGCTGGACGATCCGGGCTGGAGTGGGGCCGCCCGGGCCCGGAACTTCGCCGAGCATTGGCCGGTGGAGCAGGGGCGTCCGGAGGTTCCGAGTGAGGTGTGGGTGACCTACGACGACCGGCACCTCTACGTGGGGTTTCTGGCGTTCGACGAGCCCGGCTCGATCCGCGCGTCCCTGCGCGACCGCGATCAGATGTGGTCGGACGACTACTTCGGGATCCTGCTGGACACCTACGGGGATGCGACGTGGGCGTACTTCCTCTTCTCCAACCCCTTGGGAGTACAGGGCGACACCCGGTTCGCCACGGCGAGCGGAGAGGACGCGGGCTTCGACATCATCTTCCACACCGAGGCGGTCGTCACCGATTCGGGCTACCAGATCGAGATGGCGATCCCGTTCGCGAGCTTGCGCTTTCCCGACCGCGACGTGCAGACCTGGCGGGCGACCTTCTGGCGCACCCGCCCACGGGGCAGTCGGGAGCAGCACACCTGGGCGGCGCTCGACCGCGACGACCCGTGCTTCCTCTGCCAGTTCGGAACCCTCACCGGCATCGAGGGGGTGAGGCCGGGGGGGGCGCTGGAGCTGCTGCCCTCCGCCGTCGTGTCGCAGGCGGGCGCGCTGGACGACGCCGACGATCCGAGCTCAAGCTTCGACAATCGGTCCGTCGAGGGTGACGTATCGCTGGGGGCGCGCTACGCCTTCGCGGGCGGGGTGACGGCCGAGGTGACCGTGAACCCGGACTTCAGCCAGGTGGAGTCCGACGTGGCGCAGATCGACGTGAACACGACCTTCGCCCTGTTCTTCCCCGAGCGGCGCCCGTTCTTCCAGGAGGGCGGCGACCTGTTCGACACCTTCTTCGACGTGGTGTACACCCGGCAGATCAACAACCCGCTCGTCGCGACCAAGATCGTCGGGCGTGCCGGTCGCACGACGGTGGCGTACATGGGTGCGCGCGACGAGACCTCGCCCATCCTCCTGCCGTTCGAGGAGCGGAGCTTCGTCGGCGAGGGCGGGAGGAGTTGGAGCAACATTCTGCGGTTGCGGCAGACGTTTCTCCGGGACTCCTATGCGGGCGTCACGCTGACGGACCGGCGATTCGACGACGGGGGCTCGGGGACCGCCGGGGGGGTGGACGGGCAGGTCCGGTTCCTCGAGAAGTACCGCTTCCAGTATCAGGTGCTGGGGAGTCGTACGCGGGAGCCGAACGACACCGCGCTGACGAGCGGGCTCAACGGGGAGACGTTCGATCGCGGCGCGCACACGGCGGCGTTCGACGGCGAGGCGTTTGGCGGGTGGGCGACCTACACGAGCGTCGAGCGAAGCGCCCGGACGTGGAACTTCGAAGTGACCCTGTGGCAGGTGAGCCCGACGTTTCGGGTCGACAACGGCTTCGAGACCCGGAACGACATTCGGCGCCTCAGCATGTGGCAGGGGTTGAGCCTCTATCCGGGCACCAAACTGATCGACGAGGTGACGCCCAACCTCTTCGTGCTGCAAGACTGGAACTTCGCCGGCCGGGCCAAGCGCACGCTGGTGCGACCGGGTGTCCGGCTGCATTTGACGAAGCAGACGTTCGTGGAGGTCTTGTACAGCGTCGGGAGCGAGCGCTTCGCCGACGTCGAGTTCGACGGGTTCGGTCGGTGGCAGATGTTCGTGAACTCGAACTTCAGCGATCCGGTCCGCCTCGGGTTCTTCCTGGCCCACGGCGAATCGATCTTCCGGGATCGGGACGACCCGCGGCTCGGCCGGGGGACCGATGTCGAGGTCTTCGCCGTCTTCAAGCCGTTCAGCCGGCTGGTCATCGAACCGTCGGTCAACTACTCCGAGCTGGACGGCCCGAACGGCGATGAGCTCTTCAGCGGCTACATCGTCCGGGCCCGGACCAACCTCCAGTTCACGCGCGAACTGTTCCTCCGGCTGGTGATCCAGTACAACGACTTCGCCGGGCGGTGGGACTTCGAGCCGCTGCTCACCTACAAGGTGAACCCGTTCACCCTCTTCTTCGTCGGCTCGACGGTGGCGTACCGGGACTACGACGACCCGGACCGGTTCGCGCAGACGTCCCGGCAGTTCTTTGCGAAGTTCCAGTACCTGATTCGGCGCTAGCGCCCCCCGCCCCGACCCGGGTGCACGACGATCACGTCCCCCTGCTCGGTCCGCGAGTAGATGGGGCCGTGCAGGATGTCGTCGACGAGTCGAAGGTCTCCGGCCGCCGCGAAAGGGGCCGGGGCGCGGGAATCGGGAACGGTTCGCACGGGATTCGCGCCCCCGGCGGGCCGGGCCTTCATCGAGATTTCATCGCGTCTTACCGGCGGGTGCGTTAAAGACCCCAGATTGCTTGCCCGACACCGCGCAAACCCTTTCAGGACCGGACCGAACACCCCCCGCGCGAATCCGCCACAGACGGGGTGCCGGTCCGCGATCCCGGACGCGCGCAAGGAGCCGCCATGAGTGCCTCGCTCGACCACCGCCAGCTCTATCGATTGCCCTGGAGCCTTCCCGACAACTCGATCGCCTGGCTGGAGCCGACCCAGAAGTGCAATCTCTCCTGCCACGGGTGTTACCGCGCCAACGTGAATCAGCACAAGACGCTGTACGAGGTGTCGCAAGATCTGGACGTCTTCGAGCGCTATCGGACGGTCGACGGCATCTCCATCGCCGGGGGCGATCCGCTCACCCACCCGCGCATCGTCGATATCGTCCGCCTGATCGCCCAACGGGGCTGGAAGCCGATCGTGAACACGAACGGGCTCGCGCTCGACGGGATCCTGCTGCGCGCCCTGAAGGACGCCGGCCTGACAGGCATCACCTTCCACGTGGACAGCAAGCAGGGGCGCCCACGCTGGAAGGGCAAGTCGGAACAGGAGCTGAACGTGCTGCGGCTGCAGCTTGCGGAGCTCGTGGCGGAGGTCGGGGGGATCTCCTGTGCGTTCAACTCGACGGTCTACGAGGACACGCTCGAGACCGTCCCGGACCTGGTGGCCTGGGCGCAGGAGCACATCGACATCGTGCACGTGATGGTGTTCATCTGCTTCCGCGCCGCGTTCGTCGAGGGGGCATTCGACTACTACGCGGGCGGTCGGCGCGTCGACATGCAGCCGCTGGCCTACGGCTTCGACACCCAGGCCGAGCGAATCGACATTTCGGCTCCGGAAGTCGTGGCCAAGATCCGGGAGCGGTTTCCGGACTTCGCGCCCTGCGCCTACCTGAACGGCACGGAGAAGGCCGACTCGTTCAAGTGGTTGCTGACGACGCGCTTGGGCACCCGGCGGCGCATCTACGGCTATGCGGGGCCCAAGACGATCGAGTTGGCGCAGACGCTGCACCATCTCCGCACGGGGCGGTACATGGCGTACGCCCCGCCCGGCATGCTTCGTCGCGGTAAGTCGATGCTCTGGCTGTGGCCGTTCGATCGCGCGATCCGGCGGGCCTTCGCCAGGGCGACCTTCGATCCGCGGCTGGCGTTCCGGCCGTTGCACCTCCAGTCGATCATGATCATCCAGCCCATCGACGTCTTGGCGGACGGGCGGCAGAACATGTGCGATGGGTGCCCGGACATGACCGCGTGGAACGGCGATCTGGCCTGGTCGTGCCGATTGGAGGAATGTCTGCACTTCGGGCAGTTCGTGCGCACGGTGCCTCCCGAGCGGGAAGCGCAGCAGAAGCCGGTCCCCGCGGAGGCTGACGAAGCGCTCGTGGGATGACGGCCGGGGCCTGCGGTCGCCCTATGCCGAGACTCCCGATCGGCAGCCGCCCTGTTGGATTCGTGATCGCGCTCCGTCGGCAATTCCCACCGCCGCGGCGCAGGTGCCAAGACTTGGAGCCGACGCCCGTGGCCGACAGCGTGCGGTCGCAGG
>JABAOE010010237.1_pt1 | contig 15465 bp, 12 predicted proteins | sample 7062141 | NCBI WGS metagenome assembly JABAOE01 (sample SAMN14538627, study PRJNA623070) | marine sediment metagenome | biome: marine biome [ENVO:00000428]; feature: marine pelagic biome [ENVO:01000023]; material: deep marine sediment [ENVO:00002113] | place: India: Gulf of Khambhat ... | reverse complement strand
AATGTCGCTGTCCGGCACTGGCGCTACCTCGAGAACCTGGGCATCAGTTGTGCGCGCTGGTTCGATCGCGAGGGCTTCGGCTGGTACACCGGGCTGCGGGCGCCGATGGTTATCGACGGCAAACACATGCCTATCGATCCGGGCAAACCGACGATGCTGACGTTCTACATCCCCTTCACGTCGAGCGTATCCCAGACCGGCCTGTCACTGCCTGAGCAGTCACTGGCCGCACGTCATGCATTGTTTGCGCTCAGTTACGCGGAGATCGAGCGCAGGATCCGCGAGCAGATGACCGCGATGTTCGGCGACTATGGCTTCGATGCGGACAGGGATATCGCGGGCATCATCACGAATCGCTGGGGTCATGCCTATGTCACGCCGCAGCCCGGATTCTTCTTCGGCAGTAACGGCAATCCCGCACCGCGCGACGTTGTGCGCGAGGGTTACGGCAGGGTACGCTTCGGTCACTCCGAGCTGTCCGGCTTCCAGCTGTGGACGACGGGTGTCGAGGAAGGCGAGCGCGCCGCGAAGCAGGCGATGGATCTGATCTGACAGAGGGAACATCAAACGACTGTGAATAACTTCAGAGCATCATTGATGGTCTGGATGTCGGCCGCACTTGCTGCTTCGTGTATGCAGAGTGGGGACAACGTCGATCGGGACGGGGCGGACCTGGTCCTGACCGGCGCGAGAATCTACACATCCAACGAACAACAGCCCTGGGCCGAAGCGCTCGCCATCAAGGACGGCGTATTTGTCTATGTCGGCGATGCGGACGGCGTATCGGGGCATCTGTCGGCCGCTACACAGTCTGTCGAGCTGGACGGACAGCTGGTTATCCCGGGACTGGTCGATGCGCATGCGCATCCTGGTTACATCGAAGTCGAACGCTATGGCGAGATTTCGGCCACCACAGAGGAAGAACTGCTGGCGGCCGTCAAGGATTACGCAGCGGCAAATCCCGACGATGAGTGGTTGCGGCTATGCTGCTGGCCGATCGATCTTTACGTGACGGGCAACCAGGGGCCCATCAAGCAGACACTCGACGCGGTGGTCCCGGATCGACCGGTATGGTTCGTCAGCGAGTGGTGGCACAGCGGCTGGCTCAACTCGAAAGCGCTGGAAGTGCTTGGCGTCGACAAGGATACGGTGGATCCGAAGCCCGGTGTCGCGATGTTCATGCGCGACGAGGAGGGCGAGCCCACGGGATGGGTCAAGGAGGGTGGCGGCTGGCAGTACTTCACGGAGCATTTCCCGATCAAGGACCCCGATCACCAGCAAATACATAAAGAAAATATCGTGGCGGCGCTGCAACTTCTCAGCGAGCTGGGCGTAACCACGCTATACGATGCCGGCAATTTCGGCTTCGAGGACCTGATCTTCGGATTCATATCCGGCCTCGAGAAGGAAGGCAGACTGCCTGTTCGCTATGAAGGTACCTACCAGGTATTTACGCCGGAGCGACGACATTCGGCTGTCTCTGAAATGCAGCGATACCGGCAGGCATACGGGGGCGATCGACTGCAGTTCAATACCGTCAAGCTGTTCATGGACGGCATTTACCAGAATCGTTCGAGCGCATTGCTCGAACCGTACACGGACGATCCATCCTACGTCGGCGACACCATCCTGTCGGCTGAGGAGCTGCGCGACTTTCTCCTGGAGTTGAACGCGGCCCGGCTCGATATCCATATCCACGTTGAGGGCGACCTCGCGGTAAGGCGCGCGCTGGATGCTGTCGAGATGGCCAGGGACCTGGCTGGCGACGACTTCTACACCAGGGTTACGTTGTCTCACCTGGGCCTGATCGATCCGGACGACCTGCCGCGCTTCACGGAACTGGGGATCGTCGCCAATTACACGCCATGGTGGTTCACGACCGAAGACGGCGATCCTGTGAGGCGCTCGATGGGTGACGCTCGATTCGAAAGAATGTTCGACCCGAAATCGCTCCTCGATCTCGGCGTCGTCGTGACGCTATCGAGCGATGAGTGGTGGGGCGGCGATCTGCTGCCGACCTACCTGAATCCCTATTTCGGCATGCAGATCGCGCACACCCGCAAATATCCGACGGGTTGGCGAGATGTCGAGGAAATGATCAAGCCGCCACTGGACGGACGATTGGATATGCAGCAGATCGTCGCGGGTTATACGAGATCCGCCGCCTACCAGCTGCGCAGGGAAGACAAGCTCGGCTCCATTGAAACCGGCAAGCTTGCAGACCTTGTGATTCTCGAGGAAAACCTGTTCGACATGAACAGTGACGATATATGGAACAGCAGGCCCACGGCCGTGATCATGGAGGGTAAAATCATCCAGGGATCCCTGCCAGACTGAGTTCATTCCCCCAGCATGACCACAGATTCGCTACAACGTCGTCGGGACCGGGCACTCGGTTCCGGCGCGGAACTTTTCTACGATCAGCCGCTGGAGATCGTTCGAGGCGAAGGCGCCTACCTGTTCGACAGCGACGGGCGTCGCTATGTCGACATGTACAACAACGTACCCGTTGTCGGGCACGGCAATGCGGCGGTGGTTAAAGCCATGGCCGAGCAGCAGGCTACCCTGAATACCCATAGCCGTTATCTCCATGAAGGCATCGTGTCTTTCGCCGAACGCCTGACCGGTCTTTATCACGACGGCATCGAAAGCGTCGTATTCGGCTGCAGCGGCACCGAGGCGGTCGAAGTCGCTATCCAGATTGCGCGCCTGGTCACCGGCAGTCGCGGCATCGTCTGTACGGACGCCACTTACCACGGCAACACCGAGCTGGTCGGCTCGATGAGCTACCTCGGGGACGATCCGCCGTGGACGGGCGAGATCCGCGCGTTCCCGTTTCCCGAGCTCTACAGGCCGCTGGAGCAAGGGCTGAGCGAAGACGAACTGGCCGATGCCTATGTCGCGCGCGTCGCGGACTGTATCGAGAGCCTGAAGTCAGAGGGGCAGGGGTTTGCAACCCTGGTCATGTGTTCGATATTCGCCAACGAGGGCCCGCCGGAAGTTCCTGACGGCTTCATGGCGAAGGTCACCGATCTCGTGCATCGCGAGGGCGGACTGGTCATCGCCGACGAAGTGCAGTCCGGTTATGGCCGCACCGGCCGATGGTGGGGTTACGAGACCATGCAATTCCTGCCGGACATCGTCGTCACGGGCAAGCCGATGGGCAATGGGCTGCCGATCTCGGCAACGGCAACCAGGAAAGAGTTCGTGGATGCCTTCCGGGCCGAGAAGGACTATTTCAACACTTGCGCGGCATCGCCCCTGCAGGCGGCTGTCGGCATGGCGGTCATTGACGAGATCGAGCGACTCGACCTGGTCAGGCATGCCGGCGAAGTGGGTGACCGCCTGACCCGCGCGCTGAAGGACCGGGTGTCGACACACGAGACGATCGGAGATGCTCGCGGCTACGGCCTCTTCCTCGGTGTGGAGATGGTCAAGAACAAGGAGAGCAAGGAGCCCGACGCCGCATTGACGCTCGCCTTGTCCGATCGACTGAAGGACAAGGGATTCCTCACCTCGTATTCCGGCCGGTTCAATAATGTCCTCAAGGTCCGGCCGCCACTCGTCTTCTCGCACCAGGACGCCGATGACTTCCTGGCCGCCTTCGACGCATGCATGGAAGAAATCCAGTAACGAGATCATGACGACCGACGACCACACACACCTGGTGCACCATCGCACCGAGTTCGACGACTGGCGATCCCTTACCATCGGTGTCTACATGGCACTGGTCGGCTACGCAGTCATGGTCGGCTTGCCGGTCATCAGCACCGCGTGGGTCGATAACCTGGGTTTCTCCGAGGTCGAAGTAGGTCGCGTCGCCGGCGCGGACCTGGGCGGGCTGGCGATCGGCGCAGTGCTTGCCGCGCTGTTCGTCGCCAAGGTGGATCGTCGGCACCTGGCAGCCTTCGCGGCCGTTCTGACGATCGCCGCAAACGCGCTCTGCATGGTGTACCAGGGCTATGAGGTCACGCTGTGGCTGCGATTGCTGGCGGGCACCGGTGCCGGTATCTACACGGGCATCGCCGTTGCAACCATCGGCGGTCATTCGAAGCCCGCGTTCGCTTTCGGTGTCGAGCTGTTTGCATTCGCCGGTTCGCAGGGCGCCGAACTCGCGCTGCTGCCCTACCTGTCCATGGAAGGCATCTATATCACCTTGATCGTGACTTACGTCGTCGGCCTGCTGTTTATTTCCTGGCTGCCGAGACGCCCGGTGGACAAGACCCTCGATGTCGAGATCGATGTCGAGGAGCCGAGCGGTGAGCACCACGTCGAGCACAAGCATGTACCGGCCTACGTGCCATGGATGGTGCTCACGGCGATCGTGCTGACGTACGTCAATATTGGCGCTTACTGGACCTACATCGAATTGTCGACGGTCGGCTCGGCCGCCTCGCCGGAATGGGTTGCCGACATGCTGTGGATATCGTCCGTGTTCTCGGTCATCGGCTGCCTGTTCGCCGTGCTGCTCAGTAATCGCTATGGGTTGGCAAGACCTCTGCTGGTTACCCTGGTATTCCAGGCCAGCATCGTCGTGATGCTCGTCTTCGGCATCACCAATTTTACGGTCGCGGTCAGCATGTATTTCTTCAACTTCTGCTGGATCTTCGTCGACATTTACCAGGCAGCGACGATCGCTAACGTGGATCATTCAGGCCGCTTCCCGGCAATGATCCCGGCCGCGCAGGGACTGGGGAATTTCCTTGGCCCGAACATCGCCGCGTCGGTGCTCGCCTGGAATTTCGGCTACAACGGCGTGTTCATTATGTGTGCATCGGCGTCAATTGCCGCCATGCTCGTCTACCTCTATATGTACCTGATGCTCAAGAAGACGATCCCGGCGCTCGCTGACGCGTCCTGAGGCGGACAGGCGCATGGACACGGAGGACGTCGAGAAAAGCTTTGCGATTGCCGCTCAGGAAGCGCTGAAGCATTTCCCGATCGAGGCGGTCAGCCTGAAACTCGTCTCGCAGTCGGAGAACGTGACCTTCCGGGTATCCGTAAGCGGCAGCGATACCGACTACGTTCTTCGCCTGCACCGACCCGGATACAACTCGATCGAGGAACTCGAATCGGAACGGGCATGGATTGCTGCGCTGAAGGAAACCGGGGTTGCCGTCCAGGAGTCCGTCGAGACACGACAGGGCGGGCTGTATGTGCTGGTCGACATTCCGGGCATCGCGGAGCAGCGTTACGCAGGCATGACCACGTGGGCGGAGGGCGAGCCCCTGCGCGGCTACCTGCAAACCTGGTCGGACGGGCAGGTGAGACAGCGGATATTCCGTCGATTCGGCGAGATTGCAGCCACCTTTCACGACCAGTCGACGCGTTGGAGGCCGCCACCGGGATTCACCCGTCGACGCCTGGATCTCGATGCGCTGCTTGGTGAAGACCCTTTCTGGGGCCGGTTTTGGGAGCACGCGGCACTGACCAGGGAAGAGCAGGACCTGCTGCTACGGGCAAGGTCACGCGCGACCGCGGTACTCGAGGCGTACGGCGAGACTGCGGAGAATTTCAGCCTGATCCATGCCGACTTTACGCCCGACAATATCCTCTACGATGGCGAAGACCTGGCCGTCATCGACTTCGACGATTCAGCCTACGGGTGGCATTTATATGACATCGCCTCCGCACTGGTCGAGTGCCGCTTCTACCCTGATTACGAGGCGCTTTGCGCCGCGTTTCTGGATGGATATCGTGAGTGCCGGCGATTGGCGACGAGGGATATTGCGTTGCTGCCCGAATTCGAACTCGTTCGCGGGATGGCGATCATCGGCTGGTTTCATCAGCGGCCCGAATGTGCCGGGGTGGCGTATTTCGAGCGCTTCAAAGACTGGGTTATCGAAGAGTGCCGCCGCCGGGAATTATAAGCTCTGCGAACTCCGATCTGCCGCCGGCCGCGCGCCATTGTCGTCCGGTTGTCCCGGGTCGATATGCGCCGGGCGCCGCCTGACGCCGTCAGACTGCGACCGCGTCTGCATGCCGGTCGGTATGCCCTGCCTCCGCGGCAGTTTCGATAAAGTCATTTCGACCCAGCAAATAGGCGGACGTTGCCTCGAGGTCCAGTGTTTTATCGATCGAGATCCACGGGAACGTTGCGTGGATGAAGAAGGCCGTGACGCTGCGGAGCAGTCGCCAGGCGATGCCCATGGCAAACGCCCAATGCTCGAAGTAGCCGATTCCCTGTTCGTGCGGATGTTGCGTAAAAGCTGTCATTTCAAGGTCCTCCCGATTGGTTCCCGGGAAGTCTCGGCAACGCGGCGTTCCGCAAGCGTTCCCCGGTTCACGGCGGCTTGCGGCACGGGGCGCTAAAAGGATTATCATTGCCTGCATGCAAAGTGGCAGGGGCGAAGACGCCGGAATGCGGCCGACGCGACTGCAGGTCCGGCTTCTTGGCACCGTCGAGGTCATACTCGACGGCCAGCGCCTGCGCGCCTTCGATTCTCTCCGCCTGCAGCGATTCCTTGCATTGGTCAGCCTCCAGTCCGCGCCGCAGCAGCGCTCACGGCTGGCCTTTGAGCTATGGCCGGACTCGACGGAGGCCCAGGCACGCACCAATCTCCGCAAGTTGTTGCACGAGTTTCGTAACTCGATGCCGGATGCTGAATCGTTCGTAGAGATTGGCAAAGCAACCGTTCGCTGGCTGACTGGCGGCCCGAGCGATGTTGACGTCCTGCGGTTTCGGGACGGTCTGGCGGCGGGAGATTTCGAACTCGCTGCCAGGGTCTATGCGGGTGATTTGCTGCCCGCCAGCTACGATGACTGGGTCCTTGAGGAGCGCGCGAAGCTGCATACCGAGGCGCTCGATGCGTTGGCGCGACTGGCTGACGAGGCTGCGCAGCGCGAGGATTTCAAGGGCGTTATGCGGCACACCCAACGCACCATGGAACTTGAACCCACGGACGAATCGGCCGTTCTTCTGCATATGCAGGCATGCCTCGCGCTCGACGACAAAGCCTCGGCGCTCAGAAGCTATCACCGTTATGCCGAAGTGCTCGAGCGCGACCTGGGCTTTGCGCCTGGGGGCGAAATCGAGGACCTGTATCAGAACCTGCGGACCGGATCGGCCGGGCGAGATGGCCATTTGCGCGAGCAGCTTGCCCCCGTAACCGAATCTTCGTTCATTGGGCGCGAAGCAGAATGGCAACGACTTGCTGACCTTTGGCGGGAGTCGCAGCAAGGCAGAGCGCAGCTGGTATTGATCGCCGGAGAACCCGGCGTCGGGAAATCTCGCCTTGCAGCTGAATTTCGTCGCAGCGTTCAGCGCAATGGCTACCCGGTCGCTTCTGCGCGAGCTTACGAGGCTGCGGGTCGCCTGCCATGGGGGCCGGTCGTCGATCTGCTGCGCTCCAGGGAGCTCGCGAAAGACCTCGCCGGGCTCGACGATGCATGGCGCACAGAGCTTGCCCGCCTGCTGCCCGAGCTCGCCCCGCAGGGTCAATCGACCGTGGCCGGCGAATATACCGATCCTGTGCAACGTCACCGCCTGTTCGACGCGGTCCGTCAGGTGATCGCGGGCGGCGAGCGGCCGCGCCTGTTCATTATCGATGATCTGCAATGGTGTGACGCCGAAACGATCGAACTGATCGGATTCGTCATCCGTTCGCAATCGACGACGCCCGTGCTCTTTGTCGGCACGGTGCGCCCGGAAGAAGTCGTCGAAGATCATGCTCTAACCGTGCTGACTGAAGCTTTGACACGGGACCGCGCGCTTACCGAGATGCCGTTGGCGCGACTCGATCAGGCAGCGACTGCGGCGCTTGCTGCGCGCCTGAGACCTGACGGCCCGCTCGACCGCGAGCTGGAAGCCAGGCTGTGGAAGGAAACCGAGGGCAATCCGCTCTTTGTGATCGAGACATTGCGCGCCGGGATAAACGCGGACAGCAGCATGGCGATCGTCACGCCAACAATCCGCGCCGTGCTGGCGGCTCGCCTCGAGCAGCTGCCTGCGGAGGCCCGCCAGCTGGCCGATGCTGCCGGCGTCTTCGGCAGGCCTTTTTCAGCCAACGTGATGGCGGCAATGACCGGCATCGACGAAGCCGAGCTGGTCGATTACCTCGATGAACTTTGGCGCCGCCGGATCATCACGGAGCACGGCCCCGACTATGATTTCAGCCATGACAAGCTGCGCGCTGTCGCGCTGGAGACGATCAGCCCGGTGCGTCGCCGGCGTCTGCACCGGGCGGCGGCCGAAGCCATCACGGCAGAGCTGCAAGAAAACGCCGATGTGGCCAGCGCGCAGCTGGCTGCCCACTATGACCAGGCTGGCATGATCGAGCAGGCGATAGACGCATATCGCGTCGCCGGATCACGGGCCGTCGCAGTGTCCGCGCTCGAAGAAGCTGCCAGCATGTTCCAGCGCGCGCTCGAATTATTGGCCGAAATGCCGGCATCTTCAGAACGCGACTCGTTGGAACTCGATATCAGGGTCTCGCTCGGATCGCCGCTGGTCGCCCGGGAGGGCTACGGCGCCGATCGATCGCACAGGCTTTACGAGCGGGCCCGTTCCTTGTGTCGCAAACTGCGGAGACCCGTTGATCCGCCTATTCTGCGTGGATTGGGACTTGCAAGACTGCAGGGCTGTCGCTTCGATGATTGCGAAACGCTGGCGCAGATGCTGCTGGACGACGAGAGCCGCGATCCGGTTACCCGAACGGAGGGACAATATTTGCTTGGCGTGTCCGCATTCTGGCGGGGAGACCTCGCGACTTCTCGTCAATATCTCGAGAGTGCAATCGAAACCTACGAAGACGCACAAGGCGATACGCACCTGGCGCTGTATGCGCAGGATCCCAAGGCTGTTTGCCTGGCCCGGCTGGCCTGGGCCGAGCTGTGGGCGGGAGAGCTCGAGGAGGCAGACGCCCGGGCACGAGCGGCGCTGGCGTTTGCCGACGACCTTGACCACGTTATGACGACGGCTTACGTCACCACCTACGCGGCATTCATCGCTGCGGAATCCGCCGACGCCGCCCGGCTGAGCGAGCTGCTCGAGGCCGCGGAGCAGCTGTGGCGTCGATTTTCCGAGCGCTACCTGAACGTCGTACTCGATGCGCTGCGCGGGTGGCTGGAGGTCAGCGAGGGCTCGGCCGCCAGCGTCGATAAGATCCTGGAATGCGCGACGCGCTCGAGGGCAGAAGGCGAGACCCTGCACCTGACCTACATACTCCTGTTGCTTGCCCGTGCCCGACAGGAATTGGGCGAGTTCCAGGATGGGCGCGCCGCTACCCGGGAAGCCATCGAGTGGACCCGGCAGACGAACCAGCGCTACCTCGAGGCCGAGCTGATGCGGGTCGATGGCGAGCTGGCCTACCATTGTGGGGATTCGGACGCCGCGCGGGCCCGGCTGCAGGGTGCCATGACCGTGGCCCAGGCACAGGGGGCGGGCTGGCTGGAGGAGCGGGCACGGCAGTCGCTGGCCGCCCGGTTTCCCGACCTGGTCGTGCCGGGATGACTCGGAACGCTTCGGGAACGCCGGGCGCTGCAAGCTCGACGCACATATGAAGATTCCTGCCAGGAGAACATTGGATGAGTAACGTGATCACAGCACTGAACGAAAACGTACGGGGCCGGGTTATTACCTCCCAGGACGCTGACTATGACGAGGCAAGGACCGTCTACAACGGCATGCATGATCGCAGGCCGGACGCCGTCGTACATTGTGCCGATTCGGCCGACGTCATGGCCGTGATTGCGGCGGGTCGAGAAGCCGATCTCGACATCGCCGTCAGGGGCGGCGGCCACAGCGTGCCGGGATTCGGCACGCTCGACGGCGGTCTGGTGATCGACCTGTCACCGCTGAATCACGTGCTGGTTGACCCGGTAAAACGAGTCGCCCAGGTTGGTGGCGGCGCGACGCTGGGTGACGTCGACCACGCGACGTATCCCTTCGGCATGGCGGCGCCTGGCGGCGTCGTCTCGACGACTGGTGTTGGCGGGCTGACCCTGGGAGGCGGACTCGGATACCTGACGCGAAGCGTCGGGCTCACGATCGACAACCTGATATCGGCAGACGTGGTGCTCGCCGACGGTCGCCAGGTAAAGGCCAGCGACTACCAGAACGAGGATCTCTTCTGGGCGCTGCGCGGTGGCGGAGGGAACTTCGGTGTGGTTACGAACTTCGAATTCCAGCTTCACGAAGTCGGCGACGTCGTCGGCGGGCCGATGTTTTTCGAATACGATGATGCGACTGCGATCCTCGAGTGTTACCGCGAGTACATGATGCGAGCGCCAGAACAGCTCGGCTGCTTCTTTGGCTGGCAGATAGCGCCTGATCTTCCGTTCATTCCCGAGGATCGAGTCGGCGACCTGTTCTGCGTGCTGGTTCCCTGCTGGAATGGTCCGCATAAAGAAGCGGAGCAGGTGTTGCAGCCGTTTCGCGATGCGGCTGAGGTAAAGGCGCAGCTCGTCGAGGTCATGCCTTTTCCCATGCTGCAGAGCCTGTTCGACGATTCGGTGCCGACAGGCATGCAGAACTACTGGAAGGCTGACTACATTACGGAGCTCACCAACGAGGCGATCGCCGCGCACGTCGAACACGGCGCGAGGACGCCGCACATTAGTTCCAGCATGCATCTGCACCCGATCAATGGCGCGGCGCAGCGGGTCGGCGCGGACGAAACCGCATTCGGACACAGGGACAAGAATTTCTCTCCAGTGATCGTCGGCATGTGGGACGACCCGGCCGACAACGAGGCAAACATCCGCTGGGTCCAGGACTACTATGACGCAATCCACCCCTTTTCCGGAACGGAAGGCGGCTATGTCAACTTCATGTCCGACGACGATGACGATCGTGCGCCGGCTAATTACGGGGTCAATTACGAAAGGCTCGCGCAGGTGAAGGCCAGCTATGACCCTGACAATCTCTTCCACGTCAACCAGAACATTGTGCCGGCAAGCCACTGAGCCAATCGCGTTGCAAAGCGTTTATGCCGCGTTTCCTTGATGCGCCTCGCGTGCATCCGGGAAACGTGCGGGATATCAACGATTACAAACGCTCGCTGGTAGATAATGCGATGACCGGGTTGGCAGCGCCGCTCGATTTGTTGTGACAAAGCGAATGAGAGATATACCGATTGATCGGATCATGACGCGGGATCCGCGGACCATCGGTCCCGCCGACAGCATTGCCATCGCGAAAGAATTCGTTTCGAAGGAAGCCTTCATCAATTGCCGGTACTCGACGGTGGTGCGCTCGTGGGGATCCTCGAGTCATCGGATCTGCTGAAGTACTGCCTGGTGGACGGCGACCCGGGTGATATACCGATGCTGCAACAAATATCGCGCGACGACGGCAGCGTTCGAGAGGAGAGCGAATCGACTTCGGCTGCCAGTATCAGCGATGGCGACCTGGCCCGCGCCATGCAGCAGGCTAAACAGGATGGCGATTCGAACATCGTGTCGCAGACCTTGCTGCATTTTGTTGCAAGGAACAGGCTGCTGGAGCACGTGCGCACGGCGGCGGAACTCTATATCAGGAGCGGCCTCGGTGAGCATGAGCACAGCGTGTTGACCAGGATCCTTGCGGATCTGCAAAAAGGATGAGTGCAGATCAGTGGTGCCGTTCAGCGAGGTCTCTCTGATTGCAGCACCTCAATAGGCACGTAGTCGAAGTCGAATCCGAAGTGACGGGGACCTATCAGCTCGATGCCTTTTTCGCTGCGCCATTGTTCAGGCGCCGGCACGCCGACAATGACGACCTCTTCGCCGACTACATAACCGCCGATGCCTTCTCCCAGCGTCGATTCGCCGGACTCGGGATCCAGGTTGTAAATGTAATCGGGTGAAATCGCGTCGACCTCGCCGTCGAGCCAGCCGACGATGTTCTCGTTCTTGACGTATATCCTGTAGGTCTGAAACTCGAACTCGTCGACGCCCCTGAATTCCGCCTCGACCCAGTTGAATCCGCGCTCACCGCGATCGTCGGAACGGGTGACGACGCCCTGGAACAGCTTGTAGCCGCCCGACGCCGCGACCAGGGCGTCGATCGGGTCATTCCCTGCTTCGCGTGCCTCGCGGACGGTCCTGCCGTACAGCAGCGCCTCCGACAGGTTGCCGGGAATCACGCCTTGCCTGATCTGCTCGCCGGACATCGGCGTCATCGTGATCACGGCGCTGCCGCCGCTGGCTACGGCAATCGCGCGGCTGATGTCCTCGACCCGGTACTCGTCGACGGCGTGGCTGATGATGATCTCATCGCCCCAGCGCGTCACGATGGCGGTGGGGATCGAGGCGATGCCGTTGATCCACGGGATCGATTGCTGAACCTCGGGAACGGCGCGTCCGGTGATGCCGCCATCGAGCGTCGGGATGCCCATCTCGGCGGCCAGGAGGAGGGCAGTCGCCGTCGCGCCGGCTGCCTCGGAGCGGACGAGCGCCGTGACCTCCCGGCCCGTGTATTCGCTGAGCAGGTCGATCACGTGCCGCCGCGGATTGCCGATCGTCGGCAGGTTCTGTTCCCGGGTTCGCTCGATGACGTGCTCCCAGGCGCCGCCGCCGCCGATGCCCTGCACAGCGACAACCATGCCCTCGGCCGGGAAGCCCTCCGTCGAGATCATGCGGAACTCCTTGCCGTCCGCGAGCGCCTGCCTGACATTCTCGATGGAACCGCGCGGGTCGCAGTTTCGGGTCGACTGGATGCAGGAACCGACCAGGATGTCGACGAGAGCCTGTTCGTCAAGCGTGCGAACCTGTTGACCACCCGCTGAAACGGGAATGACTGCCATCGAAAAGGTCAGCCCGATGCCGATCAGCTTGTGCAGGGCAAGCGGCTTGGTCATAGGAAATCCCCCGGTAATTCCGCGCCAACTGGCGTAATTGTTATGCCGCTCAGGATACCGCCGGTTCGGGAATTAACCAACGAGTCTCAGGACCCGGCAGCGGTTGCTGGCCAGTGACTTTGTCGCCGCAGCCGGGCCGTGGCAGCGCTTTCGACAAACGGTGCTAGACAAAGGCGGGGCACCGGGGAGCAATGGCGGCACGATGGTGAAACAGTTAGACTCGCCCCGAACCCGCATGCCCGCGCAGAATAACGACTGAAGAAGGTGCGAATCGTGGCCCAACGCAAAATTAGCTCTGTACTTGCTGCGGTGGTGTTTCTCATTGGCCCGCTCTCAGCGGCAGCTCAGCATGATGCCGGCATGCCAAGGGCCGAGCAGCTCAACGATCTCTACCCGGGCGAAGCCTACTCGCCTTACGCGCAGCGCTCGTTCCCCAGCCAGGTGTACTGGGGAGAAACGCACCTGCATACGGGCTTGTCGCTGGACGCGGGGCTTTTCGGCAACATCCTGACGCATGAGGACGCATATCGCCTGGCGAGAGGCGAGGAGATCACTTCCTCCACCGGCTTGCCGGTCAAGCTGTCGCGGCCGCTCGACTGGCTGGTCATCGCTGATCATTCGGACATGATGGGCCTTGCGACCGCTATTCAGCAAGGATCGCCAAATATCCTCGCGATCCCCGAGGGCAAACGCTGGCACGAGGCATTCAAGCAGGGCGGCCAGGCAGCCGGCCAGGCCGCGTTCGAACTGATCCAGGCCTTTTCGCAGTTCACGGTTCCAGAGAAGATGGTGACTGATTACTCACCCGGCTCCGCCAATTACAGGAGCATCTGGGAGGACATTGTTGACCAGGCTGAGCGATTCAATGAGCCGGGCAAGTTCAGCGCCATTATTGGTTTCGAATGGACCTCCGTACCCAAAGGCTTCAATCTGCATCGCAATGTCATCCTCCGCGACGACGGCGAGCGAGCAAAGCAGGTCATCCCGCTGACGACGCAGCCGCCGGTAGGCACGACCGACCCGCTCGATCTCTACAAGTGGCTGGTTGAGTACGAATCGAAAACCGGTGGCCAGGCGATGGCTATCGCTCACAACGGCAATCTGTCCAATGGCTGGATGTTCCCGATGGAGCGTACCTACCATGGCGGCCGCGTGAATAAGGACTACGTTACGCAGCGGGCGCGCTGGGAGCCGCTCTATGAAATGACCCAGATGAAGGGTGACGGTGAGACGCATCCCCTGCTGTCGAGCGCTGACGAATTTGCCGATTACGGTACCTGGGACGTCGGCAACCTCGATCTTTCCGAATTGAAAGAGGATGACATGCTCGCCGGCGAATATGCCCGCGAGGCGCTCAAGAACGGCTTGTTGCTGGAAGCGAAATTCGGCGTAAACCCCTACAAATTCGGCATGGTGGGCGCTACGGACAGCCATACCGGCCTGTCGACGGCCGAAGAAGAAAATTTCTTCAGCAAGTCGGTCAGCGTCGAGCCGTCGCCGGAACGGGTCAATCACCCGTTTATCGAGTCTGACCAGGGCGCGATCGACGGATACATGATGGTTGCCTCCGGCTACCAGGGGGTGTGGGCCAGCGAAAATACGCGCAAGGCGCTCTTTGACGCGATGATGCGCAAGGAGACATACGCCACAACCGGGCCGCGGATCGTCGTGCGATTCTTCGGCGGCTGGGAATTTACGGACGACGACCTTCGCAGCCGGGCGCCCGCGTTCCGCGGTTACGAAAAAGGCGTGCCGATGGGTGGCGATCTGACAGCCGCGGCAGAAGGCCAGTCACCGACTTTCATGGCCTACGCGCTGCGCGATCCGATCGGCGCAAACCTTGATCGCCTGCAGATCATCAAGGGTTGGGTCGACGACGATGGAGAGACTCAGGAGAAAGTCTACGACGTCGCCTGGTCGGGTTCGCGGCAGATCGGCACAGACGGTAAATTGCCCGCCGTCGGCAACACGGTCGATGTCGAAGCGGCAACCTGGACGAATACGATTGGCGCTTCCGAACTGGCGGTAGTGTGGACCGATCCCGATTTCGATGCGTCGGAGCGAGCCTTCTACTACGTCCGCGTGCTCGAGATACCGACGCCGCTCTGGTACGTCTATGACAAAGTGAGGTTGGGCGCCGTCTTGCCCGACGGCTTGCCGATGACGCACCAGGAACGCGCCTACACGTCGCCCATCTGGTACACGCCCTGACTGACGTGCCCGCTAACCTGTATCTGGAATTCGAGCTGAAACCATGAAATTCACCCGTACCTGGATGGCCGTGCTCATCCTCTTGTTCAGCCAATCAGCGATGGCGCAGGACAAGCCCAATATCGTTCTCGTCTTCATGGACAACTTCGGTTGGGGTGAGCCCGGCTTCAATGGTGGCGGCATCATTCGCGGCGCGGAAACGCCTCGACTGGACCAGATCGCGGCCGAAGGTCTGCGGCTTACCAATTTCAATGTCGAAGTCCAGTGCACCCCTTCGCGTTCGGCGCTGATGACCGGGCGCTATGCGATTCGCAGCGGCAATGGCACCGTGCCCATGGGTGAGGGCGTCTACGGCCTCGTCCAGTGGGAAGTCACGATGGCCGAGATGCTCTCCGAGGCGGGCTACGCGACCGGCATGTTCGGCAAGTGGCACCTCGGGCGCACCGAAGGCCGCTTCCCGACGGACCAGGGATTC
>JABAOE010000132.1_pt7 | contig 15466 bp, 15 predicted proteins | sample 7062141 | NCBI WGS metagenome assembly JABAOE01 (sample SAMN14538627, study PRJNA623070) | marine sediment metagenome | biome: marine biome [ENVO:00000428]; feature: marine pelagic biome [ENVO:01000023]; material: deep marine sediment [ENVO:00002113] | place: India: Gulf of Khambhat ... | reverse complement strand
GTTCGGTGTTCCTTCTGGCGGGGACCTGCTGCCCGAACCGGGCTATTCCCGGGACGGGTTGCTTTGAGCTGCTTCTCTGTTTACCCCCTCCTGCATTACCTTCTGCACCCTCTCTACCAGCTCGTGTATCCGGCCCGTCCCGTATCCATCCGTTTCTATCGGCGAAAATATTTCAACTTCGATCGTCCCGGGGTTGATCCTGAAGGTGCCCTTCCTCATGATGTCACCGCTTCCCCTGATGGCTACCGGGACGATGGGAAATCCGCTGTGCAGGGCGATGTGAAAGCCTCCCTTCTTGAGGGGTAACAGGTCACCCGATTTGCTCCTCGTTCCTTCCGGGAATATCATGATCGATGCGTTGCCGGAAAGACGGGAGAGGGAGTTCTTGAGGCTCTCTATTGCCTGGGACCGGTTTCCCCGGTCCACCAGGATGTGGCCGATCGACTTTACCGCCCACCCAAAAAAGGGTACTTTTGCGAGTTCTTTCTTGTACACCCATCTCATCTGGTTGGGGAGGGCCATGGCCACGGCGGGAATGTCGAAGTAAGACACGTGGTTCGACATGAACACGTATTGCCCGTTCGGATCTATATTCTCGATTCCCTTGACCCGTAATTTGACGAAACAGGTCTTCAGGGAGAGCACACAGTATATCTTGGAAAGGCTGTAGGCTGTGTTCTGGATTCCCGGAATCCGGACGATGAGAACGAGCAACACGATTGCCGAGCCGATTACGAGGGTATAGAAGGCGATGAGAAGCGCCTGGACACACGTTACCAGAATCAATTGCTCTCTCCCCCCCCGCTTGCGAATTTACACAATGAGCGCAGCGGGCAGCTGTTGCACGCGGGTTCCTTCGGCCTGCAGACGCTCTTCCCGAGCCGGATGAGGCTTACGTGGAGTTGCTGCGCCAGGCCTTCCGTGATGCAGGGCTCAACGGCCCTCCGTATCTTTTCGGGCGTGTAGGTATGGGGTACCAGGCCCACGCGCTTTGCGATCCGCTGAATATGCGTGTCGACGGGGAAGGTCTTGCGGCCGAAACTGAACAGCATCACGATGGCAGCCGTTTTATCGCCGATCCCCCTGAATCCCGTGAGGTAGTCAATGGCCTCCTGGGTTGGCACGTCTTTCAAGAAGTCCAGGCTTATCTCCCCCCCCTGCCTTCTCATCCCGGCGAGAGCATCCCGAATCGCGGTGCTTTTCTGATTTGCCAGGCCGGCAACCCGTATCGCCGTGGCGATTTCCGCCGGGGGTGCCGCTGCGATCGCCTCATGGGTGGGAAACCGCTCTTTCAGGGAGGCGTATGCCCGGTCCCGCAGGGGTCCGTTGGTATTCTGGGAGAGGATGGTCCGGATGAGATTGTCCACCGGGTTTTCCCTGTTGCGCTTTGCTCTTCCGGGGGCGTTCCTGATCGAGAGCGCCTCCTCCATCTGCTCAATCTTTTTCTTCACGGCCCTTTTCCATGGAAATTGCAAGGAGGAGCCCTTCTTCCGTAAGCCTGACAGCGGGGGCGAGCTCCCAGTATTCGATGAGCCCCTTGGCCCGGAGGGACCTGACGGCGTCTTCCAGCTCGTGCCTCATGATCCCCGCCTCCTTATCGAGGCCCTTCATGTTGGGCGCTGCACCGGGGCCGAACTCTTTGTAGAAAAGGTAGAGCGCCTGCAGTACCCTTCGTTCCCATTCGTTCGACAGGGGGCTGTCCGCCGGTTTCCTTCTTTTCAGCTTTCCCGATCCTCCATGGTTGCGTCTGTGTGCTTTTTCATGTTCGCCACGATCTTCTCGAGGTTCCTGAGCTTCCGCCACCTCCTGATCGACCCGGGAACCATGGCGAGTATCCCCCCGATAAGCCCCAGGGTTACCGACGCCATTATCACGATGCTCTGCGATGTTTCCCAGACGAATTTCAGAAACCTTACCTGAAGGCTGTTCTGGTTTTGCAGTGCGAAAATTCCAACGCCGCCGATGACGATAAAGACGATCAATAGAGACAGTCTCATGATTTTCTCCCTTTGGAAATTGTTTTTTCGGGAGTGTGTGGTTCGCACATTTCCTTCGCGGGGTCAATCATCGAAGAAATACTTTTCCCGGTCCCTCTCCTTGCCGGGTTTCCTGAGGTTCATCATCTTCTCACGCAGCCCCTCGCATATGCCTTCCATGGGGCACTCTTCCTTGCATGGGTCTATGTGCGTGACCACGTGAGAATCTCCGAGCGAGTCTTCAATTTCCATTTCGAGGTGTTCCGCCAGGCTGTGGGCCTCATCCACCGTCGCGAGCCTGCAGACGACGAGGTGGAAATCTATGTGTTTCATGGAACCGGCGCTGCGCGTCCTCAGGGCGTGGACGTCCACGACCATGGGCCTGTGCCTGTCTATTATATCATTTATGACCTCCTTTACATCCTCGGGCAGTTCCCTGTCGAGGAGGTCGTCGAGCACCCCCTTTATGAGGGGGAACGTCGCCTGAATGATGAATATGCCAACGATGAGCCCGGCAAGGGAGTCGAACAGGGGGTTACCCGTTACCTTGACGAGCAGGAGGGCGATGAGGATGCCAGCACCGGAGTAGACATCCGTCTTGAAGTGCAGAGAGTCCGCCGTGAGGGCGGGAGATCCCGTTTCGCGCCCCGTGCGCTCGATTTTTCGTGCGACGATGAAGCTCACCACGATGGATAAAATCATCGTGCCGATCCCGGCCTCGGTTTGTCTCGGGCCCTGGCCCACGATGAAACGCCGGATCGATTCGTAGATTATCCAGGCACCGATGGCGTTGATGACGGCCACCTGGAATGCCGTTGCCAGCGCCTCTACCTTTCCATGGCCGTAAGGGTGCTCCTTGTCGGGAGGGGCGGCGGATTTTTTCACGGATACCAGGGTTACGGCGGACATGAAAATATCCCCTATGTTGTCTATCGCAGAGGAGAGGACGCCGAGGGACCCCGTGATGATAGCGACGACAAATTTTGCGATGGAGAGAAAAATGCCGGTCCCGAGCGACAGCGTTGCAGCCCTGATTTTCTTTGCCTCGTTTGCCTTTTTCCTGTCGATGTGAGTGGATCCCGTCCCTTCCACGTCCCTTACCACCTGTACGTCCTCACATCCTGGTACCTGGTTGCGATGTAGGTTATCACTGTCGACACGACGCTCACCGTTAGGGCCCCAAAAAGCGCTGTCAGGAATCCTTCGACGCTGAAACCGGGGATCATCCAGTCGACGACTTTGAGCATGAATGCGTTGATAAGGAGGGTAAAGAGGCCGAGGGAAAGGATGTTTATCGGCAGGGTGATGAGAAAGACGGCGGGCTTGATGAAGGCGTTGATGAGCCCGAGTATTATCGCCGCCAGGATACCGTCTCTCACGGAAGCAACGGTGATGCCCGAAAAGCCATAAGAAATGAGCATGATGGAGAAGAAGTTCCCCAGGAGCCTGAACAAAAAACTCTCGAAAATCATGTTTTCTCCACTTTTCTGCAGTCGTGTGTCGGGCTACCGTACATTATAGCCCAATTCTACTCTCCTTTCCCTGAAGAGGCTGGCCGGGGAGAGATACTTTTCCCCCGTTTCCTGAACAGAAGCGGAATGCCAATCAGGGGCAGGAGGCTCAGGGAGAAAAAGGTTACGTCGAAGCCCCCGTATTCAAGGACCATTCCGAGCGCCCCCGATCCTACCACCAGGCCGAGGTCGAAAGCGCCCGTAAAGAGGGCCATGCTTATTCCGCTGTTCTCGGTTCCCGCCTCGTCGACGATCAGCGCCGAGAGGGAGGGGAAGAGAAAACCGTGCCCGATCCCCGTGATGACCGATGCAACGATAAGGATCAGCGTGTCGTTGGAGAACATGAGAAGAGCCGTCCCCGATGCGAGCAGGGAGAGGGAAAGGATGGCGGAAACGTCCTTGTCCACGCTGTCGACCACCTTTCTCCAGACGGTGCGCGTCGAGATGACCGAGAGGGAGTAAAAGAGGAGGAAGATAAAAATCCCGTCGCTGGCCTCTTTGAAGAGAAAAAGAGGGAGGAAGGTGAAGATTCCGCCGAAGGTCGTGCCGAAAATCAGGGCGAGCAGGACGTAGACGAGGATATCCCTGCGGAGAACCTTCAGGACCCCGGAGGGGCCGATACCCGCCTTTTTCACCCGGTCTTTCATCCACAGGGCGGGGAGGGCGGAGGAAAAAGCCACGCATGCCCCCATGAGGAAGAGGGTGTTGAAGCTGAAGGCCGCGATTGTTGCCTCTCCGAGCCAGCCCCCGATGGCGGTGGGTATGAAGAAGGACAACCCGAAGACCCCCAGCGCTTCCGCCCGCCTCTCCTGCGGGGCGTGGGAGGCGATATGGGCGTAGGCGAAGGTGGCGAAAAATGAGTACCCAACGCCCTGGAAGATGCGGTAGAGGTAGAGCATCCCCGAGGGCGCCTGAACGAAGAACCAGGGGAGCGTGGACAGGGAGGCTATGATCGAGCCGCCGATTATGAAACGGACCTTGTTTGTCCTGTCGGCAAGCCAACCCCCCAGGGGTTTGAAGGCAACGGATACGAAGGTTCCCGTGGCCATGACGAATCCGATCCGGGAGGGGCTGAGCCCGATGCTGTCGAGAAAGGGCGGCATGAAGATGAATATCGTCGCGTAGAGGGAGTAGAGGAAATTGGACGCGTTCAGGAGAACATAGTCTCCCGTATAGACGGAACTGTTCCTGCTCATGGGCCGTTGTGAAACGGTTTGAATTCCGGTAATTCGGTATACCACATAATGAGAGACAAAAATACACAGCAAGTTTCATAATTCCGCACACATGGGACCATAAGCCGGCTGCCGGAATGGTACGGAGGGTGGGGACGCCTTTCTGTTCGCGGGCTTTCCCTCCTCATGCGGTGCAGTTGAAGCCTTGCCTTTTTCGCCCAGTTCAAAAATAATAGGTGTAAAGGTTTCCCCAGGGAAGGGCCGGTCATGATTTCGGTAGGGATTGCACAGCTGAATCAGGTGGTGGGTGATTTCACGGGCAACAGCGAGAGGATTGTGCGCAACATTCGGGCGGCCAAATTCCGGGGCGCCGATATCGTCCTCTTTCCCGAGCTCGCCGTTACCGGATACCCGCCGGAAGACCTTCTCCTCAGGCCGGACTTCGTGGAGGAATCGGAGCGGGCCATACGGGACATTGCGGCCGAGACGCAGGACATCCTCGCCGTGGTTGGTTTTGTCCGCAGGGAGGAGCACATCTACAATTCGGCCGCCCTCATCCACAGGGGGAGGATTCACGCCTGCTACGACAAGATGTATCTTCCCAATTACGGCGTCTTCGACGAGAACAGGTACTTTTGCGCCGGCAGGCAACCGCTCGTTTTTTCCTTCCGCGGGGCCAGGATCGGCGTGACCATATGCGAGGACATCTGGCATCCTGACGGGCCGCACGTTGTAGAGGCCGCAGCGGGTGCGGAGATCATCGTGAACATTTCGGCTTCGCCCTATCATTTCGGAAAATGGGAGCAGCGGGAAAAGATGATTTCCACACGGGCGGCCGACACGAAGACCTTTTTCGCCTGGTGCAACATGAGCGGCGGCCAGGACGAGCTGGTGTTTGACGGTGCAAGCATCTTCGTGAACGAAAAGGGCGAGGTGGTGGGGCGCCTCCCCCTCTTCGAGGAAGCCCTGGAAGTTCACACCGTCGAAACTACCGGCGTTTTCCGGGGCAGGCTGCACGACCCCCGGATGCGGGAGGAAGAAAAGAGGATGCGTCTTGCCGGCGAGATTCCGCGCACCGTTGATATTCCCGAGGTGAGGAAATCAAGGAGAAGGAAAAAAACCCGGATGGCCGGCTCTGCAGAGCGCCCCGTTTTGGAGAGGGAGATATTTGACGCCCTCGTCACGGGGACCCGGGATTATGTCAGGAAAAACGGGTTCAAGAAGGCGGTCATCGGCCTCTCGGGGGGAATAGACTCTTCACTCGTTGCCTGCGTGGCCGTGCAGGCTCTCGGGAGGCGAAACGTTATCGGTGTATCCATGCCCTCGGCCGTATCTTTACCCGAGAGCGCGGACGACGCGAGAGAGCTGGCACGGAACCTGGGGATAAAATTTCACCTCCTCCCGATAGAGGGTCTCTTCAACGGTTTCGTCACGGCCCTCGATCCCCTCTTTGCCGGCAGGAAACGGGACGTTACGGAGGAGAACCTCCAGGCAAGAATACGGGGCATGATCCTCATGTCCCTCTCCAACAAGTTTCACCACCTCGTCCTCACCACGGGGAACAAGAGCGAGTTGAGCGTTGGCTACGCGACACTCTACGGCGATATGGCAGGCGGCTTTGCCGTGATAAAAGACGTCTACAAGACGATGGTGTACCGGGTCGCACGCCATTATAACGAAGAGATGAAAAAGAAGGTGATTCCCGAACGGGTATTTGCCAAGGAGCCGTCGGCCGAGCTTCGGCCGGGGCAGAAAGACTCCGACTCACTGCCGCCCTACGAAGTTCTGGATCCCATCCTGATGGAATATATCGAGGAGGACTGCGGGATCGACGAGATCGCGCGGCGGGGATTTCCCCTGGCGACGGTAAAAAAGGTCGTGGCCATGGTGGACAGAAACGAGTACAAGAGACGGCAGTCCCCTCCCGGTGTGCGGATTTCTCAACGGGGCCTCGGAAAGGACCGGCGCATGCCCATCACGAACCGGTTCATCAAAAAAGAGAGAGAATTAAAGAGCCCGCCGCCAAACCCGGATAGCAGCCCCAAATGATCAGCCGGTATTCCGCAATCCGCGTTCCGCATTTCCATGAACTGTAAACTGTGCGGGAGGGAATCGGTAGTCCCGAGGAACCAGTTTCTCGTTTCTCGTTTCTGGTTTCTCGTTCAACCGGAAACCGTTAACTGTTTTTATTCCGCATTCCGCATTCCGCATTCCGCATTACCATGAACTGTAAACTGTGCGGGAGGNNTTTCTCGTTTCTCGTTCAACCGGAAACCGTAAACCGTTAACTGTTAACTGTTTTCATTCCGCATTCCGCATTCCGAATTACCGTCTGGCAGCACACCCGCTTTCCCCTCCCCTTTTAGCCTTGATACTCCGGGCTCCCGTTTCCTGTCTCCACCATGATGGTCCGGTACCGCCTGACCCGCACCATCCCCGGCCTCTGGCCGGGAATCTTGCTCACGTCCTTTGCGTCCGCCACGAAGATCTCCACTTTGCCGTCCCGGGCCCCGCCGCTTCTCCTGGCGGCTTCCGCCCCGAAGGTGCGGATCAGCCCGGGGGGTATTTCCCCGGATCGCGGCTTCTTGATGAGCACGTGGCTTCCCGGGTGATGCCTGGCGTGCAGCCACAGGTCCCCGGGCCTTGCGATGCTCTTTACGATGTGGTCGTTTCCCCTGTTGTTCTTGCCGATGTAAACGGTGAACTCCTCTACCTGCTTTTTCTCCACGTGCGCGGCGGAAGATTCCCTTTTTCCCTTTCTCTCTCTTTTCTTCTCCTTCCGGGCCCTCCGTCTCATGTATCCCGATTCGGTCATCTCCCTCTCCAGGTGCGAGAGGTCATCGATGGTCTGCGCTTTCTCCACATAGTACTGGATGCCGTTCAGATATCTGATTTCCTCCTCTATCCGGGGCAGCAATCCCGTCTTCATCGATATCCCCCGCTGCCCCTTCTTGTAGAGCCGGAAATACCGGTTCATGTTCTCCACGGGCGAAAGGGACGGGTCGAGCTCTATCACCACCCGCCGGGGAGGCGTTGTCGAAAAATCCGGCGCGGAAAGCTCCTTCTGCCCCTTTTTCATGATGTGGAGGGATTGCTTCAAAAGCTCACCCTTGACGCCGAACTCTTTCAGTGACTCCAGCTTCAGGATGTCCTCGTTGACCCTCTCTTTCTTTTTCTCCTCCCTTTTTTTTCTCTTGCGGAGGACCGTTAAGAGCTTGTTTTTCATTGAGAGAAACTGCTCCCGCAGGTAGGAGGCGTGAAAAAAGGTATCCGCCGCTTCGTTGGCAGAGTCGAAATACTCTATTTCCCCCGGGACCACCGCCCCGGCGATAACGGGAAGGAGGGTTGTCCTGTCTCTATTCTCCCTCCTCAAGCCCACCCGGTAGCTTCCCTCCCTGTAGGCGCGGATGATTTCTCCGAAAGCGTCGAGCAGCGCCTTTCCGTCCGCATCCCCGCCAGGAGCGACCTGGGATGCTATCTCTTTGGAGATCCCGTAAACGCCTCTCATAATTGCCTGGGGGATGCCGTCCCAGCTGTCGGTAAGAATCTGCCGGCACGTTTCGATGGTCACGCCGGGAAGGAAGGTCTTGGGAAGGGGGGGGAGAGGGCGGTAGGAGATCCCCGAGGCGATCTCCCGGACGCTGGTATCTCTTTCCGTGACGATGTTGAGGGCGTTCAGGATAATCCCGCTTTCATCGAGAAGGATTATGTTCGCGTGCCTTCCGAACAGCTCGGCCACGAGGCGGTGATGTTGTGGCTCGCCATCTTCGCCCCTTGCCTGAAACATCACCGTGAAGGCGCGTTCGAATTCGGTCAGCTCGATGTCCCTGATGCGGGCCCCGCTCAGGTGCTTCCTGAGTGCCTGGCAAAACCTGGGCGGTGACAGGGGATTTTTGAGCTCCTTCCCGGTTATGTGGGCCGAGCAGAGGTGGGGGTGTGCCGAGATCAGGAGGCGGTTGCCGCCCCCGGGCTTCCAGAGCTCGAGGAGAATTTCCCTTTTGCCCGGCTGGTAGACCTTCGACACGAGAGATCCGGGCAGTTTCTCCCTGAGTTCGTCGATAATTTTCTTCAGCACGAAAGAATCCATTTATTTTTCCCCGTCCGTTGGGGTAAGTTTATTGTATGCCCCGTGTCTTGGAAAAGCAAAGGAGAGCGTAGCGATGCCGCTTGCCTCTCTCTCCGGGCTCACGATCTACTACGAGACATACGGCGACGGGATGGATCGGAGCCTGGTCATGATAAACGGTCTCGGCTCCGATCACCGGGAGTGGCTCTACCAGGTCCCCGCCTTCCGGCAGCACTTTCGGGCTGTCCTCTTTGATAACAGGGGTTGTGGGATAAGCGATGTGCCCCCCGGGCCCTACACGACGGACCAGATGGCGGGGGATGTCCGGGACCTTCTCGCCTATCTCGGGATAGAGAGGGCAAGCCTCCTCGGCGTGTCGATGGGGGGATTGATAGCCCAGAAGGTGGCCATCCTCTACCCGGAAGTGGTTGACCGGCTCGTTCTGGCCTGCACGGGTGTTGGAGGGGAGCACTCGGTCAAGCCATCCCCTGCGGCCATGGAAGTTTTCCGGTCCTACAACGAGAGTGACCCGGAGGGATCGCTCAGGGACATGCTCCCGTACCTCTACACCCCTGGCTTCATCGAACGAAATGATCCCGAGGTGGATCGCTTCATCCGCTATGCCCTCGACAGGAAGCAGAATGTAAAAGGGTATATGGCACAGCTTGCAGCGATCTCTACTCACGCCACCTATCACGATCTTTCCCGGATCCGGGCGCAGACCCTCGTCATAACCGGGGATGCGGACAGGCTGATTTTGCCTGAGAACTCCGAGATACTCGCGGCGAACATCCCCGGGGCGAGCCTGGAATTCCTCGCGGGTGCCCCCCACCGGCTTTTCGCCGAGAGGTGGGAGGAGTTCAACGAGAAGGTGCTTGCCTTCCTTACCGGATAAAATAACGGGGCCCTCTCAAGGCGGCACGAAAAAGGGTCGAAAGAAAAGGAGGGTGTCGAACAACTCTCATCGATCAGGGGGTGTATCGAATGAAAGAGGATCGCGTGGGAAATGAAACGTGGCGTGTCTTCAGGATCATGAGCGAATTCGTGGAAGGGTTCGAGTCTTTGCGCAACGTGGGGCCGGCTGTTTCGATATTTGGCAGTTCCCGGATGAAGAGCAGGGATCCCTACTATAAAAAGACGGTGAAAATAGCGGAACTGCTCTCGAAAAGGGGCTTCGCGATCATCTCCGGCGGCGGCCCCGGCATAATGGAGGCGGCGAACAAGGGTGCGAGCAGGGGAAAGGGCCTGTCGATAGGGCTCAACATCGAAATCCCGATCGAGCAGGCGCAAAACACGTATCAGAACAAATCCCTTCACTTCAAGCACTTTTTCGCGAGAAAGGTCATGTTCGTGAAATACGCCGTGGGATACGTCATCATGCCGGGAGGGTTCGGGACCCTCGATGAGTTTTTCGAGTCCCTTACCCTGATGCAGACGGAGAAGATAGACAGGTTTCCCGTCGTGGTCGTGGGTACCGATTACTGGAGGGGCCTGCTGAAGTGGATGAGGAAGACGATGGTGGAGGCGGGGACCGTCGTGAAAGAGGATCTCGACCTTTTCCACGTCACGGACGACCCCGTGAAGGTGGCGGATATCATCGAGAAGAGCTACGAGGAGAGGAACTCCTTCAAGGAAATCCGCCTGTGGGGCATCCCCCTCGAGGGGATAACACCGCTCTGATGGGAGGATGCCCGGGCCGGAGAGCGGGCGTTCGTGATACAATAGCGATACAACTGTTCTGGTCATGCTTTTCGCTTTCCTTAACGAACCGGTTGAATCGAAGGGAAGTTGGCTTGATGGCGAAAAAGATAATCATGTATTCGACGAGCTGGTGTCCCGACTGCCGGGCTGCAAAGAAATTTCTCCAGTCAAAGGGGATCGAGTACGAGGAGGTTGACATCGAAAAGCAGCCCGATGCGGCAGCCGTGGTGATGAAGCTCAACGACGGCATGAAGGTGGTGCCAACCCTGGACATCGAGGGGCACACGGTCATCGGGGACAATTTCAATCCCCTTACGTTCGAGAAGGACCTGAGAGAAGCGGGTGTGCTCTAAACGCCTTCTCTCAGACGGGAATAACGGTGCGCTTCTCCCCCGGACATCGCCCGGGCGCCTGTCGGCGTGAAAACTCCAGACAAGAGAAGGGTCAGGATTTTTTTGACGTCTTGCCGTAGAACAGCGTCAGGTTCTGCGTGATATCCTTGCTTTTGCACGCGGGGCAGCGAGCCAGTTTCCCCTCTTCGAACTCTCTGAACGAGAGCACGAGCTCGAACTCGTTTTTACACTTGTTACAGGTGTAAGAGTAGGTAGGCATACGGTTTCCCCTCCCCTGAGTGGTTGCAGCCAGTGCACCGCTCAGACGATCTTCCCGGATTTCATTATAGCAGAGTGGGGAAATTCATCAAGCAGTTGTTGCCCTGCCTGTTAAACGTACGGTTAATCACAGGGGAAATCCCCGCGCTTTCCGTCCGCCGACGGGGCTAAGTATAAAATACTGATTCTTAAGTCTATTTAAAATGAAAAGTCCGGCGGGGGGGCCGGACTTTTCTGGGAGGAGGGGGGAGGGATTGAGATCCCTCCCGTCTTTCTTGGGGAACTACTCCTTATTCTATAACTGTTTATCTGGTTTGTAAAGGAAAAATTCATATGCCACAAAAGATAATTAAATGATTGATTAACGAGGCCCCCATTGAAGGCGAAAGGGCAGGTTCGCCCGGCAAGCCCCGGACGGGAAGGAATGGATTAAAAAAGTGGTGAAAAAGATTATGCATTTCGTTCGAAGATGGCATCTTAAAAAGTGGGAGCGCTCTTTCCGTATCGGATATATGATAAATATTTTATAATGGTGAATACTCATGGGGATAGCAGAGGAGGTGCATGATGCGTGTCTTTGTGGCGGGGGGGACCGGATTTATCGGGGGCCATCTCGTGAAAAAGCTAAAAGACGACGGGCACGATGTCCGGATGCTCGTTCGGAAGGGTTCGGTGCACCGGATTCCCCGGGAGGTAAGGGATCACGTCGAGCGGGTCGAGGGGGATGCCTTCGACGTGGGTGAGCTGCTTCAGGGGGTTGCCGGGTGCGATGCCGTTATCAATCTTATCGGTATCATACGGGATTTCCCCTCCAGGGGGGTGACCTTCGAGAAACTGCACTTCAACGCCACGAAGAATATCGCCGATGCCGCGCGGGAAAAGGGGGTCAGTCGCTTTGTCCAGATGAGCGCGCTCGGTGCCGACTGGGATGAGAAGACGGAATACTTCCGCACCAAGTGGAAGGCGGACCAGTACCTGATCGACCGCGATTTTCACTACACGATCTTTCGGCCCTCCGTCGTTTTCGGCGATGGAGACGGATTCGTAAGTACCCTGGTGTCGCTCATAAAACAGTCACCCTTCGCGGTCATACCCGGGGATGGCACGTACCCCCTCCAGCCGGTTTTCGTGGGTGACGTGGTGACGGCTTTCTCCCGGGCGCTGGTTACGGAGGAGGCGGTCAACAGGGTGTATACCGTGACGGGCCCCGAGGTTTTCACCTACAGGGAAATACTGGCAGAGATCCTCCGTGCCATGGGAAAGCGGCGCCGTTCGATCAACCTTCCCCTTCCCCTGATAAACCCTTTCGTCATCCTCCTGGAGCGGTTCAGCTTTTTTCCTCTCACCTACGACCAGCTCTACATGCTCACCAGGGGTTCGGTGGGGGACAACAGGGCATTTGTTGAGGATTTCGGCATCTCCCTGAGGACCTTTTACGAGTATCTCTTTGAGCGCTTCGACAGGAGGGGGGTAGCGGTAAAGATAGAGTGACGGCGCCCTGCCGGCTCGGTCCTTGCCGGCTCTGATTGTCGGCTCGATATATCTCCCGGCTCTTCTGTTATAAAGTATAATAAAAAGTTGAGAGTCTCATACCAACGTCATCAAAGGAGCTTTCGAAATGGAGTTCGTTCCGAAGTGGTTGGCCCTGGAAATCACGGGAAAGTGCAACCTGAACTGCGTTCATTGCAGGTCCGCGTCCTCCATGTCCTCCTTCGAGAGCGTCTTCGACACGGAAGGGGCGAAGGCGCTCATCGATGATATCACCTCCTTTTGCAGCCCCGTTCTGGTTCTCTCCGGCGGAGAGCCGCTCCTGCGCAAGGATCTTTTCGAGATAGCGGAGTACGGGACGGAGAAGGGGCTGCGCATGTGCCTTGCCACCAACGGAGTCCTCGTGGACGACGAGGTGTGCAGGAAAATCAAGGCGTCGGGCATCCGGATCGTGTCTTTAAGCCTCGACGGTTCTACCGAACACGTCCACGACGACTTCAGGAACCAGCCCGGCGCATTCGAGGGCACCCTGCGGGCCGCGTCCTATTTCAGAAACCACGATATCGAGTTTATCGTCAACTCCTCCTTTACGAAGAGAAATCAGCACGAAATCGCGGACACCTACCGGCTCGCGAAGGAATTGGGGGCGACGGCGTGGTACATGTTCATGATCGTCCCGACGGGCCGTGGCGAGGAGATCATGAGCGAGCTCATTTCAAAGGAGGATTACGAGGATATTCTCAACTGGCACTACGAGATGGAGAAGAACGAGACGGAAATGCTGGTCCGGCCGACCTGTGCCCCGCACTACTACCGGATCGTCATGCAAAAGGCAAAGGAGGAGGGGATCAAGTTCCAGCGGCGCTCCCTCAAGTTTTCCACGGGGGGAGGGAAGGGATGCATATGCGCCCAGACCATCGCCTTCATCGACTGCAGGGGGAACGTGCAGCCCTGCAGCTACTTCCCCGTGTTCGCCGGCAACGTCACGGAGAAGTCGTTTAAAGAGATATGGGAGCACTCGGAGCTCTTCCAGAAGCTCCGGGATTTCTCCTCGTACAAGGACCGGTGCGGCTCCTGTGAGTTCCTGAAGATCTGCGGCGGGTGCAGGGCCCGGGCCGATGCGGTGTACGAGGATTACCTTGCGGAGGAACCTTTCTGCGATTACGTGCCGTTGAGAATGCGCAAGGAGAGAGAGGCGAAGGCAAGTGGCAGAAAAGGCCCCGGTTCATAGTGTGCAGATCACAGTTCTGGGATGAAGGGTTTCGGAGTCCCCGGTTTTTCTGAAATCCTCGATCCGAATCACCACGTAAGCGCTGTTTTAGAGGTTGCATTAAATCGGCGGTGTGTTTATGGTATCCAGAAAAATGGAAAAGGAGCATAAATACCGATGAAACCGAGCGATTACCGCTTCATGAAAGTGTGCAGGGGGGAGCCGGCAGACACGGTCCCCGTATGGATAATGCGGCAGGCGGGAAGGTACATGTCCCAGTACAAGGAGATCCGGGGGAAACACACGTTCCTGGAGATGTGCAAGAGCCCGGAGCTGGCAACGGAGGTGACCCTCCTTCCCATCGATATCCTGAAGGTTGATGCGGCCATCCTGTTTTGCGACATCCTCATTCCCGTCGAGGCGATGGGCGTGAAGCTCGACTTCATAGATGGGACGGGTCCCGTGCTCGATTTCACCATCGAGACGGCGGGGGACGTGGAAAAGCTGATCGTCCCCGACCCCGTTGAAAAGACGGGGTTTGTCATGGAAGCGATCCGGTTGCTCCGCAGGGAGCTCGAGGGGAGGGTTCCCCTCATCGGTTTCTCGGGAGCCCCCTTCACCCTGGCGTCCTACATCGTCGAGGGCGGTGGATCGAAAAACTTCATAAAGCTGAAGATGCTGATGTACCAGGCACCCGATGTCTACCGGAAGCTGATGAAGAAAATTACGAAGACCGTCATCGATTACCTGAATGCCCAGATCGAGGCGGGGGCGCAGGTAGTCCAGATATTCGATACCTGGGCGGGAATCCTCACCCCGGAGGATTACCGGAAGTACGTGTTTCCCTACACGCAGGAAATCATCGGCAACTTGAACCGGGAAGGGGTACCCGTGATCCATTTTGCCAATGAATCCGCCACCCTTCTGCCCGTGATCCGCGAGCTCGGTGCCGATGTCTACGGGCTGGACTGGCGGATTCATATCGACGAGGGAGCTGCAATTCTGGGGGAAAATGCGATCGTCCAGGGAAACATGGATCCCACGGCACTGTTTCACCCCGTTAAGAAGATCGAGGAGATCGCCGCAGATATCATCAGGAGGGGGAAGAGCGCGGCAGGGCACATATTCAACCTCGGCCACGGGATCCTCCCCCCCACCGATGTCCGGCACGCGCAGGCCCTTGTCGAGGCGGTTCACAAGCACGGCAGAAGAACGGAAAATGAACCCAGGTGATCGGAAAAAGACGGCCGTTATTCTTCTCTACATGGGCGGGCCGGATACGTTGAGCGCCATTCGCCCCTTTCTTTTCAACCTCCTGCGGGACAGGGATATCATACCGATCCCGGGGGGCGTCATCGTGCAGACGCTCTTTGCCTACATCGTGTCCGGGATACGGACGAGGAAGGTCCGGCCCCTGTACGAGACAATGGGCGGCGGTTCGCCGCTGAACCAGATAACGCAGAAGCAGGCAGCCCTGCTCGAGAGATACCTGAACGAGGAGGGCGAGGATATCTATTCCGTCCACGTGGGAATGAGGTACTGGTATCCCTTCACGCGTGATGCCGTCAGGGAAGCGAAGGAGCACGCACCTTCCAGGATCGTTGCCCTGCCTCTCTACCCCCACTACAGCAGGACGACGACGGGATCCTCCCTCCGGGAGCTTGCCCGATGCCTGCGGAAGGAGGGCGTTTCCGTCCCCGTTGTCACCATCGAGGATTTCCACGACCA
>JABAOE010003390.1_pt5 | contig 15499 bp, 15 predicted proteins | sample 7062141 | NCBI WGS metagenome assembly JABAOE01 (sample SAMN14538627, study PRJNA623070) | marine sediment metagenome | biome: marine biome [ENVO:00000428]; feature: marine pelagic biome [ENVO:01000023]; material: deep marine sediment [ENVO:00002113] | place: India: Gulf of Khambhat ... | reverse complement strand
GGGCAGAACAACATCCAGGGCGCCGGCGACTGCGGCGCCCTGCCCAACAACTACCCGGGGTTCCAGCCGGTGACCGACCCGGAGAACCAGGAGAAGTTCCGCGCACTCTACGGACGCGAGGCGGACCTGGACAAGGGGATCACCAAGGTGACCGCCCTCGCCCGCGCGGGCGAGCAGATCCGGGCGATGCTGATCGACGGGGAGAACACGTTGGTGTCCGACCCCGATCGCGATCACTGCGAGCGCGCGCTCCGGAGCCTCGACCACCTGGTGGTGATCGACATCTTCCTCACCGAGACGGCCGCGCTGGCCGACGTGGTCCTGCCGGCCACGGCCTGGGGCGAGACCGACGGCACCTGCACCAACACCGAGCGCCGGGTGCAGCGGCTCCGGCAGGCGGTGGCGCCGCCCCGCCCGGCGAGGCGAAGCCCGATTGGTGGATCGTCTCGCAACTGGCACAGCGGCTCGGCTTCGACGGGTTCGGGTACGAGTCGGGGCGGGAGGTCTTCGACGAGTTGTGCCGCGTCTCGGCCACGTACCACGGCCTCGACTGGGATCGTGTGGAGGACGGGGCCTACCAGTGGCCGGTTCCGGAGCCGGGTCATCCCGGCACGCCGAGGCTGCACGAGGAACGGTTCATCAACGGACGGGGGATCTTCAAGCGCGTCGAGTACCGCGACCCGGCGGAGACGATCAGCGAGGAGTTCCCGGTGTGGCTCACGACCGGGCGGCGCCTGCAGTCCTACCACACGCGCACCCAGACCGGCCGGGCCGCCGGCATCGACTACCTCCTGTCGGAAGAGGTCCTGGAGGTCCACCCCGACGACGTGGCGGCGTGGGGCCTGGAGGACGGAGGCTGGTGTCGGCTGACCAGCCCGAGGGGCTCGGTGCAGATCAAGGTGCACGCCACGCGGCGGTCACCGCGCGGGACGGTCTTCGCCAGCTTCTCCTTTGCGGACGTGCCGATCAACCGTCTCACCGGGTCCGGCTACGACCCCATCACCGAGACGGCCGAGTTGAAGGTCTGTACGGTCCGGGTCGAGCCGTGTGTGCGAGGGGTGATCGAACCGGGTCACGCGCGGAGGCGGTCCGAACCCGCGTAGACGTTGAAGCTCCCCTGACGGGAGAAGCCGATCAGCAACATCTCGTGCTCTTCCGCGAGCTCGACGGCGAGCGAGGACGGCGCGGAGACGCCGACCACGCCGCCGATCCCCGCAACCGCCGCCTTTTGCACGATCTCGAAGCTCTGCCGGCCGGAGACCACGAGCAGCGCCGGGGGGAGGGGCCACGCGGCGCCTGCCGCCGCCCCGATCGCCTTGTCGACGGCGTTGTGCCTGCCGACGTCCTCCCGCACCGCCAACGGCGCGCCGTCGAGCGCGAAGAGCCCGGCGGCATGCAAGCCGCCGGTCTCGTCGAAAGTGGGTTGGTGCTCGCGGAGGCGATCGGTCATGGCGGCGACGACGTCGGCCGCCACCTCGAACGGGGGAGCGGGGCGTGCGAACAGCCGCACCGCCTCGATCGATGCCTTGCCGCAGACGCCGCACGAGCTCGACATGAAGAGGTTGCGCTGGAAGCGGGTGGGATCGACATCTACGCCGGGCCTGAGATGGACTGCGAGGCGCGCGTCGTCGAACCGCTCGAACCGGTCCACCTCGCTCGGTGCCAGGAGGATGCCCTCGGTGAGCAGGAAGCCGGTGACCAGCTCCTCGTCGTCCCCGGGCGTCCGCATGACGACCGCGAGGGCCGTGTCGCCCAACCGGAGTTCGAGCGGCTCCTCGACCGCGACGGCGTCGTCCCCGGCCCGGCGGTCTCCGCCGCGGTGACGTACGGTCGATACCCGGAGGCTGCGAGGCACTAGGGACTCCCGCCGCCCGGTGCGTCGGCGGCGTGCCGCTCGAGATAGTCGAGCAAGACGAACGTCATCGCCCGCATCCCCACGGGGATGGCCCCGTCGTCGGCGGTGAAGGTCGGCGAGTGGTGATCGCCGGTGGTGGTCCCCGGCTTCAGCGTGCCGAGCCGGAAGTAGAACCCCGGCACCTCGTTCGCGAAGTACGCGAAGTCCTCGCCGGCCATCCACGGATCGATGCGGGCGACCCGCTCCTCGCCGAGCACTCGCATGAGCGTGGGCAGCGTGGCAGCGGTGAGCGCATCGTCGTTGACGAGTGCCGGCGTCATGCGGATGTACTCCATCTCGTAGGATCCTCCCCCGGCGGCGGTGATGCCGGCGAGGATCTCGTGCATCCGGCGCTCCACCGCGTCCCGGACGTCCGGATCGTACGTCCGCACCGTTCCCTCCATGCTCACCTCGCCGGGAATGATGTTGAAGCGCGTGCCGCCTCGAATCATTCCGACCGTGATCACGCTGGGCGCCAGCGGCGAGAGGCTTCGCGACCGGATGGTCTGGAGGGCGGTGACCGTCTGTGCGGCCAGGACGACGGGGTCGATGCTGAGGTGCGGGGCGGCGCCGTGCGCCTGCCGGCCCGTGATCGTGATCCGGAAGTGGTCCACCGCCGCCAACGCACCGCCCGGGGTGTAGCCGACGTTCCCGACGTCCATCGGGGCATAGGTGTGAAGCCCGAAAACCGCCTCGGGGCGCGTGTGGTCGAACAGCCCCTCCTCCAACATCAGCGCGGCGCCCCCCTCTTCGCCCGGCGGTGGGCCCTCCTCCGCCGGTTGGAAGATGAACATGATCGTGCCCGGAATGCGCGCCCGCATCGGCGCGANNCGGCGCGAGCACCGACGCCACGCCGAGCTGCACCGCCGTGTGGATGTCGTGCCCGCAGGCGTGCGACACGCCGACCTCCTGACCGAGGTAGGTCGTCCGCACGGTCGACCGGAACGGAAACGGGGTATTCTCGGTGACCGGCAGCGCATCCATGTCCGCCCGCACCGCCACGACCGGCCCGGGCCGCTCCCCGCGGAGGATGCCCACCACGCCGGTGTGCGCGACGCCGGTGCGCACCTCGTCGAACGCGAGCTCCTGCAGGTGCCTGGCGACCAGCTCCGCCGTCGCGAACTCCCGGTTGCCGCGAGGGCCACCGTGCGTCCTCCGAGGAAGCGGTCTCGACGTGGCATCGGCAGGATCTCCGGCACGGGGGACGATCGACGGCGCGCGAGGCGCTGGCTCGTGGCAACGTCGCAGGGTATCGTAACGGCGTGCACGCCGAACCTCAAACGCCCGGGCAGGTCGCTCGGGTGCCCCCCGACCCCGATTCGCGCCGCCAGACCCGCGCCGAACAGGCCGGCGTCCTGGTCCTCGGCAAGATCCTGGTCGGCGTGTCGGAAGTCATCGTGCTGCTCACCGTGGTGCGGATCCTCGACAAGGTCGAGGTCGGGGTCCTCGCCGAGATCCTGCTGATCTACACCACGGTGACGTTGCTGCTGACGGCCGGCTTCCCGTCGACCGTGCTGTATCATCTGCCCGGGCGCCCGATAGCGGAACGCCGGGCGATCGCCCTGCGCCTCATCCGGATGATGGGCATGCTGGGCGTCGCCGCGGGATCCCTCTTCCTGGTCGCGGGGCTCGGGAGCGTGTGGTTCCCGGAGGCGTTCTCGGCGTTCGGCGGCAGCGAGGCCCGAGGCGGCGCCCCGTTGGCCCTCCTCTCCGGGCTCGCGCTCTACCCGGTCACCGACCTGCCGGCTCGGGTCCTCCCGAACCTCTGTGTGGTCGAGAACCGGGCCCGGGCCGCGGCGTGGGTGAGCGTGTTCCGCAGCCTGGGGATGGGCGTCGCGGTACTCGTGCCCCTCGCGTTCACCACGAACCTCTGGTGGATCGTCGGGGGCCTCAGCGGCCTCGGCATCGTCTTGGGCGCGGTGCTCGTCTACTACCTCCGCATCCTGTATCCGCAGGTGGAGCGGGTCCCGGCGCCGACGAGCATCAGGGAGCTGGTGCTGTTCGGCATCCCGCTGGGGCTCACCGACATGGTGTCGAACCTGAACAACCGGGTCGATCGATTCCTGATCCTGTTCTGGTTCAGCGAGGCGGTCTTCGCCGAGTACCAGGTGGGCGCGTGGCAGATCCCGATGATCCTGAGCATCGCGTACCTCTCCACGACGGCCTACGCGCCGCACCTGTCGACGCTGTTCAAGGAAGGGCGCGGTGCCGAGGCGATCGCCGTCTGGCGGGGCACGGTGCGGAAGATCGCCCTGCTCGTGGTGCCGATCGCCATGGTGTTCGTGATCGGGGCGGAGGAGGTGATCGGGTTGTTGTTCACGGCAGACTACCTGCGCGGGGCCACCGTGTTTCGGTTCTACGCCCTGATCACGCTCGGCCGGGTGAGCGGGTTCGGGATGACCATCGTGGCTGCCGGGAAGCCCGAGTACCTGCCGCGGGCGGCGGTGCTGGCGCTGCTGTCCAACGTCGTGATCAGCGTGCCGCTGGTCATGACCCTGGGCTTCATCGGCCCCGCCGTCGGAACCGCCGTCGCCTTCGTCCCCACGCTCGTGGCCTACTGCTACTACATCTCGAAGGCCTCGGGCGTGCCGCTTCGAGGCATCTTCCCCTTCGTGGACTACCTGAAGGTGCTCGGCCTCGCGCTGATCGCCGGGGCGGGGGCGCTGGCCTTCAAGTTGGGCAGCCCGCTGGGGGCCGCGGCGACGTTGGGGATCGAGGCCGTGATCGTGCTGGGCGGCTTCGCCCTGCTGGGCTCGGCGGCGGGCCTGATCGAGCGGTCCGACTGGGTGTTCTTGCGGGACTGGTTCCTCCTGCGGGGGCTTCGGAGCCGGTAGCGCGGGGACGCCGGCGTGGGCGGGGCGTTGCGGACAGGAACGGCGCCATCCCGTGCTTGACCGGACCGGCCCCGATCCAGTAACGTCAGCGGCTGACCACGCTGCAAACGTAGAGGAGGAGGCGCATGCCACGCGCGCTGACGTTCACCGCCCTGGCGGCAGTCCTGTTCACCGGCACCGGCTGTGTCCGGGTCTACTCGCAACAGCCCGACGGGGCCCCGGCGCCTGCGCGGGCCGCCCAGTCGGAATCCGACGACAAGGCCGAGGAGCCCAAGAGCCCGTTCAAGAAGTGGACCGAGGTCCTGAAGGATACGGAGGCGCTCCCGGGCTACCTCACGTTCCATCGGAAGCGGGACAACACGGTCTATCTCGAGCTGAAGCCGGATCAGCTGGGCCGGGAGTTCGGGCTGATCATGCACTACAGTCGAGGCGTCGGGGACTTCGACCTCCACGACGGCCTGCCGCTCAGCGACACGCGCCTGATGCGTTTCGACCGGGTGGGCGACAAGGTCTACCTCACGCACGTGAACACCCGCTTCACGGCGGACGAGGGGTCGCCGATGCGCAACTCGCTTGACGATAACGTCGGGCACTCCCGGGTGCGGGCGTTCGACATCCAGAGCGAGCACGAATCCGAGAAGCACCTCCTGTTGGACGTGACCCCCCTCTTCGTATCCGACTATCCGCAGATCGCGAGCTTGATCAAGCCGTACTACGGCAACAAGTCGGTGGGGCTGGACAAGGATCGAAGCCACGTCGGGTCGGTGATGAACTTCCCCCGCAACTCCGAGATCGACGTCGAGCTCACCTTCGAGACCTCCGACCGGGCCCGCGTCGGCGGGGAGGGCGTCTCGGACGAGCGCTCGATTCCGGTGGGGGTTCGCTACTCGCTCTTCGCGCTGCCCGAGACGCCGATGGCCCGCCGGCTGGCGGACGATCGGGTGGGGAACTTCCTCGACGCGGTGCGTGATTTCTCCCGGGATCTGGAGGAATCGTCCTACGTGCGCTACGTGCAGCGCTGGCGCCTCGAGAAGCAAGACCACACGGCCGAGACATCGGAGCCGGTGACGCCGATCGTGTACTACGTGGACCGCTCGGTACCGATCGAGTATCGGCGCTACGTCAAGGAAGGCATCGAGGCATGGAACAAGGCGTTCGCCGCCGCCGGGTTCAGGAACGCGATCGTGGCGCGGGACGCGCCGGACGACAGCACCTGGAGCGCCGAGGACATCCGGTACTCCACCGTCCGCTGGACGGCCGCGCACCGCATGGGATACGCCATCGGCCCGTCCCAGACCGATCCGCGCACCGGGGAGATCTTGAACGCCGACGTGCTGATCTCGTCGACGTGGGTCCGGTCCTGGCTGACGGAGTATCAAAATCTCTCGGGTCCGGAAGCGATGCGGCGCGGCGTGCTCGGCGCCGAGGAGTGGGCCCGAGGCCTGCCGCCGCACCTGGCGCAGCGGCTGTGCCTCGCGGAAGTCGGGAAACGGCATCAGCTCGCGGTGCAGTACGCGCTGCTGGTGGGCCTGGGTGCCCTGGACGGCGGCATGGCAATGCCGGAGGAGTACCTGGGCGACGCGATCCGCGATCTCATCATGCACGAGGTCGGCCATACCCTCGGCATGCGTCACAACTTCAAGGGGTCGGCCGGGATCGACTTCAGGCGGCTGCACGACACCACGTACACCCGTGAGCACGGTGTGACGCTCTCGGTCATGGACTACGGTGCGGTCAACGTCGCCGCCGATCAGCGGCGTCAGGGCCACTTCTGGAACAAGGAGGTCGGCACCTACGACGTGTGGGCCATTCAGTACGCGTACGCCCCGATCTACCAGCAGAAACCTGACGGACCCCTGGCGATGTCGGGGGCGCTCGCCGCGAGCCCCGATGCGGAGCTGGTAGGCCTCCGGAAGATCGCCGATCGCTCGGCGGAGCCGCTGCACGTGTACGGCACCGACGAGGACAACTGGCTGGGAGCCTTTGCGGTAGACCCGCGAACCAGCGCCTGGGAGCTGGGCTCCGACCCCGTGGAGTTTGCCAAGAGCCGCCTCGAGGTGGTCGACCGGGTCGGGCCCAACCTGGAGCGCCGGCTGATCGCGGACGGCGAAGGATATCAGCGGCTCCGGGCGGCGACGACCGCGTTGTTCTTCGAGCGGTACCTCGCCCTCGTCCCGTCGACCAAGGTGGTGGGAGGGCTCTACGTCTCCCGAGATCACAAGGGCACCGCGAACGGCAGCCCGCCGTTCGCGCCGGTGCCGGCCGCGAAGCAGCGGGAGGCGGTGCGGGTCATCGCCGCCGGAGCGTTCGCGGAGGACGCGTTCTCCTTCGATCCCGCGACCATCAACAAGCTGGCGCCGAGCCGCTGGTACGACTGGTCCGCTCCGGGGTTCCCGGTCCCGATCGAGTTTCCGGTTCACGGGTGGGTCGCGTCGATCCAGTTGATGCTCCTCGGCGACCTGATGGACCCCTTCCGGGTCGCTCGGGTGATCGACAACCGCGTGCGCACGCCTGCGGGGGCCGACTATTACTCGGCGGACGAACTCTTCGACGATCTGACCACCGCCATCTGGACGGAGATCTTGGGCACGCCGCGCAACGTCCACTCGTTCCGCCGGAACCTCCAGCGGGCCCATCTGGTCGAGCTGTCGCGGTTCCTCCTGGACGACTCCGGCGCGTCCCCCGAGGACGCGCGCTCGCTCGCCCGCTACGAGCTGACGCGGCTGGGCCAGCGGATCGACGCCGTGTTGGGAAGCGAGGCGCTCGATGCGATGACCCGGGCGCACCTGAGCGAGAGCCGCGCGCGGATCGATCGGGTCCTGGAGACGTCGCTCACACGCGTCATCGAATGACCGGCCTCCACCCGAGCGCGGCGCTGATCGTCGCCGTGCTCGGGAGCGCCTGCCGGGCAGGCGCTCCGGAGGGCGATGTCGGCCGCGTCGAGGCGGCCCTCATGGAGGCCGACCGGGCGTTCGCGCGGGAGACGGCCGCACGTGGCGCGGACGGCTGGGTCGCCAACTTCGCCGAGGACGGGATCATGGTCTACTCGGGCGGCACGGCGCGCGGGCGCGCGGCCATCCGGGAGACCATGGCCCGGGCCTTCGCCGACACCAGCTTCCTGCTCGAGTGGGAGCCCACCGAGGCCCAGGCGTCGGCCGCGGGAGACCTGGGCTACACGGTGGGACGGTTCCGCGCACGGCGGATCGGGCCGGACGGCGGGGAAGTGCTCCGCACCGGTACGTACACCACGGTGTGGCGTCGGCAGGCCGACGGTCGCTGGCGGGCGGTGTTGGACATCGGGACCGAAGATCCCGCGCCGTAGAATCGGCTAGCCGAGCACGCGCCACACGGCGCGCGCCCCGAGCGCCACGCACAGCAGCGTCACGAGCCCGCCCGCCAGGTTCCCTTTCCATCCGTTGACGTGCGCCCCCAGGCGTGCGCGGTCGTTCATGGCGATCAACAGGACGACCGCGACGATCGGGAGCAGCAGGCCGTTCACGAACTGCGCGAACAGGATCAGGGGGATCGGCCGGAGGCCCGACACGGCGACGAGTGCTCCGATTGCGACGCACGACGCCCACACCGCGCGGGCCGTCGGCGTGCGCACGAGGCGCCCTCGGCCCAGGGCGTCGAGCACCGTGTAGGCGGCGGCGAGGGGCGCGGTGATGGCGGACGAGATCCCGGCGGCCGCGTAGCCCGCGGCGAACGCGTGACTCGCCCAGCGGCCCAGCAGCGGCGTAAGCTGGGCCGCCATGTCCGATGCAGATCGCACCTCGCCTCCGTCCAGTGCCGCGGCGGCCGTGACCACGACGGCCGCGGAGACCACGCCCCCCAGGCCGATCGCCACGATCAGGTCCCAGCGGGCGACCGGCAGCTCGGAGGCGTCGGTCCACCGCTCGCGCACCGCCGCGGCGTGGAGGAAGACGTTGTAGGGCACGATGGTGGTGCCGATCAGCGCGAGTGCGGTGAACTCGGAGCCGAGGGGCAGGCGGGGGACGAACGCGCCCTGGAGCAGGGTGCCCAGATGCGGGGCCACCAGGATGGCCGTCGCGAGGAAGACGAGTCCCATGACGGCGACGCAGCCCGCCAGGACCCGCTCGACCAACCGGTAGCGCCCGGTCCAGAGCAGGCCTCCGGCCAGCACGGCGCCGAGGCCCACCCACATTCGAAGCGGCGCACCGGTAACCGCCTCCAGACCCAGCGCGGCACCGGTGAGGTTGCCCGCCTCGAACGCCGCCGCGCCGCTCACCACGGCGGTGGCGGCGATTCCGGCCAACAGCACTCCGATCCACCGCGGTCCCGCGACGTGGCGCAACGCGTAGCCGAGCCCCGAGCCGGTCACCAGACCGAGTCGCGCGCTCATCTCCTGCAACACGATGGTCGCCAGGGTGGCGAAGAGGAGGGCCCAGAGCAGGGTGACGCCGTGCTGCGCGCCAGCCAGCGTGGCGGTGGTGACCGTGCCGGGCCCGATGAAGGCCGCCGCGACGACCACCCCGGGGCCGATACCGCGCCAGCGGGTCACGCGCCGGGGACGATCGGTAGCGGGACGACGGTGGCGCCGGCTCCGGCCGCCGTCACGGTCTGACCCTCCGCCACCTCCCGCCGCACGAGGGCGAGGCCTCGATAGGCCCCGGAGGCGTGGAGCCAGGCCGCGCCCGTGACGCGCCCCACCACCTTGTCTCCGTACGCCACGGCGAGGTCGGACCGCTCGGGGGGGGCGTCCCAGTGCAAGCCCACCAGCCGCCGGTTGGCGTGTCCGCGAAAATGGAGCCGCGAGACGGTCTCCTGCCCGGTGTAGCACCCCTTGGCGTACGAGACGCCCTCGAGCTCGTCGTACCGGACCTCCTGCGGGAGCGTCTTGCGATCGATCTCGCTGCCCAGGGCGGGGAATCCGGCGAGCAGCCGCGCGAGCTCGAGCGCCTGGCGTCCTGCGGGGGTCACCCCGTGCGCATGGAGTGCGGTCCGCACGCGCTCCACGGCATCCCGCGGCAGGGTCAACTGAAGCCGGAAGGGCGTGTCCAGCGCCGGCCGGCCGGCGAGGTAGCCGACGTCGGTCTCGGCCTCCGCCACCCGGCCGGCCTCGGGCACCGCGAGTCCCGCATCGGCGGCGGCGCGCAACGCCTCGGGCCCGACCAGCCGCAGGACCGCGAACGCCGCTCCGCGCTCCTCTGCACGGGCGAGGCGCGGGGGGAAGGTCCGTCGGATGATCGCCAAGGCCGCGTCCCGACCCGTTGTCGGGGCAAAGAGCGTGACCCGGTCGGCACGGCACGCGACCCACAGGTCGGACACGATCATCCCCTTCGGGGTGAGCGCCGCGCCATAGACGAAGGCGCCCGGCCCCGGCGCCTCGACGTCGTTGGTGAGGATCCCCTGGACGCACTGCACCGCGCCGGGGCCGGCGACGTCGATGGGATCCCAGTCGGTCTCGGCGACCGCGGCGCCGGCGAGCACCGATCGCTCCAGCTCGGCCGACAGATCGTCCGGACCGATGAAGACCGCCCCCGCCTCGCTGGTGACCTCAGTTGCCATAGAACCCTGCCCGTCGATACGAGTGGTCCAGCAGCTCGATCGGCTGCATGACGGGCACCGCCTGTCGCGCCGCCAGCATCCCCGCGCCGATCTGCATGACGCACCCCGGGTTGCCGGTGGCGACGACGTCGGGTCGCACCGCGAGGAGCGCCTGCACCTTCCGCCGGAGGATCGCCCGCGAGAGCGCGGGCTCCGACAGCGAGTAGCTGCCGGCACTGCCGCAGCATTGGCCGGCCTCGAGGTGGCGCACCACCGTCAGCTCGGGGACGGCCGCCAGCAAGGCCTCGGGCTCGTCCACCAGGCGTTGGGCGTGTTCCTGATGGCACGGCGGGTCGTGGGCCACGCGCAGCGAGAGCGGGGCCCCCTCCACCGGGCCGCGCGCCGCGAGCAGTTCGGCCACGTCCCGCACCCGGCCGGCCAACGCCGCGGCGTGCTCGGCCTCGGGCCCGGTCGCGAGGAGCTCTCCGTACGACTTCAACATGGCGCCGCAGCCGGCGCTGTTCACCGCGACCGGCGCTTGGGCCGCCGCCGCGAACGCGGCGACGTTCTGCCGGGCCAGCGCGGCCGCCGCCTCGTGCTGCCCGGCGTGCGCGTGCAGGGCGCCGCAGCAGACCTGTCCCGGGACCGACGTCGGCGCGTAGCCGTTGGTGCGCAGCACCCGGCACGTGGCGTCGTGCACGTGGGAGAACAGGCCGTCCATGATGCAACCCCGAAAGAGCGCCACGGCTTCCTCGGGCGGCGGGGCGCCGGGGGGTTCCGACGTCCCGGCGGCGTCCCGCCGATGCCGCGGGAGCGCGGCCGGTCGGGTGGCCGCCAGCATCCCCGCGGGAAACCGGAGGCGCGAGTCGCCCGCCAACAGGCGGGCGAGGGGGCGCAGTCCGCGGGCGACGGCCAGGAGCGGTCGGCGCAGCGACCCGGTGCCCAGCACGAAGTTGGTCATCCGCACGGTGACCGGCAACGGTCGGTGCCGGGCCATCAGCGATCGGGTCGCCTCGAGCGCCGGTCCGTAGCGCACGCCCGACGGACACACCGGCTCGCACGCTCGGCATCCGAGACACCGATCCAGGTGCCGGGTGGCGGCGCGATCGCCCGGCCGGACGCGCCGCTCGACGAGGCCCTGCATCAGGGCGATCCGTCCGCGGGGGCCGTCGGCCTCGTCGCCGGTCGCCAGGAACGTCGGGCAGGCTTGGAGGCAGAAGCCGCAGTGGACGCACGGGCTGAGTCCGCCGAACGCGTCGGAGCTCACCGGTCGTCTCCGAATGCCGTGACCAAGATCGCCCCGGGGTCGAAGCTGCGGTGCAGCGAGTGCAGCAGCCGCCCGACGCCCTCGCGGTAGGCGCCGTAGTGGCCCATCTCCCGCAGGACGCTCCACGGGGCGCGCTCGATCGTCACCGGCATCTCGAGCTGCGCCGCCGCGCGCCGCAGCAGTCGCAGACGATCGACCGACGTGTCGCCGCTCCAGCGCAGCGCGCCGTCGACCGCGGCGGTCGTGTGGCTCTCCGGCAGGTGGTGGTGTACGAGATCCAGCGCCGCCTCGAGGGAGGACGGCAGCGTGCCGAGCCGGAGGGTGACCGGGCCGGCGCGTTCCGGGGCCAGGGTCCGGTGCCACAGGGCGGCGGCGTCGGCGGCGGCCAGCTCGTGCGACGGTCCCCCCACGGCCGCCACGGCGTCCCGCTCGGCCCGGACGGTCGGGTCGGAGCCGACGAGGCGGATCGCCAGCATCCAGTCCTCGCGGTCGAGGACGGCGGGCGAGACGAGTTGGAGCGCGGCCGGTGTGCGCCCCGCGGCGCGGATGGCTCGGGCCGTCTCGAGGAGCCAATCGCGCTCTCCATAGGCGACCAGGGTCGTGTCCGCTCGCGGCACGACGCGGAGCCGCAGGTGGGCGGAGGTGATGACGCCGAGCCTCCCGAAGGTCCCGGTCGCGAGCCTCGTGAGGTCGAAGCCGGCGACGTTCTTGACCACCTGACCGCCCGCCTTCACGATGCGTCCCTCGCCGGTGACCAGCGTGAGGCCGAGGAGGTGGTCTCGCACCGCACCGAAGCCGCTCTGGAGGGGCCCGGCCGTCGCGGTGGCGATGACCGAGCCGAGCGAGCGGTCCCCTCCGGGCGGGTCGAGCGGGACCCAGGTTCCCGCCTCGCCCAGCACCGAGCGCAACCGTGTCCACCGCACGCCGGCCTCGACCGAGGCGACCAGGTCGGCGGCCCGGACGGACGCGCCTGCCAGCTGTCGGGTGCTCAGGGCGACGTCGGCCGGCGCCTCGGGAGACACCCAGCTGCCGGTGCCCTCGATCCGCAGTCGCCAGCGTTCCTGGTGCGCGGTGCGCAGCACGAGGGCGACCCCTTCTTCGGTGCGCGGCGCCACGCGGGGGGTCGAACCCGCATCGTCGATCGCGGCGTTGCGTCCCATCAGGGTCCGCAGCCGTCTGCCGATGCGCACGCGGGCGTCAGCCACCGGAGGCCACCGGGGCTCGGGCCTCGCCGGGTGCGGCGCGCCGGCCCGCCCACTCGCGGCAGGCGTGCACGGGGTAGACCTTCCCCGGGTTGGATCGCTCGAGGGGGTCGAAGGCCCGCCGGAGCGCGCGCATCGCGCCCAGCGTGTCGTGTCCGAAGAGGGTCGTCATGTACCGGAGCTTGTCCAGCCCGACCCCGTGCTCCCCCGTGATCGTCCCCCCCGCCGCGATGCAGGCCTCCATGATCTCCGCCGACGCTCGCTCGACCCGCCCCAGCTCCCCCGGCGTCGCCCGGTCGAAGGAGATGTTCGGGTGCAGGTTGCCGTCGCCGGCGTGGAAGACGTTGCTCACCGCGACGTCGTAGCGCGCCGCGATGCGCTCGATCTCGGCCAGGACCGCCGGGAGCGCGGTGCGAGGCACCACGGCGTCCTGCACGGCGAGGTCGGGACTGAGCCGGCCCAACGCGCCGAACGCCTTCTTGCGTCCCTGCCAGAGGCGCTCCCGCTCGACCGGGTCGGCGGCCGTGCGGATGGTGCCCGCACCGTGGTCCGCGAGGATGCGCTCGAGGGCGGCGGCGTCGGCCGCCACCGAGGAGTCGTCGGCGCCGTCCAGCTCGACCAGGAGCACGGCGGCGGCGTCCCTCGGGTAGCCGGCGGCGTAGATCGAGTCCTCGACCACCGCAACGCAGTTGCGGTCCATCATCTCGAGCGCGGCCGGCACGATACCGGACGCGATGATCGCCGACACCGCCGCGCCGGCCCCCGGAAGGCTGTCGAAGTCGGCGAGCAGCGTGCGCACCGCACCGGGGATCGGGGTGAGCCGGACGGCGATCCGGTCGCGACCCCGAACATCCCCTCGCTGCCGACGAACGCACTCACCAGGTCGAGCCCCCACGGCTCGCCCATAGGGGAGCCGAGGCGCACCACCTCGCCGTCCGGCAAGACGACCTCGAGCTCGAGCACGTGATTGGTGGTGACGCCGTACTTGAGGCAGTGGGGCCCGCCGGCGTTCTCGGCGACGTTGCCGCCGATGGTGCACGCCGTCTGGCTGGACGGGTCCGGGGCGTAGTGGAGGCCGTGCGGCGCGGCCGCCTCCGAGAGGCGCGCGTTCACCACGCCGGGCTCGACCACCGCGCGCCGGTTCACCGCGTCGATCTCCAGGATCCGGTTCAGGCGGGTCAGCACCAGCAGGACGCTGTCCGAATCCGCCAACGCGCCGCCGGAGAGCCCGGTCCCCGCCCCGCGGGCGACGAAGGGAACGCCGAAGTGGTGGAGCACCTTCAGCACCCGGACGACGTGCTCGTGGCACCGGGGGATCACGGCGAGCGCCGGACGGCGGTGATAGGTCGGCAGGCCGTCGCGGGCGTAGGTCGCCAGTTCCGACGGGGCCTGGCGCACGGCGTCCGGTCCGACCACCCGCGTGATCGCGCGAAGCGCCTGCGGAGGGATCACGCGGGTCCCCGCTGGGCCGTGCCGGCGGCCCGTCGTTTCCCGTTGCGGCGCGCCACCCGGGCAAACTCGACGCGCTCCTCTGCCAGTGCGAGCGCCTGCGACAGCAGGGTGTCGACGCGGACCAGCCGCTCGGCCGCCGATCGAAGCTCGAGCACCCCCTGCTTGATGACCGGGTCCACGCGCAGGCTGGCCGCGACCAGGAAGGACAGGTCGCTGGGATCGTCGGGAAGCTCAGCCGGGGGGCCGCCTTCCCCCTCGGCACGCCGGGCCAGCGCGTGCAGCTCGGCGAATCGACGCCGCACCCGGTCGGTCAGCTCGGGTGCCGGCCCCTCGCTGTCCGGCAGGTCCCGATAGCTCTCGACCTCCCACATGGGGTACTCCCGGTCGGTCGCGGTGGGCTCGCGCAGGGCGTAGCGCGCCTCGCCGACCGTGAGGATGTCGGACCGCCCGTCGGGGTGGCGGCGCACCGACCGCACCACCACCTGGCACCCGACCGCGCCGGGATGCAGGGACCCGTCACCCCGGGGTGGGCCGTCGACCCACGAGATGCCGAACCGTCGGTCGGTCGCCTCGCAGTCGGCCAGCATCTGGCGGTAGCGGGGCTCGAAGATGTGCAGGAACTCCGGCGCGCCGGGGAAGCTGACGATCGGCAGGGCGAAGATGGGCAGCGGACGGTGGGACATGGGGTAAAGATAAGACGGCCGAACGACGGAGCGGCCAGGCGCTCCGTGGATCGCCTGGCCGCTCCGAGCCGCGTGCGGGTTCCGCCCCGGCGCTACGCCGCCCAGAACCCCTTCAGCGCCTTGCCGTCGGGACTGTCCCGCAGCTTCTCGAACGCACGCTCGCGGATCTGCCGGATGCGCTCGCGGGTCACCCCCATGAGGGCGCCGATGCGCTCGAGGGTCATCCCCTCCGACCCCTCCTCGAGCCCGTAGTAGAGATACAGGATCTTCCGCTCCCGGGCGGTGAGGTACTTCTCGAAGATCCGCTCGATGAACTCGCGCATCAGCTTCCCGTCGGTCCGCTCCTCGATCTCCCCGCCCTCGGGTCCGGCGAACCGCTCTCCCAGGGTCGCGGCGTCGCGGTCGGTGCGGTCGATGGGTGCGTCGAGCGACATCTCGGCGGCCGTCATGCGGCGGGCGTTGCGCACGTTCTCCACGGTGTCGTCGAGCGCCCGGGCGATCTCCACGTCGGTGGGCTCCCGACCGAGCTCCTGCGAGAGGAACGTCTCGGTGCGGGACATCCGGATCAGGTGGCTGTTCTGGTTCAGCGGAATCCGCACACTGCGGGTCTGCTCCGCGAGCGCCTTCAGCACCGCCTGCCGGACCCACCACACGGCGTA
>JABAOE010008406.1_pt4 | contig 15507 bp, 11 predicted proteins | sample 7062141 | NCBI WGS metagenome assembly JABAOE01 (sample SAMN14538627, study PRJNA623070) | marine sediment metagenome | biome: marine biome [ENVO:00000428]; feature: marine pelagic biome [ENVO:01000023]; material: deep marine sediment [ENVO:00002113] | place: India: Gulf of Khambhat ... | reverse complement strand
CGACTGCTGACCCTGAAGGCTGCGGACCGCATGGACAAGGGGGGCAACAAGGCGGCCAAGGACCTCATCGCGATGATCAAGGTCGTCGCACCGGCGATGGCCTGCACGGTCCTCGACCGTGCCATCCAGGTGCATGGCGGCGCCGGCGTGAGCCAGGACTTCATCCTGGCGCGCGCCTACGCCGGGGCGCGCACGTTGCGCCTTGCCGACGGCCCTGACCAGGTGCACATGATGCAGCTGGGCCGTAACCTGGCCGCCGCGCTGGCAGCGGGTAAGGGCTGAGGAGCCGCGATGGCGGCGACCGGCGAACTCGATCCGGATGTCCTGCGGCCCTACCTCGAAGCCCATGTCGATGGCTTTGAGGGCCCCCTGGACATAGCCAAGTTTCCGGGCGGGCAATCCAACCCGACGTTTCGCATTGCCGCGAAGTCGGGCACTTACGTGCTGCGCCGCCAGCCGCCCGGCGAGTTGCTGAAGTCGGCGCATGCGGTCGATCGGGAATACCGCGTCATGGCGGCGCTCCGCGATACCGAGGTGCCGGTGCCCGCGGTCTATCACCTGTGCGAGGACCGTGAGCTCATCGGCTCGATGTTCTACGTCATGGAGTTCTGCGACGGGCGTGGTTTCTGGGATGCGGCCATCCCCGAAGTCGGGCGCGACGAGCGCAGCGCCATCTACGACGAGATGGTCCGTGTGCTGGCCGCCTTGCACGGTATCGACGTCGATGCCGTCGGGCTGAGCGACTACGGCAAACCCGGCAACTATTTCGAGCGCCAGTACGGACGCTGGAGCAGTCAGTACCGGGCGTCGGAGCTGGAACGCATCGAGCCGATGGAGCAACTGATCGCCTGGCTCGATGGCAACATCCCCGCCGACGACGGGCGCGTTACGCTCGTGCACGGCGATTACCGTATCGACAACATGATCTTTGCCGCGGACGAACCGCGGGCGATCGCGCTGCTCGACTGGGAGCTGTCGACGCTCGGCCACCCGTTCGCGGATCTCGGCTACTACTGCATGCAGCTGCGCATGCCGCAGGACGTCGGCGGTATGTCCGGCCTTCGGGGCAGGGACCTCGAGGCGCTCGGCATACCGGACGAACAGGCCTGCGTGGCGAGCTACTGCGAGCGCACCGGGGTGGATGGCATCGACAACTTCGGGTTCTATGTGGCGTTCAGTTTCTTCCGGCTTGCCGCGATCATCCAGGGTGTCGCGAAGCGCGCCGTGGAGGGCAATGCGTCCAGCGAGCGTGCAGCGGAACTTGGCAAGTACGTCGAGCCGATGGCGCGGCTGGCGCTCGAGGCCGTCTGATACATCGATTCCTCAACGGCTGGCCGGTCGGGTACCGCGGCAGTAGCCCTGCCGCATCTCGCCGGAATCGATGACGACGGTCATGGCGCGCCAGTCCTCGATGAAATAGTCGGCATCGTCCTTGCCGAGGAGCGCCTCCAGGTCCGCATTGAGCGCACCTCGCATCAGGTCATGCTCGCGGTGTGCTTCTGCCCGGTACCAGGGTGTGGCGTCGATGGTTTCCACGTTCTCGAAGCCGGACAACTGCAACAGTTCCTCATACCTGCCAAGCGTCTCGAAGGCGTAGGTCAATCCCTCGAGCTTGATCCAGTACCGGAGTTCCTTCGACGGTTCACTGCCATTGCCCATCCATTCATAGCAGCGGAAGTGTCCGCCCGGCAGGAGCACGCGCAGGATCTCGGCGAACAGCGCCGACTTGTCTGGCGTCTGGGTCACGGCGCCCGAGGAGATGACGATATCGAAGGCAGCGTCTGCAAACGGTAACGCACCTGGTTCGACCACCTGGAAAGCGACATGTTCGTGCAGGCCGGCTTCCCGTGCATACCGTCGCGCACGTTCGACCAGGGGCGCCTCGAGATCGATGCCGACGACCTGCGCGCCATGCGTGCTGACCATCTCCAGCGACGGGCCGCCAATGCCGCAGCCGATGTCGAGGATTCGCTTGCCGGCAGGCTCGGTTCCCTCGAGCAATTTCGCGACATTGCCGGGACCACCCGGCGCCATGTAGCCCTTGCCCCACATCAGTTCGAGCAGGGCAACCATGTTGTCGTGGTATTCGGCCTCGTGGCAATTGGTCGTCATGAAGCGTCCGCGAGCGCGGGAATCGTCTTCCTGAGCATCAGGTACATGTAAAGGTAAACGAGCATCGCGGCGATGGAAGCAAGGGCGCACAATATGAAAACGCCGTTGTAGCCGAAAGCGAGCGAGAGTACGCCGGCAGCGAGGTACGGGCCGAAACCGTTGCCGATGCCTTGTGCCGCAGGCAGCAACGCGACGTAACGCCCGGATCGATCGACGTTGGCAACGGTCGCCGCCTGGTAGATGTCGACAAAGATCCAGCAGAAATTGAACGCAAACATGCTGAACGCGACGCTGACGTTGGTGATCCCGAAGACGAGCATGAAGACAATGCCGGCCTGGAACACGAGGGTTACGAGCATCGGCCGGGCCAGCCCGAAGCGGTTACTCAGTAATACGGCGGCCAGGCAGCCGATGACGGAGAACACCGACGTGTACACCAGCATGTCAGCGACCCACTCGGGCGACGCTGCCGACTCGACGGTGGCCAGTTCGATGTACGTCCAGTACGCGCCGATGTTGACGTAGGTCAGTCCGACGGCAGTCAGCACCAGCCACGGCACGTAGGTGGGAACGTGCCGATGCTCGACATGATGATCGCCCGTCTTCTCTACGACATCGACTTCGATGTCCAGTGTGGCCTCGGCCGGTCGGCGTGGCAGCCAACTGATGAATAACAGACCTACGATGAACGTCATCGCGAACGTAAAGTACATGCCCTCGATCGAAAGATACGGCAGGAACTTGAGTTCGGCACCCTGCGATCCGGCGAACGCGAACAATTCCATGCCGAAGGCGAAAGCCGGCCGCGAGTGCCCGCCAATCGTGGCGACCGCGATGCCCGTATAGACACCGGCCCCGATGCCGGCTGCGCCGCGAAGGATCAGTGTGATCTCGTACGTCTGGAAGTAGATGCACAACAGGTTTGCGGCAATGGCAACGCTCGCCGCGGCGACTGTCAGCAGGCGGCGATCGAATCGCGCGACGACGAAATAGGCAATGATTGCACCGGCCGCCAGCCCGAACAGGTCAGCGCTTGCGACACGACCAACCTGGACTTCGGAGAAACCGAGGTTGTCCACCCACTGGGTCGATATGACCGGAAGGCCCACCATGACGGCGTAACCGGCAAGCGCCATGTAGATGCCGATCGTGAGCGACCGCCAGTTGTCGAACTCGGTGCGTTGGTGCAGCAGCTTGCTGCGCTGGTCTCGGGTCGGCGCGGTCACGGCTTTCCTTCTTTGTCCTGCCGCGACGAGTCTAGCCCATTTTTCGAGTTCGACTAGGGAAGCCTGTCCTTGATCTTGTAGAACAGCATGCCGAGGGCAATGATCTGGTTGCCGACCCACTGCGTGCCGGGAATGCGGAAGTGCTTCATGTCGGCGAACAGGTCGAAGCGTTCCATGGTACCGGCGACCGCGTCGGCCATAATCTCTCCCATGGTGTGGGTGCCCACGACACCGTGTCCTGAATAGCCCTGGCAGTAGTACACGTTGCCGTTGATGCGGCCAAGCGTGGGAATGCGATTCAGTACGATACCCATGTCGCCGCCCCACTCATACTCGAGTCGCACGTCCTGCAGTTGCGGGTAGATCCTGAGCATGCGCGGCCTGATGTACGCCGCGATGCTGGCCGGGTCGCGTCCCGAATAGTTGCAGGCGCCCCCGAACAGCAGCCGTTTGTCGGCGGACAGGCGGTAGTAGTCGACAACCTTATTGAGGTCGCAGACGGCGACATCCTTCGGGTTGATCTCATCAGCGAGCTCGTCGGACAGTGGCTCTGTCGCGATGATGTAGCCGCCGGCGGGGAAGACCAGGTTGGAGAGATGCTTTGGTTCGAGGCGGCTGTATGCGTTGCCCGCCAGGATGACGGCGTCGGCTTCGACATGCCCGTCTGCCGTGACGACGCGCGGACGCGCTCCATGCTCGATATTCGTTACCGGGGATTGTTCGAAGAACGTCGCGCCGAGGTTGACCGCCGCACGAGCCTCGCCGATGCACAGGTTCAGCGGGTGCAGATGGCCGTCACGGTAGCAGACGAAGGCACCGTGATACGCGTTGGTGCCGAGGAGTTCGCGGGTCTGGTCCCGGTCCCAGGTTTCGTAGGTCTGCGGTGCATCGTGTGCCACGCGCTCTTCGACGTACTCGGCGATCCACGCCAGCTGTCTCGGCTTCGTCGCGACTTCCGCGAAGCCGTCTTTCAGGTCGCAATCGATAGCGTATCTGGCCACTCGCTCGCGAATGAGGTCATTGCCTCGCCACTTCATGTCCCAGAGCGTGTCGGCGATCCCGTCGCCGTGCTTCTTGCGAATTTTCTCGAGACCGCTGATCCCGTTGATGACCTGGCCGCCGTTGCGGCCCGATGCACCCCAGCCGACCCGGTTGGCTTCAACCACCGCGACAGAGTAGCCGCGCTCCGCCAGGGTCAGTGCGGTCGCCGTACCGGTGAAGCCTGCCCCCACGACGCAGATGTCGGCCGAAACGGCGCCCTCGAGCGCCGGGTAGTTCGTGCGTTCACTGGCCGACGCCGCGTAGTAAGAGTTCGTATGTTCCTGCTGCTGGTGTTGGGCTCGCATACGTAAATCTCTGGAGTAATGGCGCGCGTTACGGCACGTCCTCTTCATATTGTGGCAGCTGGTCCGTAATCATCCTGTTTGTTCCTCCTCGATTTCCTCGCGCCACTCGCTGATGTTCATTTCGATCGCCGCAAAGCCGGCGATCCAGACGAATTCGTCCCACGTATACAGCCAGTGCCCCAGCGTTGCCCACCAGATTCCCGCGGCGCCGATCAGAAGGTAACACGCCAACTTGATGCGATTGGCCACCGTCAGCACGGCGCCTCCGGTCACATCGCGCTCCTGCAGGCGTACGACGAGTTCGATTGCGGCTACGACTATGAGCCATGCAATCGCTTCCGCAAGATCCACCCAGGCGAGTTGTCGTTCGAGCTGCAGCCCTGCGGCAGAGCTGACGACGGGATCCGCGCCGACCATGAAAAACTCGTCCGCATCAGACAGTTCGGCACAGTTCGCTGCGGTGATCGCGTGGTACTCGAGGTTGTAGACGTAGGAAAGGTCGCGGTCGACAAGTTCGCACAGGTCCTGCGCATCGTCGACGACGATTGTCGCGCTGTGGTCCCTCACGGCATTCGCGTAGGCGTACACGGTATGCAGCAACATGATGATGCAGAGCAGGCGCACGGTGTGCACGGTGGTCGCGACCCAGCCCTTCCAGTGGCGATCTTCGAGAATGTAGGTTTCGAGTTCGAACATGAACAGCAGGATGAACCAGCCTGCTTCATCGATGCTGGTGGCGAACTCGGCGGCCCATTGTACGTAGGTCGCGTCGGGGCCGAGCGTGTGCAGTGCGCGCGACCAGTCTTCCTCGATGTAGAAGCCCCAGTTAATCAGGAGCAGGGAATAGACGATCCATTTGACGACCTGCTGAAGCTTGTGCAGGTCAGCGCTGTCGAGCAACGCTGGTCGGGCGATCAAAGACGATCCCTGATCTGGTAGTAGAGAACCCCGAGCGCCACCAGCGGAGTGCTGAAGGTGTGGGCGCCGGGCACCATGAAGGGTTTCACATCGGCAAACAGGTCGAAGCGCTCCATCGTGCCGGCAACCGCATCTGCAAGGATCTGGCCCGCGAGATGGGTCACGTTGACGCCATGCCCGGAGTAGCCCTGGCTATAGAAGACATTCGGTGCTATCCGCCCCATGATCGGTACGCGCGTGATCGGGACGCCGATCGTGCCGCCCCACGCGTAGTCGAGTTGAATGCCTGCCAGCTGCGGATAATGCCGTGCAATCTTGCGCCGATGCCGCGCCTTGATAACGTCCGGGTCGTCGCCGAAATAGTTGAGACGGCCACCGAACAACAGCCGTTTATCCGCACTCAGCCTGAAATACTCGAGAACGAAGTTCGGATCGCAAATCGCATAGTCATGCGGGTTTATTGCGGCAACGACGTCGTCCGACAATGGTTCGGTCGCCACAATAAAACTGTTGACCGGAAACATGACGCCGCGCAACTTGCGCTCGAGGTGGTGGTAGGCGTTGCCGGCAAGAATGACGGCATCGGCCGTAACCGCCCCGTGCTCCGTAACGACCCGCGGGCGGTTGCCGTGCTCGATACGGGTCACCGGTGACTGTTCATAAATTGTTGCGCCGAGGCTCACGGCCGCGCGCGCCTCGCCTGCGCAGAGGTTCAATGGATGCAGATGACCGTTGCCCATGTTGAGCAGAGCGCCGATGTACCTGGTGGAGCCGGTGGCTGCCACGGTTTCGTCGAGAGACAGGATGCGGAATTCATGCGGAAAATCGGCTGCCCCGAGGCGTTCGAAGTCGTGAAGGATGGCGCGCATGTGCCGGGCCTTCATGGCGACATCGAGGTAGCCATACTTGAGATCGCAGTCGATATCGTAGGTGGCGACTCGCTCCCTGATGATCTCGTGACCCGCCCAGCGCAGCTCACCAAACAAGTCCTCCACGTCCTTGCCATGGTGCTTCGCGATGTGGGCTTCGCCGGCGATACCACCGATCATCTGGCCGCCGTTACGACCTGATGCGCCCCAGCCGACCCGGTTGGCCTCGACGACATGCACGTCGTAGCCACGCTCGGCCAGGTGAAGTGCCGTCGAGATGCCGGTGAATCCCGCGCCAATGACGCACACGTCGGCCGACTGCTCGCCGCGCAACGGGGCATGGCGGGTATCGTCATTGCGTGTTGCGGCGTAGTACGAGCCGGTGTGTTCTGCAGGGGGGGTCATTGGCCTGTTACCTCGAGAGTTTATCGGGCAGGCTCGTCCCGGAACGCATCCCGGCCTACAGGCGCGTCTGCCGTGACCGGCGGTACTGAGTCGGCGTCATGCCGACATGCTTCTTGAAAGCGGCATAGAACGCGGAATTGGAATTGAAGCCAACCGAGAATGCGATGTTGAGGACGGCACCGCGTTCACTGAGATTGTCGAGCAACTTCTTCGCGTGTTCGATGCGGTAAGCGTTGATGAAGTCGAAGAAGCTGACGCCGAAACCGGCATTGATGACCTGCGACACGTGATTCACCGAGCACCCGACCGTCTCCGCAAGCTGGGGCAGGGTCAGTCCGGACTGCAGGAAAAGCTGGTGCTCGTTCATGACCTTCTCGAGACACGACTTGTACTGTTGCAGCCGGGTTCCGGTTAGTCCGGACTTGGCGTACTTGCGCGTGGGCACGTTCCGACCGCCGTTCACGATCGAATCGCGCCGGGCTTCCGCGGCCTCGTAATAATCAATGATCAACAAGGCTGAGTCGTCACGCAGGGTGATGAATTCAGCCCCCTGGTAGATGGTCTGGTCCTCGCCATCGCCGCGCTCGGGGATCATGCGGTACTGGAATGCGACGGTCTCATTGTTGGTCAGTACATCACCCAGCAGCACATAGCGATGCTTCGATCGTTTGAAGAACTCATAAAGGTTTGTAATCAGTTCGTCATGCGAGCGCTGTGCCTGCTCCGGCACATCGCGGTAGATGCCATTGGCGGCAAGATGATCGGCTACTTCGACTGGATCGTGATGATTCCAGGCTTCGATGTAGCTCCTGACGAACTCGGTCGCTTGCATGCGCAAATGCCTGACTTACTGCGAGCGGCCAATGATAGTATCGCAGCGAGTGAGGGGTTGTCATTCCGCGCATGCACAGTAAGGAGTAACAGCGGAACACATGGTTACGAGTTCGAATCACAGGGTTGCGCCCTGGATGCAGGATACGCTCAGGCAGGGATTTGCGCTGCTTGCCGCGGGACGACTCGATGAGGCGTCGGAATGCTGTAAACGACTGCTGGGCGCCAAACCGGACCTGGTCGAGGGACACTTCCTCGTGGGCCTTGTTGCCCTGGAACTGAAGCAGAACAAGATGGCCGTCAGTGCGTTCGGTTCGGTCACGCAGCTGCAGGAAGACCACGGTGCGGCATGGGCTAACCTCGCGCGGCTGTTCATGATCGCGGGACAACCGGTACGCGCGGATAAAGCTCTGGAAAAAGCCGTCAAGTTCAACGATGGGAACCCTGTCGTTCTGGACCTGATCGGGACGGTATACGGCCAGCTCGGCGACCAGGAGGAAGCCGCAGCCTGGAACGAGAAGGCTGTCCTGAAAGCGCCAGACAGTATCCCGCTGCTGGTCAACCAGGCGAACAACCACATGTTCCTGGGGCGCCTGGAGGAAGCGGAGGAGGTGCTGGGCAAGGTTCTGCATCTGCACCCCGGCAATCCGAACGCACACTGGCTCCTGTCGAATGTTCGCAAGGCGAGCGACAGGGAACACGTGGACCAATTGCTCGGACTGGTTGGGCAGGAGAACAGGAATCCGCGGGCGCTGGCGTTTCTCTATTACGGGCTCGGCAAGGAGCTGGAAGACCTCGAAGCCTGGGACGAGGCCTTTGATGCGTTCGCCGCGGGAGCTGCGGCGCGCCGCCAGACGCTGGATTTCGACGAAGCGTCCGAGATTGCCATGTACGACGCATTCACGGAGCTGTTTACGGCCGAGTGGCTCGAGCAAGGCGAGGGCGGGCATGACGACCCGTCGCCGATTTTCGTTGTCGGCCAGCCACGCACGGGCACGACGCTGGTGGAGAGAATTATCACGAGTCATTCCCAGGTGCACTCGGCAGGCGAACTCAAGCAGTTCGGCAACAGCATCCGGCGACTCTCAGACTATCGCGAGCCGACACGCTACTCCGCGAAATTCGCGCAACTTGCGGCAGGTGTCGACAGCGGAAAACTGGGCAAGATGTACATGGCGAGTTCCAGGAAGTACCGGGGAGACACGCCGCGCTTCGTCGACAAGCTGCCGCCGAACTACCTGTATGTACCCCTGATACTGAGGGCACTGCCGAACGCGAAGATCATTCACCTGACGCGCAATCCGATGGACGCGTGCTTTTCGAGTTTCAAGCAGTTGTTTGCCGACGCCTATCCACACTCCTATAACCAGGAGGAGATGGCGCGGCATCACGCCCGCTATTACCGCCTCATGGCGGCGTGGCGTGAGCGCTTCCCGGGCCGGTTCTTCGATATCGCGTACGAGAGCACCGCGCGCGACCTCGAGCCCAATGCGCGCGCGCTCATCGATTACCTCGAACTGCCGTGGGAAGACGCCTGTCTCGAGTTCCACAAGCAAAAAGCGGCCGTCACCACGGCGAGCGCCGTGCAGGTTCGCAAACCGGCGCATACCAAGTCCATCGGGCGCTGGTTGCGTTATGAGAAGCAACTGGAGCCGATGCGAAGAGCGCTCGAGGAGGAAGGCATCCCCGTTGCTATGCCCTAGTTTGACGACAGGTGCCGGAGAGTTATTAACCTATAGGAAAGGATTGCAAAGAAATAGTCGCCAGCGTAGTCTCATAAGGGATTATAAAACGACGCTTCAAAGCGACGTATCGACAACGTAGAAAGCCGTGGGGGGGACGCTATGGCAGCCAGTAATGTTCATTCAGGTTTGGGTTCCGGCCTGCAAGACCTATCTTCCGAATTATCCCTGTCGCAGTCTAGCCGAACGCCGATCGCGCAGGCGGTCGCAGTTGCAATTATGGCCGGGGTATCCTCAGGTCCGGCGCTTGCGCAGGATGGCGTCCTTGAAGAGATCACGGTAACGGCGACCAAGCGTGAAGAATCGATCATGGAGGTGCCGCTCGCGATTTCGGCGATGAGCGGCGAGTTCATTCGCGATACCAACCTCAATGACATCAAGGACCTGATCCAGTTTACGCCCGGCATGACCGGCAACAGCAAGGACAGCTTCCTTGATTTCGTCAGCGTCCGCGGCATCCGTACGATCGACTTCGGTAACGGTGGCGACCCGTCGGTCAGCCTGTACAAGAACGGGTTGTACCAGGGCCGCACGGGCTCGGCTGTTTCGAGTCTCTATGACATCGAGCGGTCCGAAGTCCTGCGTGGACCCCAGGGCTTCCTGTTTGGCAGGAACTCGGTCAGCGGCGCGATCAACGTGATCACCGCCAAGCCCGATCTCGACGGCCGCGGCGGCTATGTCGAGCTCGATGCGGGCGAGCGTGGCGTCATGGTTTTCGAAGGTGCACTCAATATTCCGATGAGCGACACGTTCGGTATTCGCCTGGCCGGGTATCACTCCGAGGAAGACGGCTACGTGAAGAACCTGGCCGGCGGCCCGGACCTGATTTCACACGACAAGAACGCGGTCCGGCTCTCGGCCCGCTACCAGAGCGACAGCACCACGGTCGATTTCACCGTCGATGTCGAAGACCGGGACCAGTTCGGTACCGTCTACCGGGCGACGGGTGGAGGCTACGCGCCCAATTTCCTCCGCCCGGTCGTTTCGGAGAATCATCCAAACGCCGAAAATAATTTCGGCACGGCCTACGATTTCCACTTAACCAACATGAATAACGGAAATCCGGTCGCTATCTCGTCCGACGGCCGCACGGTCAATAACGACAACTCGCTGCAGCCGACCGACGAAGCCGAGATTGCCGCCTTCGGGCTCCATATCGAGCACGACCTGGGCTGGGCGACCCTGACCTCGATGACGGGGTTCAAGGATCACGACTACAAGTATGTCGAGGACTACGATGCCTCGCCCATCATCCTGTTCAACTACGGGCAGGAACAGGAAGGCGACTACTTCGAGCAGGAATTCCGCCTGACGTCGACCAACGACGGTCCGCTCAGCTGGTATGCAGGCGTGTCGTTCTACAGGGAAAACATCGACACCATTTTCCTGGGGCAGCAGTCGGAGGATGCGTACTGCGCGGGTTACTGGTACTACACCGGCTACCAGACCTGTGAAGAGGTCTTCTACTACTACAATTACCTCGATTTCTACTACTCGACCTACTACAACGACCCAGCGTACCCGTACGCGTACGAAAACGGCTACGCGGGCTTCTCCTATTTCTGCGACTACTACCTGGATTACTATTTCGGGAGCTGCGAGTGGACGCCGAGTACCGTGACGGCGCCTGACGGCACTACGCTTCTCAATGACCGAAACCGGATCATCGGCAAGTACCAGGGCTACTCAGCTTATCTCGACCTGAGTTACCAGTTCAGCGAAGCCTTCGACATGAGTTTCGGGGTCCGCTATACCTATGATGAAAAAGAATTCTCCCAGGAAGTTTTGCCGGACCCGGGTGGCTCGCTGCTCGCCTACAAGGCGCAGACCGGCTTCTCGACGCCAAATGGTCCGCTGACCGACAAGCACGACTGGAACGACGTGACCTACCGCGTCGTCGCGAACTGGCGCCCGACCGACAACAGCCTGCTGTTCGGCAGTATCACGACCGGCTACAAGCCGGGCGGGTACGGAAGCTTCACCTACGAGGCAAGGCCCGGGCTGGGAACGCCCTGTGAGCTCCCGTTCGGTCTTTGCGTCGCCGACAACTCGGTGGACCGGCCAGACCGTTTCGAGCCGGAGACCGTCACGTCATTTGAATTCGGTTACAAAGGCACGGTCATGGACGGCCGCATGCAGATAGCGGCGAATGCATTCTTCTATGACTACGAGGACCTGCAGGCGCTCTTCAGCGAGGGCCCGCGGCAGATCATCGACAATGTCGGCCAGGTGGACGGCACGGGCTTCGAGCTGGACATACACACGGTGTTGACCGATAACCTGAATCTGCACGTCGGCCTGTCGTGGTTCGATTCGGAGGCCACGAACGTCCAGAAGTTCTGCGGCAACGGCGAATTCCTGGGTCTGGACGAGGACGCCTGCGAAGGCAACTCGATCCCCTGGGCGCCCGAGTGGACAGCATTCGCGGTTCTGAATACGAGCTTTCCGGTCAGCGGTGGCGAGTTCTTTGGCAACCTCTCCTGGAGTTGGGAGGATGACTATCGAGTGGACTGGCTCGATCCGAGCGTGATTTACCAGAGACTCCAGGCGCTGAACCAGACCGACCTTGTCGTCGGTTATCGAAAGGATGATTGGCGCATCAGCGCGTATGTCGAAAATGTGTTCGACGGCGTCTGGTATGACGGCGCTTACACCAATGATGATCCGGACCCGATCATTATCTATGCTGAACATGCGTTTGGTCCGGCCCGGCCACGCACCGCTGGCGTGAGGTTCTCGTACGAGTTCGGAAACTGATCCGGTAACTGCCTTGAAAGGCAGGGTCGTCTCGGTCCACGCCGGGTCGAGCGACGACATGAGCAAGGAGGCTCATCCGGGCATCCGCGTTGAACTGGATGGAGTGGTGGGCGATGCCCACCGCTCCTTTTCTCGCGAGTGCTCGACCGGCGACAAGCAGGACAAGGGCACGGTGCGGCGCAACGAGCGCCAGTGGTCGGCTGTGTCGGACGAGGAGCTCGCTGAAATCAGCGAAGCGATGGATCTCGTCGGCACCCTGACACCAGGCGAGCTCGGTGCCAATCTCTGCATCAGCGGTATCCCGCAGCTGTCCCGACTGCCGAAAGGCACGCTCCTGAGGTTTCCTTCAGGTGCCGAACTCGTTGTCGTTGAGTACAACCCGCCGTGCCGGGACATGGGCGAGAAGCTTGCGGCGACGCACACGACCCGATCAGGCGAGCCGCTCGGGCCAACCGATTTCTCGAAAGCCGCCAAGTTGACACGCGGCATCGTGGGTGTCGTCGATGTTCCCGGAACCATCGCCGCGGGTGATGAGGTTGAAGTATTAGTCTATGAGACCCCGGCGTGGTTGCGCCGGAACCCGGACTGATGGACATCTACACGACGACGATCGTTGTCAGCATTCTTATCTACATCCTGATCGGCAACTATGCCGGTCGGGGTATTCGCGAGCTTGACGAGTACTTCGTCGCGGGGCGGCGCGCGCCAACCCTGTTCATCGTCGGCACCCTGGTAGCGAGCCTGATCAGCTCCGTGATGTTCCTGGGCGAGGCGGGGTTCGCCTACGAAACCCAGGCGGGGCCCTACGTCCTGTTCCCACAGGCGGCAACGATCGGTTACATCCTCGGTGCCCTGTTCTTCGGTCGCTACCTGCGCAGGAGCCGGACGACCACGGTTGCCGAATTCTTCGGCCAGCGATTTGCCAGCAAACGTGTGCAGGCGCTAGCCGGGATCACGATCATCGTGGCGTTGGGTGGCTACCTCATGGCCGTCACGCAAGGCGCCGCCATCCTGCTGTCGGAGTTGACGGATCTCTCCTACGTGCACGGCCTGTTCGTCGTCTGGGTCAGTTACACCTTGTTTACGATGTATTCGGGTTCGCGAGGGGTCATCCTCACCGACACACTCATGTTCCTGTTGTTTGCGGTGGCGAGCGTCGCGGCTGCAATCTACGTGGTCGATTACCTCGGCGGTGTATCGGAAATCGTTCGCCAGCTGGCTGTCGACGAGGGCAAACCGGACCTGATGTCGTGGCATGGCATGATCGGCCCCGGCACGATGTGGCCTACCAGCACTGACTACCTGATCTGGGCGTTGGTTGTGGACGTCAGCTGGATGCTCGTCTATATGGTGAGCCCGTGGCAATCGAGCCGTCACCTGATGGCGAAGAATGAGCACGTCGTACTCCGGTCGGCAATGATCGCGGCGCTGATCGTCGTGGTACTGCAAGTCCTGGTCTATGGCATGGGTGGGGCGATCAATCTCGCCAATCCGGACATCGTTCCACCTGAAAGGGCAACCATCTGGGCGGCCCTCAATATGATGCCTGCCTTACTGGGTGCGGTGATGCTCGCCGGCATTATGGCCGCGGCGTTGTCGTCGGCGTCGACATTTCTGTCATTGGTCGGCTTCAGCGCGAGCAATGACATCGGCCTCCAACACGGTGAGGATGAGAGGAAAATGTTGCGCTTCAGTCGCCTGATCATGCTGGTGACTGGCGGCGTCGTCCTCGTATGCGCATTGTTCTTCCCGCCCGAACTGTTCTTGCTGACAACATTTATCGCCACATTGTTCGCGTCCGCCTGGGGCCCGGTCGGGCTCATGTGCATCTGGAGCAAGCGCATTACCGAAGCGGCGGCGTTCTGGGGCATGCTTGCCGGCATGGCGTTTAATGTCGTGCCCAAGATCTTCCAGGTATTTGGCGGTCTGTACCTGCCGTCCTGGCTGGACCCGATGATTATCGGGGTGGTCGCAAGCATCGTGGTCACCCTGCTTGTGTCACGCCATACCGTGGTGAGTGACGAGGAACGGACGTATCTCGAGCAATTGCACGTACGGCCGGTGGATGAGATCGGCCCGCGGCGCACACGCATGACGTTGTACGTTCCGGTCTTCCTGGTAGTCATCAACGGTCTGCTGATGCCCTGGCTGCTGACGACCTGGTACGTGCGCCCCTACCAGGAGGCGCGCGGCATGCTGACGCCGGACGGGTCGCTCAACCTGTGGACCGGCGAGATGGCGCTGATGGCCAGCTGGTGCGTCATTTGGATCGGGATTTCTGTCTTCGCGTATCGCTACATCAAGCGTTCGTACGNNGTGGAAGTCTACGAGACGCCCGCGTGGCTGCGGAGATCGGCAGACTGAGCTAGAAATCCTCGGGCGGCGTGGCGCGCGCCCGCGCCGGCATCCAGAACGGCTTTGTCCTGATCTCGCATCGCGACATGCGACGGTACGGTCGCAGGTCCTTGTACTTGTAGATCTCGGCCCACAGCTCGCCCTTCAGGTACTTCGTCTCGATCATCGCCAGGGCGATATTGGCCTTGACCGCCGGTGACCACATGGCGGAGGTGACGTAGCCGATCGTCTTCTTGCAGCTTTCGCTGTCATACATGATCGAGCCCTGCGCCGGCCAGTTGCCCTCGATGTTGAGCTTCGTCAGCATCCATCTGGGCCCACGCCGCTTCTCCTCGAGCAGTGCCTGCTTGCCGTTGAAATGAGGTTTGTCGAGATCCACCAGCCATCCGAGTCGCAGCTCGTACGGCGACTGGTCGTGCTGGAAGTGGACCGTCTTCAGCGCCTCGGTAAAGTCCAGGTACGGCATGATGAAGCCGGTCTCCATCCTGGCCATGTTGGTGGCCGTCTCGCCGTAGGGCTGGATGCCGTAGTCCTCGCCGGCGGCGTACAGTTCATCCCACATCGTCAGTGCGAGTTCGGGTTTGATCCACAGCTCGTAGCCGAGATCACCCGTGAACCCGGTGCGCGACACCATCAGCGTGTCGTCGTGGAACGGGAAGAAGCGAATGTCGAAGGCTTTCGCCTCCTCGATGCCGTCGAGTCCCATCTTCTTCAAGACCGCGCAGGACGTCGGACCCTGCAGCGACAATGCGGCAACGTCGTCGCTGATGTCCGTGATCGTGATGTCGTCGAAGCCGAAAGCGGCTTTCCTGAGCCAGGCGATATTGGGGCTGCCGCTGGTCAGCATGAAGTGGTCCGCGGCGAGCCTGAAGATCGTGCCGTCATCGATGATGCGGCCTTCATCGGTGCACCACACGGTATACGCGACCCGGTGCATGCCGATCTT
>JABAOE010008141.1_pt1 | contig 15507 bp, 16 predicted proteins | sample 7062141 | NCBI WGS metagenome assembly JABAOE01 (sample SAMN14538627, study PRJNA623070) | marine sediment metagenome | biome: marine biome [ENVO:00000428]; feature: marine pelagic biome [ENVO:01000023]; material: deep marine sediment [ENVO:00002113] | place: India: Gulf of Khambhat ... | reverse complement strand
GAGCGCTTCGTCGTCGAGGCGGAGGCCGACGAGGGTCCGGTCCCCCGCGGTCTCCGCCGCGGCCGCCTGTACCAGCGCGAGGACCTCGGCGATGCTCGTCGCGGTGTCGAGGGTGAGCCCGGTGAGTGTCGCGGTGTATGCGACGGGGTGGAAGTGAGCGTCGCGCACGCCGGGGATGATGACGGCGCCCGGGTAGTCGATCTCGCGCACGTCCTTCGTGCGAAGCGCGGCGGACGACCCGACCGCCCGCACCACCCCGTTGTCGACGAGCACGGCGTCGCCGGCCACCCCAGCGGGGGTGCGCACGGTCTGTGCGGTGAGCAGTGTCATCATCGGTGACCCGCCATGCCTGAGGCGGACCCTACCCGCCGCGACCGCGGCGAGCCCTCAGTCGAGCGTCGCGGCGACCGTTGCCCGCAGCTTCTCGTGGAGGCTCGGGTTGGCCGCGACGATGGAAGGAGCATCCGGCGTCGACGGCGCAGCGGCGTGGTCGGTCACCGTGCCGCCCGCCTCGCGCACGAGGAGGATGCCGGCTGCGGTGTCCCACGGTCCGAGCCCGAGCTCCCAGTATCNNGAGGTCGAGCACGGCCGAGCCCATCCGTCGTATGCCGTTGACCCGGGCGAGGACGGCCCCGAGCGTCACGGCGTAGCGTGTGGCGTGGCGATCGTGGTCGTAAGGGAAGCCGGTGGCGATCACGGCGCGGCTCGGGTCGGTCGTCTCCGAGACCCGGATCTGCCTGCCGTTCAGCCGGGCTCCGCCGCCTGCGGCTGCGGTGAAGAGCTCGTCGCGGAGTGGGTCGAGCGTCGTCGCGACGAGCGGCGACTCCCCCTCGTACAGCGCAACGGACACGCCGATGTGGGGGATGCCGTGTACGAAGTTCACGGTGCCGTCGAGGGGATCGACGATCCAGCGCCTCCCGCCGGCTGCTGTGCCGGAGCCTTCCTCGGCGAGGACGCCGTCGCCGGGCCGCTCACTTCCGAGGAACCCCACGATGGCCGCTTCGGCCTCTCGATCCGCGGCCGTGACGGGGTTGAAGCGGGCCTTGAGCTCGGCCTCGGCTCCACGCCCGAAGTGGGCCATGACGATGTCTGCGCCACGCCGGGTCGCTTCCACCGCGAGGTCGAGGTCGTTCACGCCGTCATGCTACGGCCGGGCACAGAGCTGGCCTTCGGCTCAAGTCGCTCCAGTCGTGTGCGAAGGACGACGGGCGAGACGTCGCCGGTCCCCGGGGCACCCATGGTGGGTGGGTAACCTGACATTGCTCGCACCGAGCCCGGAGGGGTATCCATGGGCGCAGAGCTCATCTACGACGTGCACGAAGCCGCGCCGGAAGTGGACGTGTCGGTTGTGCTGCCGGTGTTCAACGAGGCCGGCCACCTCGAGAAGGAGATCTTCCGGATTCGCGAAGCGCTCGAGAGCTCGGAATTCTCGTTCGAGATCGTCGTCGTCGACGACGGCTCGACCGATGGCTCCGGGGAGCTGTTGCGCGACATCGACGGTATCCGCCTTCTCAGGTTCAGGACGAACCGGGGGTCGGGCTCGGCGCGCAAGTACGGGACGCTGGCGGCGCGGGGGCGATACGTCGTGTGGTCCGACGTCGACATGACGTACCCGAACGACCAGATCCCTGATCTCGTTCGTGACCTCGCCGGCTACGACCAGGTCGTCGGGGCACGGCGCACGGAGGAGGGCACCGTCAGGTTGCTGCGGAAGCCGGCGAAGTGGCTCATCCGCCGGCTGGCGAGCTATCTGTCGGGCGTCGAGATCCCGGACCTCAATTCCGGGTTCCGAGCGTTCCGCCGGGATGTTGCCCGCCAGTTTCTCCACCTCTTGCCGGCCGGCTTCTCGTGTGTGACGACGCTCACGATGACGTTCCTCAACAATGGTTACTCCGTCAACTACGTGCCGATCGATTATTCGCCCCGGGAGGGGGAGTCGAAGTTCCATTGGTGGAAGGACACGAGACGGTATCTGCTCCAGGTGGTGCGGATGGTGCTGTCCTACAGCCCGCTCAAGGTGCTCATGCCGCCGGCGATCCTGTTCTTCGTCGTCGGCAGCGGCAAGGCCGTGTACGACGTCATCGACAAAGACTTCCGCATCGCGTCGAACACGATCGTGCTTCTCGGTGTCGCGTTCGCGCTCGCCATCGTCGCGATGCTCGCCGATCTGCTCGTCCAACTGAACAAGAAGCGGCTCGATCTGATCCCGGCGACCCTCGCGCCCAACGATCGTCACGACGGGACAAAGCCCGCGACTCCGTGATCCGACCACAGCTCTCCCCGAACGCATGGCTCCGGTACGACGCGATCCGCGCCGCACTGGGCGATCGTGGGCGCGGTCGTACGGTGCTGGAGGTCGGGTGCGGGGGTGGAGCGCTGGGCGCCCGGCTGGCCCGGGATTTCGACTACACCGGGTACGAGCCTGACACCGAGTCGTTCGAGACGGCACGATCCAGGCTCGCAGCGGTTGGGAGGGGACGGGTCCGCAACGAGCTGCTCCCCGCCGAGCCGACGCGGAGCTTCGACGTGGTATGTGCCTTCGAGGTGCTCGAGCACATCGAGGACGACGCGGCCGCAGTCGACCGGTGGCGCTCGTGGCTCCGGCCCGGAGGCCGCCTCGTGCTCTCCGTACCGGCGAATCCGCGGCGGTTCGGACCCGCCGACGAAGCCGTCGGGCATTACCGGCGGTACACCAGAGCCGGCCTCGAAACCCTCCTCGATGCTGCCGGATTCTCCGACATCGATGTCGTCATGGTCGGGTTCCCCTTCGGTTATGTGCTCGAGTTCGTGAGGAATCGACTGGCGAGACGGTCGTCGGGGGGAACGATCGAAGAGAGGACCGCGGGTAGCGGCCGCTGGTTCCAGCTGGGCGCTGCGTTCGGTGTGGTCGCTGCGGTCGTGGCTGCACCCTTCCGGCTCATCCAGCGGCCCTTCGCTCGCACCGATCTCGGAACTGGGTACGTGGTGTGCGCCCGGCGACCGGATTGAACTCGTCGCGCCGGCTGCGCGTCTTCAAGGCCGCCTTTGGCGTCGTCGGCGCTGTGTTTCTCGTTGTTGCCTTCATCAGCACCTGGGACTCGACAAGGGACACCGTGATGCCCCCGTGGCCGCTGTGGGTGCTCGCGACCGCCATCGTGGTGGCCGGCATGGTGGCCGCCGGATTGGGATGGCTGGCGTTGTTCGCGGGCGGATCTCGTCGCGGGCTGCTGTCCGGCTTCTACGCCGCGCAGCTCGGCAAGTACGTACCCGGCGGCATCTGGCAGGCGGTGGGCCAGATAGGGCTGACAACGAGCGCGGCGGGGTCGGGCGCGAAGGCGGCGGCCGGGTTCAGCGTGTACACGATCATCCAGTTGACATCCGGACTTGCCCTTGCCGCCGTCGCTGGCGTGTTTGTCGGCTCGCTGCCGATGTGGGTGAGGTTGGTGACGGCAGTGGGCTGGCTGGCGCTGGTCCTGCTCGACCGCAGGTGGATGGTTCGTCTGGCCGCGTTCATCGGTCGCCGCACCCCGGCGGTGAGCGCCGATCTCGTCCCGTCCCAGCGCGGCATCATCGCTTCCTTCTCATGGGCGACGACGACGCTCGCGGGCGCATCCCTTGGTTACGCCGTCTTGCTCGCCGGCCTCAGCGACGGAGACGCTCTCATCACGATGACGCTCGCCTTCGCTCTGGCTTGGCTCGTCGGGTTTCTCGCGGTTCCCTTTCCCTCCGGACTCGGGGTGCGGGAGGCTGTCCTCATCGGGTCGCTGTCTGCCGGCGCAGCACCCATCATCGCCGCATCCCTCGCCCACCGGCTCGTCTCGATCGGTGCCGAAGTGCTCCTCATTGCCGTCACCCACCGGAGGAAGCGGTGAACGTCCTGTTCTTCGGGTCCTACGACGCCGACCGCCATCCTCGGGTGAGGGTCCTCATGGAGGGACTGGCAGGTAGCGGCATTGAGGTCGGCGAGTGCAACGAGCCGCTCGGCGACGCGACATCGGATCGCGTCGAGCTGCTACGGCGCCCCTGGCTGGCTCCGTTCTTCATCGCCCGGCTGGCCCGGTCGTGGTGGAAGCTGTGGCGTCGCGGCCGAAGGCTGCCGCGCCCCGACGTCGTGCTCGTCGGCTACATGGGCCACTTTGACGTTCACCTCGCCCGTCGGCTCTGGCGCAACACGCCGATCGTGTTGGACCATCTCGTGTCGTTTGCAGACACGGCGGCCGATCGCCGCGCCGTCCCCGGGTTGAGGCATCGGTTGATGCGCCGCCTCGATAGGGAGGCGGTGACCGCGGCAGCTGTCGCCATCGTGGACACGGCGGAGAACCTCGAGCTGCTTCCGGAAACGGCACGACGCGACGGCGTCGTCGTTCCGGTCGGAGCTCCGACACGCTGGTTCCGCGAGCCGCAACCGCGGCCCGATGAACCGGTCCGGGTCGTGTTCTTCGGCTTGTACACACCTCTCCAAGGCACCCCCCAGCTCGGAGAGGCGCTCGGCATGCTTGGCGCCCTCGACGCCGACGTGACGATGATCGGGACGGGTCAGGACCTCGACGAGTGCCGGGACCGCGCCGCCTCGAACCGCCGCGTCACCTGGCTGGATTGGGTCGAGCCGGCGAGGCTGCCCGGGCTCGTGGCCGACCACGACATCTGTCTCGGCATCTTCGGGACGAGCGACAAGGCCATGCGGGTCGTTCCCAACAAGGTCTACCAGGGTGCCGCCGCCGGCTGCGCCGTCGTGACGTCGGATACGGAGCCGCAGCGTCGTGTCCTCGGCGACGCGGGTGTGTTCGTGCGACCCGGCAGCGCCGCGTCACTGGCCGAGGCGATCGCCGCGCTCGCCAACGACCGCGCCGCGCTCGATGAGCGGCGTCGCCGGGCTCATGACCTTGCGGTCCGTTCGTTCACTCCGACGGCGGCGACGGCGGTGCTCGCTGCGAGGCTCGGAGTGCTNNTGAAGAACGGGCTCGGTTGGGCCGATGACGGTGGGGTCGTATCACCGCGAGGCCGCATGACCGAAGCCACTCAGAACGATGACTACGCCCGGGCCGGAAGCGTCGGGAAGCTCGCCCGCGCCATCGTCGCCACCGATCGTGGGCTCTTCGCCGCCATCGCTGCGCCGCTCCTCGTTCTCTACCTCCTCACCGCAACGTGGTCCCAGCCGTATCACATCGACGCGTTCTCCAACGTGCTGCCCGCCTGGAAGCTCGGCACCGACGGAACGGTGCTCCTCGAGGATCACGCCGAGCTCGCCCATCCCGACTACTACCGCAATCTCGGGTCGATCGTCCCCGCCGAGGGTGGTGTGGCGAGTGTGACCCCGCCCGGGGCGGCACTCGTCGCCTCCCCCATCTACGCCGTGTGGCCGGAGGACGCCGAGGTCGTCACCGTCGTCGGCTCCAACCGCCCCGATGTGGCGCCCATCGACGTTCTCGTCCCACCCCTCGGCCCCGCCGCCATCGCCGCGTCTGTCGCCGTGGCCATCGCCATTGCCGCACTCGGCATCGCGTTCCGCCGCGCCGGCGCTTCACCGCCGCGTGCCCTCGCCGGCGCCTACGTCGCCGGTCTGGGGACCTCGGCGTGGTCGGTGGCGGCGGATCAGCTGTGGCAGCACGGCCCGGCCATGGCCTGGATCGCTCTCGGCCTCGCCTTCGCCGCGACGGTGCCGGCCGGGTCCGGTCTCGCCTTCGGTGCCGCGATCCTCACCCGGCCGCCGACGGCGCTCGTCGCCGCCGGCACCGGGATCGCAGCATCGATCCGTCGCCGTTCCCTCCGCCCCGCGCTCGTCATCGGTGCGGGTGCACTCGTCGGTCTCGCCGCCGTCGTCGCGTACAACGCCTGGATCTTCGGCGCTCCGTCGATTTCAGGGGGCTACGGGGCGGTGTTCACGGACAACGTCCGCAGCGGCGACCTCATCGGATACGCCCGCAACGTCTTCCTCGGGCTGTTCTCGGCGACGAGGGGGGTGCTGGTGTGGTCACCGTTCCTTCTCGTCCTCGTCCCCGGCATCAGAGCGGCGTGGCGGGCGGCGCCGGCGTGGGCGAAGGGCGCTGCGATCGGCGGAGCCGCCTACTTGTTGCTCCAGTACAAGGCGAACCGCTTCTCCGGGGGAGCGGGCTTCTTCGCGTATCGCTACCCGCTCGAGGCCCTTACCGCCGCCGCCCCTCTTCTCTTCCTCGCCTACGACCGGTGGGTGGCAGCGCGGCCGCGGATGGTGCGCGCCTTCTGGGCGATGGCGGCGATCTCAGTGTCCCTGCACGCACTCGGCGCGGTCGACCTCGTGTCCATGTGAGGCCGGCCGGCAGCGAGCCGGCACCCTCCAGGGAGTAACCTCGTCGCCTCAATGGCGCCCTACGTCGCCGCTCTCGCCGGCGCATTTCTCATGTGGGCCTCCTTCCCCCCGCTCGACTGGGGGTTCCTGGGCCTGGTGGCTCCCGCACCGCTCGTGTGGGGCCTGCGACGGATCGAACGCGCCTCCGGCGCCGCCGCAGCCGGGTTCCTCTTCGGCTTCGCCTTTTTCGGCACGATGCTCTGGTGGGTGTTCGTGCTCGGAGCCGTGGCGTGGTTCCCTCTCACGATCTGGCTCGCGGCGACGTCAGCGGGGCTCGGGCTCGTCATCTGGATGTTCCGGGTCTGGCCGCCGCTGCGGTTCCTGCTCGTCACCGTCGGCGCCTGGGGCCTGTGGGAGCTGGCGAGGTCGACGGTGCCGTTCGGGGGCTTCCCGTGGGGGATGCTGGGGTTTGCCACCGGCGGGGTGCCCGGATTCATCGGCTCGGTGCAGTGGGTCGGCCCGTCGGGCTGGTCATTGCTCTCCGTTGCGTTTGCCGTCGGTGTCGTGCTGACCGTCGAGGAGCGGGGAAACTGGCGTCTCCTCGTCGACCCTGCCGTCGTGATCCTGCTCCTCGTCCTGGCCGGGGGCCTCTTCCCTCCCCGCCCGGACGGGGACACGATGACGGTCGCCATCGTCCAGGGCGGCTCTCCTTGCCCGGCGACGCGATGCCAGAACGAGAACCAGCGGATCTACGAGCGCCACCTCGCGTTCACCCAGGAGATCCCCGAGGCCGAGGTCGACCTCGTTGTCTGGCCGGAGAACTCGCTGGGAACCCCCTTCGAGCCGGTCGGCAACCCCGACGTCGAGGGAGCGCTCAAGAGCGAGGCGCGCCGGCTCGGCGCCTACCTGCTCGTGTCGGGCACGAGGCGGGTGGACGTCGGCGAGGACGAGTTCCTCAACGTCAACCGGGTCTACGCTCCGACCGGAGACTTCGCCGGCGAGTACCTCAAGCGACACCCCGTCCCGTTCGGGGAGTACGTCCCCTTCCGAGAGCTGCTCGACTTCATCCCCGAGCTAGACCGTGTCCCCCGCGACATGGTGCGCGGCGACGAGGCCACGGTGTTCCCGACGCCACGCGGCGTGATCGGCTCGGTCATCTCCTTCGAGGGGGCGTTCTCCCGGCTCGTCCGCTCCGAGGCGAGAGCCGGCGCAGAGCTCATGGTCGTCGCGACGAACGAGAGCAGCTACGGCGCGAGCAGCTGGCTGCCGAGCGATCAGCTCATCGGGCTCACCCGCGTGAATGCCGCCGCAGTGGGCCAGGACCTCGTCCACGCCGCGATCACCGGCAAGTCGGCCTTCGTCGGCGCCGACGGCACCGTTGGGGATCGGACCGACATCCTCACCGAGACCGTCATCGTGGGGCGGGTGGCGTTCCGCGATGGAGCACCGACGCTGTACACCCGTCTCGGGGACTGGCTCGTGTATGTCGCTCTCGCGGCGGCGGTCGCTGCCGTAGCCGTGCCTGGGGAGGGCCGCCCGAAGCCGCAGTCGCGACCCTGAACCCGGCTCACGCGCAACCCACCGCCTCCGTGGCGGGTCACCGTTCGGGGCCTTGACACAGTCCGTTTTAGTGCTAAAAAGAGCGCCGACGAATTGCCGACCAACCCTGAGCTCCGGCGCCGCACGAGAGGACGTCGCGTAGACCGGCCTCAGGCGAGAGCGAGAACACCATGGCCGAATCGATGCGGGCGGCACGACCCGGCAGACGTTCCCGCAGGCCCAAGAGCTTCGACGCCGGGCGGGTCTGCCTCAGAGACGGGTGCACGACCGTGATCTCCCGATACAACCGTTCCGAGTTCTGTTTCAAACACCGGCCGGTGAGCTATCCCCGCCTGCGCGGCGTGCTCGCCGAGGACCGCGAACCGAGGGGCGCCTGATCCGGGTGGGGCGCAGCGACTTGTCCCTCCAGGAGGTGTCGGTACGCCTCGGCGTCCACTACATGACGGCGTACCGGTACGTCCGGCTCGGTCTCCTCCCCGCGACAAAGCACGGGTCGTCGTGGAGCATCGCAGAGGACGACCTCCGCGACTTCGCCTCTTCGGAACGCGGCCCGAGAGGCGATCTGCGGAAGGGCGCTCCGTGGGCGGACCGCCTCGAGGCGCGGTGTGTGGCCGGCGACCTGACGGGGTCGTGGAGGATCGTCGAGGCTGCCATGGCCGGCGGGCTATCCGCTCCTGGGGTCTACACCGACCTGGTCGCACCGGCAATGCGCAGCATCGGGGAGAGATGGGCGGCGGGCATGCTCGGCATCGCCGACGAGCACCGGGCGAGTGCGGTTGCGTCCAAGATCATCGGGCGCCTCGGCCACCGCATGGTCCGCAGAGGACGGCCGAAGGGAACCATCGTGATCGGGACCGCTGCCGGCGAGCGGCACGGTCTCGTGGTGTCGATGGCCGCCGACCTCGTGCGCGCCCGGGGCTACGAGGTCGTCGACCTCGGCTGCGACATCCCCGCGACGGCGTTTGCAGCGGCGACCGCACGGGCCGACGGCGTCGTTGTCGTCGCCGTCTCTGCGACCACCCCCGGCGGCGAGGCCGCCGCGGCCGAGACGATCGCGCATGTGAAGGAGACGAGGCCCGACGTCCCGATCTTCGCCGGAGGGGCGATGGTGCCGGACGCCGGGACCGCCGCCGCCCTCGGAGCCGATCGTTGGGCGGCGGACATCGACGGGCTTGCGTTCACCGTCGCGTCACTCGCAGGCTGAGCGGCCGGTCGGCCTCAGCCGCTCTCGAGGTCGTCGAGCGCCCGGTCGAGGATGTCGATGCCGAGGTCGAGCTCCTCGGTCGACACCGTGAGCGGCGGGATGAACCTGATGATGTTGGCGTCGGGCCCGCAGGAGAGGATGAGCATTCCCTCCCGCTTGGCGAACCCGGCGATATGGGTGAAGGCGTCGGCATCGGGCTCGTGACCGTCGTCGCCGACCAGCTCGACCCCGATCATGAGCCCCAGCCCGCGCACGTCGCCGATCGTCCGGTGCCTGCCCTTCAGCTCTTCCCAGCGCTCGAAAGCGTGGGTCGCGAGCTTCGACACCTGGGGCACGACGTCGGCGAGGGCCTCCACGGTGGCGGCGGCGGCTGCGCACGAGATCGGGTTGCCGCCGAAGGTCGTGCCGTGGGACCCGCGGGGCCACTTCGCTAGCAGCTCGGCCGGTGCGCCGAACGCCGAGAGGGGTAGGCCGTTGGCGATGGCCTTGCCCATGACCATGACGTCGGGGCGAATGTTGTAGACGTCCGACGTGAACCATGCCCCGGTGCGGCCGAAGCCGGTCTGGACCTCGTCCATCACGAGCAGGATCCCGTGGCGGTCGGCGAGTTCGCGCAGGTGCTCGAGGAATGCCTTTCCCGCCGGGTAGTAGCCCCCTTCGCCCTGGAGGGGCTCGACGAGGAAGCAGGCGATCTCGGCGGGCGTCACCTCGTGCTTGAACATGAGGTCGAGCTCGTCGATCGCTCGCGCCGTCGCCTCCTCATGCGTCATCTGCCAACGGAACGGCCGCGGGAAGGGTGTGACGAAGACCGAGCCGACGAGGGGGTGGTACCCCTGGCGGTACTTCGCCGTCGACGTCGTGTAGCTCACGGATCCCATCGTCCTGCCGTGGAATCCGCCGCGAAACACGACGACGCCCTGGCGTCCTGTCGTCTTGCGGGCGAGCTTGACGGCTCCCTCGACCGACTCCGCCCCGGAGTTCATGAAGAAGAACTGGTCGATGCCCTCCGGGGTGATGGTGCGGAGCCGCTCGGCGGCGCGCACCAGCGACTCATACCAGAAGACCCCCCCGGCATGCCACACGCTGTCGATCTGTTCCAGGATCGCCGCCTTCACCAGCGGGTGCCGGTGACCCAGGTTGGAGACGGCGATGCCGCAGGTGAAGTCGAGGTAGCGCTTCCCCGTGGCGTCGGTCACCCAGCTGCCCTCACTTGCGACGACCTGGACGTCTGTGTCGAACGCCTGGGTCGGCGCGATCACCTGCCGGGATCGATCGGTGAGTTGTGACATGAAACCTCCTTGACCGGGTCGGATGCTGCAGACGCCCTGGCGGGCCCCGCCTACGGCGAGGCGAAGAGGTGTCGACGCGTGTCCCGGGGAGTTCCCGTCATGGGGTCATTGTACGGGCGGGCTTGCCGGGACGGCACCCGAGGCCGCGGTTCCTGTCGGGGCGGCGACCTTCTCCGCCAGGCCTTGTATCCATTCGCGTCCCTCGTTCGTCTAGATGGTGACGGAAACGAAAGAGCGAGATCCCCGGATCTCAGAAGGGAAGTCATCATGCGCTACATCAACGAGGCGGGATGGGATCGAGCCGCCCGGGTCGTGCTCGGCATCGTCCTGCTGGCGCTGGGATGGAGCGGCGCCGTCGGCGGAGGCTGGGGCGCCTTCCTCAAGATCATCGGCTTCGTGCCGCTCGCGACGGGCCTTGCAGGCTGGTGTCCCCTGTATGCGGTGTTCCGTTTCCGCACGAACGACACCGTCGAGGATCGCGAGCTCGCCGGAACGGCCTGAGTGTGAGCGGTCGAGCCGATCGTCGAGTGGGGGCTCCCAGGGGGGAGCCCCCACTCCGTCCCCGCGGCCGCACCGGCTCTGTCGGGATCGCGGCGGCACTGCGCCGGTGTCCCCGCTGCGGTGAGCACCGGATCTGGCGCTCGTGGGCGACGCTCGGCGCCACCTGCCCCCGCTGTGCGCTCGACTTCGATCGCCACGGCTGGGTTGCCGCAGTGTGGATCAACACGTGGATCACGATCCTGCTCGTCATGGGCTGGACGATCGCCGCGGTCGCGATGACGCTCCCCGACGTGCCGTGGACGGTGGGCGCGGTGGCCGTTGCCCTCGCCGTGGGCGCTCCGGTGCTCTGCCTGCCCGTGGCGAAGCTGATCCAGACCGGCATACTGCTGCGGTGGGACCCACCTCGAGACGGATGGCAACGATGATCGACCCAGTCGAGACGCACGGCGAACCGACGGTGATCGAGGTGCGGGCGCCGTGGTGTCATTCGTGCCGGGCGATGCAGCCGCTGATCGACGCAGCGGCGGACGAGTTCGCCGGCTCGGTGCGCCTCGTCGTCATCGACGCGTCGCACCAGCCGGAGGTGGTTCGCGATCTGCGGGTGCTCGGGACGCCGACCCTCATCGGTGTCAACGGTGGCGCCGAGATCGGTCGGATCACCGGCACCCGCAACGCCGCGGAGGTACGCGAGCTCTTTCGCGCCGCCGCCGACGGACGGCACGGCGCGGTGGCCGGCCCCGGATCTGCCGACACCCGCCTCCGGGTGCTCGCCGGTGCAGCGCTCGCCGTCCTCGGGCTGCTCACCGGGCCTGCGTGGGTGCTGACGGGTGCCGGCGCCGGCGTCGCCGCCTGGGGTCTGGTGGGTGCATCGGCGCGGCGGCGTTCCCGCGGACGGACCGGGTCATGAGCAAGCCGGCCCCCGTGCTCTCCGAGATCGGCGATCACCTTCCGGCGCTCTACCAGCTGGCGACGCGCCTGAGCCCCGATCCCCACGGCGCCGCCGACCTCGTCCACGATGCGTACCTGCGAGCCGTGGAGAAGGCAGACCAGTACCGCGGGGACGCACCCCTCCTCGCCTGGCTTCGCCGGATTCTCCACAACCTCGCGGTCGACCGGGCCCGCCGCTCGTCACGTGAAGTGCCGGTCGACGCAATCGAGGAGAAGTGGCAGGACGACGCATACACCGTCGATCCGGCGGCGGTCGCGGAGCGGGCGGCGACGAGGACCGAGCTCGAGGACGCCCTGGTGAGGCTGCCGTTCATCTACCGCACCGCGGTGACCCTCCACGATGTCGAAGGCCTCACCGTGCGCGAGATCGCCGACCTCCAGGACGTGTCGCTCCCCGCCGCCAAGCAGCGCCTGCGCCGGGGCCGGATGATGCTCGTCAGTGCCCTCGCCGAGGGCCACGAGCGGCGCACCAAACTCAAAGGAGTGCCCATGCGATGCTGGGACGCCCGCCGTCACATCTCGGACTTCCTCGATGGGAACCTCGACCACGAGACGGCCCACGGAGTCGAGGCCCACCTCGCCACCTGCCCGACGTGTCCTCCCCTGTACGCCGCCCTCGTCGACGCCCAGGCGCGCCTCGGCGAGCTTCGCGACGCCGACTCGGTCGTTCCCCCCGAGCTCGTCACCCGGATTCAGGCGGTTCTCGCCGCCTCCGCCGCGGGGTGAGCCGGGGCGGGATCAGTCGCCTCGGAACTCAGCGGGCCGCTGCTCGGTGAACGCTCGCACCGCCTCGGCGAGGTCGTTCGACTCCAAGAACGCGGCGTTCCACAAGGCGACGTAGTCGAGCTCCTCCGCGACGCGCGCCCGGTGGCGTCCCAGCACCGCCTTGGCCCCCTGGACGGCGAGAGGAGAGTTGGCGGCGATCTCCTCGGCGAGGTCGAGTGCATGCTTGACGACGGTGTCGCGGTCGGGGTACACGTGGCTCACCAGGCCCATGTCGAGCGCCTCGTCGGCGGCGAAGTCGCGGCCGGTGTAGACGATCTCGGCGACCCGTCCCGGCTCGACGATGGCGGGAAGTCGCTGCAGCGTGCCGACATCGGCGACCATCGCCAGCTTCGTTTCGCGCACCGAGAACAACGCGTCCGCTGCGGCGAGCCTGATGTCGCACGCCGTGATGAGGTCGACCCCGCCGCCGATGCAGTACCCGTGCACCGCGGCGATCACCGGCTTGGGGCACTCGGCGACGGCGGTGAACGTGTGTTGCATGTTCGTGATCATCTCGTAGAGGCGGCGGCGGTCGGACACCTGGTTCGACATGTCGCCGGTGAACGCGCCAGCCGCCAGGTCGGGCCCGAACGCCTCGAGGTCGATCCCGACGGTGAAGGACTTGCCGCGGGCGGCGACGACGACGGCGCGCACGTCGTCTTCGGCACCGAGCGCCTCCATGATGCGGGGGAGGTCCTCCCAGAACGCCGGTGCCATGGCGTTGAGCTTCTCGGGTCGGTCGAGCCACACGACCGCAACCCGGCCGTGCCGCTCGACAGCGATGACGTCCGAATCGGGAATGGGGTGCTCGCTCACGGGGGCGAGCGTAGNNGCCCGCTCCATCCTCGCCAGGTCCGCCGTGGTGTCCACGCTCGCCCACGATCTGCCGTCCTCGCCCCAGGACCGCCACTGCTGCTCGTCGACGAGGGTGGCCCCGGCGGCATCCACGACGGCACGTAGCGACGGTCGCGCCGAGGCGAGCACCGTGCGTGCGGTGGCGGCGACGCCGGGCCGGTAGACCGCACATGTCACCTGGGGGATGTCGCCGTCGATTGGCGCGACGACCGGCCCGGGTGTGGCGAGGAGTGCCAGCACGGTGTCGGGACGCAGCAGTGGCTGGTCGACGGCGACGACGACGAGATCGCGCCCGGGCAGGGCGTCGAAGGCGCCGAGGACTCCGGCCACCGGCCCGCTCCCGGCTGCGTCGGGCACGACGGGTAGGTCGACACCGTCGCGGCGAGGCCCGGCGACGACGACGTCGAGGCCGGCGGCGTCGATCGCGGCGGCGACGAGCTCGATGAGGGGCCGGCCTGCCAGCTCGACGAGGGCCTTGTCTCTCCCCATCCGGCTGCTCCTGCCGCCGGCGAGGATGATCCCGGTTGCGGTCTCGGTCACACCCGACAGCCTATGCCGCGCCGGCCGCTGTGAGCGCGTACCCTGGCAGCCGCACCATCCTCGCCCTTCGGGGCGCCACGCACGGAGGGCACCGTGGAGATCACCGGCATCAGGACCGAGGGCCTCGGGGACACGACGTACGTCCTCATCCACGACGGCGTCGCGCTCGTCGTCGACCCCCAACGCGACATCGAGCGCTTCGCCGGCCGCGTCGAGGCCGGCGACGCCACTCTGGGCCTCGTCCTCGAGACCCACGTTCACAACGACTACGTCTCCGGGGGCCGGGAGCTGGCTGCCACGTTTGGCGCCGAGCTCGTCCTGCCCGCCGCCGCCGGTGCCGCCTTCGCCCACGTGCCGGCGTTCCACGGCGAGGAGCTCACCCTCGGCGACCTCGTGATCGAACCGATCCACACCCCGGGCCACACTCCCGAGCACACGTCGTACCTCGTCCGCCTCGACGGAGTCCCGTTGGCGCTGTTCTCCGGTGGTTCCCTGCTCGTCGGGTCGGCGGGGCGGACCGACCTGCTCGGCGCCTCCCGCGCCCGCCAGCTCGCCAGGCTCCAGTTCGCCTCGGTGCGGCGCCTCGCGGAACTCCCCGGCCCGGTCGGTCTCTACCCGACCCACGGCGAGGGCTCGTTCTGCACCGCCGGCGGCGCGGGGAGACACACATCGACGGTAGGGGACGAGCGGGCTGGCAACCCGGTTCTGACCCACCCGGACGCCGAGGCCTTCGCCGACGCCCAGCTCCAGGGTCTCCAGCCCTACCCGACCTATTACGCCCACATGGCGCCGCTCAACCTCCTCGGGCCGCCCCGGCCGGCCTCAGCGCCTCCAGAGCTCGACGTCGACGGCATCCCCCCCGGAGCCTCCGTCGTCGACGTGAGACCGCGTGAAGCGTTCGCCGCAGGTCACCTCGAAGGATCCCTCGGCATCCCGGAGGCAGACTCGGTCGGCGTGTGGGCGGGCTGGCTTCTGCCGTTCGACGCCGACGTCGTGCTCGTCGCCGGCCCCGACCAGGATGTCACCGAGGTCGTCAATCAGTTCATCCGCATCGGATTCGATCACGTCGTCGGGGTGGTGAGGGACCTGGGCGACGTTCCGACGCGGGCGTACCGGACGGTGACGCTCGACGAGGTGGCCGCGGCGTTGGCCGGAAGCGACCCGCCGCTCTTCGTGGACTGCCGGGGGCCGGCCGAGTGGGAGGCGGGGACCGTGCCGGGGAGCCGCCTCTGCTACACGCCGGACATCGAGACCGGACTCTCCGACCTCGAACTGGGCACGGAGGTCTGGCTCGGGTGCGTCACCGGGTTTCGAGCCACGATCGCCGCCGGTCTTGCCGAGCGGCTCGGCCTCGAGGTGGTCGTCCTCGACCGGCGCGGCATCCCCGACTTGCTCACCGCCACCGCCCTCCGCTGAGCCGTCCGCGGCGTCGTGTTCACGACGAAGGGCTGCGGAGCTCGCGGCGCCATACGAACTTCAGCCCCGACCACGTGGCGTCGATGGCGGCCACCTCGACGTCGACGAGGCCGCTCGGTAGGACGACGTCGCGTGCGGTGTTCTCGGTGAGGTCCGTGGCGACCCCGGATGCCCGCTTCGGCCAG
>JABAOE010006344.1_pt8 | contig 15507 bp, 14 predicted proteins | sample 7062141 | NCBI WGS metagenome assembly JABAOE01 (sample SAMN14538627, study PRJNA623070) | marine sediment metagenome | biome: marine biome [ENVO:00000428]; feature: marine pelagic biome [ENVO:01000023]; material: deep marine sediment [ENVO:00002113] | place: India: Gulf of Khambhat ... | reverse complement strand
ATCGGCGGTTCGGGCGAGCGATACCGTGAGTCCTGCTCGGACCAGCCCGGCCGCCTCCCTGCGCTTATCGGGGGTGATCAGATTCAGTGCACCGAGCTCGTCGTTCGGACCCCACCGTCCCCAATTCGAGAGCTCCACTTGCCACCGCTCGTACTCCGCCTCCGTGGTCAGCGGAGGAGGCTCCTGGGCCCTTGCCGCCGTCTCCGAGGCGGTTACGGCAGGTGCAGTGGCCAGGGCAGCCGCCGTGAGCAACAGGGCCGGTGTGCAAAGAGTCGCTCTGTCCGCCCGAGGGCGCCGAGCGCCGTTCTCCGTGGTGTCATCTGACATGGATCCCCCCGGGAGAGTCCAGTAACGAGGCCGTGATGAAGCCTCTTGCGCGGGGCAGCGGACGCCGCCCGGCTCCTCGAAGAGGCTCCGCCTGGCGGGCCTCGGTGCAAGATGCCCGCGGCGCCAATAGGCGGCAAGAAGTGACGGCTGGCGGGGTCAGACCACAAAATACGGCGAAATGCCGAGATCCCGGCTCATCGAGCACCCAGCTCTCCGTGCCCGGCCAACATGCCGCTCGACCTCGAGAAGTCGGGCTCCGGCATTCGCGACTTCGTTATTATTTGAGAGCACGGAGGAGCCCCGAATCGCGATCGCCGGAAGTGAGACCCGAGCGGTCCCGCTCGAAGTCTCGATCCGATCGACAGCCACGGAGGACGGACCGTGAGACTCTCGCCCAGTGACGAAAGCAATCTCCGAGTACGTGCCCAGGCGGCGGGGATGCCCGCGTGCGACGGGTGCTCGGTGGCACCCGGGGACCTCGACGAAGGCGGGATCTGGGTGGGTGGAGAGGGCGGATTCATCGGCCGCAAGAAGTGGATCAAGCACCGATGGACCGTGGAGATCGGAGGCCGAAGCTACGCCGTCGGACAGGACCAGGACCACAACGTGATCGCTTACGCGGCGGAGGCCGGCGGTTCTTCCTTCTCGCTCTGGGGTGCGACGAGCGCGACAATCCGGTACGCACTCCTCACCATAGTCCTCGCGGTCTGGTCCGTGGTCGGCTTCGTATTCTGGATTCCCCTGATCGTCCGGGCGACCGCGGCGTTCTGCGTGACCGCGGTATACGCGAACCTCGCGCGGGCCAACGCGGACGTGCCGAATGAAGGACTTCAGCACGCCGCGCTGTTCTACGTGAGCGGCTACCGCTCGATCTATCGCGCCATCATCGAGCCACACTCTACCGAGCTGGAGAGGACCCCGGCCTTCCGCGGCGGCCGGTTTCTCGGCGAGACGATCTGGACCGCCCTTTTCTGGTGGGCCGTTCTATTCGTACTGGCGGGCTCGGGCGAGGCCCTCGGATTCTCCAGGGCTGAGCTGGTCGATCCTGCCCTCTGGCTGGTGGATCGGCTCGCAGCGGCCGGAGGATGGTTGGTGGATACGATCGAAGGCCTGATTCGGCAGGCCACCGGATCCGTCCAGGTTCAGCCGGAAGCGTCTGCCGGGGCCGAGACCGTCACTCGCACGTAGCCGTTCGTCCAGCAGCACTGGGCACCCCACGGTCGCGACCCCTCGTACGCCTGCACGCGGAGGAGGTACTCTCCAGGCTCGGCGAACGTCGCCGTAGTCCGGAACTCCACGCCGCCCGTCATGGGGGATCCTTCGGTACTGCTGAAGGTCACATCCCCCGGACCCTGATGCTTCGCCCACAGCGCGAAGACTCTCTGAAAACCGGAGTTGGGGCTGTCGATCATGGGCTCGACCACGCCTATCCTCAACGGAAGCGGCTGGCCCACGCGCACAGTTACCGGTCCCAGGGTCAGCCGACCGCCCCTACCCCGCCCCTCCGCGGCGGCAGGCTCGAAGAAGCGCACCGAGGGCGACACGCTGTTCCTCCCTGGCTGATCTGGCTCCTCGATCTTGTAGTCCTGGGCTTGGATGTGCCCCGGAACGGAATACGTCTCCCCACCGAAGCGAAGCGTCCAGACGACCCGTTCGGCCTCCGAGCCCGGAGGAAGCTGTGCGGAGAAGACACAGTAGTACCGGCGGTCGTAGCCCTCGCGAGAGTCCGGCACGGGCATGAAATGGGTCGGCTGAAGCCCATCGTAGCGGGCCGGTTCGATGAAGTTGTCCGGGCCCAAGGGAATCTCCAGCTCCTGCTCGGTATTCAGGTTGAAGTAGCCGAAGCAGAGCCCGTGCGAGCCGTCGGAGTTCGCGTACCAACCGTCGAAGAGTGGGACCACGGGCTGACCGGATGGCCGGAGGTTACGCACCATCTCCGTTCCGGCTGCCCCCGGAATGTTGGCTTGCGCGCTGAGCGCCATCGGGGCCGCGGCCATCGCTCCTAGCAGCAGAGCTCCCAGCCGCGGCCCGGGGACCGCTCGAGTCATCCATCCCCACCCGAAGTGAGTCTCTCACGCCGGAGGAGGGACTCCCGCTCCTGCNNGAAGTAGGTCAGGCCCATCCGGAAGTGGCACATCGAGTCGACTGTGCGGTCACCGCGCACCACCCACTGGTCCGGGTCAGGATTGTGAGGGTTGTTCGCCGTGTTGTCGAACACCCCCGTTACAATCAGTACCGTCCCCTTCGGCAGGAGCGGCATGGCGTCGTCTTCGTACAGGAAGGCGGTCTGCCAGTTGTGATCGAAGTGAAACTTGTTGATGACCTCCCAGCGGCCGTCCGGATACACGGCCTCGAGGATTTGGTACCGGCCGCGCAGGTGCATGTGCGCCCTGGCGATCTCGAGGCGCGCCGCACGATCCAACACGTAGACGCCACGGTAGGTCGCCCAGCTGTTCGGCGGCAGCAGTAGATCCCCCTGGCGGACGACCTGAGGATCACTGCTCAGTCCACGAGGCCCGCCCCTCAGGTCCGGTCCGAAGCGCCCGGGAAGCGGATCCGACTCGAATCCATGACCCGTATACTGGCTGCAACTGAATCCGTCCGCGCCGGCTGCGCGGAACTGCGGGGGATCGTCCCTCGGATACAGCCAGAAGCCGAGCTGGAGCACGGCGTCCACGTCCTCGTCGATCGCATACATGTGCATGTTCCACCGCACGATGTCGCCCGGATCGAGGGGCTGACCCGAGTCGTCCGCGTAGATGGTGCCCTCGTTCCCCCGGGTCTGTCTGAGCGATCCGTCCATTTCCGTCCCGTCCTCCTTGACGATGAACGGATTCGCGTGATGGAAGACGTTCCAGGTCTGCGCCGAGGCAGGCCGGAACTCCGCCGCCTTGATCCAGCGTTGCTCCGTCAGCCCCTCAATCGGAGACTCGAGCCAGGGCCAATCGTCCGCGCTGTTCGCGAGCACGCGATAGGAGGGGGAGGAGACGACGAGATCCGGAGGGCGGCCCAGCTCCTCCTCGAAGCGCCACACGTCCGACCAGTCGGGCCACTCGAGGGGGGCGGGCAGGTCGGCCACGTCGCCTAGCGGTGCGCCGGCGTCGACCCAGCTCGCGATGGTGCGGATCTGCTCCTCGCTCAGCGACCGGTCGTTCTTGAAGCGCTGTATGCCGATCGTTCGATCGATGGGCCACGGTGGCATCTCGAGGCTCACCACCTTCTCCTTGATCATCGGGGCCCAGGGTCGAACCTCTTCGTAGCTCGTCAGGGGCATGGGGCCGATGGATCCGTCGCGGTGACAGGCCTCACACTTTTGCTGAAGGATCGGGGCCACGTCGCGCGCGAAGGTGACGCTCGCCTGCGACTGAGCGGACAGATCGGGCGTGAGGCCGACCAGTGCGAAAAAGCCCACGACTAGCGTGCCCGAAGCCGAGCGTTGGACCCGGGACCAAGACCGCGTTTCCCCCGTCATGATCGTCCTCCTCGTGGCGATGTTGCGAGCGCAGGACGCCGCCTGTCCGGCAATGTTCGATGGTAAAGCCTTCTCGGCTCCGGCGCACCTACGTCCCCCGGATCCAGGTGCTGTCTCGCGCCTCACCGGGAGCGCCTGGACTGCGGACTCGAGCCTGCGAGTTGGCGGCTCAAGTGTCCCTCACAGTGAACTCCGACCCGATGAACCGGACGAACACGAACGCGGCCTGACAAAGGTTGAATACGAGGGCTGCGAAGTACAGCGAGTAGCTGAGGTCGGGCCAAATGCTCAGAATGATGAGTACGAGCGCGACCTGATCGACAAACTCGAGGAAGCCGACGAGGGTGACGGCCAATCGGTCCGGGGGGAAGTCCCCTTGAACGGGCTGGTACGATCGGACGAAGGAGACGATCACCCCGTAGTCCAGGATGAGCAGGATGACCGCGGAGAGTCTCCAGACCAGCACGTCGTCGATTCCGAACCCCCCGAAGGCGATGGGGATCAGGCCGGCGGCGACCACCACGACACTGGTGGAGATCACCATGCGAAGGCGCAGGATGTTGTGTGCCGTCGTGGTGCGTTCCCCCCGCTCTCTCAAGACGCTGACCAGGGCAGCGAAGCCCGCGAACGCGGCAGCGATCTCCGCCATGTTCATCAGAATGTCGGTGGCTTCGGCTACCGTCACTGGGGCTGTCTCCTCTCGGGAATCAGGGCGAAATCGCCGCTCGCTCGGGAGGCTCGCTGGGCGGCCTCGGAATGATCAGAGGTGTCGAGGCCTTGTAGGCCTCGTAGTCGGCTCGCCCGCCCCACTTCTCGTCCGCCCTCCGTTCGAGCTTTGGGACCCCGCTCACCTGCGTGAGGAGCAGAGCCACGAACAGCGGTGAGATGAGCGTGATCAGCTGCCAACCCCGAAGCACCGGGAGTGCAACGAGGGCGACTCCGACCCATAACACGATCTCTCCGAAGTAGTTGGGGTGTCGCGACCACGCCCACAGGCCAATACGGATGAACTCACCCTGATTGCTCGGGTCCCTCCGAAAACGGGCCTTCTGCGCGTCGGCCGCGACCTCCACCGCGAAGCCGACGATCCACACGAGGAATCCGATCGCGGCGGACACGCCCATGGGGCGACGCACCGTCGTCGTGATGGCCGCGAGCGCTGCCCCCAGCGTCACGGAGACCCAAACCCCCTGAAGCGTCCACACGTTCAAGAATCGAATGAACGACCGCTTGATCTCATCGAACCGGTCATCCTTACCCGTCGCATGGATTCGGCGGAACAGAAAGCTCCCCAGCCGAAGGGCCCAGATCACGACGAGCGCCGCGAGCAGGATGGATCTGCCGTCAGGGGAGGGGCTGAGAAGCAGGCCCGATAGCGTCAGAAGGAGATAGGTCGCACTCCCCACGATGTCGAAGAAGCGTTCCGACTGGAGGATGTAGGCGGGAACGAACGCGACCCACTGAATGAGGAACGCGCAGGCGACCGCGAGGGCGAAGATCGGCAGTCCGAAGGCCGACGCACCACCGTGACTGCCGGCCAATGCGATGCCCACTCCGACGAGCACGGCGATGGGAAATGCCGTCAGGGAAACGCGGTCGCTCCTGTCGATGACTTCCGATCCTCTGGCTTCGAAGGGAAAGGTCGCGCGCCGCGACGGCGCAGCGCAGATTGGCCGGGGCGGAAGCCACCCCGCATTGGAGAAAGCAGCGGCGGATCCGACGAAGTTGGAATCTACCCTCTGATTGGCTCCTACGCTCGCTCGCTCTCCTCCCACACTCAGCCCTGCCTTCCGGATCGGGGAGCCGGGGCACGGCCGAACCGACCAGCAAGGGAGGCAAGTCACTAGTGAATCCGGTCCCTCGGACGCAGGCTTGAATGGTGCGCATCGCGATCGTAGGAAGCGGCGTCTCGGGCTTGGTCACGGCATATCTGCTCCATCCTCGACACGAAGTGGTCGTCTTCGAGGCTCGGAACCGAATCGGGGGTCACGTCCATACGGTTCGCCAGGAGGACGGCGCTGGGGAATGGAGTGTCGACACGGGCTTCATCGTGTACAACGAGTCCAACTACCCGCTGTTCAGTGCGCTGCTTCGCACCCTGGGCGTCCAAACGCAGCCCTCCGACATGAGCTTCAGCGTCCGGTGCGACACGACTGGTCTCGAGTACAACGGCTCCACCATCCGTCAGCTCTTCGTCCAGAAGCGGAATCTCCTTCGCCCGCGTCATCTCCGCATGATTCGCGATATCCTGAGGTTCAACCGGATGGCACCCCGGGCGGTCGCGGACGGTGCGCGAGGGATGACCCTGGGCGAGTACCTGAGAGAAGGCCGCTACTCGGCGGGCCTTCGAGATCACTATCTGATCCCGATGGGCTCGGCCCTCTGGTCGTTGCCCCGGCGCAGCGTGCTCGACATTCCCGCGGAGTTCTTCGTGCGCTTCTTTCAGAACCACGGCATGCTGACCGTCGACGACCGTCCGGAGTGGAGGGTCGTCGCGGGCGGATCGTCAAACTACCTGGATGCGTTGGTCCGACGGTTCCGTGACCGAATCCGAACGTCGCATCCTGTAAGGGCAGTGCATCGCGAAGCGGAACGGGTCCTAGTTGACGGTGAGCCCTTCGACCACGTAGTGATGGCGTGCCACTCCGACCAGGCCCTTCGGCTCTTGGGAGATCCGACGCCGGAGGAGCGCCGGGTTCTCGGAGCCCTCCCCTTCCAGAGGAACGACGTCGTACTGCACTGGGACACGACGGTCTTGCCGAAGCGGAAAGCGGCGTGGGGATCGTGGAACTACCACATTCGCGGAGATGAAGCAGCGCCCGTGACGGTCACGTACAACATGAACATGCTCCAGACTCTGCCAGCGAAGCGAACGTTCTGCGTGACCCTGAACCCTGGCCCCATCGATCCCCGGGCGGTCCTCCACCGTACCCAGTACGACCACCCCGTGATCACGCTCGCCGGCGTCCAGGCTCAGCGCCGACACGCCGAGATCAGCGGGGTGAATCGAACGCACTACTGTGGTGCATACTGGGGCTTCGGCTTCCACGAGGACGGGGTTAGGAGCGCAGTCCGTGTCGCTCGCCGGTTCGGTGCGGAGCTATGAACTGCAAAGAAGCCCTGAACAGCTGCCTCTATGCGGGTTCCGTCCGGCATCGGCGCACGGCTCCCACATCACACGAGTTCCACTATCGGCTATTCATGATGTACCTCGACCTCGAAGAGCTCCCAGAGCTGTTCGACGGGCGCTGGCTCTGGTCCGCTCGCCGGCCCGCACTGGCCTGGTTCCGCAGGGCGGATTACCTGGGTGACCCCGCGATGCCGCTGGCCCAAGCGGTCAGGGAGGAGGCCCGACGGCTGACCGGCCGCCACGCTCGCGGCCGGGTCGCGGTGCTGACCCATCTGCGCTACCTCGGATACGTCATGAACCCCGTGAGCTTCTACTACTGCTTTTCCGGGGACGGCCTCAGCGTCGAGACGATCCTCGCAGAGGTGACCAACACCCCGTGGGGGGAGCGGCACGTCTATGCCCTGGGTTCGATATCGGGCGAGGAAGTAGCGACGGAGCGAGTTCATCGGCTCGACAAGGAGTTCCACGTTTCGCCCTTCATGGACATGAATCATGAGTACCGGTGGTGCTTCAGCGAGCCGGGCGAGCGGCTGGTCGTTCACATGGAGAACGTGGCCAACGGAACGCGGGTGTTCGACGCGACACTCGACCTCGAGCGTCGTGAGATCACCGGAGCGAGTCTGGCCGGCGCCCTCGCACGCTACCCGTGGATGACGGCGCGGGTCGGAGCGGCGATTTACTGGCAGGCGGTGAGGCTCTGGCTCAAGCGGACTCCTTTCTACACCCATCCGAGCAAGAGAACGGCATGAACATTCTCGCACGCGTGGGAAGAAAAGCTCTGTACAGTCGCCTCGCTGGCCTCTCGGACGCCCGGCTGACCATTCGTCACGACCGCGAGGTGGCAACGTTCGGAACAGGAGGAGACCTGGCAGCCACGGTGACCATCCGTGATCCGTGCTTCTTCACCTCCGTAGCCTTCGGAGGACACGTCGGCGCGGTGGAATCGTACGTGGAGGGCGGTTGGGAAGTCGATGATCTCACCGCGCTCGTTCAGATCCTCCTTAGAAATCGACCGGTTCTGGACGGGCTCGAGCGCGGACTCGCAGCCTTCGTCCAGCCAGTACGGGGCGCGCTGCACGCACTGAATCGAAATACCCTCCGTGGAAGCAGGCGCAACATTCGAGCGCACTATGATCTCGGAAACGAGCTCTTCGCTCACTTCCTCGACGACACGATGACGTACTCCTGCGGGATCTTCGAAGCACCCGACAGCTCCCTGAGGGACGCGTCCATTGCGAAGTACGAGCGAATTTGTAGGAAGCTCTCGCTCGGCCCCTCGGATCACCTGGTCGAGATCGGAAGCGGGTGGGGTGGCTTCGCGATTCACGCCGCGTCGACTCGAAGGTGTCGAGTCACGACGACGACCATCTCCGAACAGCAGTACCGCCTGGCATTGGAGCGGATCGGGAAGTCGGGCGTGGCGGACCGGATCACCCTGCTGCGGAAGGATTATCGGGAGCTGGAGGGCCGATTCGACAAGCTCGCGTCCATCGAGATGATCGAGGCCGTCGGCCATCAATACTTCAGTAGCTTCTTCGAGCAGTGCGCCCGGCTTCTGAAGCCCGACGGGACCGCAGCGCTCCAAACGATCATCATACAGGACCGCTACTACGAGTCCGCCCGGAGAGAGGTCGACTTCATCAAGCGCTATCTCTTCCCCGGCAGCTGCCTGCCGTCCGTTTCCGTGCTCACCGCTGCCGCAGCCGCCACCGACCTCCGATTGGTGGATCTCGAGGACATTACCGCTCACTACGGGGAGACCTTGCGGCGGTGGCGAGGCCGCTTTCACGACAATTGGTCGCGGATACGCACGTTGGGCTACAGCGAACGGTTCAGGCGCCTCTGGGACTTCTATCTCTGCTACTGTGAGGGGGGCTTCAACGAGGCCGTGCTTGGTGACCTCCAGCTGGTGTTCGCGAAGCCCCGTGCTCGGCTTCCGGGCCTCGCGCCGGGGGCCTCCGCCACCGCCGGCACGAGCCGGCCGGTGGCAAGGCGAGGCACCCGGACCGCTCCAGGCACCGCGGACGTGTCATGACGGCCTCGGCCCTCATCAGCCTGGCCGAGCGCGGACTGATCCCTCTTCCGGGGCTTCGGCTGGGTGTGCGTCACCTCCTGCACAGACGGCTGTCCGAGGTGCGCGACGGACCGAATACGGACGACTTCGTTCGCATGCTCTCGGAGAGCCGGGTCGCGCTCGAGACCGACAAGGCGAATGAGCAGCATTACGAGGTGCCCGTCGACTTCTTCGAGCTGGTTCTCGGTCCCCATCTGAAGTACAGCAGCGCATTCTGGACGGACGGCACTCGTGATCTCGGCAAAGCAGAGCGCTTGATGCTCGAGCTCAGCGCCGAACGGGCCGATCTGGCCGATGGGCAGGACATCCTAGAGCTCGGTTGCGGTTGGGGCTCGATGACCCTCTACATGGCCCGCGCCTACCCACACAGCCGGATCACGGCGGTCTCGAACTCCGCGTCGCAGCGGAGCTTCATCGAGTCCAGGGCTCCTACGAACGTTCGGGTGATCACGGCGGACATGAACGATTTCGACACGGACGAGCGCTTCGACCGCGTCGTGAGCATCGAGATGTTCGAGCACATGCGGAACTACGGGGAGCTCCTGCGCCGGATCGGCGGGTGGCTCAGGTCGGATGGAAGCCTCTTCGTCCACCTGTTCTGTCATCGCGATCAACCGTACTGCTTCGAGACGGAGGGTGAGGACAACTGGCTGGGCCGCTACTTCTTCACCGGAGGCATCATGCCCTCCTTCGAACTGATCCAACGGTTCGACGACCGCCTGCGGGTCGAGAAGTGCTGGAGGGTCGACGGAACCCACTACAGCAAGACCGCGCGTGCGTGGAGGAACAACCTGGAGGCCCGTCGCGATCAGATCATCCACATCTTCGAGGGGAGCTACGGGGGGGGCGCCTTCACTTGGTACCATCGATGGAGACTATTCTTTCTGGCGTGTGAAGAGCTTTTCGGATATCGCGGTGGATCGGAGTGGATGGTGGGCCACTACCTACTCAGGTCGAGTTGAGGCGCGGACGAAATCTCGTTGTCCGGGTCCGGGAGGCTCCGTGGGCCCTGCTTCGGTGTACTTACAGTGGGTCCACGTGGGAATCTCAGAGGGGATCGGGGGGATAGGCCGATCATGAACTGCGCTTCGGCGAGCCGCATAGGCTACGGCATCCTTGTCACGACGGTGATCTGCGCGTCCTGTGCGCGAACCCCCGTCTCCAGACCGGTCGCGGCCCAGCCCTGTCGCACCATCGCGCCGGCCGGCGCTTCTTCGATCTCGCAGGTCAGCCGCTCGGCATCCCCGGTGGCTGCGCTCGGATTGAGATGGGTCCGCCCCCAGAGCGAGAGCGAGCGAACGGAGCTGAATCGATGGTGCAGCGGAGTCGGGCCGCCCCTGCTTCAAGGCCCACCGAGTCTCTCCAGAGAGGCGGCAGAGATCGATCGACTGCCTCTGGTGGCTTGGAACGTGCGGCTGGGAGCCGGAGACCTGGACCGCCTCGTTGCCGACCTTCGAAGCGGCCGGCTCACCGGAAGTCCCGAGTCGCACTTCGTCCTATTGCTGCAAGAAGCTCGGCGCTCCGGAGGAGACATCCCGTCGAACATCCCGGAGGCAGCCAAGAGTGCCGATCGGATTCGGGTTTCGACGGAGGTCGGCTCTGCCACATCCATCGAACGCGTGGCCGCCAGAAACAGCCTGCACGTGTTCTACGTCCCCTCGATGCGAAACGGCCGCCCGGACGATGGGGGAGGCCCAGAGGACCGGGGCAACGCGATCCTGTCCACCCTGCCTCTCACTCGCGTGCAAGCCATCGAGCTGCCCGTTCAGAGCCAGCGCCGCGTGGCGGCCGCCGCGACGGTGTCCGGGAGCAGCGCCAGTGGAAGTCTGGACTGGGAGCTGCGGCTCGTCAGCCTGCACCTGGATCACCGCGCCGCATGGAGGGAGATCCACCACAGCCTGGGCGCGGGCCGAGCCCGTCAGGCGGAGCGCTTGATCGAGCTCCTGAACACCGAGGACGCCATCGCGCTCGGAGGGGACCTGAACACGTGGCTCGGAGGTGCGTCGGAACCGGCCGTCCGGCTTCTTCGAGACAGCTTCCCGCTACCGCGCCCGGCGGACGTCCCCGAGACGCCGACCGTCGAGGCCCCCTTCTTCCTCCCCGACCGGACTCTGGACCATCTGTTCTTCCGGCTTCCGGACGCTTGGACTGCCCACTACCAGGTCGTACCCGACGCCTATGGATCCGACCATCGACCCCTGGTCGGGTGGATCCAGTTCGGCGGGGAGAGTCCACCCCCAGGACTTCGGGCCGCACAGTAGCTTCCGGCTGCCCAGTAGCTCCGGGGCGGCCCAATCCTTCGAGGCGCTGGAGTCAGGGAATCCAGAGGCGGCCGTCGATCCGAATTCCGGATCCGTCGCCCGCGGGCGCGGCAGCGACTTCCAGCTCCTCGAACCGGTCGGTGAACACGGCGGATAGCGCCGTTCCCAGCAAGGCGCCCAGAAACACGTCGCTCACGTAATGCTTGTCGGCGCGAACGCGACTGTAACCGACGAAGTTGGCGGCCGCGTAGATCGGCGCGGCGCGTCCGAGCCCGTAGCGGAAGTGCACGAAGCTCGCTCCCTGAAAGGCGATCGACGTGTGTCCCGAGGGGAGCGAGTTGTCGTCGCTCCCATCCGGGCGCTCACGTGAGATCGCGCCCTTCAGCAGGAAGGTCGCCCCAACGTTCGACAGAAAGGCTCCCAGGAATGGAGCGCGCCCACCTCCGTCGTCTTCCACGAAGGTCAGCGACAGCGCGGTGATCGGGATCGCCACCATGATCACGTCCCCTGCCGTCTCGATCCCGGATTCCTGGGCAGCCAGATCGGGTGCCCAGGACGTGGCACNNCCCAGCGCCACCAGTCCGCAGGCCCACGGAAACGCGATCCCAGTTCTCCTGCGACGACGGCTCGTTCGAGAGCGGCGGGCGCTCATGTCCACCAATGCCCCGCTACCGCCAGACGCACGAGATGAAGAGCCGCCGTCGCCCCGTAGGCACGAACCCGCTCACGATCCCCGGGCAGGAGAAGAGTCCGGGCCCTCGCGTTCTCGGGAGTCCGCACGGCGACGACCACAGTGCCCGCGTCCCACTCGAGTGCCTTCGGGCCGGCAGATCCCGTGACGGCGACGACCACGTCGGCTCCCAAGCGGGACGCACCCCCTTCCGCCATTGCCAGGGCGGTCTCCTCGCTGACAAGCCCATACCCGTCGAGGACCTCGGCGGGCACGTCGAGCAGCTCTCGCTTCAGGTCGGGGCTGTAGGCGACTACGCCACCGCGAAAAACAGAGGAGGCTCCGGGTACAGACGCGATTCGGCTTGCGATCCCACCGGCCGTGGCCGACTCGGCCGTCGCCAATGTCCATCGCCGCTCTCCGATCTCGGCCAGCACGATCTCCTCGATGGTCTCACCGCCGGCGCTGAAGATCAAACGCCCGAGCCTTCGGCGAACTTCCGTCTCGACTGGCTCGATCAGAGCCTCCGCTTCAGTCACGTCGCTTGCTCTCGCAGTCAGTCGGATCTTGATCTCACCGGCCGATGCCAGGAACGCCAGCGTGGGGTTTTCCTGAGCCTCGAAGAGGTCGACGAGGATCTCGGCCACTCGGGACTCGGACTCACCCCAAGTCCTGAGCAGTCGGCTGTGGACCACTGCCCCAGGCCTGCTCATTCGCGAGAGGAGGAAGGGAAGGACGTGACCTTCGAGCATCGGTAGCATCTCGGCCGTCACCCCCGGCAAGGCGAAGATCCATGCCCCTTCCACCTCCAGCCGGATGCCCGGGGCCGTGCCCCGCACATTGGGGATCAGAGTAGCCCCCGCGGGCAACTCCGCCTGGCGCAGATTGGCCTGCGGCATCTGCCGCCCGCGAGCGGCCCACCTGGTCCGCAGTCGCTCCGCGTACTCCTCGGAGAACTCCATCTCGAGGCCAGCGGCGAGGCAAATGGCCTCGCGGGTCACGTCGTCCGGAGTCGGACCGAGACCGCCCGTCGTGATTAGGGCGTCCGCACGCTCGAGCGCCTGCGAGACGGCCCCTGCCGCTCGCTCCAGGTTGTCGCCCACGACTTCCTGATGAAAGTGGTCGAGACCCGCGGCGGCGAGGCGGCCGCCGATCTCGGCCGCGTTCGAGTTTACGATCTGCCCGAGCAGGAGCTCGGTGCCCACGGCGACCACCTCGACGATCATCGCGCCAAAATCCGGTCGACGAGTTTGCTCCTCATGGTCTCCTGATTGGTTCCCCGCGGCTATCTGGATGACCTTCCGATGGTTCCTCTCGACCACCCGGCCGGGGCTTGGACACGCCTGTGAGGCCCCGGTTCCGTCCATTCCGCCGTCCTTCCAGGGCTCGTTGCCCGCCTCGTCACCGCCTCCGCGTTCCTCCCATATCGGCTTCCTCCTATATTTTGAGGTGCTTCTCCACACGAGCCTCCCACCCCGCGCGACCGTTGGACCGTAGAGTCCTGATCTCGGTTGTCGGGGCTCTCGCTCTGGGAGGCTGCTCCAGCCCGAGCGCGTCCCTCCCGAGGCTCGCCGTCACCACGGGATCGCTGCCGGGCGGAGAGGTCGGCACTGCCTACTCCGCCACCCTGCGCGCCACCGGAGGCGATCAGAGCTACTCCTGGAGCCTGCGCACCGGAGCTCTGCCACCGGGGCTGTCCCTCGACATTACCACCGGAATCATTGCCGGGACACCGGCGGTCGATGGCACCTTTCCGATCACCGTCAGCGTCCGGAGCGGCGACGGCCAGACGGCGACTAGGGATCTGACGCTCGAGACTGCGTGGCCGAAGCTCACGGTAACGACCGTTGAGCTACCCCCGGCGGAAGTCGGGAAGGCATACGTTGCCTCGTTGGACGCCACGGGTGGGGACGGCGTCTACGTTTGGAGTCTCGCCTCGGGTGAACTCGCGCCGGGACTGAGTCTGGGGGCGTCCGGGGTGATCGAGGGCGCGGCGGCCGAGGCAGGGGTTTCGAGCTTCACCGTCACCGTCTCGAGTGGAGACGGCCAGACTTCCGCGGCGGCCCTGGCTCTGGCGACAACCGGTCCGCTGGAGGATCTGACGGGGCTCATTCCCGGCGGTTCGTTGGGCGAATTCTACACCTTCTCGCTCGACGCCAGCGGGGGTGACGGAATGATCTACGATTGGACGCTCGTCGATGGAGCGCTTCCCGCCGGGACCTCGCTTTCCCCGGACGGGGTGATCTCCGGCACGCCCGGTGAGACCGGCATCTTCAGCTTCGTGGCTCGAGCGTCGAGCGCGGGACGCCAGAGCAGCACTGGGCTCACGCTTACCGTCTCGACCGCTCCCTCGGCAGAGTACAACATTTCCGTCCATTGGTTGGCCGGCACCTTGCCGGCGGTGGCCTCGCCGACCGGAGCGCCCCCAGGTCCGAGCAAGGCGGCACTGATCGACCCTCGGGTCGAATCCGCGATGGAGTGGGCGATGGCCCGTTGGGAGCAGGCCATCCGGGCCGACCTCGGAAGCGAAACCATCGCCGAAGGCGGGTTCCCTGCGAGCGCGTGCAACGGAAACGGCTCTCTAATCAACGGCGGTGTCTTCAACGATCTGACCCTTCTGGTAGCGGTCGCGCCGATCGACGGACCGCTCGGTACGCTCGCTCAGGCAGGGGCTTGCATCGTGCGTGACAATCTGCTGCCCGTGGTTGGCGTGATCACGTTCGACTCAGCCGACGTGAATACGGAGTTAGTTGAGGTTCTGCGCGAGATCGCGCTTCACGAGATCGGTCACGCGCTTGGCTTCTCGAGCAGCTTCTTCCAGGACCTGAGCCTCGCGACTGGGATCGGCACCAGCACACCGCGGTACATCGGCGCGAACGGAGTCGCTCAATACAAGACGTTCGGGGGTTGCTGCAACGATATCGCGCTGGAGGAGACCGGTGGGCCTGGCAGCGCCTACTCGCACTGGGACGAGTTCGGTCACGGGATGGAGCTCATGACGCCCCAGATCGAGGGGCCGGGGAATCCGCTGAGCGTCATGACGCTCGGGGCGCTCACGGATCTTGGCTACACGGTGGACTTCGCCGCAGGCGATCCATACGCGTGCCCGACCATCTGCACGCCTCCGCGCGAGCGCCCCCCCGGGGCGTTGCCGACGATCGCGATCGGAAACGATGTCCTGCCGATGCCTCGCTACGTGGTGGGATCGGGCGGCTCGATCCTGGAGATCCTTCAGCCGTGACCGCCGCTCCGTGGGCGGTACGACCGCGAGCCCTCTTCCTCGCGGCCTTCCTCTTGGCGGCGCTCGGACTCGGGCAGGCCTGCGCGTCGTCCACCGATGGCGCACCCGTCTCTTGGGTAGGGTGTTACCGCTTCACCGACACGCCTCCCCTCGAGCAGATGAGGCTGCCATGGGGCTTCGAGGTCACGGACGAACCGCTGGCCGATCGATCCTCCGTCGAGATGCGCGTGGCGGTCACGTGGGACACACCGACTCGATCGTCCTCCTTCCCCTTCTCGTACTGGCGGGAGCTTCCGGCCGACTCGATCGAGATGGGAACTCTGGGGCTGGGT
>JABAOE010006948.1_pt2 | contig 15521 bp, 13 predicted proteins | sample 7062141 | NCBI WGS metagenome assembly JABAOE01 (sample SAMN14538627, study PRJNA623070) | marine sediment metagenome | biome: marine biome [ENVO:00000428]; feature: marine pelagic biome [ENVO:01000023]; material: deep marine sediment [ENVO:00002113] | place: India: Gulf of Khambhat ... | reverse complement strand
GTGACGGCGGCGACGAACGTCTACGTTGGCGCCTTCGCCGGGTTCGTGCTCATGGGGGTCGCCAAGCCGCTCTTCGACGTCGCCGCCCAGGCCTACATCGCCGACCGGGTTCCGTACCGGTCGCGAGCTCGCTACCTGGGCATGTTCGAGCTGACGTGGGCGGGTTCGCTGCTCGTCGGGGCGCCGGCGGCGGGCTGGCTCATCGCCTCTGCCGGGTGGCAGGCCCCGTTCTGGGCCCTCGCCGCACTCGGCGGCGCCGGACTCGCTCTCGTTGTCGTGCTCCTCGACGCCGACCAGGTCGTGGCCGGGCCGTCGAGGGCCCCGCTGGGGTGGGACCGCGCCGCCGTGGCCTTCTTGGGGATCGTTGCCCTGTTCTCCAGCGCCGCGGAAGTGATGTTCGTCGTCATGGGCGCCTGGCTGGAGGATGCGTTCGGCCTCTCATTGCTCGGTCTCGGCGGACTCGCCACCCTCGTGGCGCTCGCCGAGCTGGCGGGAGAGGGGTCGACCGTCGGCTTTGCCGACCGCATCGGGAAGCGGACGGCGGTGGCGGCCGGGGTTGCCATCTCGGCCGCCGGTTTCGCGGCGATGGCCGTCTTCGAGTCGCGCCTCGTCCCCGGCATCGGTGCGATGATGGTGGCGTTCTTCGGCTTCGAGCTGGCGATCGTGTCGGCGATCCCGCTGGCCTCCGAGGTCCGGCCGCGCGCCCGGGCCCGGTTCCTCGCCTGGATGATCGTCGCCATGGCACTCGGCCGGACCCTGGGGGCCGCCCTCGGGCCGTGGCTCTTCACCACCTACGGGCTCACCGGCAACACCGTCGTGGCCGCCGCGGCCAACGTCGTCGCCCTTGTGGCCCTGCTGTCGTGGGTCCGTGAGGCCGTCGACGACGGTGGGGGAGCCCCGACCGGCGGGTGAGGGAACCGTCGCGCCGGCTCAGCCGACGATGTATGTGCCGGTGCCGACGGCCACCATCTCGCCGGCTTCGTCGACGAGCTCCATCCGGCTCACCGCGACGGTGTTGCCGGCGCGCATCGGATACGCGGTCGCCACGAACGACCGCCCTCCCGCCGGCCTGAGGTAGTCGACGCGTATGTCGATGGTGCCGAGGCGGTTCAGCGCGCTGATCCGGCCCTCGTCGTCGAGGTCGGCCTTGGCGACGACCGCGGCGAGCGCGGCGATCCCGCCGACGGCGTCGANNCGCCGTGGAGGATTCCCTTGACGGGGTTGCCGACGAGGTCCGGCTCCATGGCGAGCGTCGCCACGGCGCGGGCCGCCGAGACCTCGGTGAGGTGGAGTCCGAGGACCCGGTTGAACGGGATCCACTCGTCGAAGGTCTTCGTGATGAGCTCGCGGAGGTGGGGCTCGAGTTCGTGATCCACAGCGCGGTGATGCTAGGCCGCCGCGGCCGCCCCTAGGCTTCCGGACGATGCAGGCCGACCTTGCCGAGGGCATCCTCTTCACCGACCAGTACCAGCTGGCGATGGCGCAGCTGTACTTCGTCGAGGGCATCCACGATCGGGGTGCCCACTTCGACTATTCCTTCCGCAGCTACCCCGACTACGGGCGGCACCAGGCCGGTTATTGCGTCTACGCCGGTCTCGGGTGGCTCCTCGACTGGATGGAGACGGCCCGCGTTGGCGGCGCCGAGCTGGCCGCGCTGCGGTCGCAGACGACAGCGCAGGGCGCGCCCCGCTTTCGAGACGAGTTCCTCGAGTGGCTCGAAGCCGACGGGCACTTCGGCGATGTCGAGCTGCACAGCGTCGCCGAAGGGCGGGTCGTGCACCCGCTCGTGCCGCTCGTCACCGCCGCCGGCCCGCTGGCGATGACCCAGATCCTGGAGACGTCGCTGCTCAACCACCTCAACTACCAGACGCTGATCGCGACGAAGGCGTCCCGGGTCGCCGAGGCGGCCCGCGGCAGCGTCGTCCTCGAGTTCGGCATGCGGCGCGGGGCCGCCACCGGGGTGAACGCCGGGGCGCGGGCCGCGCTCATCGGTGGAGCCCGCTTCACGTCGAACACCGGCATCTCCCACGTCCTCGGGATCGACCCGAAGGGGACCCACGCCCACTCGATGGTCCAGGCGTTCATCGCCCGCGGAGGCACCGAGCTCGATGCGTTCCGCGCCTTTGCCCGGGTCTACCCGGACGAGTGCGTGTTGCTCGTCGACACCGTCGACACCCTCGAGAGCGGTGTTCCCAACGCCATCACCGTGTTCGAGGAGCTCGCCCGCGCCGGCCACCGGGGGCTCGGGATCCGCCTCGACTCGGGTGACCTCGCCTACCTGGCCATCCAGGCCGCCCGCAGGCTCGACGCCGCAGGCTTCACCGACACCCAGATCGTCCTTTCCAACAACCTCGACGAGCTCACGATCTGGCAGATCCTCTCCCAGATCGAGGAGGAGGCGGATCGCTACGGCGTCGACGCGAGCCGGCTGGCGGCGCGCCTCGTCTATGGCGTCGGGACGCGGCTCATCACCTCCCACGGTCGCGGCGCCCTCGACGGGGTGTACAAGCTCGTCGCCGTCGAGGACGACGGCGGATCCGTGGTTCCGACGATGAAGCTGTCCGATACACCCGGCAAGCAGCCCATCCCGGGTTCGAAGGAGCTCTGGCGCATCTACGACGAGAGAGGCAACGCCACGGCGGACGCCGTGGCGATGGTGGGAGAGCAGCTCGACGGCGTCGAGCTCCGGCTCCACCATCCGCATCGCGCCGGGCTGTCGCGCACTCTCGCCCCGGGTGAGGTGTCGTCCGTGGAGCGGCTGCGCGATGTCGTGTGGGCGGACGGGGGCCGAACAGAGGCGCTCGTCTCGGTCGACCTCATGCGGGCCCGGAGGGTGGCGGATCTCACCCGTCTCGACCCCGGGGTGCGCCGCATCATCGGTCCCCACATCTACCACGTGTCGATCACCGAGGAGGTGCGCCGGGTGCGCGACGACCTCAGGGCCGGCATCGCCGGGGGTTGAGGCAGCTCAGCGCCCCGCCGCCGGCTGGCCCGCCCGGCGCCACACCATGGCTGCTTCATCGACGATCGTCCCGAACTGCAGCCCCATGAGGATCACCCCCGCACAGCCGGCGTCCCTCGCCTCCTCGGCGGCGGCGAGAGCCTGAGTCCAGCCGAACTCGCGGCGTCCGTCCTCGGGACACGCCTCGAGCGCGGCGCGGAGGGCCTCGGTGACGGGGACGGAGCCGACCTGCTCCATCTGGGAGACCCACGAGGGGCTGAACGGGGGGATGACCATGACGTAGAGCGGTGGGTCTGCGTCCTCACGGGCGAGCCGCTCCACGTTGGGGGCGACGGTGGCCGGGTCGAGCACGGGGCCGGCGACGAAGAACTGGGCACCGCAATCGACCCGCCGCCGGTACTGCCACTTGCGGAACCTCGTCGGCATCCCGACCTCGAACGCCGGCATGTGGTCCTGGAGGTCGCGAAGGTGCTCGACGATCTCGTAGTGATGGGCCATGTGCTCGACCTGGGGCATCGTGTCGCCGACGACGACGAGGAACGAGTCGACGCCGTTGCCGAGGGCGCCGCGCACCTCGGACTCGATGGCGAGGATGTTGCGGTCCCGGGTCGAGACGACGACGGTCGGGTGCACCGACGGCACGTCGTGGGTGATCCGCGCCGCGAACGCGTAGGGAGAGACGCGGATCTTGCCGAACACGTTGTCGGTGATGAGAACGTTCCGCCAAGCGCCGTCGAGGAGCAGGTGGCTCATGTCGGGAAGCGACGGCGGGTTCACCTCGGCAACGACGTTCCAGGAGGATCCCTCGATGAGCATCAGCGCTCCGATCTCGAGCGGGCGATGAAGTACTTGGCGCGGGGGTGGTGGCAGATGAGCGCCGAGGTCGTCTGCTCCGGCTGGTACTGGAACGCGGTCTCGGGGCCCACCGAGATGCCGAGCCGCTCGGCGCCGAGCAGCTCGGCGACCTTGACGTTGTCCTCGAGGTCGGGACACGCCGGGTAGCCCCACGAGTACCGGCCTCCCCGGTACTGCTGGCGGAAGAGCCCGTGCAGCGTTGGCCCGTCCTCGTCGCCGAAGCCCCATTCGACGCGGACCCGCCGATGCCAGTGCTCGGCGAGCGCTTCGGCCATCTCGACACCGAGGCCGTGGAGGTAGAGGTACTCCTGGTACCGGTCGGAGGCGAAGAGCTCCGCAGCCCGTGCCGAGGCCTTCGGTCCCATCGTGACGATCTGGAAGCAGGCGTAGTCGGCCTCGCCGCTCGTGGTCGAGCGGAAGAAATCGGCGATGCACAGCCACGGCTCGGCGCCCTGGCGGGGGAAGCGGAACCGCATCCGCTCGGTCGTCCTTCGCTCGTTCGCCCACACGACGAGGTCGTCGCCGTCTCCGTTGGCGGGGAAATATCCGTAGACGACCTGGGGCACGAGGACGTCATGCTCACGGGCCAGCGCGATCTGCTCGGCGAGCACCGGCCGGAGCCGCCGTTTGAACGCGGCATCGTCCTCACCGCCCTCCGGGCGGTACTGCCACTGGTTGCGGAACAGCGCCGTCTCGTTGAGGTACCCGGCGACGTCGTCGATGGCGATGCCCTTGACGACTCGGGTACCGAGGAACGGTGGGGCGAACACCGGGTTGTCGGCGGCGACCTCCGGCGACCGCACCGGTGCGGCCTGCGGTGCCGACGGCGTCTTCGCGTCGCGGGGTGGGAGGATTCGACCCGAGGGCTCCCTGCCGAATGTGTCGGGGTATGGCTCACCGGGGGCGAGGTCGGAGATCGCCTGCATGACGTCGAGGGCCGAGAAGGCGTCCTTGCCGTAGAACAGCGGCCCTCCGTAGCGGTCGCGGAGGTCCCGCTCCACGTACGACCTCGTCAGCGCCGCGCCACCGAGGAGCACCGGGACGTCGCCGAGACCCCTCCGGGTGAGCTCGTCGAGGTTGTCTCTCATGACGAGGGTGCTCTTGACCAGGAGCCCGCTCATGCCGATCGCATCGGCGCCGGAGTCGCGGAACCGCTCGATCATCTCGGCGATCCCGACCTTGATACCGAGGTTGTGCACGGTGAACCCGTTGTTGGTGAGGATGATGTCGACGAGGTTCTTGCCGATGTCGTGGACGTCGCCCTTGACCGTGGCGAGGACGATCGAACCCCGGTCGTGCGAGTCGGCGCGGTCCATGAGGGGCTCGAGGTGGGCGACGGCCGCCTTCATCGTCTCCGCCGAGCGGAGGACGAACGGGAGCTGCATCTCCCCCGATGCGAAGAGGTCGCCGACGACCCTCATCCCCTCGAGGAGGACGTCGTTGATGATCCCGAGCGGGGTCGCCCCGGCGCCCAGCGCCTCGTCGAGGTCCGCCTCGAGGCCGACGGCGTCGCCGTCGACGATCCGCTGGGACAGCCGCTTGTCGACGGGCCATGCCGAACGGTCCTCGGCGCGGTCGACCTCGGCGGAGACCTCCGCGAAGGCTTCGATGAGCGCCTGCAGCGGGTCGTATCCATCCCGTCGCCTGTCGTAGATCAGGTCGAGGCACACGTCGCGATGCCGGTCGTCGATCTTCGCCAGCGGAAGGATTCTGCCGGCGTGGACGATGGCGGCATCGAGGCCGGCCGACACGCACTCGTGGAGGAACACCGAGTTCAGGACGTGGCGAGCGGCCGGGCGAAGCCCGAAGCTCACGTTGGAGACGCCGAGGACGGTGTGGACGCCGGGGAGTTCCTCCTTGATCCGGCGGATCGCTTCGATCGTCTCGATGCCGTCGCGGCGCAGGTCGTCGTCGCCGGTCGACAGCGGGAACGTGAGCGGGTCGAAGATGAGCTCACCGGGTTCGAGGCCGTAGCGGCCGGTGGCGAGGTCGAAGAGCCGCCGCGCCACTCGCATCTTCCATTCGGCATCGCGTGCCTGGCCCTCCTCATCGATGAGGAGGCATACGACGGCGGCGCCGTATTCCCGAGCGAGCCGGAACACCCGGTCGGCACGCGAGCCTTCGGCGTCGCCGTCCTCGAGGTTGGCAGAATTGAGGACCGCCCTCCCCCCGAGGCGCTGCAAGCCGGCCTCCATGACCTCCGGCTCGGTCGAGTCGAGGACGAGCGGGACCGGGACCTGGGTGGCGAACCGGGAGGCGATCTCCTCCATGTCGGCGGCGCCGTCGCGTCCCACGTAGTCGACGCACACGTCGACGAGGTGGGCGGACTCGGCGACCTGGCTCCTCGCCACCGCAAGGCACTGCTCCCAGTCCTGGTCGAGCATCGCCTCGCGGAACGCCCGGGAACCGTTGGCGTTCGTCCGCTCCCCGATGATGAGAAACGACGCATCCTGGCGGAAGGGGACGAACGAGTAGAGGGAGGACGCGCCGGGTTCGTGCTCGGGGCGTCGCAGCCCCGGCTCGAGGCCGGAGCACCGATCGACGACGGCGGAGATGTGCGCCTCGGTGGTGCCGCAGCAGCCGCCGACGACGCGGACGCCGTACTCGGTGATGAACCTCGCGTGGTGCTCGGCGAGGTCGGCCGGGGTGAGTCCGTAGTGCATCTGCCCGTCCCTGACCTCGGGGAGCCCTGCGTTGGGGATCACCGAGATCGGGAGGCGGCTCCGCCTGGAGAGGTAGCGGAGGTGCTCGTCCATCTCGTCGGGACCGGTCGCGCAGTTGAGCCCGATGACGTCGGGGCGGAGCGGTTCGATGGCGGCGAGGGCGGCGCCGATCTCGGTGCCGGGGAGCATCCTCCCGGTCAGCTCGATCGTCACCTGGACCTGGAGCGGCACCCGCCGCCCGGCGCGCTCCATGGCGGCGCGGCAGGCGGCAACGGCCGCCTTGACCGTGAGCAGGTCGTACATCGTCTCGATGATGAAGAGGTCGGCGCCTCCCTCGAGGAGACCGGCGGCGAGCGGCTCGTATGCCTCCCTCAGGTCGCGGTAGCCGATCTGACCGAGGGACGGCAGCTTCGTACCGGGCCCGATCGAGCCGGCGACGAAGCGGGGCCGGTCCGCTGTCGAGAACTGGCGGGCGACGTCGGAGGCGATCGACGCCGCGGCGACGGCGAGCTCGTGGGCGCGGTCTTCGATGCCGTACTCGGCGAGGGGCACGGCGAAGCAGCCGAAGGTGTTCGTCTCCACGACGTCGGCGCCCACCTCGAGGTATCCGGCATGGAGGGCCGCGATCACGTCGGGTCTCGTCGCGTTCAGGATCTCGTTACATCCGTCGAGCGCCGGCCCGCCGAAGTCGTCCTCGCCGAGGTCGGCACGCTGGAGCGCGGTCCCGGTGGCGCCGTCGAAGACGACGACGCGCTCTCGCAACGTGTCGAGGAAGTCAGTCATCCGGGGACCCCCGGCGGGAACAGCCGCCGACGTCGATGTCGGGTGAACTCGTGTCCATCCTGCAGGCCTCTCGTCGCTCTCCACGCGCTCTGCGAGCGCCGCGAACGGAGGTCCGCCGCGGGCGACTCATCGATCAGGCATTGGCACCGGTACGATCGCTCGCCGGTTGCCGCGGCTTCACAGGGCCTGTCCCTCCGCCGCTCTAGATGAGCGCGTTCTTCGGAGGAAGTGTGCAGGCGATTCCGTGGCCTGTCAAGGTATGGCGTCACTCCACGGTGACGCCGGCTTCGATCATCCGGGCGACGGCGCGGGCCGAATCCCCGGGGCGGAGGTCGACGCCACGGATCCCGTCGGCGAGCACGATCGTCTCGAAGGCGGCCCCTGCGGCGTCGATGGCGCTCGCCGCGACGCAGTAGTCCGTCGCCAGCCCCACGATCCGGACGCGTCCGATGCTGCGCTCGCGAAGCATGGCGGTGAGCCCGGTAGCGGTCTCGTGCCCCGTCTCCGGGTCGCGCACCGTGAACGCGGAGTAGCCGTCCTCGCCGCCGACGCCCTTTCGCACGGTGGGGCCGGAGACGACGAGGTCGGGATGGAGCTGGGCGCCCCAGCTGCCGGCCACGCAGTGGACCGGCCAGATCCCGCCGTCCTTGGTGAAATGCGGTGTCGACTCCGGGTGCCAGTCCTGGCTGTAGACGACGAACTCGCCCGCAGCTCCCGCCGCGTCGATGAGCTCGTTGACGAACGGGACGACCGACTCGCCGTCGCGAACGTACAGCGAGCCCTCCGGGTCCGCGAAATCGTTCTGGACGTCGACGACGAGGAGTGCGTTCATCGACGCAACGGTATCACTGTGCGATGAGGGTCCCGTTTGCCGCGACCGGGCTTCAGCCGACCTGGGAGAGCGCGTCCTCGAGGGTCGTCCAGGGCAGGTCGGCGCACTTGATGCGGACGGGGAACCGGCGTACTCCCTGGAGCGCTTCGAGGTCGCCGAGGACCGCCCCGGGACGGTCCGGGTCGACAGGGCTCTCCCCGTCGACGATCGACATCATGAGCTTGAAGTTGTGGGTGAGGTCGAGGACCTCGTCGAGCGCCTTGCCGACGATCGCCTCGGCCATCATCGAGCCGGACGCCTGTGAGATCGAGCAGCCGATGCCCTGGATGGCCGCATCGATGATCTTCCCGTCCTCGACGGCGAGATCGAGTGAGAACTCGTCCCCGCACGAGGGATTCTGACCCTCGGCATGGATGTGGTCTCCCTCGAGCACGCCCTGGCGTCGCGGGTTGCGGTAGTGGTCGAGGATGACCTCGCGGTACAGCTCGTCGAGTGCCATGTGCTCCGTGTGTCGCGGTCCGTGACGATACCGCACCCCGTCGCAGCGCATTCCGCCGGTGGCGGCGCCGAGCTGGCGGGATCAGGCGAGCCCGAACACGCGGCGAGCCTCCTCGAGGCCCTCCACGAGCCTGTCGACGTCCTCTGTGACGTTGTACACGTAGAACGATGCCCGGGCCGTCGCCGGCACTGCGAGATGCCGCATGAGGGGCTTGGCGCAGTGGTGGCCCGCCCTGACGGCGACGCCGAACTCGTCGAGAACGGTGGCGAGGTCGTGGGCGTGGATGTCGGCGAGCTGGAACGACACGGCCCCTCCTCGCTCGGAGAGGTCGCGGGGACCGTATACCTCGAGATCCGGGACCTCGGCGAGGCGCTCGAGGGCGTAGCCGGTGATCTCGACCTCGTGGGAGCGAACCGCCTCCATCCCTACCTTCTCCAGGTACTCCACGGCGGCGCCGAAGCCGATCGCCTGGGCGATCGGTGGGGTGCCGGCCTCGAACTTGTGAGGGACCGGTGCCCAGCGGGACTCGTGGAGCTGCACGTCGGAGATCATCTCCCCACCACCCTCGGCGGGCTCCATCTCCTCGAGGAGCTCCGGCCGGCCCCACAACGCCCCGATCCCGGTCGGGCCGAGCATCTTGTGGGCGCCGAAGGCGAGGAAGTCGGCGCCGACGTCGCCGACGTCGGTCGGTAGGTGCGGCACCATCTGGGCACCGTCGACGACGACGACGGCGCCGACCGTGTGGGCGGCGGCCGCCAGGTCCTGCACCGGCCCGATCGTGCCCATGACGTTCGACATCCCGGAGACGGCCACGATCTTGACTCGCTCGTCGAGGGCGGACTCCAGATCGCTGAGATCGACTCGGTAGTCCTCGTCGATGTCGAGGTACACGAGCTCGGCACCGGTGTGCCGGGCGATGATCTGCCAGGGCACGACGTTGGAGTGGTGCTCCATGAGGGTGAGGAGGACCCGGTCGCCCTCGCCGAGCCTCTCCAGGCCCCACCCATAGGCGACGAGGTTGATCGCCGAGGTCGTCCCTCTCGTGAAGACGACCTCGTCGGGGGAGCCGGCCTTGATGAACCCGGCGATGCGGCGCCGGGCGCCCTCGTACGCGGTCGTCGCCTCGTCGGCGAGCGTGTACGCCCCGCGATGGACGTTGGCGTTGAGCGTCTTGTAGTAGTCGGAGACGGCGTCGATGACCTGGATCGGCTTCTGTGTCGTCGAGGCCGAGTCGAGGTACACGAGCGGATGGCCGCGCATCTTCGTGGCGAGGATCGGGAAGTCGTCCTTGAGGTGGCGGAGGTCGCTCATGAGGTCGCAGCTTCGACGCGGTACGCGTCGTAGCCGTCGGCTTCGATCTCCGCCGCCAGGTCGGCACCGCCGGTGGCGACGATGCGGCCGTCGACGAAGACGTGGACGACGTCGGGCGTGATGTAGTCCAGCATCCGCTGGTAGTGGGTGATGATGAGGATCCCGTTCTCCGGACTCGCCACCCGCTGGACCCCCTCGGCGACGGTGCGGAGGGCGTCGATGTCGAGCCCGGAGTCCGTCTCGTCGAGGATCGCGAGCTCGGGCTCGAGCATCGCCATCTGCAGGATTTCGTTGCGCTTCTTCTCGCCGCCGGAGAAGCCCTCGTTGAGGTAGCGGTCGGCGAAGGACGGGTCCATGCCGAGCTCGCGCATCGCATCCATGACCCGCAGCCGGAGCTCGAGGATCGTGTATTCGACGCCGGTGCGGCTCGAGAGCGCGCTGNNACCGAGACGCCTGGGATCTCCTCGGGGTACTGGAAGCCGAGGAACATCCCGGCCCGTCCCCGCTTGTCCGCCGTCCACTCCGTGATGTCCTCGCCGCGGTAGCGGACAGACCCCGCCGTGACCGTGTACCCGGGATGTCCGAGGAGCACGTTGGCGAGGGTCGACTTGCCCGAGCCGTTCGGACCCATGAGGGCATGGATCTGTCCGTGGTCGACGACGAGGTCGAGTCCCTTGATGATCTCGGCGTCCCCGGCGGAGGCGTGGAGACCCTCGATGGCGAGCAGCGGCGCTGGTGAATTGGAGGCCATGGTCACGAGATTAGTCACACGCCGATAGGGGAAATCAGCGGGGCCCCTCCCCGAGCGCGGCGAGGAGTCTGGCGAGGCGGTCGGTGTCGATGGCGGGGAGCGGTGCATACTCCTGGAGGTAGATCCGTCCGACACCGACCCGGGCGCACGCTTCGACGTAGGCGCCGAGCGCGTCCGCCGTCCCATGCGGCAATGCCCGCGCCGTGAGACGGGAGGCGAGCTCGGCAGGCTCCATGGCCCGGCGCGCCGCGGCGGCATCGAGGACCTCGCGGTAGTCGGCGTCGTCGGCGCCGAAGAACATCGGCACGGCGACAGAGACGAGGATCGCGTCGGGGTCCCGTCCCACTTCGGATGCGGCGCTCCGCATCGCGCCGATGCGCGAGACGAGCCCGTCGATGTCGCCGGCGAACGTGTTGTACTCGTCGCCGAACCGGCCGGCGATCGCGGGCGTTCGCCGCTGCCCGCTGCCGCCGACGATGATGGGGAGCCGTCCCGTCGGCCGGGGGAGGACCTCGATCTCGGCGAGGTCGTAGTGGCGGCCGCGAAACCCGTTCCCGGACTTGCCGAAGGCCGCCGCCACGTAGGCGAGTGTCTCGTAGAGGCGGCTGAATCGATCCCGAAGCTCCGGGAGCTCGAGGCCGAACGCATCGTGCTCGGTCTCCATCCAGCCGGTTCCGATGCCGAGCTCGAGCCGTCCACCGGACATCTCGTCGATCGTGGCCGCCGTTTTGGCGATGATGGCCGGATGGCGGAATGTGATCGGGGTCACGAGCACCGTGAGCGCGATCTGCCGGGTGTCCCTGGCGAGACCGGCGAGGGTGGCGAGCGCATCCGTGGCCGGTTCGGAGTCGGACTGGTTGAGGTAGTGGTCGGAGCGAGCAAACGCGTCCAGCCCCGCCGCCTCGGCCCAGGTCGCGAGCGACAGGAGGTCGGCGTAGCTGCCTCCCATCTGCGGCTCGGTCATCAACGCGTACTGCATGCGATCTCCGGTGGACCGGCTCTCACCAACCCCGTTGCCGCCATGCTTCCAGCGACGGACGCTCGGCACCAATCGTCGTGTCGAGCCCGTGGCCCGGCATCACGATGGTGTCGTCGGCGAGCGAGAACAGCCCGTGTTCGATCGACGCCATGATGTCGTCGAACGACGAGTAGTCGAACCTGGTCGCTCCCGGGCCTCCGGGGAAGAGCGTGTCGCCGGAGAAGGCGACACCGGGGACCAGGATGCACACCGAGCCGGGGGTGTGCCCGGGAGTGTGCACGACGTCGAGGGTCAGGTCACCGACCACCATCGTTCCCGGCTCGAGCGACGTGTCTGCCTCGATGGGGGCGATGCCGGAGTCGGCCTGGTGGAGCCGGATCGGGACGCCGAGGTGGTCGGCCACCTCGGCGGCGGCCCCGACGTGGTCGAAATGGCCGTGGGTGGTGAGCACGGCCCGCACCGTCACGTCGGCCGTAACGGCGAGGATACGGCCGGCTTCGGCGGCGGCATCGATGAGGACGGCATCGCCGGTGGCGGCACAGGCAACCACGTATGCGTTGTTCTCGTACGGTCCGACGCAGATCTTGCGGATCAGCGCCGTCTGCGTCTCGAGATGCCACGGGACCGTCACCGGTCCGTCTCCTTCGGGCGGGAGGATCAGGCTAGCGAGGACCACCGGGCCGGCTTCGCCGGGAGACGGGGTCGGGGAATTGGTGGCAGAATCCGGTTGAGAGATCGAACGAGAGGCCGAGATGAATTTCGCGTTCACGCCGGAACAGGAGATGCTCCGCGACACGGTCAGGAGCTTCCTCGAGGACAAGGCGCCGACAACGCGGGTGCGCGAGCTGATGGAGACCGACACCGGGTTCGATGCCGGCCTCTGGTCGGAGATGGCCCAGCTGGGCCTCCCCGCCATGCACATCCCCGAGGAGTACGGCGGCGCCGGGTTCTCACACCTCGAGCTCGGCATCGTCCTCGAGGAGCTCGGCCGGGCGCTGACCCCGGCGCCGATGCTGTCGAGCGTCGTCCTCGGGGCGAACCTGCTGCTGCTCAACGGCACCGACGCACAGCGCAAGGAGCTCCTCGCCCCGGTGGCGATGGGGGAGCGGCGGCTCGCCGTTGCCCTCGTGGACGAAGGCGGCTCGTGGGACGACGCCGGTGGCGGCACCACGGTCACGGCCGAGGGCGAAGAGGTCGTTCTCACGGGGACGAAGTCCTACGTCGTCGACGGGCACACCGCCGACACGCTCCTCGTCGCAGCGAGAGACACCGACGGCGTCCTCGACTTCTTCATCGTCGACGCGGATGCCCCCGGTGTGACGAAGAGCCTTCTCGAGACGATGGACATGACGAGGAAGCAGGCGGCCGTCCGCCTCGACGGGGTGCGACTGCCGTCGGCGGCACGGGTCGGGACGCCGGGCTCCGGCGAGGGCGCGCTGGCGAAGCTCTACGACCTCGCCGCCGTCGCCCTTGCCTTCGAGCAGGTGGGAGGGGCACAGCGCTGCCTGGAGATGTCGGTCGAGTACGCGAAGGAGCGCGTCCAGTTCGGGCGGCCGATCGGCTCCTTCCAGGCGATCAAGCACAAGTGCGCCGACATGCTGGTCGAGGTCGAGTCGGCGAAGTCGGCCGCCTACTACGCGGGCTGGGCGGCCACCGCCGACGAGGCGGAGCTCGCCGTCAGCGCACCGCTCGCCAAGGCGTACTGCTCGGACGCCTACTTCTTCTGTGCTGCGGAGAACATCCAGATCCACGGCGGGATCGGCTTCACGTGGGAACACGACGCCCACCTCTATTTCAAGCGGGCGAAGACGTCCCAGCTCATGTTCGGCGAGCCGGCCCGATGGCGGGCGGTGCTCGCCGATCGCATCGGCTTGTGAGTCGCGGTACCGCCCGCTGAGGGGTGAGCGCTCCGCTCGCGCTCTTATCTGCGGCCGGGTTCGGCGGCGGTGATTTCCTCGGCGGCGTCGCAACCCGGCGCTCCGGCTCGGTGCTTCCGGTCATCCTCCTCGCGCACCTCGTCGGGCTGGGGGTCGCCGTTGCGCTCCTCGGCTTCTTCCCCTCGGAAGTCTCGGTAGCCGCGATCAGCGGCGGTGCGATCGGAGGCGCGGTGGGGGCCGCCGGCTTCGCCCTTCTCTTCCGGGGGCTCGCCGTCGGGCGGATGGCCGTGGTCGCACCGATCACCGCGGTCGGCGCCGCCGCCCTTCCCCTCGTCTGGGGGTTGGCGGCCGGGGAACGACCCGGCGCCGTCGCTCTCGCCGGAGCCATCGTCGGTGTCCTCGCCATCCCGCTCATCGCCGGCGCCGCCACGACGGCCGCAGGTCGCCCGGACCGGGCCGGCTTCATCGAGGCGGTGGGAGCCGGCGTCGCGTTCGCCGTGTTCTTCGTCGTGCTCGACGCGACCCCGAGCGACTCCGGCGTCGTGCCCCTGGTCGCCGCCCGTCTCACCACGGTCCCGATCTTCGCCGCCCTCGCCGTGCTCACCGGTCGCGGCGTGGCCGTGCCCCGCTCGGCGCTCGGCGCCACGCTGGGGTCGGGCTTCCTCGACATGGTCGGCAACGGCTTGTTCCTCGCCGCGACTCGCCAGGGGTTACTCGCGCTGGTCGCGGTGCTCACGTCGCTCTATCCCGCGTTCACCATCCTCCTCGCCCGGGTCGTGCTCCACGAGCGGGTCGGTCGCGTCCAGGCGCTCGGTCTCGGACTCGCCGGCGTCGGGGTGGCGTTGATGGCGGGCGGCTGAGGCCTCCTGATCGGGCTCAGGAGGCGGCGGCGCGTTCGAGGTGGAAGGTGAGCTCTTCGATCGTCAGCTCGCCCTCGGTCCGGCTCACGACCATCCCGTCGCCGTCGACGAAGACCCAGTAGGGGAATCCGCCGGCGCCGTACGTCCGGTACACCGAGCTGTCCGCGTCGTCGACGATGACCGGTGGTGTCCATCCCTCCCGCTCCAGCCAGTCGTTCGGCGGGTAGTTGGCCTGGGTCTCGTCGAAGGCCGTCGCCACCGCGACGATCTCGGTTCCCGCGACGCCCCCGCCGGCGTTCAGCCAGCTCTGCACCCTGGGGACCTCCACCCGGCAGTGCGGGCACCAGTGGGCGAGGAAGACGATGCCCCTGGCGACGCCGTCGTGCTCGATCGCCACGGGGGTGCCGTCGAAGTCCCCGCCACGGACCACCGGAGCCTCCATGCCGGTGGCGGGGTCGGTAGCGGGCCCGGGCCGCGGCAGCGTCGCACCGGTGACTTCGGGGCTTCCGGCGTCGAACTCCGACGGGCCCCCGCCGGTCCCGAACACGACGGCGGCAACGAGCGCGACCGCAACGACGCCGAGCACGATCCCGGTGACCGGGACCGCGCGCTTCTCAGCCGATCGCGTCTGCGGTGTCGTCCTGCCGGCCGGCCTCCGGCCGCCCTTCGAGGTCTTCGTCGATGCCATGGTGTTCGACTCCTACGGTTGAGGTTGGGGGCTCGACTCGGGGCGCCAACCGGGTGTACAGGCCCAGCGCCACGATGGCGAGGAAGCCGCTGAGGGCCATGTACGGGATCGACATGAAGCCGAACCTCCGGAAGTAGACGCCGCTGCACGGCACCGATGCGGTGCACGCGCTCGACTCGATCCCGGGAAACCACTGCACGAGGTAGTGGTACGCCGCGACGCCGGCTCCTCCGANNGGCGCCTTCATCCCTCCGCCACCACGCCACGGCGAAGACGACGGCGAGCGGGTACATGGCGATGCGCTGGAACCAGCAGAGCCGGCACGGCACGAGGTGGGCGATCTCGGACAGGTACAGCGAGCCGAGCGTCGCCACCAGCGCGACCGCGAACGCGAGCGGCAACGCCTGGTCGGCGAGCCCCGCACGCAGCCGGCGGTCGAAGCCCGCAAGTGCAGGCGAGAC
>JABAOE010001408.1_pt4 | contig 15521 bp, 13 predicted proteins | sample 7062141 | NCBI WGS metagenome assembly JABAOE01 (sample SAMN14538627, study PRJNA623070) | marine sediment metagenome | biome: marine biome [ENVO:00000428]; feature: marine pelagic biome [ENVO:01000023]; material: deep marine sediment [ENVO:00002113] | place: India: Gulf of Khambhat ... | reverse complement strand
GGCGTTTCGATCGCGTCTGTCGACGATATGAAGAAGCTCTACTCGGGCTTCGACCTGTGCGCGCCGACGACGTCGGTGTCGATGACGATCAACGGTCCGGCGCCGATGATCCTCGCCTTCTTCATGAACGCGGCGATCGACCAGCAGGTCGAGGCGCATTTGAGAACGACAGGCCAGTGGGAGGCGGCGCGGAATAAGATCGACGCTTACTTCGCTGACAGGCCGCGGCCCGAGTATGTCGGCGATTTGCCCGCAGGCAACGACGGGCTTGGTCTCGGACTGCTGGGCATCTCCGGCGACAGGCTGGTCGATGCCGATACCTATGCAGAGATCAGGGAAAGGACACTCAGGTCGGTGCGGGGTACCGTGCAGGCGGACATCCTCAAGGAGGATCAGGCGCAGAATACCTGCATCTTCTCCACAGAATTCGCCATGAAGATGATGGGCGACGTGCAGCAGTACTTCATCGATCACCAGGTACGCAATTATTACAGCGTGTCGATCAGCGGCTACCACATCGCCGAGGCCGGCGCGAACCCGATCAGCCAGCTCGCCTTCACGCTGGCCAACGGCTTCACGATCGTCGAGTACTACCTCGCGCGCGGCATGGACATCGACGACTTCGCGCCGAACCTCAGTTTCTTTTTCTCGAACGGCATGGATCCCGAATACACGGTGATCGGGCGCGTGGCGCGCCGCATCTGGGCGCGGGCGATGCGCGAGCGCTACGGCGCGAGCGCGCGCAGCCAGATGCTGAAGTACCACATCCAGACGTCGGGCCGCAGCCTGCACGCGCAGGAGATCAGCTTCAACGATATCCGCACGACCCTGCAGGCGCTGTATGCGCTGTTCGATAATTGCAACAGCCTGCATACGAACGCGTTTGATGAAGCCATCACCACGCCGACCGAGCAGTCCGTACGACGTGCGGTCGCGATCCAGATGATCATCTCGCGCGAGCTTGGCCTCAATTACTGCGAGAACCCCTGGCAGGGATCATTCATCGTCGACGAGCTGACCGATCTTGTCGAAGAGGCGGTTTACAAGGAGTTCGACAGGATCTCGGAGCGGGGCGGCGTCCTCGGCGCGATGGACACGATGTACCAGCGCGGCAAGATCCAGGAAGAGAGTCTTTACTACGAAAGCAAGAAGCATGACGGCAGCTATCCGCTCATCGGCGTGAATACTTTCCTGCCGAAAGCGGGCCAGGAAGACGAAGTGCGCGACCTCGAGTTGATTCGCTCGACGGAGTCGGAGAAAGGCGACCAGATCCGCCATGTCAGGCAATTCCAGGACCGGCACCGGGACGAGTCGCGCGATGCGATCGCGGCCCTGCAGGCTGTCGCGCGGGCGCGCGGCAACGTGTTCGAGGAACTGATGAATACGGTGAAGTCCAACTCCCTCAGCCAGATCTCGGCGGCGCTCTACGAAGTTGGCGGAGAATACCGGCGTAATATGTAATCGATCAGCCGAGGCGGATTTTTTTCGCACGGCTTTGTGGCATATTGGTCGGTAACAACACGAATAAAGCAGAGCCCGAAGGACCACCGTGGTCATCGACGCCAAGTACAAGTCCCTGTTTATCTTCCCGGCACTCATCGTGCTGGTCCTGCTGTTCGTTGCGTCCGTCGTCATGATGTTTGCGAGCAACGATGCCACCGCCTGGCTGGGCGCAGCGATATCGACGCTGCCTTTGCCGATCATCGCGGCGCAGCTGACTCTGCGGCCCGTGCCGCGCACCAGCGAAAACCTGCCGCTGCTGCTGTTCATCGCCGCCGCTGGCGTGATGGTCGCCGGCTGGGAGCAGTTCATCGAAGGGACGTCCGGCTGGGGGCCGACCTCGGTCGCGCTGGTGGCGGCGTCGATATTCCTGCTTTACGTGTTCTGGTATTCCCGCTTCGGCAGGTTCGAAAGCGCACAGCTGATGGTCGGCAGCAAGCTGCCTGCATTTACCCTGAACGATGTCGACGGCAATGCGTTCGACTCGGCCTCGCTGATCGGCGCGCCTGCTGTCGTGATGTTCTATCGCGGTAACTGGTGCCCGCTGTGCATGGCCCAGATTCGTGAGATCGCCGACCGCTACCAGGACATCGCGGCGATGGACATCAAGGTTGTATTTATCAGTCCGCAGCCGGATGAGCAGAGTCGCAAGCTGGCCGCGCAATACGACGCGCCGTTCATCGTACTGGTTGACGAGGGCAACAGGGTGGCCGAGGAGCTGGGTATCGCGGTGAAGAACGGCGTGCCGATCGGCATCCCCGGCGGCTATTCGGGAGATACGGTGCTGCCGACGCTCGTCGTCAGCAACGAAAAAGGGACGATCCTGTTTTCCGACCAGACTGACAACTACCGCGTCCGCCCGGAGCCCGATATTTTCCTGGCGATCCTGCGCCGCGCGGGAGTGGGCGTGAAGTGACCGACCAGAAGCCGTCGAGCATCCTCGATAATCCAACGCATTATGAAGGCACCTACCTGGAGTTTCTCGGCTTCAAACTGGTCGACTGGAAGAAAGGCTACGCGCGCATGGAAATGCCGGTCCGTGGCGAACATCGCAACACCGTGGGCTACCTGCATGGCGGCGTCATTTCTTCCCTGCTTGACATTGCAGGTGCCGTCGCCGGCAGTTACGGCGACGCCAAAGAGAGCGTGTCGATAACCGTCAATCTGAACGTGAACTTCATGGCGCCGCACCAGGCGGATGTCGCGGTGGCCGAAAGCGAGCTGATACGTATGACCAGTTCTTTGTTCTTCGCGCAGGCGAAACTGGTCGATCCTGCCAGTAACCGCCTGTGCGCGACGGCCACCGGCACATACAAGAAGAAACCTCGGGAGTAATTCGTGACTGACACGCTGAACAGATTCCGGGTCGACGGCAAGGTCGCCCTCGTCACCGGCGCAGGCACGGGCCTCGGCCGGCAATTCGCGCTTTCACTGGCAGAGGCAGGCGCCTCGGTTGCGCTGGCGGCGCGGCGCCGGGAAAAATTGAAGGAGACGGCAGCCCTGGTCGATGAAATGGGCGGCAAGTCGATCTGTCTCGATCTCGACGTGACCGATGCTTTGTCGGTGACCAGCTGCGTGCGCGAGGTCGGTGCGGAGCTCGGCGTGCCCGACATCCTCGTCAACAACGCGGGCATTGCGAGACAGGCATTCCTGACCGACATCAGCGAGGAGGACTGGGACGCGGTACTCGATACCAACCTGAAAGGCGTCTTTCTCGTCGCGCAGGCCGTCGCCAGGGCGATGATCATGGCGGAGAAGCCGGGCAGCATCATCAACATTGCGTCGATACTGGGTCTCGGCGTGAGCAAGGCGCTGGCGTCGTATATTGCGGCGAAGTCGGGCGTCGTGCACCTGACGAAGGCGATGGCGCTCGAATGGTGCCGCAGCGGCATCCGGGTCAATGCGATCGCGCCCGGCTACTTTGTCACCGAAATCAATGAGAAGGCTTTCGAACAGGGCGCCCATGAACTGGTCAAACAACACGTGCCGATGGGTCGTGTCGGCGAGATGGCCGAAATTTCCGGACCGCTGTTATTGCTCGCATCGGACGCAGGCAGCTACATGACAGGCAGCATCGTCACGGTTGACGGCGGTCATCTCATTAAATCGCTCTAGCTGCGGCGAATGGGTCCCCTCGCAGGATTCAGGATTGTCGAGATCGCCGGGATCGGCCCCGGTCCTTTCTGCGGCATGCTGCTTGCCGACATGGGCGCCGAGCTGATCCGGATCGATCGACCGGGCGGCTCGGGCGCCGGTATCGACATCCCCGACCGGTACAACGTGCTCCTTCGCGGCAGGCCGACGGTCACGGTCGACCTGAAGAAGCCGGAAGGCGTCCAGCTCGTGCTGAATCTCTGCGCAAAAGCGGACGCAATTTTCGAGGGCTTCCGCCCCGGCGTCATGGAGCAACTCGGGCTCGGGCCTGAAGAATGCATGGCGGTCAATCCGAAACTCGTCTACGGGCGCGTGACGGGCTGGGGCCAGGACGGGCCGCTCGCGCAGACGGCGGGTCATGACGGTAACTATGCGTCGATCGTCGGCGCGATCGGTGCGATCGGCGCCAGGGAAGGGCCGCCCGCAGTGCCGCTCAACATTATCGGTGACTACGGCGGAGGCGGCGCCTACCTCGCAATCGGGATTCTCGCCGCCCTGCTCGACGCCCAGCGCTCCGGTCAGGGTCAGGTGGTCGACGCGGCGATGGTCGACGGCGCCGCGTCGCTGATGTCGGTGTTCTACGGTCTGCATGCAGGCGGCATGTGGCAGGACGAACGGGGCAGCAATCTCCTGGACGGCGCCGCGCCTTTCTACCGGCCATACAGGACAAAGGACGGTAAATACGTTTTTGTCGGCGCCATCGAGCCGAAGTTCTTCGCAGTCCTCGTCGAAAACAGCGGCGTTGCCGGCGTCGATCCCGTCGCTCAGTTCGACCAGTCGAAATGGCCGGCACATGCCGACGCCTTCGGCAAGGCCTTCGCGGCGCAGTCGCGCGATCACTGGACGGAGGTATTCGCCGGTACAGACGGCTGTGTCGCGCCGGTCCTGTCTCTCGGTGAGGCGCCGACGCATCCGCACAATGTCGCACGCAATGTGTTTATCGACGTCGACGGCGTCATGCAGCCGGCGCCCGCGCCAAGATTCTCCAGGACGATTTCGGAAACCGGCAGTCCAGCCGGCTCGAAGGCCTTGTCGGCCGACGAGATACTGGCGATGTGGGAATGATCCGATGCTCGAGCCCGTCGTTGAAAGCTACGTTATCGGCGCCAGCGACCCGCCATTGATCGAACAGACGATCGGCCAGGCGCTGAGCGAAGCAGCACACAAGTACGGCGAAAGCGAAGCGATCGTATCCGTGCACCAGGGGATGCGTGTCTCTTACCGGGAACTCAACGAACAGGCCGGGATGGTCGGCGCCGGTTTGTTGTCGCTCGGACTCGAACCTGGCGACCGCGTCGGTATCTGGGCGCCCAACTGCGTCGAATGGACGATCGTGCAATTCGCCACTGCCAAGGCCGGCTTGATCCTCGTCAACATCAATCCTGCGTGCCGCCTGTTCGAGCTCGAATATGCGCTGACCAAGGTCGATTGTCGTGCGCTCGTGCTTGCAGAGTCATTCAAGTCGAGCAGGTACTTCGACATGATCAGGCAACTAGCACCGGAAGTCGATGCCTGTGAACCGGGCAAGCTCGTCAGTGAGAAGCTCCGGGACCTTGAAATGGTCATCGGATTCGGCGGTGAGATCCCGGACGGATTTATCGACTACGAAGAAGTCGCTCAACAGGCGGCTGAAGCGGACAAAGCACGGATCGTGGAATTCGAGTCGTCGCTCGATCCCTATGAGCCGATCAACATCCAGTACACGAGCGGAACGACCGGATTGCCGAAGGGCGCGACGTTGACGCATCACAATATCCTGAATAACGCCTGGTTCGTCGGCGAGCGGATGCGCCTGACAACGGAAGATCGCATGGCGATCCCGGTACCCCTGTACCACTGTTTCGGCATGGTGATGGGCAATCTCGCCTGCCTGACGCATGGTTCGGTCATGGTATACCCGTCGCCGGTCTTCGAGCCTGCGGCGACAATGCAGGCCGTGCAGGATGAACGCTGCACGGTATTGTACGGGGTGCCGACGATGTTCGTCGCGGAGCTCTCGCTCGACAATTTCGGGGACTACGACGTCAGCACGTTACGGACCGGCATCATGGCGGGCGCGCCGTGCCCGATCGAGATCATGAGGCGGGTGATCGACGACCTGCACATGCCGGAAGTGACGATCGCCTATGGCATGACCGAGACCAGCCCGGTGAGTTTCCAGTCATCGACCGACGACCCCATCGAACGCAGGGTCACGACGGTCGGACGGGTGCTGCCGCACACCGAAGTCAAGATCGTCGACGAGGAAGGCAACATGGTCCCCCGCGGCGAGACGGGCGAGTTGTGCACGAAGGGCTACTGCGTCATGCCGGGCTACTGGAACGACGAGGCGAAGACGCGCGAATGCCTGCGCGACGGCTGGATCTATACCGGCGATCTCGCGACGATCGACGAGGAGGGCTATGGCAACATCGTCGGCCGGCTGAAGGACATGGTCATCCGCGGCGGCGAGAATCTCTACCCCAGGGAGATCGAGGAATTCCTGTATACGCATGAAGACATCGAGGCAGTCGAGGTCTTCGGCGTGCCCGACGAGAAGTTCGGCGAGGAGCTGTGCGCCTGGATCAAGCTGCACGAGGGCAAGTCGCTGTCGGCACAGGACATCCGCGATTTTTGCGCCGGCCGGATTTCGCATTTCAAGGTGCCTCGCTACATTCGCTTCGTCGATGAATTCCCGATGACGGTGACCGGCAAAGTGCAGAAATTCCAGATGCGTGACGAGATGATCGAGGAACTGGGACTCGAAGAGGTCGCTACGGCGTGAGCGACGTCGCTCCGTCGATAACGGCCGCCATCGGCCGCACGCCCCTCGTCGAACTGTCGCGCATTACGGCCGGGCTGGAGGGCCGCATCCTTATGAAACTGGAGTATCTGAACCCGGGCTTCTCGAAGAAGGACAGGGCGGCGCTCAGGATCATCGAAGAGGCGGAAGCCGCGGGAGACCTGCGGCCTGGCCAGACCGTCCTGGAGCTGACCAGCGGCAACATGGGCACCGGGCTTGCCATCGTCTGTGCCGTCAGGGCGTATCCGTTCATTGCCGTCATGTCGAAAGGCAATTCCCCCGAGCGCGCGGCGATGATGCGCGCACTGGGCGCAGAGACCGTGCTTGTCGACCAGGCGCCGGGCTCGAGGCCGGGCGAAGTAAGCGGCGACGATCTCGAGCTGGTCGACGCCGAGGCGACGAGGTTGACAAGGGAGCGCCACGCCTTTCGTGCCGATCAGTTCGAACATGCCGGCAACCGGAATGCGCACTACCTCGGCACCGGAGCGGAAATCTGGGCGCAAAGCGGCGGCTCCATCACCGCGTTCTGCGACTTTGCCGGTTCGGGCGGTACTTTTGCGGGTTGTGCGCGGTTCTTCAGGGAGCAGAATCCGGGCGTACGCTGCTACCTCGTCGAGCCCGAACAGGCCGCGGCCCTGTCCGGCGCCACGGTCGCCAATCCGGATCACCCCATCCAGGGTGGCGGCTATGCCATGCAAAGCCTTTCTCAACTCGACGGCGTGGAGCCTGACGGATACCTCGGCGTATCGGGCCAGGAGGCGATCGACTGTGCGCGGCAGCTGGCGCGCGTGGAAGGTATCTTTGCCGGCTATTCCAGCGGCGCAAACCTGGCCGCCGCGCTCAAGCTGCTGGCGGGCCCGACGCCGGGCGCGACGATCGCGATCGTCGCCTGCGACTCCGGGCTCAAGTATCTCAGCACGACGCTCTGGGAATAAAACTCAGAGTTCCGGAAAACCGCGCGGCGGCACCCGGTGCATCGTCGCCTGTTCGTAGGCGTAGGCGAGGCCGAACAGCAGTCCTTCCGCATAGGGTCTGCCGAGGATCTGCAGGCCGGCCGGCAGGTGACCGTAGGTGTAGCCCATCGGCACGGTGACCGCCGGCAGCCCGGTGTCGGGTGACACCAGCTGGCTGTTGTCCCCTCTGTAGTCCTCGTAGCCGCGATCGATATCGGCCGGCGGGTTGGTCCACGACGGATAGACGATGGCGTCGACTTCTGCCGAATCCATCGCCGCGACCGTATCCGCGCGATAGGCCTGGCGCGGCTCGGAATCGAAGAAGTCATTGCAGGGTGGTTCCCATTCCGTCGGGTGCACGTCGAGCGGTCCGTCGCCGAAATAGTCGAGCCCGCCCTTGGCTTGCGGGGAATACTCGCCGTTCTCGACGACCTCCATGACGTCGGTCATCGGCGCATCGTCACCCAGCGACGACAGGTAAACATACATGTCGTAACGAAAGCGGTTACAGCCGTCGGCATCGAGATGCGTGTCGAGATTCGCGATCTCGATCGGGTCGACGATCTCGGCGCCGGCCGACGCAAGGTCGGCCAGCGCCTGTTCGAAGACCCTGGTCACCTCGGGATCGGCGTCCTCGGTGTCGACCAGCGCGCGCAGCACGCCGATACGCTTGCCCTGCAACGTGTTCGCATCGAGGAACGTCGTGTAGTCGTCCTCCTTTCTGCCGCGCCCGTCCTCGGTATAAGGATCGGCCGGGTCATAACCGGCGATGACATTGAAGACTTTCGCGGCGTCCGCCACGGTGCGCATCATCGGCCCGGCGATATCCCTGTCGAACAAAAGCGGTATGACGCCGTCCCGGCTGGTCAGCCCGATCGTCGAGCGTATGCCGAACAGGGCGAGGTGCGACGAAGGGCCGCGTATCGAGTTACCGGTATCGGAGCCCATGCCGATTACGCCGAAGCTTGCTGCGGTCGCCGATGCCGTGCCGCCGCTCGAGCCCGCCGGCACGCGACCGAGGTCGTAGGCATTCGCTGTCCTGCCATAAGACGAACTGATCGTTTCCCGCGGACTGAATGCCCACTCCGCCATGTTGGTTTTGGCGATGATGATGGCATCCGCCGCGCGGAGCTTTTGCACCATGAACGCGTCGTCCGGCGGGATGCTGTCCTTCAATGCGATCGAGCCGCCGCTGGTCGGCATGTCAGCAGTATCGAAATTGTCCTTGAGGAGTGCCGGGATACAGTACAAAGAGCCCATGTCTTCGCCTGCCGCGATTCGGTCGTCGAGTTGCCTGGCCTTGGTAACTGCGTTCGGGTTGCTGAAGATGATCGCGTTCATGCCGGACGACTGGTCGTAGTGCTCGATGCGGCGGAGATAGCCTTCGACCACGTCAACACAGGACAGGGTGCCGGACTCGATCGCCGCGTGGACATCGTCGATGCTTGCCTCGACGAAGCGGAATCCGGTCGTCGGTGGCTCCGCCGTGCAGGCGCTTACCAGCGTTGCGGCGAGCAGAGCCGATATCTGTTTTGGATTATTCATTACGTTTGTCATTGCGCCATGTTATTTCGGGAACAGCAGCTGCAATTGTGCCCGCAGCTGCCACCTCGCTCCGATGTCCGGTCGTTCGACGTTGTAATAGGCCTGTACCGCCGCATTGACCGGCTGATTGCCAATCCTGAAAATTCGGCCTACACCGCCGCCGAGCGGAACGGTCCAGCGGTCGCCGCTCGACGATTCCCAGTTGGCGGTGACAATGGGCGAAGACGTGAGATACCAGCCGCCGCTGTCCGGGATGTTGTAGTTGAGGAACGGTTGCCAGGTAAACAGGCTGACGTCCGGACGCCCGCCGCTGCCGGCGATCCACACATTGCTGACGAGCGAGCCGACGACCCAGTTACCCGGCATTGTCAGGACGACGGCCGATGCGCCGAGGCCGACCGAGTCGCTCCCGAGCCGATCGTCGGTTGCGGTAGGCAGCGAGACGGTCGGACCGACGCCCCACGTCCACTTGCCCGAGGCTCGCGGGGAAAAGAACGCCGTGGCATTGAGATCGCCGAGGCCGAATTCCCGGTCCTGGTTGCTTGCAAATGCCGGCTGCGAGATCACCGGCAGGATCGTGCGCGTAATCAGGTTCCAGTCGTCATTAAGGACCAGCGGGTAGACGGGCTGAATGTTCAGCACGTTCTGGGTTTTGCCAAGCGGCCCGAAATCGAAATTCGTATTGTTCTGAAACGGCAGGCTGATCATGCTCGCGACCGGGTTCTGGGCCGCCTTGGCAAGGTCTGCAGCGTCCTGGGCCGTCGCCGCAAGCGGTGTCGCCAACAGGCAGGCAGACACCAGCAATCCTGCACGTGCGCTCATCGATGGACCTCCATGTGCATGAGGCGCAATCCTTGACCACGGGCCGCAGCATGTCAAAACCGCCAGTCCCGCGCGCCGCTTGCTATCCGCATCCCGAGGCCTTACAATCACTTGCTTGTTGACAGCAAGTTAATTTGTCCGAATATAAGCTGTTGATATTCAATAACTTCTGGAGGTCCCCCGCCTTGAGTAATGGAGCACGGGGCGCCTGCGAGGCGCCCCAGTCTTTAACCCAGGCCGAGCGAACGGCCATTTCCGACCGCGCCATGCTGGACGCGGCGATCGAACTGGTACTGGAGAACGGCATCGAGAAGACCACCCTGGCGATGATCGGCGAGAAAGCCGGCTATAGCCGGGGCCTCGCTACCTATCGCTTTGGTTCGAAGGCCGGTCTCTTCGACGCACTGTGTAAAGCGATCGGCCGCAACTGGCTCGAATACCTGAAGCGCGGCACCGAGGGCAAGACGGGCGTAGACGCGATGTGCGCAGCGCTCGACACCGTCTATCAGTGGGTCACCGATACGCCGAACGAGGCGCGCGTGCTGCAGATCCTGCATTGCGGCTCCGCGAGTCCCGGCTCGGAATTCCAGGAGACCTCCGTTGGCATCCACCGTCGCCAGCTGTCTGACGTCATCGAGTGGATCGAGGGAGGCAAGCGGGATGGCCAGATTCGTGATGACGTGGACGCCGATGCCGTTGCTGCGGAATACGTCGCCTACACGTCCGGAATTTCCTACCTCTGGCTCTTGAGCGCGGCAACCTTCGATTTCGAAAATGCCAACAAGGCCATGAAGCATTACCTGAGAAACACGCTCAGCCCAACCCAACAGGAATCATCATGACAGACGCCTACATTTACGATCACGTCAGGAGCCCGCGTGGCCGCGGCCGCGCCAACGGGTCGCTCCACGAGGTGACGCCCGTCGACCTGACTTCACAAGTGCTCGCGCATCTCCGCGAGCGCAACGAGCTCGACACGAGCAAGCTCGACGATGTCGTGCTCGGCTGCGTGTCGCCGGTGGGCGAGCAGGGCGCGGTCATCGCGCGCACGGCGCTACTGAACGCCGACTATGCCGAAAACGTGCCAGGCAAGCAGCTCAATCGCTTCTGTGCATCCGGCCTCGAGGCGATCAATACCGCAGCCGGCCAGGTCATGGCCGGCCAGTCGGACCTGACGATCGGCGGCGGCGTCGAGTGCATGTCCCGGGTGCCGATGGGGTCCGACTCCGGCGCGATGCATGCCGATCCCGCGATCGCCAGCAAGATCTACTTTGCGCCGCAGGGCATCGGTGCGGACCTGATCGCGACCAGGGCGGGTTTCAAGCGCGAAGATGTCGATGCCTATGCGGTCGAGAGCCAGAACCGCGCCGCCAACGCCTGGGAGAACGGCTACTTCGACAGGTCCGTCGTGCCGATCAGTGACCACATCGGCATTCCCCTGCTGGAAAAGGACGAGCACATGCGTCCTGGCACGACGATGGAGGATCTCGCCGGGCTCAAGGCGGCTTTCGAAATCCCCGGCGAGCAGGCGGGCTTCGACGCGGTCGCGATCCAGAAATATCCCGAGGTCGAGGCGATCGATCATGTCCATACCGCCGGCAACTCGAGCGGTATCGTCGACGGCGCGGCTGCCGTCCTGATCGGTAACAAGGAGATCGGTGACGCGCTCGGACTCAAGCCGCGCGCGCGAGTCGTCGGCTTCTCGTCGATCGGCACCGATCCGACGATCATGTTGACCGGACCGGCCCCGTCCGCAGAAAAAGTGCTGAAACGCTGCGGCATGACGACCGACGATATCGACTTGTTCGAACTCAACGAGGCTTTCGCATCCGTCGTCATGCTGTTCATGCAGCTGCTCGATATCCCGCACGACAAGATCAATGTAAATGGCGGCGCGATCGCAATGGGTCATCCGCTCGGCGCGACCGGCGCGATGATCCTCGGCACCGTGCTCGACGAACTCGAACGCCGCGACCTGAACACCGCGCTCGTCAACCTTTGCATCGGCGGCGGTATGGGCACGGCAACGATTATTGAAAGGGTATAGCACGTCATTGCGAGCGCAGCGAAGCAATCTGCCAAAACACTGAGATTGCTTCGTCGCTTCGCTCCTCGCAATGACGGTTAAGGAAGAAAAATGGAAACTATTGACTACAAAATCGACGCCGACGGCGTCGCCATCGTCACGGTCGACGTCAAAGACAAGCCGATGAACGTCATCACCAACGAATTCATGGATGACATCTTCGCAGTGGTCGAACGAATCGCGTCCGACGACAAGATCAGGGGCGCGGTGATCACCTCCGGCAAGTCGTCCTTCATGGCCGGCGCCGACCTCAAGCACCTTGTGGCGACCTTCGACGAGCGCACCGATGCCGCGGAAGTCTATTCCTGGTGCCGCAAACTGCAGCAGGCCTATCGGGCGCTCGAAACCTGTGGCAAGCCGGTTGCGGCGGCGATCAACGGCACCGCGCTCGGCGGCGGCCTCGAACTCGCGCTCGCCTGTCACTACCGCGTCGTTGGCAGCGACCCGAAGACCAAGCTCGGCCAGCCCGAAGTGCAGATCGGCCTTATGCCGGGCGCCGGCGGCACGCAGCGACTGCTGCGCCTGATGGGTATCGAGGCCGCGCTGCGTATGAATACCGAGGGCAGGCACATCGCGCCGGCGAAGGCCCTCGAGATGGGCTTCGTCGACGAGGTCGTCGAGCCCGGCAAGGAGGTCGAGGCGGCCAGGGCCTGGGTCCTGTCGACCGAGGTCACCGGGGCGCCCTGGGACGAGAAAGGCTTCAAGGTGCCGGGTGGCGCAGGCCTGATGCATCCCGCCGCAGTGCAGACGCAGACGGTGGGTGCCGCGCTGATGCAGAAAATGACCAATCACAATTACCCCGCGCCGCTCGCGATCATGTCCGCAACCTACGAAGGCAGCGTGCTGCCGATGGACAAGGCGCTGGACGTCGAGTCGAAGTATTTCACCCGGCTGCTGATGGATCCGACGTCGCGCAACATGACGCGCACCCTGTTCCTGAGCAAGGGCGAAGCCGACAAGCTCGTCCGCCGGCCCGAAGGTCCCGGGAAACGTCCCGTGACGAAACTGGGCATCCTCGGCGCTGGCATGATGGGCGCCGGTATCGCCTATGTTTCCGCGTATGCCGGCATGGACGTCGTGCTTCTGGACATGTCGAAAGAGAATGCCGAGAAGGGCAAGGACTACTCGCGCAAACTGCTGCAGAAGCGCATCGATCGCGGACGCATGGATGCCGACAAGGCGGCCGACATCCTCGAGCGCATTACCACGACAGACAGCTATGACGAGCTCGACGGTTGCGAGCTGGTCATCGAGGCGGTCTTCGAGGATGTGGGGATCAAGGCGGACGTTACGGCAAAGACCGAGGCGGTGATCGCGGAGAACGCGATCTTTGCGTCGAACACCTCGACCCTGCCGATAACGGGTCTTGCCGACGCGTCGAAGCGCCCGGAGCAGTTCATCGGCATCCACTTCTTTTCCCCGGTCGACAAGATGCCGCTGGTCGAGATCATCGTCGGCGAGAAAACCGGCGACGAGGCGATCGCACAGGCGCTCGACTATGTGCAGCAGATCCGCAAGACGCCGATCGTCGTCAACGATAGTCGCGGTTTCTACACCAGTCGTGTCTTTGGCACCTATAGCAAGGAAGGCATCATGATGCTGGCCGAGGGCGTCAATCCCGCGCTGATCGAGAACGTCGCGAAACATGCCGGCATGCCGGTCGGTCCGCTGGCGGTCACCGATGAAGTCAGCATCGAGCTCAGCTATCACGTGCTGAAGATGACGCGCGAAGCGCTGGGCGATGCCCATGTGCCCACCCCTGCCGACGAGGTGATCGTCAAGTTCATCGAGGAACTGGATCGCAAGGGCAAGAAGTCGGGCAAGGGCTTCTACGACTATCCGCAGGGTGGCAGGAAACACCTGTGGCCAGAGCTGGGCGAGCACTATCCGCTCGCCGCGGAACAGCCAGCGGCCGACGAGGTGCGCAAGCGGATCCTCTATGTGCAGGCGATCGATTCGGTCCGCTGCCTGGAGGAAGGCGTGGTCACGCATCCCGCGGACGCCGATATCGGCTCGATCTTCGGCTGGGGCTTTCCGCCCTACACGGGCGGCACCATCTCGTTCATCGAGACCGTCGGGCTGGCCCGCTTCGTCGCAGAGGCCGATCGCCTCGCCGACGCTTATGGCGAGCGTTTCAGGGTACCGGACAGCCTGCGTGAGATGGCCGGCAATGGGGAAACATTCTACGGCCGCGCAGAAGCGGCGGCGCAGCGGTCAGCGGCCTGAGGTACTGCCATGAGTGAATACAACACGGTCAAATACGGCACCGACGGCAGGGTCGCAATCGTCACGATCTATCGCCCCGACGCAATGAACTCCTTCAACACTGAGCTGCGCAAGGAGCTGGCGGCGGCGTTGAAACAGGCCGCGGTCGATTCCTCGATCCGCGCGGTCGTGCTGACTGCAGAAGGTCGTTCGTTCAGCGCCGGCGCGGACCTCAAGGAGATCAATGACGACATCGAGTCCGTTCTCCAGAAAGAGTACCGGCCGGTATTCGAACAGGTCATCGGCATGGACAAACCCGTCATCGCCGCTGTCGGCGGCTCGGCCGCCGGCATCGGCATGTCGCTGGCGCTGGCCTGTGACCTTCTTGTCATGGGTGAAAGCGCGTTCCTGCTGTCGCCGTTCACCACTATTTCGCTGGTGCCCGACGGCGGGCTCAACTGGAGTCTCGTCAGGCAGCTCGGCTACCGCCGCGCATTCCAGCTGAGCATCGAGTCCGAACGCATTCCCGCAGAGCGCTGCGTCGAGCTCGGTCTTGCAAACAAAGCCGTGGCCGATGGGACGCTCGTCGAGGAAGCGGTGAGCTGGGCGAAAGCGCTCGCTGAGCGCGCGCCACTTTCGCTTGCGGCCACCAAGAAGGCGATGCGCGCCGCGATGAGCGGGTCCTGGGAAGAGACTTTCGATATCGAAGCGCCGCTGCAACAGAGCTTGCGCCACAGCGACGACTGCCAGGAAGGCGTGCAGGCCTTCTTCGACAAACGCAAACCGGATTTCAAAGGCAAATAATCATGGAACGTAATCTATTCAATGACGAACACGACATGTTCCGCGATGCGGTGCGCAGCTTTCTGCAGAACGAGATTCAGCCGCACGCGGAAAAGTGGCACGAACAGGGTATTGTCGATCGCGAGGCTTTCCTGAAGGCCGGCGGGCAGGGCCTGCTGCTGATGTGGGCCGACGAGAAATACGGCGGCGCGGGCCAGCCGGATTTTCGCTTCGAGCAGATCCTGATCGAGGAAAATGCCCGCTATGGCGATGCGGGCTTCTTCATGACCCTGCACAACCGGCTGGTCGGCCCCTATCTCGGCGAGCTCGGTACCGAGGAGCAGAAAACCCGCTGGTTGCCCCGGTGCATCAGCGGCGAACACATCCTCGCCGTCGCGATGACGGAGCCCGGCGGCGGCAGCGATGTCGCAGGCATGAAAACGCGCGCCGAGGACAAAGGCGACCATTACCTGCTGAACGGATCCAAAACGTATATCTCTAACGGCATCCTCGCTGACCTCGTCGTCGTTGCCGCGAAGACCGATCCGGGCTCGAGCCACGGTATCAGCCTGTTCGTGGTCGAGCGCGGCATGGAAGGTTTCGAGCGCGGGCGCAATCTGAAGAAGATGGGTCTCAAGAGCCAGGACACCGCGGAACTGTTCTTCAACAACGTCAAGGTGCCGAAGGAGAA